>Ga0209342_10007504_pt1 | contig 10989 bp, 15 predicted proteins | sample RifCSP16_2_FD_184023 | JGI IMG/M metagenome (GOLD analysis project Ga0209342, IMG submission 184023) | Soil microbial communities from Rifle, Colorado - Rifle CSP2_sed 16_2 (SPAdes) (version 2) | ecosystem: Environmental > Terrestrial > Deep subsurface > Rock core/Sediment | place: Rifle... | reverse complement strand
ATGAGCCGCCCGGCCAGCCAAGGCTAGTATCGCGCCAAATGTAACCTCCGGCTGGCCGGGTCGGCTCCATCGAGTTGTTCGGCGCCAGGCGTAGTTCGGAGGAACCGGGTGGCTACTCCTTCATGGTGGTCATGTGCTGCGCTCTGAGGCGCGCGTTTACATCCTTGTAAATGCTCGGGTCCCGGGTTCCCCAGCCATCATTTGGGACGAGCTGCGAGAACTTGGGCCCGGGAATGACGTGGCCTTCTTCGCCCTCGCGGCCGGGGCAATGGAAGTCATATCTCTTCCCTGCACGAAGCATTTCGACCTTCTTGACATCAAGGGGAAGCCTGTGCTCAGGACAGAGGGGGCCGTCCGCGACGTAGTGACCGCCGGGTGGAGGCCAGCCCCAAAGAACGCCCCAAACTTTGCGATAGGTCATGAGGCTCTCACCGCGGTTAGGTGGGAGCTTGCGTCGCAAGGGGCCGGAGCGGAGCCAAGCAACAAGAAGCAGGAGAAGCGCGATGGAGAAGGCAGCCACTAACCAATTGGGCCGTGGTCGCATCTCTGTAAGCCATGGGAAGGCGGACGTGAGGGCAGCAATTACCTTTGAGAACCATCCGGCGATGGCTCCCCAAATGAGTATGAGGAACGCGAGGATGGCGATGACCGTCTGTACCGCGGGGTCGCGCCGAACGGCGTCGAGATGAGCCGCCCGGCCAGCCAAGGCTAGTATCGCGCGAAACGTAACCTCCGGCTGGCCGGGTCGGCTCCATCGAGTTGTTAGGCGGCGTTGAGGTACGGTGTTATTGGGTCCACTCGAAATGCCGTTTGAGCTCATTGCAGTGTGAGTGGGGGAGAAAACCGATGTGCTGCAACTGGCCAACGACGATACCAGGAGATACTCCGAGCTCTTCTGCGAACTCGCGGATCGCCACTTTGCTCTTCCTTCCCGCAAGGGCGAATGCCTCAAGCGACTGTCGAGGGATGAGATAGGAGGCCGCGAATTCGTTTGCCTCGTTCTCCTTCTCGCTTGTGACGGCGGGATCCTCGATGAAGACTTCGGTCTTGCCATGAAGCAGGATATGGCCCGATTCGTGGAAGAATGTGAACCAAAGATGATCGTCGGTCTTGTACCTGAGGCTGAGTTGCACGAGGGCCTTGGTAGGTGTGAGCCAGCGGGTTGCCCCGCTGGCGCGGATTTTCGGAAGCTCTCTAATGAACAATATGACGACGCCAGCGGTTGCCGCAATATCCCTTACCGCAGGAACAAAGGCCTCCGGAGGCTCAGTAGTCTTCGCCCTGATCGAGTCCAAGGCCTCCCGAAACCGACCCTCATCGAAGGGGGAGCATTGAACCTGTTGTGCCTGGATTTCTCCTTGCCGGAGCCAAGCAGCGACCGCGCCTGGATCAGCTTCGAAGGCGGGCGACCTGCGGAACGCGACAGGCATACCCTGCCATAGCTCACGCCATGCCTCCGGCGTAGCGACACCGAAGTAGTTGAGGAGTTCCTGGAGTTGGCGCACAGGTGATCTATGGAGCGAAATCCACCCGAGCTTGGCCATATCTCGCAATGGAAAGCTCTCCATCCATTCAAGCTGGTTCTCCAGTCGCCTGGCTTCATCGAGTCGGGCCATGGTTTCTCGATATTGGCGCTCGAGGTTGTTCCAGAATGCCGCAGGAACGCCGAGCGCACGTTCAAGCTGTATCGCGGTGTCGGGAGTGATCTGAGACTTGCCCTTGACAATCTCGTTTATCGTCTTCCTTGGTCTGCCGGTCCGATCGGCTAGCTGCGCCTGCGTCATGCCAAGAGTGTTGAGGACCTCGATGAGTGTGAAGCCAGGCGGGATTGCATAGTCCGGACGGAACTGATTGACGGGGCTCTCAGCCATGGGTGTCCTCAATTTCTAGAATTCGAACGATTGTGACAGCGCTCCAATTGAGGCCGCCATCCTCCCTCGTTGGGAGCGGGTTGTTTGCCGGCTCGAATATCAGCCTGTACGGGTGAACCATGTCGATGGAGATCTGACCCTGACGATTCGCCACAAGCTCATGGCAGCGAATAGGGGGCAGGGTGGAGATCGCCGCAAGGGTTGGGGCGGCGCGAAGCTGAGTGAGCCGCAGCGCGATCAATTCGCCCTGGCGCTTCCCGTATCGACGGACAAGGCGCTTCAGCTCGTTGAGGTCCTTCTCAAGCTTGGTTGACCTGTAGAGTATATCCAATTTGGAAACCGATGTCAAGTAGCATTAACGGATAGGGTGAACGTGATTTCCGTTATCGTACCACATAGGGGGGATCGCGCGCAACGACGCCTAACGGCCTCGAGATGAGCCGCCCGGCCAGCCACATCTAGTATCGCGCCAAACTCAACGCCTGGCTGGCCGGGTCGGCTCCATCGAGTTGTTAGGCGGGCCCGTCGGAGCCCTCGTCGCGGGCGATCCTGCTCGAGGGCTTGCGGTTCTCTTGTGGAATACAGCTGTCGATGAGCGCGAATGCATCATGTCTGCTCAGGGAGCCCTTTTCCTGGAGGCGAAGGGAAAGAGTCTCGAGAGCCGGCCACTGGTTGCGCAACTCTCGTTCAACGAACCGATAGAAGTCCTTAGTCGCCATGACAATCCTGCCCTCGGTGCCCTGGGATTCCGTTGCACCGTACTCCTCAAAATACGAGGCGAGCATCCCCATCACTCGGGAAACTGCCGGAGACTCAGGGAGCGGGACTTCCTTGGGCGTGCCTTGGCGGATGCGTCTTGCGGCGACCCCACCCAATAGGAAAAGGGGCATTGTGATCAAGCTTCTCAAACTAAACGATGGTTGGGCAAGCTGGGACAAATCCCCATTCAGGCTTATGAGATCGAATTCTGGAACCAGGAGACCTCGATCTGCGGACTGGATGGGTAGAGCGAAGAAGTGGTCTGCAATGCCGGCGTGGGTGATGAGGTAGGCCATGAGGACATGGCCAGCCTCTCGGTATGCCTGGCTTTCAAGGGCGTCGGCACTAACCACCTTGCTCATGAATTGGGCACTCCAGGGCACGCCTAACGGCCTCGAGATGAGCCGCCCGGCCAGCCAAAGCCAGTATCGCGCAAAACTCAACGGCTGGCTGGCCGGGTCGGCTCCATCGAGTTGTTAGGCAGCCATCAATCCGCTCCGGTGGACCAGAATCTGCTCTCTCGCTCGAGTCCGAGTTCTGCTTGATAACGCAGCACGGTCGGCCTGGGATTGAGCAATCTGGCATACTTGATTCGTTCCTCGTCACTTTCTGATCCCATGACCACGTTCAATACGATGGCATTTCGGCGCTCCTGCTGCCCGAATACTTCCTCGGCGTCTAGCTGCTTGAGCACGTCAACGCACACTCCCACATACTGTTCGACAATAGCATTGAACTCGTCCCAAGAGTTCTGTGGCAGACTGTCAAGGATATCCGGAAGTGGCGCAAGGAGGTCTTGCACCCCCTCAAAATGCCCAGCGCCCTCGAGATGCAAGGGGGAGTCGACCACACTCCATCGAAGTAGGTGCCGAAGCTCGTCTAGACTCAGGCCGCGGCCCTGGCCTCTTTCGGCATACGTGCGTGCGGCTTCGGATAAACCCTCTTCTGTTGCAGCTGTCGGTAGTATGTGGCGCAATTCACTGCTGGTGAAGAGGGCAAATGAATAGATGCGTTCATCCCGGTGTGCGGTCTGAATTTCGACAAATGCTCGGCGCGCAGCGACAGACAGCGCGGCCTTCAGTCTCTCGAAATCGAAGCGAGGCGTGGACGTCATTGGCCTGAGTGGAGTTGCCTGTAACGCGACATGATATGGCTGCCTAACGGCGTCGAGATGAGCCGCCCGGCCAGCCAAGGCTAGTATCGCGCTAAACGTAACCTTCGGCTGGCCGGGTCGGCTCCATCGAGTTGTTAGGCGGCCATCCGAAACCTGGGGGGCTCTATCGGCCTCCTAGCTGCTTCCTGAAACTCTCCACGTTCGTCTCCAGCCATGCTTCCACGAGCCTGCCGTTGTGGATGCGGAAGATATCGATCCAAGTGATGGCGAATCGCCTCCCCGTCGGAGAAAGGCCCATGAAGGTGCCCAGGTGCGTTCCCTCGTCGTGGCCACGGACAACGACCTTGTCATCCTCGGCTATCAGATCATCAATGGATGTGAGCAGGTCGGGGAAGGCCCTGCGCTGCAATTGGGCTGTCCGTTTGATCCCCTCCGGCCCGAGGACCTCCACGTTGAGCTCATTGTGGCTAACGTAGTCCGGGGCGACGAGTTCGTACGCCACGTCGTAGTTCCCCTTGTTGTAGACCTCATCAAGGAATCGTTTCACTAGAGACTTGTTCTGTTCTGTTGACACCATCGACTACTCCAGGGGACAGGATGGACGCCTAACGGCCTCGAGATGAGCCGCCCGGCCAGCCCAAGGCTAGTATCGCGCCGAACTCGACACCTGGCTGGCCGGGTCGGCTCCATCGAGTTGTTCGGCAGCCCACCCACTTGGGCCGCAGCGAATCCTCGGAATGATTGGCATTAGAAAGGTACCCCGCGGGGCCTGCGCCGGAGGGGAATGCGGCTCCGGCCGCGGCGCGGAAGCGGCGAGTCTTGGCTCTAAGGCGCAATGTAGGCAAATGAAAGCGCGGCTTCCGCACAGCGTGATTGACATGGGCTGGGGTAGTGAACTGGACAAGAATGGCTGCCGAACGGCCTCGAGATGAGCCGCCCGGCCAGCCATGGCTAGTATCGCGCCGAACGTAACCTCCGGCTGGCCGGGTCGGCTCCATCGAGTTGTTAGGCATCGGCGAGATCCGCAACGTCAACGAAGGCTTCGAGCACATAGGGAGAAAGCAGGCCGCTTCCTAGCTTGAGGGAGCGGTGTGCCTGCTGGATTGCAGACTTCCAGCCGGAAGGTGACATAGGCCCGTTAACCTCGGAGGCTCCCGAGAAGTACAGGAAGACAAGGTAGGCGGGGATGCCGTTTTCGGCGCGGAGAAGATGAAGCCAGGCGAGGCGATTGGCATACTGATAGTAGACACTCATCCAATCGGCATCCTCAGGAGCGCCGAAGGAGGGCTTAGCCCTGCCGAGACTCGCTCTGATGAGCGATGCGGACCGGGGGCTGGCATGGGAGGGAGGAGACTGAAGCTCGGGCAGATTGGCCTTCGCCTCGACCATCAACAAAGCGCCTAGTGAGGTGAGTGCCAAGCCATCCCAAACAGGACCGCGAGCGGGCCAGAATGAGGTGAGTGGAAGGCTCTCGAGTTTGACACCGACCAGGTCTAGGAAGGCTTGATCCTGGTATTCGGCAAACGAATCGGTCTCGAGTGGCGAGAGCCATCGTATCTGGCCTAGGTCGGAAGAGTGAACGGCGCGGTCGAAGGCGTCGCTGTGGTGGTTTGCGAGCGATTGGAGCCAATGCTGGCTCCCCTTGGACTTCGCACCTTCCGTGATTCTAGCCATCATGGGCGCGAGCCGATGCCTAACGGCCTCGAGATGAGCCGCCCGGCCGCCCAAGGCGATTATCGCGCGCAAACCTCGACACTGGGCTGGCCGGGTCGGCTCCATCGAGTTGTTAGGCGGATCAGCATTGACGGCTTGTCGGGTATCGCCCTCTACTCCACTATCTTCCAAAACGAATCCTTGCGCGTGATCTTTCCACTTTCAAACTCAAGCAGATCCACACCCCTAACACGAATGTTGTTCCCTTTCAGGGTCGTCCCAGTCAGGGTCCACTCGGAGACGCCGAGTTCACCGCAAACCCAATGCCCATCTTCACCATAATGGACGTCTGGAAGCCCCTGAAAACGCGTCGCCAAACCCGCTCGCACCTGGGCTTTTCCGTGGTATGTATCCCCTCGAGGGGTCGATCCGCGTGGCATGTAGAAGACGCACTCTTCAGCAAAGTTGTCCATGATGGCGTCGATGTCATGCCGATTGAAGGCGTCTAGGAATGCTTCCAGCGTGTGATGAGTGATGTTGGCGGACATGGAGCTACCTCCATTTGAAGGCGAAGTGCTCAAGGAAAGCCATCATCTATGATCCGCCTAACGGCCTCGAGATGAGCCGCCCGGCCAGCCAAGGTTAGTATCGCGCCAAACGCAACCTCCGGCTGGCCGGGTCGGCTCCATCGAGTTGTTAGGCAGCGCCTAGCCTCCTACCTTGTGATAAGCCATCTCGATGAAGGGCTTGGCGAGGTCGAGATCGTTGAGCTTCCTTACATTTATCTCAAGATCCCCTGTGCCGTAGTGGCCGATTTCGGAGACGTCCCGGGAGATGCCCACGGGTCCCTCGACTTCTTTGGGGTCCAACTTCAGATAGAGCACAACCCGGTGCTTAGTGAGCTCCATGCAAAGGAGGTTTTGCGTTGTGCGGTAGGCAATGTACATCTTCTTTGGAACTTCCTCGATGGACGGGGAAAGGGAGACCACGTACTCTTGGACAGCCAGGGCGATTTCCCGGACCGGGTCCGCCTTCCCCTCAAGATGCTGCTCGAATGTGTAGACGCCAGCCGCGCGAGTCTTAGCTGCCTTTCTTCCGGCCTCGACCATGACGGGATCTTTGGAAGGCTGGTCGATTTCAACTGCTGTGCCTGAGGGCTTCGACTGGACCTCTTCGAAGTAGATTGTGTGGTTGTCGAAGAGCCTGTATGTCCAGAGTTCAATATCGGCTCCCATCATCTGAACGGCGAAGATATCGTAGCGCTTGTAGTTGGGCGCTATGCAAATGACGCGGATAGACGACCAATCGACGTCGACTGACTTGCCAAAGGCCTTCTGCGACGCGATCTGGAAGTCGCCGTGATGATCGGCCAGCCATGCGAGATAGAAGAGGGACTGATTAATGAGTTCGGACGATTCGACCTTCTTGTACTCGATTATTACCGGGTTGTTGTCCTCCGAAAGCGCCAATGTATCGATCCGGCCGGCATGCTGTGCGCCAGTGGGGTGCTCTGAAGCGACAAAGCGGCAGCTGAAGACGTTTTCTAAGTTCGATTGGACGAGCTCTTGGAGCTGCCTTTCAGCGAGGAAATTGGATTGGCGAACAGGATGGAGCCTTCCTTGGTCGATGCTGAACAGTGGCATCAGTAAAAACCTCCTTGGTGGCGCTGCCTAACGGCCTCGAGATGAGCCGCCCGGCCAGCCAAAGCTAGTATCGCATGAAATGGCTAACTCTGACTGGCCGGGTCGGCTCCATCGAGTTGTTAGGCGGAGCGCACGCGCGTTTTCTACTATGGGCGAGCCAGGACCCTGACTTCCTTGTCCAGGCGCCGGTAGAGCCGTGCCTTCTCGATCTCGAGATCATAGTGTGACTGGAGGTTGAGCCAGAAGGGGTCCGAAGTCCCGAAGTAGCGGGAAAGGCGAAGGGCGGTGTCGGGAGTGATACCTCTCTTGCCAAGGACGATCTCATTGATGCGGCGCGGGTCGACGCTGATGTCCTTCGCTAGCCGGTACTGGGTGACCCCCATCGGTTTGAGGAATTCCTCGAGAAGGATCTCGCCTGGGTGAATGGGAGGGAACGCTCTCTTGGCCATGTCCGTCTCCTCACGAGTGATAGTCGGTGACCTGGACCTCGAAAGCGTCACCATCTCGCCACGAAAAGCAGATGCGCCATTGGTCATTGACGCGAATGCTGTGCTGGCCGAGGCGGCGACCTTTTAGCTTCTCGAGGCGATTGCCAGGCGGTTTCGCCATGTCGGCGAGGGCACCGGCAGCGTGTAGCACGAGAAGCTTCCTCGCGGCCGAACGGAGAATGGCTGGCGGGAGGTGGCGAGGCCTTTCGCCCCGAAAGAGCGCCTCCGTGTCTTCGTCCGCGAAGGACTTGATCACCAGAGGGATGATAGCGCCTAACGCTATTAGCGTCAAGCACCAATTCGCGTCTCGCTCCGCCTAACGGCCTCGAGATGAGCCGCCCGGCCAGCCAAGACTAGTATCGCGCCAAAACCAACGACTGGCTGGCCGGGTCGGCTCCATCGAGTTGTTAGGCAGCGCCGAATCCATCGTTGGTAACCCAGGGAGGATTGCAGATCTGGCGCGGATCAAATCGTGGGCTGCCATATCCCATCGACAAAGGTGGCCTCCGACGGGCCGGGCCAGGGCGGCATCGTCACGCATATGAACGTCAGTTCGTGGTCTGACACGTTTCGATACTGAAACGCGGTGCCGACGGGAATATCGATCGAGGTACCCGCCACCAACTCTGTGACGATGCTCTCCTTCCCGTCATCTCTCCAGATCTCGCCATGTCCCTTCAGTACGAACCAGAATTCGCTCACTGTGGCGTGAACTGTGGCGCGGTTGGTTTGACGCGGCGGGACGGTGCTGTGGATCATGCCCCCGTTGGGGCCATCCAGGAGGAAGCGAATGTCAGCGCCGGCCGGTGACTTCGCGTGGGTGTTTTCGGGAAGCATGGTTGTCTTCATTCTCGTGGACTCCCCAGCGGACGATCGTTGCGCAAGAGCTTGGCCCGGCGCTGCCTAACGGCCTCGAGATGAGCCGCCCGGCCAGCCAAGGCTAGTATCGCGCCAAACTCGACACCTGGCTGGCCGGGTCGGCTCCATCGAGTTGTTGGGCGGCGGAAGCCTGAGGACTCCGCCTTCCGCGCCTTCATGCAACTGTGGGCAGCGGGTTTGCCGCGCGTCACCCCGATCACCTAGCCACCGCTTGCCGGAACAATGGATAGACGGCGAGGAAGAACTTGCCGAGTTCCCTTAGGAGGCGAAAGAGTGGCAGGTTCCCTTTGACCGGATCTAGGTGCTGGAACTGCATCTCGGTGTAGTGCACTCCGGCGTGTCCGGCGAGAGCGGAGCGCAGGCGCCTCGACTCGCCAACTGGGATCACCTTATCCCCGCGATCGTGCAACAGGATGATGAGCGGGGCACGAATATCGTGCAGGTGAGTCATGGGAGACAGGAAGACTAGGCGCTCTTGCATGATAGGAGGCAAGCGATGCAACGCTGTCTCCGCATCTTCAGCCTCCCTCGCAGTGAGCAGTGAATATATTGCCTGGCCATGAGCTGAGAGACCGCGATCGCCGAGATTCGGGATCTCCGTGACGAGGGCGCTTCGGATCAGTTCTGCTTCCTCTGGATCCAGCAACGAGGTCATGGAGTGGATAAAGACCTTGCGAGTGAGTTGATCGACCTGCCACGGCTCGCGGCCATCTTCGGAGGAGACCGTGGCGCTGGCAATGTCCCGCACGAACGTCGACATGGAGGAATAGGGAGCGTAGGCACTAATGAAGGTTACATCGTTGCGTATCAGCGGACTGGCGCCTGCCATCAGAGCAAAGGAGCCTCCTACGCATGTGCCTAGCAGGCCGGTCCTAGCAGGATCGACGAAGGGTTGTTCAATGAACCAGCGGTATGCTAAAGCGATATTCTCAACGTCGTCGGGATCGAGCCTGAAGTCCCGCATCGCAGGCGACCAGTATAGGAACGCCACGAAACCCGCGCGAGCTAAGGCTTTCCCCAAGACCGGGACCTGCGGATGATCAACGCCGAAAGGTACAACACCGAGGCACACCACGATGCCGGGCTGTCGACCGACTCCGGGTGGCCGGTAGATCTCGCCTTCGGTCTGGCCAAGGCGGGTCGGGTACTTCACCTTCTCTATCATCGGTGAGTCTGTAACCCAATCAACAGGTCGGGACGGCAGTATCGGAAAGACTTTCAGGAAGAAGGTCGCGGCTTTGGCTACCGCGCGGATGGAATGCGTCGCACGGTTGAAGAGGAGAAGCACGTTTGACATCCTAGGTGCGGGTTGTGGATGGTGACCACTAGGGAGAGCCTAGCGTGAAGCTCTCACTCTCCGATCACAATTGTGAGTTGCTCCATCAGTCATCTCGGTCCAAAGTACGACCATTAAGATACTTCAGGGCGAGAAAGGGCGCGAATCACGCCGCCCAACGGCCTCGAGATGAGCCGCCCGGCCAGCCAAGGCTAGTATCGCGCCGAATGTAACCTCCGGCTGGCCGGGTCGGCTCCATCGAGTTGTTAGGCGGAGCCTGGCGACGTGGGTTACATTCCGAGGGCGCGTCTTGCGGACAGTCGGTACGTCCTGTACGCTGCTCGCATGTTTGTGATGTGTGAGTCGAGTTTGCGTGCGTATTGCCAGTAGAGTTCGGTTTCCTCCTTCTTGCCTGAGCCTTCCCGATCGATGTTGAGTCCTGGCTCGAGTACCAGCCGTTGGTCCTCTACGTTCTGGATTTGTGGGTGGACATAGAAATGGGCGGCCTTGAATTCGAGAAACGCGTTCATCTCCTTGATCAGGAGCTTTGTGGGTTTGACCATCTGGCGCGTCATGTACCAATTGCCGACTTGCTGGAAGAAGTCGAGGAAGTCCGTCATGCGACGCCGTTCTCACTGGAAGAGGGCATTGTCGGCGCCAAGTCGCTCGAGGGCGTTGTATAAGCCGGATTCTGGAAGGAGCTGATCGGCCCTGGTGAAGAGTGAGCGGTCGTGCTCACGACGTTCGGGCGACAATAGTAGGGATGTCAGCCATTCGCGCTTGAGGACGACGGCGATAATGGGCATGAGCAGAATCAGGGCGAGGGTTCTCCAGAACAGGAGGGAGCCCCAGATGCTGTCGATCGCGGGTTTGAGGCTCTCGTTTAGGAGTTCGATTAGCCATTGTGGCATATGTGGCCCCCACGCTGGTTTTGCCGGCTCCGCCTAACGGCCTCGAGATGAGCCGCCCGGCCAGCCAAGCCTAGTATCGCGCCGAACTCGACCTCCGGCTGGCCGGGTCGGCTCCATCGAGTTGTTAGGCGGCCCGCTAGAAAGGGCGCCAATGCAAGATGAAAGTGCCTAGCGACCACAATTGCGCGATCAGCAGAACCGCCCAAACGACGCATATGGTGGTGGCGACGCCTTGGGAGGCGGCCCGGCCGAGCCTCACTGCAGTTTCGCGAGAAGCCAAGGAGGGGTAGTCGGTTGCAGGCCGCTCTGCTGTGGAGAGACTTTGCCACTCATCCAGAGTGTCCTCGATGGCGCGGTCAGCCCCTCGCAAACCTCGCAGGACGAGGATTCCTAGT
>Ga0209342_10007503_pt1 | contig 10989 bp, 9 predicted proteins | sample RifCSP16_2_FD_184023 | JGI IMG/M metagenome (GOLD analysis project Ga0209342, IMG submission 184023) | Soil microbial communities from Rifle, Colorado - Rifle CSP2_sed 16_2 (SPAdes) (version 2) | ecosystem: Environmental > Terrestrial > Deep subsurface > Rock core/Sediment | place: Rifle... | reverse complement strand
AAGAGATTTTAGTTTCAAGAAACTCTATTAAAATTTCAAAAAGAAAAATTGCTAAAATGAAAAATGAAATAATACAATATTATGATAAAAATGGATATCTTTCTTGGTCTGAGAAAAAAAGGAAATATGTCATACTTGGAACAAATTTGCCCAACAATGGGTTAGTGGAATGCCCAGAGTGTCATATTGGAAAATTAATAGTGATTCGATCTAGAAAAACAAAAAAAAGATTTATCGGATGTTCAAATTATTATAATGGTTGTAGAGCCTCATCTCCCTTAATACAAAGAGGTATGATTTGCACAACAAAAATTTCATGTAATACTTGTGCATGGCCAATAATTCTTTTTAGATACTCCAGAAAACAAAAATGGTCGAGACAATGTTGTAATATAAAATGTGAAAGCAAACAAATTAAAACTTAAAGTTTGTATAGATATCAGTTCTTCTATTTTTTAAAAGTGGGAGTTTTTTTCTTATTTGTTTAATTCTCTCAAGTGAAACATCTACAATTCCAATTCCTTCTTTCTTTTTCATATCTAATAGTATTTTTCCATATGGATCAACCACTAAACTTCTTCCGCAGTAAATGTTTCCAACTTGATCAGGGGCAACAACATAACAACCATTTTCAATTGCACGTGCTCTGTTTATAGTTATCCAGTGTTCTTCTTTCATCTCACCTTGTACCCAAGCTGATGGAACAACTAAAAATTCTGATCCTGCGGATGCTAATGTTCTTGACATCTCAGGAAATCTTAGATCATAACAGATCATCATTCCTATCGTACCGAGGGTCGTCTTGATAGGTTTTGAGATTTGAGAGCCAGGATACAATTTTTTAGATTCTTTCATTCCTAATGCATCATAGAGATGAATCTTGCGGTACTTTGATACAACTTTGCCTCTCTCATTGATAAGAAATGAAGTATCATAAACTCGATTTGCCATTGGGCTTTTTTCGTAAATGGTTCCTACAACTTGAATTGAATTTTGTTTTGCGCTTTTAGAAATTGTGGAAACGAATTCTCCAGTAATTGTTTCAGCTAAATTTGCTAGTTCTTTTGGTGATTGTGAAGAAGATGTGTAACACATCATAAATTCAGGAAATGCACATAATTTTGCTCCTCTTTTTGCTGCCTTATTTATGTAATCAGTTATTTTTTTTAGATTTTTGTATTTGTCAACATTAGCTTTGAATTGGACCAGAGCAATTTTTGTCATGAATCTTGTAAATTGATTTAAAATAAAAAGGTAGTTTAAAGAGGATTTCCTGCCATGTACCAATTTTCTTTTGGATTTTCCTCAAATACTACTATTACATGATTTTCTTTTGTTTTTAGAATTTCCACGGCAGATTTTGTGATAGCTTTTGCGAAATCTTCTTTTTGCTTTTCTGTCCTACCAGGATACATTGAGACTGTTATCAATGGCATAATTTGAAATAATTAGTGGTGAATTTATTCTTTTAAGATAACTCAAAATTAATTATAAATGAATTTATGCTATTGATTGCCTTTCCAACCATATCTGGTTCCATAAGTAAATTCAGATCGATGTGTTTTTTTGTAAATATAGCCACATAGGAGACCTATCAAGAAACCACCAATATGTGCTAAAAATGCAACATTTGAACCACCAACTGAACTTAAAAAAAGCGGCAATACGTTCTGAAATATGAACCAAAATGGGAGATACCACTTTGCAGATATGTGTAACATTCTCATAAAGAATCCAAAGAACATAAAAGTCGTGATTTTTGCATTGGGATATAATGCAAGATATGCACCAAGCACACCTGAAATTGCACCAGATGCACCAATAGCTGGAATGGGGCTTGATGGTCCTGACATTATATGAGCAAAACCAGCTACTAGTCCCCAGAAAAGATACAGAGCTAAATACTTTCCTCTGCCAAACCTAAACTCAATATTGTCTCCAAAAATATAGAGGAACAACATGTTACCACCCAAGTGTATTATTCCAGCATGAAGAAACATCGAACTGAAAAGCGGTGCTATAACTCCGTAATCTCTATCAATCAGTCCTTTTGTTATATCAGCTGGGACTGTTCCATATTGATGGAATAACATTGCAGCTCGTTGATTTGTAAACTCTAAGAATTCTCCGGTTGCTGCAACTTCCCAGAAAAATATTATCACATTTACTGCTATTAATGCATAAGTTAGTTTTGGTCTGTAACCTGCAGGTTTTGGATTTTCATCACGTATTGGAATCATTTAATGATTAAATTCACGTCTTAGTTTGTATAATAATATTTGTTGATTTAGACTAGACAGAAATTATTCCTATTTTGATCATGTATTGAATTCCTGATGCAAAGTCTTTATCACCAATAGAACCTTCTGACCACCACTTTGCATTATTTCTAACCCAGTCAGGAATTTTTATATCATTACTTGCTACGCCGTTTTCTGATGTAGGTATTACAATTATTCCTTGTTTTATCATGTATTGAATTCCTGATGCAAAGTCTTTATCACCAATAGAACCTTCTGACCACCACTTTGCATTATTTCTAACCCAGTCAGGAATTTTTATCTCACTTGGGACGGAAGTAATTGTAGAAGGAATCACAGCATATCCTCTTGCGATGCCAGGTCTGCTTGTGTCAGTCTTTCCATTTATCGTGATTGATTTGATATCTATTTCTAGATTGTAAACGCCATTACTTTCAAAGTTGACTGATTGAGTATTTACTGCATTAATTGCGTTAAGATCTGTTTTGGAAAAGGCTGCATTGCCATTTTTGTCAAGTATTTTAAGATCATATTTTACATCGCCTGCTACTTTCTGTCCTGAAAACGCATCAAAGAAGGTAACAGTGAGATCAGTCTTTGAGTTTGTTTTTAAATCAGATGGTGACCATCCAAGTTGAGCTCTAAATCCTCCAAAGTCAGTTAATATCTCAGTAGATGTTGCAACATCTGCATTTCCTGGAGAAAGAGTGAAATCCATTGTCTTCTTGTCTGGCGAAATTGTTTTTGCCATTTCTAAAATGTCGTTTTTGTTTATTAGATAATGCAGAATTAGAGCATCTTCTTTTGAGTATGGATCTACTGCAAGCATTCTTCCTATGAGTGGAATTCCATTTACTTTTGCAGTAAATGTGGAAGTATCAGTAAATTCTTTGAATGATTTTGGAATTTGAATCTCTTCATGTACAAAGATGTTTTGATTTTCTATTCTCGACATATCCCAGTTAAATGGCATAGAAAATAAAAGGAGTTTTTTAGATTCGTCAAATTTAAAATTGTTGACCTCGTCATAGTATGAGATTATTGTGGTATCGTAAGATTTAGTTTGATATGAAATTTTCTGATGGTAGATGTCACCAACACTAAGATAGGAGTCAAATTTCGGAGCTTCTGATGGAATGAAGATATTTCTGTCATTATCTATTCCAAAGATTTCTATTGCGAAGTGATATAGTCCTCCTTCTAGAAGTATTGGTGCCTTCACACTAACCTGATCGTTTGTTGAAGTCCATCCTCCTTGAAATGGTTCATGATCACCAAAGACTTGCCACTTTCCTGGTGTGTTTGTTGGCTGAATCTTTATTGTAATTAATCCAGAATGAGAGTGGAATAGATCTCTCATTAGGAGATCGCTATTTTTTTTAACTGTAACAAAGTAGGAAGTATGTGGAATTGTCTGATTATTATTTGCGTCAAACAATCTAAGTTGTAAAAATGTGTCCTGAACAGTTTCGGAAGTAAGTATTGGAGGACTTATTTTAACAAAAAGACTTGCTTGTCTATTTCCTATAGTTGCAGGTGGTAGATTTTCCATGAAAAGACCGTCACCATGTGCTTCAAAAGGCACTACCATAGTTACAAAAGAAAGAAATACGAATCCACAGATTACTGACAGAATACTCTTGTTATAGATAAATTGCATGTGTATAAAACGAGACAGATAATTCTATTTAATTCTTAGTCACATTATTACTAATGATATAAATGATTGAGGAGTAAAAAGCAAATAAGAAAATGAATTGGAAAAAAATTTCTTTTGTTTTAGGGATATTCGTAATTGGACTAGTTTCTTATTTTTCATTAAACCTGAACTCGCAAAATAATGAAAATTTTGCATCTGCACAAAATTCGTCTATCACTATAATCACGCTTACAAGAGACAATATTTTACTTGGAGGAACAGAATATTCCATAACTCCAGATCCATTCAAATTGATTGGAACTTTGACAATCAAGGACAATTCTGCATTAGATTCTGAAAAAGATAAAGATGGAATTATGATAATATTAGGTGTAAAAAATGGAAATTATACAGTTACTCAAATCAAAGCATCTTCTGGGTACGATGTTGACAAACTCTCAAAGATAGTAGAAGTGCAAGAATCATCAGCAGTTACAACATTTACTAACTCACCTATTGGAATCAATTCAATAAAAACTGATCCTATACGAAACATCACATATACTGCAAAATTTGTATGTGGTTCTGTCTTTGGAAGTGAAGGACCACTCAGACCCGGTCATTATGATACAGATGTCAGTATCCTAAACAAACAGAACTTTCCGATCACAATATTATGGAATGTTGTTGTCAATGATGGGACAAGCTCAAATGCAGTTGTAAAAAATCTGGATGGAGAAACATCTACTGGCGTAGTATGTAAACAAATAAGAGAATTACTTGGGCTTGGAAATAATAATGAAAAGATAGTAGAGGGTTTTACCATTATACGAATACAGTTAGATTCTATGTTGGGAACTGAAAGTACTAAAGTGTTAACAAATTTTTCAGAAGATGAGATAAATCTTCTTGATGTTCAGGTATTCTATACAGCAAATGCTCTACCTACTTTACCACATGAAGTTGTTGTAGACAAGATATCATTTTATATAATTCAAGATGTAACTGGCACGATTCCAAAAGAAATGTTACGTAAACCACTTGATGTGTCCATACCATCACAACTAAATGAGATATTAAATACAGAAACCAGAATAAGGAACATTTTGGCTGAGAAGTATAGTATCCCAGATGAAGATTTGACTAAAGTTGTACTTAGAATAAAATCTGTATCTATAGGCGTAGGCGCCCTCATAGATGATCATGCCATATCATTACATGTTGTAAAGCCACAAGCAAGCTCATAATTCAAAATTTTGTTTTCTATACACATTAAAGAATAAAACTGGCAAAATTCTTATTTATAGTTAAGAGAGGATACAGTATTGAAAACTCTTCTAACATTAATTTTGTTGACTTTGGTAATATTTCCTGCATATGCTCAGGAACAATCTGAACAAAAAGTTGTGTTAACTAACAAAGGCACTTTACAAGTAGGATTGTCCACAATTCCAGCACACCCACTACCAGAAGAACAAACTAAATTAAAAATAGATTTCATAAACAAAAATACGAAAGCAGTTCAAGAACATATAGATTATTCAATAACTGTTACAAAAGAAGATACACAAGTATTTGGAATTCCATTAACTCATACTGCGATTGGTTCTGTTACAATCCCATATGAATTTCAGGAAGCTGGAGAGTACAAAGTTTCTGTTGATGTACAAGGAATATTGTTTCAACCAATTCCTACAGAAACAGCTTCATTTGCAATTACTGCTGGGAAAACATCACAACCAAAAAATGGATGCCTGATTGCTACAGCAGCATTTGGTTCTGAGCTTGCTCCACAAGTTCAGTTTCTAAGAGAATATAGAGACAATACAATAATGTCAACATCTGTTGGTTCAAGTTTCATTAATGCATTTAATGCTGCATACTATACTTTTAGCCCCTCAATAGCAGATGTAGAAAGAAATAATCCCATTTTACAAGAATTCGTCAGAGCTGGAATAACACCTCTTCTTGGAATCTTGCAAATTGCAAAACTTTCTAGTGTTGGAAGTGATGCAACCTCCGTGTTAACATCAGGTATGATGGTATCATCTCTCATTGGTGCAACCTATCTTTGGCCAGCAGGTCTTGCAATCAAATCTATCAGAGAAGTATCCAGATCCCGAATTAAAATTGCAGTGATAATAATTTTTACTTCATTAGTGTTGACATTAATTTCAGTTGCAATTGGAAATGTACAATTCATGATGGTTTCAACATCAGCATTAGTTTTGTCTTTTATAGGAGCTGGTGCCATGTTCTCATCTTGGACAATTTGGAAAATTATAGAGAAAATAAGGATCACCTTTTTATAAGACTCATTTAAATATTCACAACATGAAGTCAAAATCAATAGGTTCATTCTTTGTTGTTTTGACACTTGTAGCTGCAATTGTTGCAATTACACCAAGTGCTTTTGCTGATCATGCAAAAGTTGAGGTAAGTATAGCAGTAGGTTCATCAACACCAGGTTGTGAAGAAACAAACTCTTGTTATGATCCATATGAAGCAATAATTGATGTAGGTGGAGAAGTCACATGGAAAAACACAGACACCGCTGCACATACCGCTACAAGTGGAGATCTGACAAATGATCCTGACAATGTCGGTACTGAATTTGACAGTAGTTTATTCGGTCCAGGAAAAACATTTTCCCAAACATTTGAAGAAGCTGGAACATTTCCATACTTCTGCATGGTTCATCCATGGATGAAGGGAGTTGTAACTGCTCAAGCTGAAACGATGGAGGAGGAAGAGGAAGAAATGACAGATGAGGAAGAGACTTATGCAAATGCAATGTCATCTGACGGATCAATAAACGTAGAAATTGAATCCAGCATTCCAGAAGCAGGTGAAGAAATGTCAATACATGTAACCTTCACAGATGCAGATGGAAATGCAATAGAGCACGTCAACTATGATATAGCTGCAATGCAGAATGGATTAGATGTGATTTCTGAATCTGGTATGCATGAACATGCTGGTGAAGGAATGCACGTTACTGATGCTTTAGCATCTGACAGTCCAGTAGATGTACAAGTAACAATACTTGGCATTGGACTTCCCGATGAGGAAGCAAATTGGACAGGTCCTATAGGTGATGTGGTTTCCTTACAAGTAGTTCCAGAATTTGGTACTATTGCAGCCCTAGTGCTTGCAATAAGCATAGTAAGTATCATTGCAGTAACTGCCAAAAGTAGAGTTATTCCAAAACTCTAAATCATTATTTTCTTTTTATCATGGCAACTATCGCTAAGATTACGCCAGCTGCGCCAAGAGAAAGTCCAAATATTCCAAAATTATAAGCTGTTTCTGCACTAAAGTTACTAGAGGTTGTGTCCATTCCACCAATCTTGGATTTTAGTGAAGAAATCTCTGTTTGTAATCCAGACATAGCGTTTTTTAATGCTGCAACATCTTGATCCGATGAACCTATGGTATCAGGAAATGCAAGTAATGATTTGTCTTCTACGTCTTCAACTGTGATTTCAGAATCTATTGGAATTCCGTTAATATCTCCCTTTAACTCTATAACAAGGCTTCCTGTCCTAGTTGGAATTATTTTAGAGTGATAATGCCCTGCCTGCGGATCAGAATCTATATCAAGTGTTTTTTCCAATCCGCCAGATTTTATAGTTGCTATCAAATTTTTGAATGAATTTTTTACACCACTCTGTCCATCCGATGTGTTTTCATTTATTTCAAAAGTAATCGCATTCATAAAACCAACAAGTGGTGGTTCGTCCTGCCAACCCACTTCAATTTCAAGATTTTCCACTGTTATGGTTTTGTGTGCATAAGCTGAAGAGAATCCACTAACAAGTAGTAGCGACAAAATAAGTACAAATGAAGAAATTTTGTTCATGAATAACGTCTAACTATTACATGTTATTATCTTTGCTCAATTCTGGTACATACATAGAAGTAATCAATTGTTTAAATTATCATAACAAGATTTTGTAACTGTGAGAAAACTTCTATTCCTTATTTCTATAATTATTGTTTCTAGTATTAGCATTGGTTTAGCATATGCTCATCCATTTATAGTAACAACAGAACCTGCACAATCTTCAAACATTTCCGTAGGAATAACACAAGTAATAATTCATTATTCTGAAACAGTAGAAGTTGAATTTAGTACAATCAAAGTTCTTGATAACACTGGAAATCAAATAGACAATAAAGATACAAAATATTTTGATAGTGAAAATTCACTTATTGTTACTACACTACCATTAAGCGATGGAGTATATACAGTAACAAGTAAAGTACTTTCCAAAGTGGACGGGCATGTGGTAGATGATGCCTTTGTCTTTTCTGTAGGCAATGCAAAAATTTCATTACATTTGAAAGAAAAAACAGAGCAACCGGCAATATATCTTCCAGAAGCTGCAGCAAGGTTTCCAGGTTTGATTGGACAAGTAGTTGTGTTAGGTGCTGTTCTTTCTTCATTATTGATTTGGAGATCACTTAAAACAAAAAGGTCTATGAGAGAAAACTTTGAAGTATTACAGAAAACCCATTCTCATTTATTTTTAAAAATAACTGGCATTGGCTTGCTTTTGGTTCTGGCATCAAACATTATGATGTTGGCAGTTCAAACCATAGCTCTACAAACCACAGCACTTGAAGTAATACAGACGGGATTTGGTACAACCTGGCTTGTAAGAATGATATTTACAATAATTTTATTGGTAATATGGTTCTGGACAGAAAGAAAAGTAGTTGTTGTAAAAATTCAACAACTTCTAATTCTCGGATTCTCACTTGCATTGATCTCAACAACAACAATGTTGGGTCATGGAACAGCTAGTACACATGAACCTGCAATAGTATTAGATTATGCGCACAATCTTCTTGCTTCAGTATGGATTGGCGGAGTAATTTATGCTGCGTTTGTAATGATCCCTTCATTTTCTAAGCTAGAATCTGACAAAAAAGAACAATTTTCTCTTTTGATCATACCAAAAATTTCTAGTATGGTAATTATTGCAGTAGGAATTTTAATTATTACAGGTCCCACATTGCTTTGGTTTTTGGAAAGTAATGTAGGACTGCTTTACGATTCAACGTATGGTAAATTAATTCTTGCAAAAATTGTACTTGGTAGCATAATGGTTGCTATAGGTGGCTATAATCAATTCAGGATACAAAAGCCAGCAGAAAAAAATCTAGAATCTGGTAAAATATTTGTTTATAACAAATTTGGGAGATCACTAAAAATAGAATCAGTAGTTGGAATAGTGCTTCTTGGAGTTGTTGCATTGTTAGCAAACAGCTCCCTTCCTGCAGATGAGATACAAGAGGCACAGGCAGAGAATGTTTCATTTGGGTATCAGACATTGCAATTTTCAAGTGCAGCAAAATTCGATATCTCAATAAATCCTCTCTCAACTGGTACAAATACAGTCACAACATCCATTACATCTCTTGATGAAAAACCACTTGATGACATATTTGAGGTAATATTGAAGGTTTCAAATCCTCAGAAAGGTATTTCGCCGATAGATCTTAAATTATTACCAGTCAAATCTACAGATAATAATTCGTTAGTTACACAGTATGTTGGCAATGCAACATTTGGTTTTCCTGGAACATGGCATATAGAAATTGTATCTCTACGAAAACAAAATGCAAACGATGCAGTATCCTTTGATGTTACAATAAAACCTCGTCTTTCTGAATTACAGACAGATATAGTCGAATATAGTTTCCCAGACACAAATGTTGCACCACTCTATCCTGTATTTGATGGTAAGGACACAATATGGATAAGCGATACTGCTAAACCACGGATATGGAAATTTACTATTGTTGATAAACAACTCAAACCGTATGAATTCGATGGACAAATTTCTGTGACATTGAATATAGACAATGATGGAAAAATATGGTATACTGACACGCCAAACTCAAAGATTGGATTCTTTGATCCATTTACAGAAAAATTTGAAAACATTAATCTCCCAATAAAGTCTGTACCTGTATTTACAGAAACCGATTTTAAAAATAATATCTGGGTTGCATTAGCAGACAAAAATATATTATTAAAGTATGATCAGGACACAAAGAAATTCGAAGAGTTTAAAATTTCAGCTGCTCCACTTTCTGGACCAACTGCACTTATTTTAGACAGATCTGGGAATATCTGGTTTACTGAGGCACAGGCAGGAAAGATCGGCGTAATCAATCCAGATACTGGTAAATCCAAGGAATTTGTTCCTGAAAATTCACTAAAAGAACCTACAGCTCTGTTTTTTGATAATAATGGGGATCTCTGGATTTCTGAGCATATTGGGCCTGCCATTACCAAATTTGATACTACTCTTGAAACCTTTGAACAAATTCCAGTTTTAGATGCTAATGCTCTTCCTTTTGGAATGGCGTCAGATAATTTTGGCAATATTTGGATCGGGCAACATACTGTTGACAAATTAGGTATCTATGATCCTTACAATGATGATTTTAAAGAAATTCAGATTCCCACTCAACAATCCTTTACACAGTTTATTACCTCTGATGATAGTGGAAACATTTGGTTTGCAGAACAACGAGGTCAAAAGCTTGGAATGGTTTCCATAACAGAGATTCCAAGACAGACAATAGTTGCACAAAGCAGAGCGTTTGAGATGAAATATGCAGAGCTTGTGTCACCACTTATAGCAGCAGGCATTATTGCAACATCATTATTCTTTGTAAATAGCATCAAGGATAAAAGAAGAATTGACAGTTTAGTAGAATAAAAAAGAATAATTCAGTTCAGGTTATACTTGTTTAATATTTGGAATTATTGTTTTATTTTTTATCAAACCAGCTGATTTGATCCCAAGTGAGACAGAAAAAAATGTAATTGAGATTAATACAATCATTCCACCAGGCACTATGTTAAATGTATAAGAAGTAAGTATTCCAATTACTACTGAAGAAACTGCAAAAGTCATAGAAAGTATTGCAGTTTGTTTGAAGCCACGTGAAAACAGCATCGCAGTTACATTTGGTATAACAATTAATGAAGAAATGAGCAAAATACCTACAAGTTGCATAGAGCTTACTACTGTTATTCCAGCAATTGTAACAAGTAGATAATTCAAT
>Ga0209342_10007502_pt1 | contig 10989 bp, 9 predicted proteins | sample RifCSP16_2_FD_184023 | JGI IMG/M metagenome (GOLD analysis project Ga0209342, IMG submission 184023) | Soil microbial communities from Rifle, Colorado - Rifle CSP2_sed 16_2 (SPAdes) (version 2) | ecosystem: Environmental > Terrestrial > Deep subsurface > Rock core/Sediment | place: Rifle... | reverse complement strand
TGCGGGTGGGCGCGCGGGGGCCCGCCGCCCCTGTCCCGGCCGCCCGGCCGCCGGTGCTGGTCGTGGACGACTCGCTCACGACACGCATGCTCGAGCAGAGCATCCTCGAGTCGGCGGGCTACGAGGTGGAGCTCGCCGTCTGCGCCGAGGAGGCGCTCGCGAAGGCGAGGGAGCAGCGCTACGGCCTGTTCGTCGTGGACGTGGAGATGCCGGGCATGGACGGGTTCGAGTTCGTGGCCCGCACGCGCGCCGATCCGGCGCTGCGCGGCACACCGGCGATCTTGTTGACGTCGCGCAGCTCCGCCGACGACCGCCGGCGCGGCGAGGAGGCCGGGGCGCGCGCCTTCATCGTGAAGAGCGAGTTCGACCAGGCGCAGCTCCTGCGCACCATCCGCGAGCTCGTGGGGTGACCATGTTGAGGATCCGCGTCCTGATCGTCGAGGACTCCCTCACGGTGCGCAGGCGCCTGGCGGAGGTCGTCGAGCGCGACCCCGGGCTCGAGCTCTGCGGCGAGGCCGCGGACGGGAAGAGCGCGATCGAGCTGTGCCAGCGGCTGCGGCCGGACGTGGTCTCCCTCGACATGATGTTGCCGGTGATGACCGGGCTCGCGGCGGCCGAACACATCATGGCCTACTGCCCGACGCCGATCCTGATCGTGTCGGCGTCCACCAACCGCGGCGAGCTGTTCAACACCTACGACGCGCTGGCGGCCGGCGCCGTCGACGTGCTGGAGAAGCCGCGCGCCGACGACCCCGACGGCGCCTGGGACCATCAGTTCACCTCCAGGCTGAAGATGACCGCGCGGATCAAGGTCATCACGCACCCGCGCGCCCGCCTGGACGCGGCGGCGCGGCGCGCCTCCACGGGTCCGTCGCCGTCGCTGGCGGGTGCCGCCCGGACCGGCTGCCGGGCCATCGCCATCGGCGCCTCGACCGGCGGGCCCGCGGCCGTCTTCCGCATCCTCGGCGCGCTCCCGCCGGACTTCCCCGTCCCCATACTGCTCGTCATCCACATCGCCGCCCCCTTCGACCTCGCGCTCGCCGAGTGGCTCGATGAGCGATCGCCGCTGCGGGTCGCCCTCGCGCGCGACGGCGACGCCCTCCCGGCGCAGGGCGAGGGACGCGTCATCATGGCTCCGCCCGACTGGCACCTCGTCCTGGAGCGGGACCGGCTCCGGCTCTCGAGCGCTCCCGAGCGCCACTCGTGCCGGCCATCGGTCGACATGCTGTTCGAGTCGGTCGCGAGCGAGCTGCGCGATCGCGCGGCGGCCTGCCTGCTCACAGGGATGGGAAGGGACGGCGCACAGGGGCTGCTCGCCGTCCGGTGCGCCGGGGGCGCGACGCTGGCCCAGGACGAGGAGACGTCAGTGGTCTACGGAATGCCGAAGGAAGCGGCGCTGCTGGGCGCGCCGGAGCGCGTGCTCCCCCTCGACGCGATCGCTCCCGCCCTGCGGGCCATCGCCCTCGGTGAGGGGGCCCGGCCATGACCTCGCCGGTCCTGGTCGTGGACGACAGCCTGACGGTCCGCATGGACCTTTGCGAGGCGCTCGAGGGCGCCGGGCTCCGGGCCGAGGGCTGCGACACGGCGGCCGCCGCGCGCCGGGCAATGGCGGAGACGGCGTTCGGCGTCATCGTGCTCGACGTCGTCCTCCCCGACGGCGACGGGATCGCGCTGCTCGACGAGATCCGGCAGAGCCGCCTCAACGCGCGCGTTCCCGTGATGCTGCTCTCGACCGAGGCGGAGGTCCGCGATCGCGTCCGGGGCCTCGCCCGCGGCGCCGACGACTTCGTCGGGAAGCCCTACGACTGCTCGTACGTCGTCGCCCGGGCCAAGGAGTTCCTCGGCGGCGACGGCGGCGACCCCGGGCACGGGCGCCGCTCCATCCTGCTCGTCGACGACAGCCCCAGCGTCCTCGCCGAGCTCGGCGGCGACCTCGAGGCCGCGGGCTACCGCGTCGTGACCGCGGACACTGGAGAGAAGGGGCTCCTCGCCGCGGCGGAGGCGCGACCGGACGCCGTCATCCTGGACGGCATGCTCCCGGGGATCGACGGGAGCGCCGTGCTGCGCCGCATGAAGCTCGACGCCACCCTGCGCCGGACGCCGGTCCTCATGCTCACGGCGTCGGAGCGGCCCGGGGACGAGGTGCAGGCGCTCGAGGCGGGGGCCGACGCCTTCGTCCGCAAGGACGAGGAGAGGGTTGCCATCCTCGCGCGGCTGGCGGCGATGCTGCGCGGCGACGATCGCCGCCACGGCGCGGAGCTGGCGGTGAGCAGCCTCGGGCCCAAGAGGATCCTGGCCGTCGACGACAGCCCGACCTACCTCGACGAGCTCTCGACCCACCTGCGGCAGGACGGCTACGACGTCGTGCTGGCGCGCTCCGGGGAGGAGGCGCTCGAGCTCGTCGCGGTGCAGCGGGTCGACTGCATCCTCCTCGACCTCCGCATGCCGGGCCTCTCCGGCCACGAGACCTGCCGGCGGCTGCGCGCCCGTCTCGAGTCGCGGGAGATCCCCGTCGTCATCCTGACCGGTGTCGAGGAGAGCGCCGATCTCATCGAGGCGCTCGAAGCCGGCGCCGACGACTACGTCGGGAAGTCGGGAGACTTCGAGGTGCTGCGGGCGCGCGTCCGCGCGCAGCTGCGGCGCCGGCAGGCCGAGGAGGAGGAGCGGAACCTCCGCGAGCAGGCGCTGCGCCAGGAGCGCGAGGCCGCCGAGGCCAGGGCGGCGCGGGAGCTCGCCGCGGTCAGGGAGGAGCTGCTCGCCAGCGTCGAGCGCACGAACCTCGAGCTGCGCGAGTCCGACAGGCGCAAGAACGAGTTCCTGGGCGTCCTCTCCCACGAGCTGCGGAACCCGCTAGCCGCCATCCGCAACGCGCTCTGGATCCTCGATCGCGCCGATCCCGCCGGGGAACAGGCGCGCCGCGCCCGCGGGATCGTCGACCGGCAGGTGGGCCAGCTCACGCGCCTGGTCGACGACCTCCTCGACGTGACCCGCATCTCGCACGGGAAGATCCGTCTCCAGCGCAGCCGGCCTGACCTGGCGCAGCTGCTGCGGCGCGCCGCGGAGGACCACCAGCCGTTTCTCGCCCAGCGCGAGATCGCCCTCGACGTCAGGCTCCCGTCGGAGCCGCTCGCGGTCCACGCCGACCCCACGCGCATCACGCAGATCGTGGGGAACCTGCTGCAGAACAGCGCGAAGTTCACGGATCGCGGCGGCCGGGTCACGCTGTCGATGCGTCGCGAGGGCGACGCGGCCGTCATCACCGTGGCCGACACCGGGGTGGGTATCTCGCCCGAGATGCTGGCCCGGCTCTTCGAGCCCTTCGCGCAGGCGGAGGGGACGCTGCACCGCTCGGGCGGCGGCCTCGGGCTGGGGCTGGCGCTGGTGAAGGCCCTGGTCGAGCTGCACGGCGGCGCCATCGAGGCCAGGAGCGAGGGTTCAGGCCGCGGCGCGGAGTTCGTCGTTCGCCTGGCGATCTGCGCCGGCGCCTAGGACGCCCTCGGCGACCCCCCAGAGGTCGTGTGTTCTTCGGACGCACAACCGGCGCCAGGATGCCGACTCGCACGGGGGGGGGAGATGCGTTGCGATGGCTCAGATCGGGGCCTGGACGCCGACCGCGAGCGACAGTGAAGATCTGGCTTCACTCCGCGCACGACTTCCGCTAGCCTCCCACCGCCATGCCCGAGCTCGCGTTTTTCCGCCAGGGGGAGGAGCTCTTGCGCGTCGCGGTCTCGGAGCGCATCACCGTAGGTCGAGCCGCCGAGTGCGATGTGGTCCTCCCCGATCCGACCATCTCCCGCCTCGAGCTCGAGGTGGAGCGACGGGGCGATGTGTTCCGCCTGCGGGATCGCTCCGGTCGGGGGACACGGATCGGGACGGACCTCGTGTCCGAGGCGGAGCTCTCCGACGGGACCGAGATCCTGCTGGGCTCCTGGCGCGCGCTCTTCCGGCGGGACGCGAGCGACGCGGAGGAGACAGCCGCCGGTGCCGGCGCGACCTGCGTCCGCGCATCCGGCGAGCCGCCTTCCGCCCCAGGCACCAGGCTTCGTATCCGGGAGCAGGGCCGCGAGCGCGTGATCTCGCTCGATGCCGGGACGGTCTCGGTCGGGACCGCGCCATCGAGCGATATCGCCCTCGCCGACCCGTTCGTCTCGGCGCATCACCTACGACTGGAGCGGCGCGACGGGCGGTGGCGCGTGCGCGACCTGGGCTCCACGAACGGGACGCTGCTCGCGGGGCTGCGCGTCACCGAGGCCGACGTGCCGGCGGGGGCGGCGCTCCTTCTGGGCGACGTCGAGCTCGTCCTCGAGACGGCGAACGTCGGAGCTGCTCCGGTCACCCCGGCCTTCGAGGGCATGATCTCCCGCGAGCCCTCCATGCGGCACGTGTTCGACCTCATCGAGCGCGTCGCGCCCGCCGAGGCGGCCGTGACCATCCTCGGCGATACCGGCACCGGGAAGGAGCTCGTGGCCAGGGCGCTGCACCGGCTCTCCCCGCGGCGCGAGGCCCCGTTCATCCCCGTGAACTGCTCCGCGATCGCCGCGTCGCTCATCGAGAGCGAGCTGTTCGGGCACGAGCGAGGGGCCTTCTCGGGAGCTGATCGGCTCCGCAAGGGCGCCTTCGAGGAGGCGCACGGCGGCACCGTCTTCCTGGACGAGATCGGCGATCTCCCGCTCGAGCTGCAGCCGAAGCTCCTGCGCACGCTCGAGCAGGGCGAGGTGAAGCGCGTCGGCGCCTCTCGTCCGCTCACCGTCAATGTGCGGATCCTGGCCGCGACCCACCGCGACCTCAGGGCGCAGGTCCGCGCGGGGAAGTTCCGGGAGGATCTCTTCTACCGGCTGTGCGTCGTGCCCATCACGTTGCCCCCGCTGCGCGCCCGGCGCGGCGACGTGGGGATCCTGGCGAAGCATTTCCTCGCCCACGCCGCGCCGCGCGGGCTCCCGCTCCGCTTCTCCGCGGAGGCGCTCGCCCGGCTGGAGGCCCACGACTGGCCGGGCAACGTCCGCCAGCTCAGGAACACCGTACAGCGCGCGCTCCTGTTCCGCGGCGAGGGGATCGAGATCACCTCCTCGGCCGTGACCTTCGACGACGCGCGAGGGGCCACCGCGGCGCCCGACGACGACACGCTCTACCTGCGCGGCCTCACGCTGGAGGAGATCGAGCGCGAGGCGATCCGGCTATCCCTGCGGCGACACCGCGGCAAGCGCGCCGCGGTGGTGAGCGAGCTCGGCCTCGCGAAGAGCACGGTCATGAAGCGCATCGCGCAGTGGGGGCTGCAGGACGAGGGGCGCGGGCGAGGGGACGCGGGCGGGGAGGTAGAGTAGCGGTTCGTCGCTCTAGCCGCGCACGAGCTGCTCGAAGTCGGGGCGGCCCTTCATGGCGTCGAACATGGGGTCGGTCGCGAGCCAGCCGCGAACCTTGGCTGGGTCGGAGGCGAGCGCGCTCCGGAGCGCGTCGAGGGACGGCTCCGGCTTGCCCCACAGGGCGTACAGCGCCGCCAGGTTGTAGTTGAGGAGGAGGTCCTCGGGGTTGAGCTCCTTCGCCCGCGCGTAGGCGCGCTCCGCCTCGGCGTAGAAGCCCTTCTGCGCGTAGCAGACGCCCAGGTCGAGGTGCCCGTCGAACCCGTCGGGATCCAGGCGGGCGACCTCCTTCAGCTGGGTGATGGCGCCGCGGTAGTCCCCTTCGTCCATGAGCAGCGCCGCCATCTCGTGACGTGGGAAGGGGTCCCTGGGATCGAGCGCGATCGCGGCCTCCAGCTCCCTCAGCGCCTCCTCGACGCTGCCCTGGTCCGCGTAGGTGAGCCCCAGGTTGAGGTGGGCGTCGGGGTAGTCGGGGTCCAGCTGGATCGCCTCCTTGTACTCGGAGACGGCCATGTCCGGTCCGTGCGTGGCGAGGAAGGAGGCGAGGTTGTAGTGCGCGGTGGCGCTGTCCGGCTCGAGCGCCAGCGCCGCCAGGTACTCGTGCAGGGCCTCGCGGTACTGCTTCTTCTCGGAGAAGACGGTGGCGAGGTTGTCGTGCGCGTGCGCGGACTGAGGATCGAGCTCGATCGCCTTCTTGAACTCCTTGATCGCCTCGTCGAGCCAGCCGCGATCCGCGAGCTCGATGCCACGGGAGTTGTGCTCGTCCGACAGCGCGATGGGGTCCTTGTCGCGGCTCACGGCAGGAGTCTACTCGGTCGGACCGGCGCGGGGCAGGTCACGCCACGACCGCGGCGCAGGAGGGCGCCGCCGGGCGCTGTGGCGATTGACGCCACCGCTGGCGAGCGGCATGCTCTCCGGCCCCTCGCGATGGCCCTGTACACCCTCCTCTCGCGCGAGCAGATCGCCCGGGTCCTGAGCCGGTACGGCCTCGGCGCGCCCGAGCGGACGCTCCCGGAGCCGAAGGGCGGCGTCAACACGAACTACCACGTCTGGTCGGGCGGGCGACGCTGGTTCCTGCGCCTCGCCGAGGGGAAGACGGTCGGTGACGTGACCTTCGAGGCCGAGGTGCTGCGCTTCCTGTCGGCGCACCGCTTCCCCGGCGCGCCGCTCGTGCTCACCGCCGATGGCGCACCCTTCGTGGAAGTGGAGGGCAGGCCGGCGATGCTCTTCGCCCACGCGGCGGGAGAGGAGCTCGAGCGGGCCGACGTCACGCCCGAGCGCTGCCGCCGCATCGGTGTTCAGCTGGGCCGGCTGCACGCGCTCGCCCCCCTGTTCGGCGGAGGGCGCGAGAACCCTTACGGGTGGAGCCGGGTGGCGGGCTGGATCGCGGAGCTGGAGCCAGACGGGGGCGGCGACGCGCTCGTCGCGCGCTCCCTGCCCCTGCTGCGTCAGGAGCTGGAGGCCTCGCGCGCGCTTCCGGCCGCGCCGCGCGGGCTGGTGCACGGCGACCTCTTCCGCGACAACGTGCTCTGGGTGGGCGCCGACGTCTCGGCGCTCCTCGACTGGGAGATGAGCTGCACCGACGCGTTCGCCTACGACGTGGCGGTCGCGTTGAACGCATGGTGCTACAGCGAGCGCTTCGAGCCGGAGCTTGCCCGGGCCCTCCTGGCGGGCTATCGCGAGGCGGCGGCGCTCGACGCTGCCACCGCGGACGGCCTTCACCGCTACGCGCGCCACGTGGCGCTGCGCTACACCGCCTCGCGCATCCACGCGTTCCACCTCGCCGCCCTTCCAGCCGACCGGCTCGCGTGGAAGGACTGGACGCGCTATCGCGACAGGCTCTCCGCGCTACAGGCGATGGGAGAGCGCGGCTTCCGGGATCTCGTCGGCGAATGAGGCCACGGGCTGTCTACGAGCTCGCGGTCCCTAATCTCACAGCCCCGCCAGGAAGCGCCACGACCCCCCCTCGCGCACGAAGCTCATGCGGTGCTCGTCGCTGGCGCTCTTCGCGACCTCGCCCGCCTTCGTGGAGACGCGGTAGCGCTCGTCGTAGAACACGTAGGCGGACGCGTGATCGTCCTGCACGTCGATCTTCTTCACCCCGATGCTCAGGCGGAGCGCGGCGACGCGGGCGTAGTCCTCCGAGAGCCGCTTCCCCAGCGCCTTGTAGTCGACGTCGTCTCCGGGATCGGGCGTGCCCCCCTCGTCGAAGTAGTGCTGCGAGACGAGGGTCATCACCGCCCGGGCGTCCCGCCGCTCGGCGGCCTGGCGGTAAGCCTCGATGAGCGCGACGACGGCCCGCGTGTCCGACGTGTCGCTGATCTCCGTCCCGGGGATTCGCTTGGGCGAGCAACCGGCCGAGACCAGCGCACAGAGGAGGGCGGCCGTGGCGATGGGGCGCATGGGCTCCTTAGAGCGCGCCATCGCCCCGGCGTCAACCGCTACGCGCTTGGGTTTCGAGACCTGCTCCGGGCAGGGGACTCCCGCTCTCCTCGGTCCATGAGGAGATTCCGCGGCACTCGCAGGACTGAAGGGAGAACCGGGCATGAAGCGGGCTATCGTCATTGCGGCCATCGCGGCGGTCGCCGCGTGCTCGAGCCGGGAGGGGGGGTATTCCCCCGGCCGCGCTGTCACCGCCGAGGAGGCCACGGTCATCCAGCCCTCGGAGCTCTCTCCCGAGCAGGTGCGCGTCGTCCAGCGCGCCCTGGCAGACCGCGGATTCGCGGTCGAGCTCACCGGCGACTACGACGGCAACACGCGGTCGGCGCTCGCGGATTTCCAGCGCGCCCGCGGGCTGCCGGCGACCGGGAACCTGAACTCACCCACGGTGGAGGCGCTGGGGATCGATCCGCGCGACGTCACGCCGGTGAGGCGAGGCGAGTCGACCGGGGCGGCGCCGAGCGGCGGCTACTGAACGAGGTTCGCGACCCGCTCCGCGCTGCGCGGGAACCGGGTGGCGGCGCGGTCCACCGGGATGGCGAGGGCGACCCCGCGCTCCTTCGACAACGCGAGGTCCACGATGCCGACGAGCGCCCCGCTGGCGTCGAGCACCGGGCCGCCGCTGGCGCCGGGGCGCACCTCGCAGCCGATCGCGACGTAGCGAGAGCCGGCGAAGGGGCGAGAGGGCTGGAGGACGACCGCTCCCCGGCGGCCGCAGCGCGCGGCGGGGCAACCGGCGATCTCGACGGGTTCTCCCGGCTTCAGGCTCGCGGAGACCCCGAGCGGCGGGCCGGCCTCGACCTCGCCCGCCACCTCGAGCAGCGCGAGATCGAGCTCGGGGTCACGGTCCACGATTCGTGCGCGCTGCGCCGGGCGGCCGGAGGCGGTCACCGTGATGCCGTCCTGCGGCATCTCCTCCACGACGTGCAGCGCCGTGAGGGCGAGGTGCGAGGAGGCGTCCCAGACCACGGCCGACCCTGACCATGCTCCCCCTCGGACCAGGAGGACCGCCCGGGGCTCGACCTCGTGGGGTACGCTGCACGCGAGGGTGAGGAACAGGGCGGCGAGCACGGGCTGCCACGCTAGCAGCCCCGGGAGGGGGGTGGTCAATGGACCGCCGGCCGTCCGCCTGCTAGCACGCTTGCCAGCTCACCTCCCCGTGCCTACAGTGCGGCCGTCATGTCAGCCGCCAGCTTTGAGGCTTTGAAGAAGTTCTTCGAGAGCGCGGGAGCCGCCCGGAAGGCGACGAAGCCGCTCTCCGAAGGCGCCGAGGTCGGGCTCGTGCTCGACGGTGGCGCCGCGCGCTTCGCCATCCAGGGCGGCAAGGCGGTGGTCCTCGACGAGCCGGCGCGCGCCCCCGACTTCACGCTCACCCTCCCCGACGGCGCGGTGAAGCGGATCACCTCCCTGAAGAGCGAGGACGTGGGGGAGTTCGGCGTCGAGTTCTTCAAGCTCGTCCTGGAGAAGGACCCGGCGCTCAAGGCCCGCATCAAGATCGACGCGAGCACGGGCACGCTCCTGCAGCACGGCTACCTGGGCGTCCTCGCCATCGGAGGTCTGAAGGTCACCTGGTGGCTGCTGAAGAACGGGGTGAAGAACCCGAAGGCGGCCATCGACAGGTTGCGCGGCAAGTAGGGCGGCGTGGAGCGCTGGGCTGAGGCTCGGGCGAGCGTCATCGAGCCCGCGGCCAGTCGCCGTCCCATGCCACCGGCGAGCCGTACTCGTCCCTCTCGAAGGCGCAGCGCTGCGCGGCGTCCTGGGAGGCGGTCCGCAGGCCGTCGTCCGCGCTCTCGCGGGCGAGGGCGGTGAAGGCCGCGATGCCGTCGCGCCACCTGCCGGCGAGACAGAGCGCCTCGGCCGTCATGCGACGGCTCTCCTGCGCGAGCTCTGGATCGAGGAGCGGCGATCGGGCGACCCCGGTCAGATCGTCGAGGGCGCGAGATGGGGCGCCGCGCGCCAGCCGTGCCCGAGCGAGCAGGTAGCGCGCGAGCGGGTGATCCGCGCGCGCGAGGCGCGCGAGGGCGAGCGCGGGGTCGCCCACTGCGAGTAACCATGGCGCCACCGCGTCGGCCAGGTGGGGGTCCGCGGCAGCCGCGAGCTTCGCTCCCAACGCCCGCCTCTCGGCTCCCTCTACCCGCAGGGCGAGTGCGGAGCGGTACCGCTCCGCGGCGGCGGCGCGATCCCCGGACCTGAACCGCAGGTCGCCCAGCGTGCCGAGCAGGCTCGCTCTGAGCGCGAGGTGCCCCCCGGCTGCCTCCGCCGCCGCCAGGCCCTCCGCGGCGATGGCCTCGCTCCGCCCGAGGTCGCCGGCGCTGCGCCACGCTTCGGCGGCGGCGCGCAGCCAGGTCGGGTCGCCGCCCGAGAGCGCGCAGGCGCGCCGCAGAAGGTTCTCGGCGCTGGCGGCGCGCCGATCGGCGGCCGCCCGGGTCGCGTCGAGCTCCAGCTCGGCGACCTCGCGGACGCAGACGCGCGCGAAGAGGCTGCCTCGCTCGAACCGCGCCTCTGCCAGCGCGGCCAGGGAAGGGGGCACGGCGACGCCGTCGAGGAACCGGTTCCACTCCGCCTCGAGCTCGGGGAGGGGCCGTCCGAGCGCGCGCGCGACGTCGCCCTGCCGGTAGGCGGCCAGGACCGGGGCCGTCCCATGACGGTCGAGGAGGTGGCGCAGGAAGCTCCCCGCTGCGGTGTAGGCGCGGGCGGGAGCGGCCGAGAAGAACCCGGACCACCCGAGGAGCGACGAGAGCGGTGGGAGGCGGCCCTGGTCGCGCAGCGCGCGCGCCCACTGGTGCACGCCGTACGGGCTCGCTCGCACGTCCACGGCCTCCGCCAGCCCCTCGATGAGCCCCGCGTTGACGAGGATGGCCGCGCGCGCGGGCACGCGCAGGGGGCCGGCCGCGGCCGCGGAGGCGAGGGCGTGCACCAGCTCGTGCCGCAGCACGGGGTGGGGCGTGCCCTCGTCGTTCACGTGGATCTCGGCCAGCCAGGGCTTGGTGAAGCTGGTCCGGCCGGCGCCCACGAGCGCTCGCTTCTCCTCCGGGCTCCGGTAGATCCACACCACCGCTCGGGGCGGGCGAGCGAGACCGAGCGCGCGGGTCACCGCCTCCGCGTCGTACTCGCAGTCGCGGAGGAGGCGGTCCGCCTCTCCCGGAGGCTTCTCTCGCGGGAAGTGCACGGTGCAGCGCGGGCCGGAGCGCTC
>Ga0209342_10007500_pt1 | contig 10990 bp, 11 predicted proteins | sample RifCSP16_2_FD_184023 | JGI IMG/M metagenome (GOLD analysis project Ga0209342, IMG submission 184023) | Soil microbial communities from Rifle, Colorado - Rifle CSP2_sed 16_2 (SPAdes) (version 2) | ecosystem: Environmental > Terrestrial > Deep subsurface > Rock core/Sediment | place: Rifle... | reverse complement strand
TGCACCGCCAACGCCGGAGAACGTCCCCCAGCTGCTTGAGATATCTGCCCCGCCCCTGCGTTCCATGCTGGCGCGGGTTGAAGAATTCCCTGCAGGCCACGCGCCCCCCGAGGCATTGGCGCTGTCGATGAGCACATCGTTCGAATCGGTGAGCCAGAGACTCTCGCCGGCGTTGGACAGACTGCCGGTGTAGATCTTATCGGCCGCGATGTCGGATACGCTCGAGTCATCCGTGCGTTCGAGAAGGAAGAAAGTGCGGGGAGGGATGATGCCCGAGAGGGCGATGGCGATATCACCCTTGTCGGTAAGACTCCATCCATCGAGGTTCACCGCTTCCGACTCTGGGTTATACAGTTCGATCCACTCGTCGTTAGTAGAGGCGAGCGTCCCGGCCCAGGCGACTTCGTTGATGAGGACAACTGCGGCGTCGGGGGCGGGTGAGGATGTAGGTCCGATAGTCCCCGATGGCGTTGGAGTAAGGCTTTCTTGAACCGCGGTGGACGAAGGCGTATGAGAGGCATCGGCGGGAAGTGTCAGCGAGGCCGTTGTGGAGGGCGTCGCACTGTCCACAACGGCGCTGGCAGTTGCTGTATCGGTGGGCGGGATATCAAGTGTAGACGTGAGTGTTTCAGTCGGGGATGAAGTGCCTTCGGGTGTCGGGCTGTCTGTCGGGGTTGGAATGCTCGTCTCGGTCGGCGCATCGGCGCGAATCAAAGCATCCTCGGCGTCGATGGCGGCAACTGCGGTCGATGACCCTGCCAGCCAGGTTCCGCCGAATGGTAGAAACAGAAGCCCTACGGGAAAGAGAAACCCGACCAGGAGTACCAGTCGGGCCGAAGGGCGGGCCATACTCGTTTCCCCCAGACCCGTCGATTGCTCTTACTATAATGCAATTCGAAGCTGAGTCAATCGGGTGACGGCGGCGATCCTGCTGAGCGGAGGTCGAGGGAAGTCGAGGCGGAGGTCGAAGCGCGATTGCCTTGTCTTGGAGGCTCCTTAAACGAAGTTCAACCGGAACGAAGCCGAGGGGGTCGGGATGCTCAATTGCATCGGGATCGGAATTCACCCAGGATGGACACCAAACCCATGATAGGAGCACGGCCACATCCCGTGAAATGCACCCAAATGATGTCATTGGATTGACAAGCATTCGCGGTCTGTGCTACTGTCTATCCACATCGTTTTCCTTAATCGTCTTCCTTATTCGAGATGGGGGTTCCGATGAAAACACTGCGTGGTCTGGCTCTGGCGGCGGCATTGGCCGCCGTTTGTGTCCTGCCGGTTCTGGCTGGGCCGGATGGCGGTCCCGGCCCGTGTGTGCCGGGGACCCCCTCTTGTCCGTTAGATCCTCCGCAATCCATACAGGTCAATCCGCATCCTTTGAATGCCGACGGGACGTCGGTTGAGGTCCCGACATCGGGAGAGCTTGTTCCGGTGGAGGTGGTCGCCCCGATGCCGGCGCCACGTTTTGTGGATCCGCTGGCGTTGGGTTCGGAGGGTGGGTCTTCGCTGGGTCGGCCTTCCGGCTCAGGGTATGGCACATCCAGCGGAATCGTAGGCAGCGATAGCGACCTGCAGATGGGTGCTGGGGCGGCGGGGTCGTCGGGAGCCGGCGGTGTGACTGCTGGATCAATGGGGGCGGCGCAGGCATTGGCCCTGGCCGGGTTGGGCGCGATGGGCGTGGTGGCGACGGCTTCCCCAGCACTGAGGGGACAAGTGCATGGCCGTTCACCCGTTCGCGGAGCGGCCGGGCGAGCGACGCGGGTTGGCGGCTCTCGAGCCGCCGGGTCGCAAGGCGGGAACAGCGCGCCGAAGGATCGCGAGGAGCGCATGTTGCCGCGTGCAAGCTGGATTCCCGGTGCGGGTTCTGCGACATCGGGTCAGGGTGGAGCGGCGAAGCCTCTTTACTCGATCGTTCCGCCGCCGCCGACGCCGAGCCCAACCGGGACGCCCACGCCGCCGGAGCGAACGCCGATTGCCGGAGGGACGCCCGTACCCACGGGAACGGTTAGTCCGGTCGTGACGCCAACTCCGCCGGGGCCCCCAGGCTATATTCCTCCTGTCCCTCCAGAGATGTCCGGGAGGACGATTGGTTGGGTCGGTCGAGGAGTGAAACTGGTCCGCAGCGCGCGCAGTGCGATGACGGCATCGGCCATCCAGCTCGCCGCCCTCGAGTCGGGACATGTCGGCGTTCGCGTCGGAAACGCGGTGGCCCAGGGGTCGAAGATCGCATTCCGCCGGAGCCCACCCTTCAGCTTTGCCGGAACCCGCTACAATCCCTCGACGGTCACCCGGATCACAGGCAGGGGATTGCTCAGAGGCGCTCTCTCGAAGGGCGCCTTGGGGATCTCGGCCGTGACTTCCCTGGCGGTGAACCTCTACGACTATGGGTTGGGCGAGAATAGGAACAAGGGGATTCTGAGCCCGGAGTTTGCCGCCTCAACCATGGTCGACTACGGGCTGGCTGCCGGGGCCGGGCTCCTGGCGGCAGGGATAGTCACAGTGGGCGGCATAGCCGCAACGGGTCTCCTGGCACTTGTCGGGATAACGGTCACGGCGCCACTTTGGCTTGCGATAGGCGCGACAGCAATCGTGGGTCTGGGGATAGGGGTGGCTCTAGATCACTTCGGCGTCGGAGATGGTTTAAAGGCGAAAGTCGTCGATGGGTTCAAAGCCTGGGGAGGGATTGCCGACAACGCCAAGGTGATCGGCGGTGTCCTGGCCCAGCGAACGAGCGCGGCGGTACGCCAGTCGCGCGACGCGATCATCACGAAGGCAAAGGAAGCAGGCAAAGCACTAGGCGGATTGGCCGGTGGAATTGCGGCGAGCGTAACGGGCGGCGTTCGGAAAGTGGGCAATGACGCGAAGGCACTCGTTCAGCGGGCAGGAGATACGATTTCGATGACTGCTCGCGGAGTAGGGAATGCAGTTTCTGGGTTTGTCGGTGGCGTCCTCGGGAAAGTAGAAGACTCAGTCGACCGCATTAAGAGCTCGCTCGTTTCCAAGCTTCCGAAGGTCACGCTGCCGAAGGTCACGTTGCCCAAGGTGAGCCTGCCGAAAATCAGTCTTCCGAAGATCACGTTGCCCAAGGTGAGCCTGCCGAAAGTCAGTCTTCCGAAGATCACATTGCCCAAGGTGAGTTTGCCGAAGGTCAGTCTTCCGAAGATCGCGTTGCCCAAGGTGAGTTTGCCGAAGGTCAGTCTTCCGAAGATCACGTTGCCCAAGGTGAGCCTGCCGAAGGTTAGTCTTCCGAAGATTTCAGCGCCGAAGGTCAGCCTGCCCAAGATATCCGCACCGAAGATCTCGTGGCCGAGGCTCGGAGGCCGATGAGGGTAATGGCACGGAGTAAGAACAATCTCCCCTCGAACAACTGGCCCATCTGGAAAATCCTGATCCTCGTGCCGATTCCTCTTGGTGGGTTCGCTGCTCTGCTCGCATTTGTGCCAAGCTACTCTCCCCGAGCTCTAGCGGTAGGGATTGGCCTGACCGTCGTCGGAGTCGTCGCTGCGGTCTGGATCTCTATCTCGCGCAGTTGGTGGGCCGCCATGGTCTTCATCAACTCATGGTTGCTCTTGATGCTCGGTGTCGCGATCCGTGCCTGGGCGAAGGTTATCCCCCAAGTCTGGCTCTGGCTGGTGCCGCTCGTCGCGGCGTACCTGCTGGCCTGGGCTCTTCCGGCCCTGAGCCCGAAGCTCTCGGCACGGTTGCTGCGGGAGCAGCTTGCGCCTGAGACACGCTGGGGTCGGGGCTGCCTGACCCTGTTCCTCGTTGCCGGCCCTGCCGCCGGCGCACTCGGGGCGAGCGTGGGGATGTACGGATCACGGTTCGGCCAAGGGACTGCCGTGATGCTTGTGATGGCTGTGCTGGGTTCAGCCGTGGCTGTGGGACTCGCCCAGGCGGTTGCTGAGCAATCCTGGCCCAAGCGACCATGGGCGCAGCCCGCCGAGTTCGGCGCGCAGGACGGAACTCGATGAGCCTGACGCAGTTCGGTTTGATGGTCGCGGCCGGAACCCTGGCTGCGTATTTGGGGATGCTCATCGCACGGTATTTGCGGAGGCGCCGCCCGCGGTAGGCCCTCACCTCCTCACCAGCGTCAGCATAGTGACCAGTGCCGCCGTTCGATCTATTCCCTCTCCATCTCGTTCCCCCTCACCTCGATCGAGCCCTACGAGGTCGGCTCCACAACCGAAATCATCAAGTCGGGTGTTCCGAAGGTAGGAGTCTCCAGGTGCCGGCCAGCTTCGGCACCGGGGTACGGGATCTCAACAATGGTCCGAGTTTGTGCCAGCCCGTTCATTCTGTGCGGGCTGGCTTGCTTGAGGGCGCGACGTGATTGAGAATACTCCGGATCAAACGTGTGGAGGCGCCGCATGTTATGGTTCCTCGTTGGACTGATCATCGTATTGGGCCTTTTCTGCCTGGTTTGGACATTCCTGGGCGAGAACGCCTTCATCTGGGCACTACTCATTGGGATAGCCGGAGGAGGGCTTGGGCTGCTCTTCCTTCCACTTGCCAGACGAGGCCCCGAATATGCGTACCAGAAGTGGAACTTGCGGGTTGCGCTTCTGATCATCTTGGGTGTCATTGGCGGGCTGGTAGGTATCGGATACGTGATACTAAAGATGAATCTGACAGACGAGGCCTTCACCCTTACTTCAATTACCATCATGGGGCTGGTCATCGTCGGCACGTACTTTCTAGGATGGACGATCGGTCCGCCCACTCGGCGGCGGGGGTGGCTGCGACGGCGGTATCCCGCGGTGGCGGCGGCGATTAAGCGCTACATGAAATCTGGCGACTTGCTTGAGAACTACACCCCAGTCCTGCGGATTGGTGACGGGCGCTACTTCCTGATCGCGTATCATGACCGTCGCGACCCCAATCGCCCGGCGAGCTTTCTGCTGGTTGATGAAATGGGCCACCCTGTGAGGGACGAGGAGCTCGTCCGTTATGCAGCCAAGTGCAAGAGTCTGGCGATCAGCACAATTGATAATGCAAAGAGCCAGGAGCGATTGACGAAGCTGCATACTGCGGCGCAAGTTGAGGCGGCCGTGGGAGATGTCTTCGAGCGACTTCGTCAAGAGAGATCGCGGTTTGCGGAACTGGGTGAAGGAACACTCACGGACTTGGACGTTGTCCTAGGTGCGGAAGAGGCGATGAGAAGCGTGGTTGGAGCGACGCGTGCCTTGACATTGATCGAAGCCGAGTGGGCGGAGAAACACGGGTTGGGGAGACTGACAGAGGTCGACTACCGGGACGTAGGAGTGGTTGAGCAGAAGATGCGCGAGGCACGCCTGCCCCTGCTGGCGGAACAATCGGCGCTCCTGAAGGCCAAGGAGCCAGCCCAAAGACTGGGCCGTCTGGTAAAGGAGCGATTGTCGCACATACCGATGGCCCACAAGATCGAAGAGGTGCTGCTGGGGATTGCAGACAGTACGGCTTACTTGAAATCGGAGAACGAAGATATCTATGGGACGGTGACAGAGGAGCACTGGCTCAAGTGGCGAGAGCGGATGGCCTGGGTGGATGAGGTCGATGCGAAGCTGGCGGAGGCGCTGGCGTGACCGCGTTGGGGATCGGGTTGCTCCTGCTCGGGCTGGTCGTCGTCGGGATGGGGCTCCTAGACCGGCGCTGGGGGAACGCGGGATGGCGGGTGCGATTCCTGACGGGCCTCGCCGTTGCAGGTGGCGGGTTGTACTTCCTGCTGCGGCGATAAGGGGAGACATGGGTAGAGCGTGGGTATTCCTTGTGCTCTTGGGGGTGCTGCTTCTCGTGATGACGCTGGCGGATCTCGCCTGGGGGAAGGGGATATCCTGGTTGCAGCTGGGCCTCGGGCTTGCCTTGATCGGTCTCGGGATCTCGCGCAGGCGGCCAAGGGGGGAGGGCTGAAGCGACCCAGAATCATCTTCGCTGGCTTCCTATCCATAACCCTGCATCTGTTTGGTGGATTCACCTACTCGAAGGTGAGCTTGCCGAGAATCAGTCTTCCGAAGGTCACGCTGCCGAAGGTGAGTCTGCCGAAGATCACGCTGCCGAAGGTGAGCTTGCCGAAGGACAGTCTTCCGAAGATCACGTTGCCCAAGGTGAGCCTGCCGAAGGTCAGTCTTCCGAAGATCATGTTGCCCAAGGTGAGCCTGCCGAAGGTCAGTCTTCCGAAGATCACGTTGCCCAAGGTAAGCCTACCGAAGGTCAGTCTTCCGAAGATCACATTGCCCAAGGTGAGCCTGCCGAAAATCAGTCTTCCGAAGATCTCGGCGCCTAAGGTTAGCCTGCCTAAGATCTCCGCACCGAAGATCTCGTGGCCCAAACTGGGAGGTCGCTAGGCACAATGCCGATGCAGAGGCGACTGGATCAACCGTCATCATCAACCTGGCCCTGGTGGAAAGCCGCGGCCATTGCTCTCTTCACATTGGGTGGCTTTGGTGCCGTGCTCACGGTCATACCACCCTACTCCTCCAGCGCCATGAAAGTAGCCATTGGATTGACTCTAGTCGGCACGGTCGGAGCTGTCTGGGGCATTTCGAAGGCCAATTGGTGGGGAGGTATTGTCTTGTTGAACTCGTGGTTCCTGCTGATCCTTGGCTTCGCGATACGGGCATGGGCACTCGTTATCCCCCAAGTCTGGATCTGGCTGGTGCCGCTTGTCGCTGCCTACTTGCTGGCCTGGGCTCTTCCGGCCATCAGCCCGAAGCTCTCGGCACGGTTGCTGCGGGAACAGTTTGCGCCTGAGACACGCTGGGGGCGCGGCTGTCTGACGTTGTTCCTTGTTGTTGGCCCGGCTGCCGGCACACTTGGGGCGAGCGTGGGAATGTACGGATCAAGGTTTGGTCAGGGGAATGCGGTGATGCTCGTCATTGCCGTGCTAAGTTCGGCAGTGGCAGTAGGATTTGCTCAAGCGGCTGCCGAGCAAGTCTGGCCCAGGCGGCCATGGGCGCAGACCGCTGATTTCGGCTCGCAGGACGGCGCGCGATGAGCCTGACGCAATTTGCGTTGATGGTCGCCGCTGGAACGATAGCAGCGTAATTGGGGATGCTCATCGCACGGTATTTGCGGAGGCGCGGTTCGCGCCAATCTTCCATATCGGCGCAAATGTAGCCTCCGTCGATGCTGCAAGTCTCAGAAATACGGTCCTTCGTGAGTGCCGGGTAGCTGGATGTGGTGGAAGACCTTTGCTAACTGCTAAGCCTGAAGCAAGCAACACCTCACCTCCGATCTCTTCGTGATTGACAAGGCTTCTTAGTCTGTGTTACTGTCTATCCACATCGTCTTCGATTTCGAGGAAGGGGGTTTGGGATGAAGACACTGCGTGCGATGGCTCTGGCGGCGACGTTGGCCGCCGTTTGTGTCCTGCCGGTTCTGGCCGGGCCGAATGGCGATCCCGGACCGTGTGTTCCTGGAACTCCCGGCTGTCCGTTAGATCCTCCACAATCCGTACAAGTCAACCCGCATCCTCTGAATGCCGACGGGGCGTCGGTTGAGGTCCCGACATCGGGAGAGCTTGTGCCGGTGGAGGCGGTCGCCCCGATGCCGGCGCCGCGATTCGTCGATCCGCTGGCATTGGGATCGGAGGGCGGGTCTTCGCTGGGTCGGCCTTCCGGCTCAGGGTATGGCCCATCCAGCGGAATCGTAGGCAGCGATAGCGACTTGCTGATAGGTGCTGGGGTGGCGGGGTCGTCGGGTGTCGGTGGTGCGGCTGCCGGGTCAGTGGGGGCGGCGCAGGCATTGGCCTTGGCCGGGTTGGGCGCGATGGGAGTAGTGGCGACGGCTTCGCCGGCGCTGAGGGGGCAAGTGCATGGCCGTTCACCCGCCGGCGGAGCGGCCGGGCGAGCGACGCGGGTTGGCGGCAATCGAGTTGCCGGGTCGCAAGGCGGGAACAGCGCGCCGAAGGATCGCGAGGAGCGCATGTTGCCGCGCGCGAGCTGGATTCCCGGTGCAAGTTCTGCGTCATCGGGTCAGGGTGGAGCGGCGAAGGCGCTTTACTCGATCGTTCCCCCGCCGCCAACGCCGAACCCAACCGCGACGCCTGATCCCGAGAAGCCGAGCCAGACTGCGACGCCTACTTTGACACCGGCGCAGACCATTACACCAATCGTGACGCCAACTCCGCCGGAGCCCCCAGGATACATCCCTCCTGCCTCTCCAGAGATGTCCGGGAGGACAATAGGCTGGCTCGGTCGAGGAGTGAAACTGGTCCGTAGCGCGCGCAGTGCGATGACCGCATCGGCTATCCAGCTCGCCGCCCTCGAGTCGGGACATATCGGCGTTCGCGTCGGAGACGCCGTGGCCCAGGGATCGAAGATCGCATTCCGCCGGACCTCACCCTTCAGCTTTCCCGGAACCCGCTACAATCCCTCGACAGTCGCCCGGATCACAGGTAGAGGGCTGCTCAGAGGCGCTCTCTCGAAGGGCGCCCTGGGGATCTCCGCGGTGACTTCTTTGGCAGCGAACCTCTACGACTACGGACTGGGTAAGCACAGGGACAAAGGGATCCTGAGCAAGGAATTCGCTGCGTCAACGATGGTTGATTTTGGGATGGCAGCGGTGACCGGACTCGCCGCAGCAGGGGCAGTCGGCCTTGTCTTGGCCGGTGGAGCCCTCTTGGGAATCACTGCTCCCGTCTCCGTGGCCATTGTGCTCACAGCCGGTGTCGGCTTGGCGATGGGCGCGATTCTGGATCGTTCAGGTGTTGGAGAGAGCTTGAAGAAGAAGGTCGTGGAAGGGCTCAGTGCCTGGGGAGGAATCGCCGATAACGCCAAGGTAATCGGCGGTGTCCTGGCACAACGAACTAACACGGCTTTGCGCCAGTCGCGGGACGCGATCATCACAAAGGCTAAGGACGCGAGCAGGGCAGTGGGGGGATTCATCGGGGGAGTTGCCACGACTGCCACTAGTGGCGTTCGGAAAGTGGCCAATGATACGAAGGCGTTCGTCGAGCGGGCAGGAGATACACTTGCCAAGACGGCCCAAGGAGTAGGCAAAGTGGTCTCGGGCGTTGTCGGTGGCGTCCTTGGGAAAGTGGAGAAGTCGGTCGAGGGTGTGAAGAGCGCGATTGTATCGATGCTCCCAAAGGTCACACTGCCGAAGGTGAGCTTACCGAAGATCAGTCTCCCGAAGATCTCGTTGCCGAAGGTCAGCTTGCCAAAGATCACGCTACCGAAGGTTAGCTTGCCGAAGGTCAGTCTCCCGAAGATCTCGTTGCCGAAGGTCAACCTGCCAAAGATCACGCTACCGAAGGTTAGCTTGCCGAAGGTCAGTCTCCCGAAGGTCTCGCTTCCGAAGATCAGTCCGCCTAAGATTTCGTGGCCAAAGCTAGGAAACCGATAGGATCAATGATACAAGGCAGGAAGCGACCTTCAGCTGTCGGCGACTCACCCCTGTGGAAGATCCTGCTGGTGAGCTTCTTCGCACCGGGAGTTCTCGCCACCATCTTTGCTTTCTTGCCTACTTATTCCCCTGTGGCACTTGCGGTAGGGGTAGGGGTGACTCTCGGTGGTGCGACGGCCTTGGCATGGAGCAATCGAACCAACAACTGGTGGACCCGTGTCGTAGGCATGAACTCACTGTTGCTACTCTTGATGGGGATTGCTCTGCGCGCCTGGGCGAGTGTGATTCCACAAGTCTGGATTTGGCTGACCTTCCCTGTGGCCGCCTATGTCTTGGCCTGGATGCTCCCGGCGATCAACCCGAAGCTCTCGGCACAGCTGCTGAATGAACAAATGGCGCCCGAGACTCGTTGGGGGCGGGGATGTCTCAGTGTTGCATTGGTTATTGGTCCGGCAGCGGGAACGCTTGGGGCCAGCGTAGGGATGTATGGTTCGCGGTTTGGACAAGGACCGCTAGTCCTAATTGCGACGGGGGCGCTGCTCTCGATGACTACTGTGGCGTTTGCGCAAGCGGCCTCCCAGCAATTGTGGCCCGACCGGCCCTGGGCGAGGAACGCGGAGGTCACATCAACGGACATCCGTTCATGACACTCGCCCAATTCGGTTTGATGGTCGCGGCTGGAACCTTGGCCGCGTATCTGGGGATGCTCATCGCACGGTATCTGCGGCATCGTCGCTCGCGGTAGGTGCTCCCCAGTCCACAAGAATCACCAGCAACGAATCGGGTTCAATTCGAGCGGCGATCGTCGCCGCCGCTGCGTTACATGCTCGCCACGGGCGGCGAGGCCCCCCCGTCGGCGCTGCCGAAGATCACCATCCAGAAGTTCGAGCTGCCCAAGGTCAGCCTACCGAAGATATCCGCACCGAAGATCTCGTGGCCGAGGCTTGGAGGCAGGTTAACACTATGAAGAAGCGCAAGAGCCGTTCCACCTCCAATGCGTGGCCACTTTGGAAGACCGTGACCCTTGCGCCGCTTGCCCTAGGCGCGTTCGCCGCTCTAGTCGGAATCGTGCCAAGCTACTCCCCTCAAGCTCTAGCGGTAGGCATTGGACTGACCGTCGTCGGTGTCGTTGCTGCTGCCTGGATCTCCATCTCGCCCAGCTGGTGGGCCGCCATGGTCTTCATCAACGCATGGTTGCTCCTGATGCTTGGCCTCGCGATCCGCGCCTGGGCAACCCTCATCCCCCAAGTCTGGGTCTGGCTTGTGCCGCTTGTCGCTGCTTACTTGCTTGCCTGGGCTCTCCCGGCCATCAGCCCGAAGCTCTCGGCACGGTTACTGCGGGAACAGTTCGCGCCTGAGACACGCTGGGGTCGGGGTTGCCTGACCCTGTTCCTCGTTGTGGGCCCGGCTGCCGGCGCACTCGGGGCGAGCGTGGGAATGTACGGATCAAGGTTTGGCCAGGGTACCGCCGTAATGCTCGTCATGGCTGTGCTAAGTTCGGCCGTGGCGGTGGGATTTGCCCAAGCGGTTGCCCAGCAGGTCTGGCCCAAGCGGCCATGGGCGCAGCCCGCCGATTTCGGCGCGCGGGACGGAACTCGATGAGCCTGACGCAGTTCGGTTTGATGGTCGCGGCCGGGACCCTGGCTGCGTATCTGGGGATGCTCAT
>Ga0209342_10007497_pt1 | contig 10991 bp, 6 predicted proteins | sample RifCSP16_2_FD_184023 | JGI IMG/M metagenome (GOLD analysis project Ga0209342, IMG submission 184023) | Soil microbial communities from Rifle, Colorado - Rifle CSP2_sed 16_2 (SPAdes) (version 2) | ecosystem: Environmental > Terrestrial > Deep subsurface > Rock core/Sediment | place: Rifle... | reverse complement strand
ATGCTCTCGGGAACCGAGTTCGAGCTGGTGAAGGGAGCGCAGGCGGCCGTCGTCAGCGCCGTCCAGGCCGCCGGCGACTCCCGGGTCGCGAGCTTCGACCTGGGCGCGCAGGACCTGGGCCCCGACGGCTCGGTCCCGACCGGCTGCGACTGGCACCCCAGCGCCCCCGACCACGCGCGCATGGCCTCGATCCTCGAGGACCAGCTCCGGTCGAAGCTGGGGTGGTAGCCGGCGGAGGTGGGTCCGTCCGCCACCATTCGCGAATAAGAAGTAAGATGGGTTGCCACGATTGGAGGGCCGCTCGTGAAGAGACCAACCGCCATGTGCCTCGATGGCTCGCCGACAGCAGATCGAGCTGCCGCCGCGCCTGGTTCACTGTGAGCAGCATACTGACCGGCAGCCGGTTGGCCTCGGAACGCGCCGAGGTGGAGGTCCTCGAGAGAGATGGCCACGGCGCCGTCGAGCCTGCCGCCGGCCGTGAGGCCCTGTGGTACCCGGTGGGCGTCGCCCTCGCATTGCTGGCGGCCTCTGGCGCGTTCTTGCTGTGCTGCCCGGGTCGGTGGATAGGGTGACCTGAGCACCGATGGTCGCACGGTGAGGATGTCGAGCGTGAGGCGTCCGCGACCTCACCGTGTACGATGCGCAGTCGGAGGTGGTGCATGGCGCACCGAGTGTGCCCGTGGTGGCTCGGCTACCTGCTGGCCAGCCCGGTCCGGCGCTGGCTGCAGGACCCGCGCGAGATCCTATCGCCCTTCATCGCGGAAGGCATGACGGTCCTCGAGCCAGGACCAGGGATGGGTTTCTTCACCGTCGATCTCGCCCGGCTCGTCGGCGAGCGGGGGAAGGTCGTGGCGGTGGACATCGAGCCGAGGATGCTCGACGGATTGCGCCAGCGCGCCCGGAAGCGAGGCGTGCTCGATCGGGTCGACGCGCGGCTGGCGACCGCATCCGGGCTGGGGCTTCACGATCTCGACGGGCGCGTGGACTTCGCCCTCGCGTTCGCGGTGGTCCACGAGCTCCCCGATCAGGCGCGGTTCTTCGCTGACCTCCACGCTGCGCTCAAGCCGGGTGGCAAGGTCCTCCTGGCCGAGCCGAGGGGACACGTGACGGAACCGGAGTTCCGCGCGTCGCTGCAGGTCGCCACGAGCGCCGGTTTCCACGTCGACGGCGAGCCCGCCATCCGCCGCAGCCGCTCGGCCGTGCTCGTCAAGCCTTGAGCCGCGCCGAGGGCGTCGCGCCGGTTCGCGCGTTTCGCCGATCGGAGAACGCGTGGTACAAGCAAAGACGAACGCAGACCCAATTGGGCTCGCCCGAAGACGGCTAGCGAATCCGATCATGACCCGGGGGCCGTCGTGGCTGACAGTCCGGACGCGGCAACCGCTCAGTTCGCGGAGTTGCTGATCCCCGCTTCCGGGGAGCGACGCTCGCCGCCACGCCAGGGCGCCGAGCAGGGGCCCGCCATGCCGGATGCTCGCCTCTTCGTGAACCGCGAGCTCAGCCTGCTCGCGTTCCAGCGGCGCGTGCTGGAGGAGGCGCGCGACCGCCGGAACCCATTGCTCGAGCGCGTCAGGTTCATCTCCATCGTCGCCTCGAACCTGGACGAGTTCTTCATGATCCGGGTGGCCGGTCTGAAGCAGCAGATCGCGGCGGGCGTGACCGAGACCTCCCCGGACGGGCTGAGCCCGGCGGAGCAGCTCGCGGCGATCCGGCGCGAGACGCTCGCGCTCGAGCGCGGGCTGCGGGAGTGCCTCCGGGACGAGCTGATCCCCGCGCTGGCCGAGGCCGGGGTGCACGTGCTCGACTACCCCCAGCTCAGCGAGCGCCAGCTGGCGCAGGCGCGCGCCTACTTCGACGAGCTCGTGTTTCCGGTCCTGACCCCGCTCGCGTTCGATCCCGGGCGCCCCTTCCCGCACATCTCGAACCTGAGCCTCAACCTGGCCGTCCTCGTCGCAGAACCGGGGAGCGGCCAGCGGTTCGCGCGGATCAAGGTCCCGAGCACGCTCCCCCGGCTCGTCCCGCTCGGCCGGACGAGCCCCTTGCGCAAGGAAGGGCACCCTCCCCACCCGCAGCACTTCGTGTGGCTGGAGCAGCTCATCGCGGCCAACGCGGACCGCCTGTTTCCGGGGTTGCGGATCCTCGAGGTCCACCCGTTCCACGTGACCCGCGACGCGGAGATGCTGCTCCAGGAGATGGAGGCGGCGGACCTCCTCGAGACGATCGAGCACGGCGTCCGCCGGCGGCGCTTCGGATCCGTCGTGCGGCTCGTGGTCACTCCCAGCATCCCCGCGCCGCTCCGGGCGATCCTGGTCGAGAACCTCGACGTCGAGCCGCAGGACATCGCCGATCTCGAGCCTCCCCACGCGCTGGCGGGGCTCGCGAGCCTCATCCCGGCGGTGGACCGGGCGGACCTCAAGTACCCTTCATTCGTCCCGAGGACGCCGGCGCGCCTCGTTCACAAGGACGGCGAAGACCTCTTCGCCATCATCCGCAAGCACGACGTCCTGCTCCACCATCCGTTCGACTCGTTCACGCCGGTGGTGGACTTCCTCCGGCTCGCCGCCCGCGACCCCAACGTCCTCGCCATCAAGCAGACCCTCTATCGCATGGGACGTGACTCGCCGGTCGTCGAGGCGCTCCTCGAGGCCAACGAGAACGGGAAGCAGGTGGCGGTCCTGGTCGAGCTCAAGGCGCGCTTCGACGAGGAGAGCAACATCGGGTGGGCCCGGGCGCTGGAGGCCGAGGGCGTGCACGTCATCTACGGGCTCCTCGGCTACAAGACGCACTCCAAGATCGCGCTCGTCGTCCGGCGCGAGGGAGACCGCCTGTCGCGCTACGTCCACCTCTCCACCGGCAATTACAACGCGGTCACGGCGAGCCAGTACACCGACCTCGGCCTCTTCACCTGCGATCCCGACATCGGCGAGGACGCGACGCACCTGTTCAACTACCTCACGGGCTACTCCTTGCGACGGGAGTACCGCAAGCTCCTCGTCGCGCCCATCAACCTCCGCGAGCGCCTGGTCGAGCTCATCGCGCGCGAGATCGCGCATCACCAGGCCGGCCACCGAGGCCAGCTCGTCTTCAAGATCAACGCGCTCGCGGACCAGGCGATGAGCCGCGAGCTGGTGCGCGCCGCCCAGGCCGGCGTCGAGGTCGACCTGATCGCGCGCGGTGTTTGCTGTCTGCGGCCCGGGATCGAGGGCCTGAGCGAGGGCATCCGCGTCACCAGCGTCGTGGGGCGCTTCCTCGAGCACAGCCGGATCTTCTGGTTCCGCAACGGAGGAGAGGAAGAGGTCTACCTCGGGAGCGCGGACCTCATGTTCCGGAACCTGGACCGCCGCGTCGAGGTGCTGTTCCCGGTCCGGGACCAGGCCCTGGTGCGCCAGCTCCGCGACGAGATCCTCGAGACGTATCTGCGCGATAACGTCCGGGCCCGGAGCATGCGCGAGGACGGCGGGTACGAGCGCGTCGTCCCTCGTGACGGCGAGCCACCGCTGGACAGCCAGGCCGCGCTCCTCGCCGGCGGCGTGATGGGCTCGCGCCAGGAGCAGGAGTAGCCGCCGGCGGCCGCGGTTCGACGCGATCGCCGACGGCGGTCAGAGCGACACCAATCGGCGAGCCAAGGACGGGGCGCGCGGGCCGCGCACGGGTCGGAGGGCCTGGAAGAGCCCGCAGCGCGCACAGCTCCAGCTGGGCCAGCGGCGGTGGTACGCCGAGTCGAGGCACGCGTCGTACCGATCGCAGAAGAAGCTGCGATGTCCCTCCACGCGCTCGGGCGGGATGACCGACCCCAGCGGAGTCGGGTTGGGCCCCGCGGCGGGTGCAGGTGCCGATCGGAGCGAGGCCAGCCTCAGTAGCCCAAGCAGATCCAGCGTTTCCCTCACGTGCTCCCCTTGTCCGTGGCGCGAGCTGGAAGGATCCACCATCGATGTGGCTCCTCGGCGACGAAGCCGCGACTTCACAGAGTCGGCACCTTTGCCCCGGTGTTCGCCTGGTAGTGATCGGTCCTCCCGCTCGTCCCGATTCGTCCAGACCGTGCGCAAGGGATCCGGCATGAAGAAGGCAATCCTCATCTCCGTCCTCCTCGTTGGCATGGCGCTCGGTGTCGTGCTCGGCGTCTTGCTCGACCGCGCCATCGCGCCGTCACCCTCCGCCGCGCCACCACAGGCTCCGCTGGCCGCCGCGCCGGCCGTGCCCGCCCCACCTGCGAAGGTGAATCGGCAACTCGCGAAGGCGCGGCTCGCGAAGCGATAGGAGCGCCACTCACGCCATGCACCGCTCGACCATCATCGTCGCGCTGCTCGCGTTCGCGAGCCCCCTGACGCTCTTCGGCTGCGGCCCCGCCGACTCCGGCTCATCCGACTCCGGTTCGGGCGACTCCAGTTCGGGCGACTTATCGCAGCCGCCCCTCACTTGCTCATTCCCGCAACCCGGCGCGAGCAGCGCCGCGCAGCCGATCCAGGTCCTCGACCTCGGCACGAAGAGGGTCGGCGACAGCGTCAGGTTCGACGTCCCGGCGGCGACCGCCAGCATCACCATCGTGGAGCAGATCGTCTCCGCTCCAGCGAGCGCCGTCTTCACCGACCTGGGGACCATCCCGAACAGCGCCGTCCCCCTCGAGGTGACCGATTCCAACGGGGCCGCGGTGCACGATCAGTGTACTCCGGCCGCCGACCCGGCGCAGGCAGGCCTCTACTACGCGAGCTTGTCGGCGGGCACCGGGACCCTCACCTTCCCCAACAGCACCGCGGGGCTGGAGCGCGTCGCCCGTTCCCTGCCGCAGGGGACCTGGAGCTTCGTCGTCTCGGATCTCGCGTACGTGTGCAGCCTGGTCTCGAACTGCGCCACCGGCGGAGGGAGCGCCGCCAGCAGGTACGACGTCAAGGTGATCCTGAAGCCGGGCTCGGGCACGGGCGACGGTATCCCCTCGACCGGGACGCTCGACGTGGCGTTGAACCTCACGCCGTCCGGCCTCGCCCCTCCCCTCGACGCCGCGTCGGCCGAGAGCGACGCCGACTTGCAGCACATGGTGGACTCGCTCGGGCTTCTCCTCGCCCGCGCCGGGATCTCGCTGGGCGTGGTGAGCTACGTCGACGTGCCGGCGGCGACCGCGGCCAGGGTCGCCACCGGGGTCGACGTGGACGACCTCACAGCCTGCGGAGACCTGGCGCAGCTCCTCGCGACCGGACCCTCGGGACCGCAGGTGAACGTCTTCCTCGTGCCCTCCCTCGTCTCGAGCGGCGCGGGGACCTCGATCATCGGGTTCGACGGGACGATCCCCGGCCCGGCCACCATCTCGCAGACCCTCCAGGCAGGAGTCGCGGTCAGCGCCGCCGACCTGCGCGCGGGCGCATTGAACTGCCGTCCGGGGAGCCTCGTCCTCGACTGCGGCGGCCTGAGCAGGGGCCAGTGCTGCGGAGCGGACCGCACCGCCTACACGGTCGCCCACGAGCTGGGGCACTTCCTCGGCCTGTACCACACGACCGAGCGAGACGGGACGGTGTTCGACCCGCTCTCGAGCACGCCGACCTGCTCCTGCCAGAGCTGCGCGCGCGACCCGGGGATGTGCGCGGACGCGAGCCCGCCGCCCGCTAGCCCACACCCCATGAGCGTCGCCGAGTGCCAGGGGAGCGCGAGCTGCGGCGGCGGGGACAACCTCATGTTCTGGCAGCTCGCCGACGAGTCGGCCGGCCTCCTCCTCGGCGAGCAGGCCCGGGTCGTGCGCGCCAATCCTGCCGTCCACTGATCCAGCCGGGAGCACCTACATGATCTCGCTATTCGTGCTGCTCGCCGCCGCCGCAGCGTCTCAGGGTCATGCCTACAGGCCGGCGCGCGAGGCCGCGCCAGCGCGGGCCGCGGTGACCGCGCCCGATGAGACGCTGTCCGACGAGGCGGTGCGCGCCCTCGCTTCGAGCTACCTCGGGCGAATCGACGTCCCGGTCACGGCCGCGGAGTGGCGCGCCCTCGGCCCGCGAGCCGTGCCGTTGCTCGAAGAGGTGGCCCGCAGCCGCGGCGCCCTGCCTTCGCGCCGGGCCGCGGCGATGGGCGGCCTCGCGGCCATCGGAGGGGCGCGCGCCGGGGAGATCCTGGTCGAGGCGGCGCGATCCGAAAGCGAGCCCTTCGCCGTGCGCGCCGCCGCCATCCACGGTGCGTCGCGCGCTCTCGACTCGCGGCGGCTGGCGCGCGAGCTCGGGCCCGTGCTGGAGCGCGCGAAGGATCCGGCCGCCAGGGTCGCCGCGGCGGAGGCGCTCGCCCTGCGCGCGCCGCGCTCCGCCTGCGCGGCCGTCCGCGCCCAGGCCGATCGCGAAGGCGAGGGGCGCGCGCGCTTCGAGCGGGCGCTCGGGCGCTGCGGATCGAAGCGCTAGATTGCGACCATTGCCCCATTCGTAAGCGCGACGTAAGTCGCCCGACTTGCACTCATTGCATCAATCGGATCTCCGGCGACACTCGTCGAGATGGCCGGCGCATGACCGCGGGCTGGCGCCGCGCTCGGCGGAGGCCTGGAACACCAGCGTTGACGGACGGTTGGGTGCCTGTCGCCGTACCGTCACAGCCAGCTAACCCGCCTCCGACGCTTCACGGAAACGTTGCGCTGCGCGTGAGCGCGCACGTCGTAGCATGCGTGCGCCCAGACACCGAGAGGAAGCGACACCCGAAGCGGGCAGGCGGACCGCCCTGGAACGGCTGTTCGCCCACAGTGCACCCTCCAGGAGACCACGATGAAACGCCTCTTGAAGTCAATACTAGCAGTCACAACCCTCGCTGCCAGCGCGAGCGCGCTGGCGGCCCCCGGAGCAGAGCCGTTCGACATCCGGGGCTCCGACACCCTCTTCGAGATCATGACGGACGCGTTCGCGCAGTACAACACGCAGTGCGCGAGCGAGTCCTGGCAGAAGGATCTCACCTACGTCGGCACCGGCTCCGGGAACGCCGAGAAGGCCACCTTCACGCGGTCTTCGAGCTTCTCGGGCAACTGGCAGGTCATGGCGCCCATGTCGCGCAACCTGGTGCAGTCGGCGGGCGCGTACGACGCGAACTTCGCCCCCGAGCTGAGGAACGTCCTCGGCCTCGACGCCGGGGTGTTCGTTCAGAAGGGTCAGGGCACCGGCTACACGGCGTGCAGGAACTTCACCGTGAATGCGGGGGCGCTGAACAACTTCGTCGCGCTCGTCCTCGCCGGCAAGGACGGCGCCGGCACGCGCGAGGCCTGCCGCGATCCTGACCGCCTGGCGGCGATCGAGACCCTCCGCTCCTGCTACCAAGGCGTCCTCTCGTTCAACCACTTCTACCGCCGCGACGACAACTCCGGGACCACGGACACGTTCCGTGACAAGCTGCACATCGACCGGTTCTGCAACGGCAAGGCGGGCGGGGCGAGCAGCCTCAACACGAGCAACGAGGACCTGGACCCCATCCGCACCGACTGCCCCGCTGGCGACCCGGTCGATCCGTTGCACTCGAAGGTCCGCTGCACCTTCACCGATCCCGCCGACACGGCTCACTTCGGCCAGCAGTGCCAGGACACGCCCTTCGAGCCGGGCTGCACCGCCGGCTTCGTGATCGCGCTCTCCCAGGGCGACCCGGGCATCCCCGACATCACCACGACCATCGGCCTGCGCGTGGGGAACGACGACAGCCTGTCCTCGATCGGCTATGCGGGACGCGAAGCGGTCCGGCTGCCTGGGCGGCCCGCGTCTGGTCCGAAGGTCGACAACCAGGGGTTCATCGACGACAAGATCCAGGGGAACGTCTATCTCCTGTCCCGCCGCCTCTGGCTCAACGACCGGATCGTCCAGCAGGGCGTCTCGCTCAATCCCGACGTCGTCTGCACGGACGCGGACAGCACGGGGCTGCCTGTTGACGCCAATCATCCCACAGGCTTCTCCGGCTGCACGGCCGGCCGGGACATCACCGAGGGATCGCAGAACGACACGAGCGGCGTGGCCACGGGCTTCTTCTTCTGGGCCACCGACACGCTTCCCCAGCTCGGCTGCGCCAACGGCCTGACCGGCCGCCAGATCATGGGCCCGATCCTGAGGACTCATGGCTTCCTCTCGTGCCTCCCGGGCGACGGCGAGCCGATCGAAGGCGACGCCAGCAACCTGTGCTCGCTGCAGGATGGGCCGAGCGGCTTCTACCTGGCCGGCCCCAGCTCCGTGCCGTCGCTCGTCGTGAACACCGTCTCGGGCGGCGCCTACCAGCCTACCACGTGCAACACCGGCACGATCTGCTGGAGCAACGGCGCCGCGTGCCCGGGGACCTGCCCGGTGCCGGCGGCGAAGCCGGCCGGCTGGGTGTGCAGCGCCGACGCGGAGTGCTCCTCGGGCACCTGCGACCCGTTCGCCAGGGCGTGCCTGTAGCTCATGAAGGAATCGTCGCAGGGCCGGGGGCGGGCAGCTCCCCGGCCGGGCTCATCGCATCCAGTGAAATGGAAGACGGTCGAACCGAGTCGATGGAAGCGATCGCAGCACAGTCAGCAGTCCATGCACCACACTCGGCAGCTCAACTGAAGTGAAAGGATCGACATGTTAGTGAAATCGAATCGCATGCTCGCGCTCGCCACGGTGATGTCCGCCGTGGTGGCGATCGCGGGCTGCAGCGGCAAGAGCTCGAGCGCGACGAACGCTCCGAAGGGCTCCGCCCAGGTCTCGGCGGCCCTGGATCTGGCGACCGGCGTAGATCACGTGGCGTTGACGATCACGGGCCCGGAGAACAGGCCCGCGCAGAACATCACCAAGATCGATGACACGCACTACCAGGTGACGGTCCTCGCCCTCCTGGCCGGCAGCGGGTACACGTTCAGCGTGCAGGGCTTCGACGCGAGCAACCAGGAGGTCCTCAACGGCCAGGCCACCAACGTCACCATCAACGCTGGCCAGACGGCTGCGGTGAACATCGTCCTGACCGAGACGAACCCGGTCACCGCGGTGAACAAGAGGCTCCCCGTGCTCGAGGGCCTCTCGGCCTCGTCTGCGCTCGTCCCGCAGAACACGGTCGTGGCCCTGAGCGTCACGGCGCACAGCCCCGAGAGCCACACGCTCACCTACCAGTGGTCGGATAGCTGCGGCGGGACCTTCGACGCCGCCACCGCGACCTCGACGAACTGGACCTCGCCCGGCGTGGACGGGACCTGCCAGCTCTCGGTCAGGATCGTCGACGCCACCAACGTGACCACCGTGACCGGCTACCTCGTCATCGTGGTCCTGACGGTCGCGCAGACCGGAGACGCGAACGTCAACGCCACCGTGGACACCTACCCGATCATGAGCATCGGCGTCATCGACGAGTTCGTGGTCTTCCAGACCCCGGCCCCAGGGAGCCTGTCGCTCGGCATCACGGCCGACATCCAGGCGACCGCCTCGGATCCCGACGGCACCGTCGTGAACCACCTCTGGACCGCGACCTGCGACGTGGGCACCAGCAGCTTCTCGCCGTCCGCCGATGAGCTGAACGTCACGTTCCACAACACCAGCCCGAACGCGGTCTGCACCCTCACGCTCACCGCGACGGACGGCAGCCAGAGCATCGTCGGCACCGTCGAGCTCTCCGGCTACCGCTGCGCCAACGTGACCTGCGATGCCGGCCAGGCCTGCGATCCGCAGGACGGCCTGTGCCACGTCGTGGATGCGTGCTCCGGCGTGACCTGTCCTCCGGCCTCCGATGTCTGCCACGTCGCGGGCGTCTGTGTCACCGGCACCTGCCAGCCCGAGACGGTGGTGGTCTGCCCGATCCCAGGTGACGTCTGCGATCCCGCCCACACTCCCCCGGGTTGCTACACGCCCACCACCGCCACCGCACCGGTCGTCGAGCGTGCCGACGGTCACCTCGTGACCGCCTACGGCCTCGCCTACGGCGCGGACGGCGCGATCTACAGGGCCGGCGAGCTCTCCGAGGCGTTTGACTTCGGTAGCGGCATCGTCAACACGGCTGGCAGCTCCGACCTGTGGCTGGGCCAGTTCGATCCGACCGGCACCGGCCTCGCCGTCCCGGCGCTCTGGGCCACCTCGTACGGTGACACGAACGACTCGTTCGCGACCGGGATCGCGAGGAGCAGCGACCAGCTGGGCATCATCGCCAAGTTCACCGGGACGCTCGACCTCGGCGCCGGCTTCTCTCGCACCAACCCCGATCCGGACATCGTGCTCCCCACCATCGCGCTCTTCGATCCGGCCACGCACGCGGCGACATACATGACGACGGTCAACCTGAACGGCGGCCTCCTCGCCCAGATCGCCAGCAACCCCCTCACGAACCGCTTTGCGGTCTGCGGGACCGCGCAGGACATCGCGGCCACCGGTCTGGTCCCGGGTGCCGTCATGGGTGGCGGCATGGACATCGTGGTGGCGGTCCTCGACGAGACCGGCATCGTGTGGGCGAAGCAGATCGGCGGCACCGGCAACCAGACCTGCAGCGCGGTCACCCTGGATGACAGCGGCGACGTGATCATCGCCGGGACCTACTCCGCCGGCGCGCTCGACTTCGGCGCGGGCGCCTTCGCGTCTCCGATCAGCGCGAACCAGCACGTGTACGTGGCCAAGTTCCTCGGCGCGAACGGCGACTTCGTCCGGGCGGTCGGGTTCGGCCCGGCTTCCGGGTCTTCTGGCCGCTCCGTCGCGAATGGCGTGGCGGTGGCTGCCAACGGTGACGTGGCGCTGGTGGGCAGCGTCCTCGGGCGGATCACGTTCGGAGGCATCACGATCATCGGAACTGGCACGGCCAGCGCCGACGCGTACGCGGTCAAGCTGAACGCCGCGGACTACAGCGTGGCCACGGGGTGGCCGGTTCGCATCGGCGGCTCGCAGGCCGACGCGGCGAACGCGGTGGCGATCGACTCGCAGAGCCGCGTATGGGTGGCCGGCATCTTCAACGGGACCACCACCTCGCCTGGGCCCGACAGCCGCGGCGCCGTGGCCATGGCCTCGAACGGCGGGACCGACGCCTTCGTGGTGCGGTTCGCCCCTGACGCCACCGTGCAGTTCTCCGATCACTTC
>Ga0209342_10007494_pt1 | contig 10992 bp, 7 predicted proteins | sample RifCSP16_2_FD_184023 | JGI IMG/M metagenome (GOLD analysis project Ga0209342, IMG submission 184023) | Soil microbial communities from Rifle, Colorado - Rifle CSP2_sed 16_2 (SPAdes) (version 2) | ecosystem: Environmental > Terrestrial > Deep subsurface > Rock core/Sediment | place: Rifle... | reverse complement strand
CCCATCGCCGCCTGCTTTATCCTCGGTAACGAGGCTGTATCAAGACTTTAGGGAGTGCGGTCTCCCTTGCGGCCTATGTGGTTCCCTGGGTACGCTTCAGCTGTCTCGTTCGGTCTTGTGACCTCCTCCACAACTGCAACCCTCGGTGCGGGTGGCTGGTTAGGCCTTACCCGACAGGGACTTCCACCCTGCAAGAAACGCCAAGCCTTCTTGGCGCACAACGGCCTCGAGCTGAGCGGCCCGGCCAAGACGCCTTCATCCGAAATCGCCGAGCTGGCCGGGTCCGCTCCAGCGAGTGGTTAGGCGCCACCCGGGTACAGTCGGAAGAGCACCAGGTCGATCCGGCAGGTCAGGTGCTCGCCGATTTCCCAGATTATGCCCCTAGGATGCGCCCGAGGAGAAGCTGTAGGATCCAAACAGCGATGGGCAGCAACAATGCGGCCACCAGGCCGCGCACCGGTCCGGGCTCCCATGGCCATGTCGGGATCCTCCGCAAGACGCCTTGTTCGATCTCGAGGCTGGCCAGGGCCTTGTTAAGATCGTCAATCTGATCGAGGCGTGGGCCATCCAACTGGCGATGAAGTCTTTCGGCGGCTGCCTCGAAATGAGAAGACACTTCCGCCAAGCGCCTATTCTTCTCGGCGACAAGATGACGGTGGGCTCCCAGCAGTGGCAGTGCGAAAGTCGCACCTGCGATACCCGCAAATGACACACTGAGTCCAATCTCCACTGGCCCCACCGCTTGCGACATCGACGTTGCCGTGGCGACCCAGATGTATATGTAGAGGATGATACCGATGGCGGTGAATGCGCCTGGGAGGGAAAGGGCGTAGAGGGGCTGGAGCTGGTAGATGTTGATTCGGGCATGCTGCGTGTAGATCCGACTGATCAGCACGAGCTGGTGGATGGTGTGGTAGGCCAAGACGCCCGAGATCCCGTTCTGAACGATGAGCAGCGCCAGCACCGAGGCATTCGAGAACGTAGTGCCGGCGGTTCCGGCGAGGTAGGTGGGAACGGCCCCTGTTGAGGTTTGCAGGATGTAGCTGACGATAGCGAAGGTGGCGAGGGCAATGGTGGCGACGAGGGTTTGCCGAGGAGGAAGGGTGGTCAACTTATAGGAAAGTCGGTCGAATGTGGCTTCGTCTTCCAGGGATGGCTGGCCTCCGGTCTCTGCGGGGGCGAGGATGGGCCGGAAGGTCGCGATGGCGGATGCGGCGGACTTGTCCAGGTAGTGCATGAGGGCGAGCAGGTAGGCGAAATTCCCTAGCGTCCATACGTGAAGAGCATTGAACGTGCCTGCAGGATAGGCACCCTCAATCCACTCGATCGTGGATCCTGCAATGCTCACCCCGGTACCCAGGATAAGGTAGAAAGCCCACGCCGGCCCGGGCAGACGGTCTACCCAGGCGGTAAAGCGGTCGAACCAACTGGGAGGATAGGGGGGCGCGAAAGCGACTCTGCTTGCGACTGGCTTTGGCCTCGCTGTTCGTTGTTTCGACATGGGACGTTTCTCCGTGAGTCATGGGAGGCGCCTAACGGCCTCGAGATGAGCCGCCCGGCCAGCCCAAGGCTAGTTCGCATGAAATAGCTAACCTGGGCTGGCCGGGTCGGCTCCATCGAGTTGTTAGGCGCCGTCTTTGGAGCGATCCCTAATTGACCCTGATACTGCGAAAGAAAGAGCGAATGTCCTCGACCAGCAGTCCAGGTTCTTCATAGGCAGGGAAGTGCCCGCCCCTTGGCATCTCCGTCCACTGGTGGATGTTGTAGGCGCGATCGGCCCATTCGCGAGGCACGACAAGATCTTTCTCGCCTGGGAACATGGCAATCGCTGTGGGCGTCTCTATGCGTTTTCCGGTGTTGAGGGGAGTGAGGTTTGGATCGTGTCTCTTCTCGAAGTACCGGCGCATTGACGAGTTGATCGTCTGTGTGACCCAATAGATGGAGATGTTGGTGAGCAATTGATCCTTGGTGAAGCGGCTTTCGAGGTCTCCGCCGCAATCGCTCCAGGCTCGAAACTTCTCGACAATCCACGCGGCTAGCCCGATGGGCGAGTCATTCAGGCCGTAAGCGAGGGTTTGAGGGCGCGTGGATTGGATCTCGGCATAAGCTCCCTCCTGCTTCTCCCAGCGCCCGACTCGGCTCAGGTAGTCCTGTTCCGCACTCGAGAGCCCGCTAGGGTCCGGCAGAGGGTCCGGCCAATCTAGGTCGACTGATCCGATGTGGATGCCGGCGACGACGTCGCTGTGAAGGCGTCCGAGAGTGCTTGTGATGCGCGCCCCGATGTCCCCGCCGTGGGCGCCGAAGCGTGGGTAGCCGAGGACCTTGGTCATAAGCTCCCGCCAGATGGCATCGGTCTGGACTGGACCAGGTCGTGCTGGGCGTTCTGAGAAACCGAAGCCAGGCAGTGAGGGAACCACAACGTCAAACGCATCCTCCGGATCGCCTCCGAAGCTCTCGGGGTCCGAGAGGGGACGAACGATCCCACATAACTCAACGAACGAACTTGGCCAGCCATGTGTAAGCACAAGGGGAAAAGGGTCGGGGCCGATCCCGCGGGAATGAACGAAGTGGATATCGAGACCTTGGATACTGGCGTGGAACTGCGGGAACTGATTAATGAGCCGTTCCCTTTCTCTCCAATTGAAACGCGTGAGCCAGTAGTCATGAAGGCCGCGCAAGTATGAAAGGTCTGCGCCGTAACGCCAGTCTGATCCGGGGACCTCGTCAGGCCACCTCGTGCGCAGCAATCGCTCGGCGAGATCCTGTAGGACGTCCGGTGAGACATTCACACTGAAAGGCTCAGGTGCCATGCGGGAACCTCGTTGCGGCGCCTAACGGCATGGAGTTCAGCCGCCTGCGGGTTTCGCAGTGAGAACAAACTTGAACCGAAATGCAGCAAACGCGAAACCCACCTCAAAAACCGGCTCGATTAGCAGGTCGGTGCAACGACTTGTTAGGCGCGCGCCATAAAATGCTGGTGCGGTGCATGCTCCGGCGGAAGGTGCTGTAGCAGTCCTCCCTTACTACTGTAACCAATGCCGCCCTACCGAGGCTCTTTTCGGTTGATGGTGACTGTCTTTTTGGGACGTCATCTCTGCCCGCCAGGCCGCGCCTTGGCCGCTTGCCCAGCCTTACGTGGAGGGCTGGCAACAAGGCCAGGTCGCCCCCCGTATTACACCAAATGAGGGCCCAGCATCGCTTGACACGGTGCTGGGCCTCTGAGGTGGCTAAGCTAGCACAATTGCCTCTTCGCAGGAGTCATCTGCCGCTGACCGGAACTTTCTCAGCTGGTAACTGAGATTAGGGTTGAGTTGCTTAGCCATTGCCCCCATGAACCTGATAGAGTCAGCACGGCAAATGGCCTCGATAGCCTCAGCATCCATCCCCAGCGCGTGGGCTGCCTCGTACACAGGACACCTGTCGACCTTGAACACAACCCTTTGAGGGCTTTCCTCTATCACCTCTCTCTTATCCCTCACCCCCTACTGCTAACGACACCGAAGGGCGCATGACGGGCCGCAAGGACCACGAGGCACCGAATGCACCCTCACCTTCGGCAACCCCTCTCTTCCCCACCTGGCACTCAGCGTGCGCCTAACGGCCTCGAGATGAGCCGCCCGGCCAGCCAAGACTAGTATCGCGCCGAATTCAACGCCCGGCTGGCCGGGTCGGCTCCATCGAGTTGTTGGGGAGCCCTTCACCTCTCTACGAGCGGAGGATAGCAGTCGTGCAGAGCGAGGTAGCTCTTCTTGAGTGCCGCCTGGATGTCGCTGGCATCCTTGGCCTTAAGCCGTCCGTAGGGGAGATCGCAGCCGTGATACAGCAATGCCAAGATTGTCTGCCAAAGACTCGTAGGAATGGGAGGTGGATTCAGCCCGCTACGGCCCAGTGACCGGTACACATGCCAACTGCTGTTGGATGCTCTGACACGTCCCGGTGATGGTCCCGTTCGGGGCGACGAACGAGCAGGCCGCGCCCACGACGCTGGCCGAGCAGGCATTGATGGCTTCCTGCGGAGGCGTCCCGCCCTGCGGACCCTGTCCACCTTGCGTGGGCATTCCGCCCGGCTGGTCCTGTTGCATGATGCCCGAGGACTCGACCTGCATCGTCGGGCGCGCGGCGTTGGGATCGCCGTTCGGTGTGGAGATTACATTCCCGGCGCGCACACAGCGGACGTAATTGTCGATGCGGATGGCATCGCCCTGCGGGCCGCGCCCGGTGGCATAGTCCGCCGCGCTGCCGCTCTTGGGGTCACTGCGCTGCGCGCCCGCGCCATGCACGTCGATCCAGGCATTTTGCATGTAACCGAGCGCTTCCCCAAGAGCCACGTAGGTTGCGGCGTCGTCATGGCCATTTACATCCACGTGGGTGGTACTGCTCCAGTAGAAGGGATAGTCGGTCTTCCCGGCTTCGTCGGTTATGGATGTCACACTGAAGATCGGGTCAATGGCGGCCGAATTGGTGGTATCCGGCGAGCGGCTGTAATCCACGATGCTTTGCAGTTCCTTGACGTTGGGCAGGCGCCAATCGTCATAGCCCGCGGCTGACGAACCCTCGCAGTAGGCCAGCGCGGCTTCCCAGTTCATGCCTGAACCGCTGTCGGATTGCATCCAAGTCAGGTTTGTGGCGTTGTCGGTGATCGTGCCGTCCCCATTATCCACGAAGTTGTTCTGTCCATAGCTGGGATTGCCGCGCACGTACAGAACGTAGAACATATTCGTTGTGGGATAACCCTTGATGCGCCCATCGGCAAAGTTGACCCCGAACATGGTCTCATTTCCGTTCATGGTCGTGCTGACATACTTGGTGCTGGTCGCCCACTGTGAATCGATGACGCGTTCGCCTGCGCTTTCGTCGCCATAAGAGAAGTGGAAGTAGCGTGTATCAATGAATGGCGTAGCATCGCAGGTTCCGGTGCAACCGCTTACGTCTGTGCCGTCGAACAGGATGAGCGAGTAGAGCTCCTCGATGGTGGGCAGACGCCAGTCGGCATAGCCCGCTAGGTTGAAGGAGGACGCGTTCGCCACGGCCTGGTCGTAGGTCATCTCTTGGCCGGGATCCTGCTGCCACATCAGGCCGGTGACAAGGTCGGTGACGGTACCGTCGCCGTTGTCCTGGTAACGAGGCGTGTTTCCCGTATACTGGGCATCTTGCCCGTAGAAAGCAGAGCTCGAGGATGGGCAAGGGATTTCTGTGGTGTTGTCATAGCATATGCCCTGACCCGTATCCACGATGGGATAGGTGAGCGCAGTTACCGTGACCGGCTCCACCGTGACCGGCTCCACCGTGGCCGGGGCCGCGACCGTTGCTTGACTCGACACTGCAGGGCTGGTCTGTGTGATGTTGGCCGATGACGCACAGCTGGTCACGAGCAGGAGAAGGACTAAGATGGTGACGATTATCTTGTTCACGTCTCGTTCCTCTCAAGGGTATTGCACGACACTTGAATCGGGTATTGCTGCAACAGTACTCCCGAGATATTAAGAGATGATAAAGAACTTGAGAGTAGGTTGTGTAGATAGGTGTGTGCATCGCCCACAGACGGTGTGCCTGCTGGTGTGCGGAGCTTTCGCAGAGTCGATGCATATCTTGCCGCAGACGACCATCCCATCGAGCATTGACAACGGACAAGGGACCTACCAATCCAGCATGGGCCAGCGGAGGGAGGCGGGTGCGCCTTCGGCTGGGGGGTGGACATTGGCGAGAGTTTGACCATGGTGGGGGAAGTGAACGACATTGACTCCTTTGCCTCTCAGGGGCTTTGCGTGCCGTATGCGCGCAAGAGTGAATTCAGTGAAGAGAAACGGCGGACCTCGGCTTGCTGGTGGTGGCAGGTCTGCGAGGGGGCGGTGATGAGGGTGCTGAGGGGCTGCCCAACGGCCTCGAGCTGAGCGGCGCCGCTCCTCAACCCCACCGATTATGGCGTCCTGCGCCAATTCGGGCCACTGCGCGGCGTCCGCTCCAGCGAGGTGTTGGGCGGCCTGTCGGTCGTTGGTCAACGAATTGCATCAATCCCGAAATGCTCCTTGACACTTCGAACATCCACATGATCTTCAGTTGAATCTGGCGATGAAGCGAGAACATACAGTAAGCCACCATCATCCAGAGGCTCAAGGCGCCATGCCGGCGCCCTCATGACTCTTTCCCGCCCTATTCCAGCAAGATATGCCGGGCCAAAGTAGTTGGCCCAATAGATGTGTGGAATTCGCAACTTCTCCAAGTCGTCAAACCACGTGTGCCCAGCGAGGTGTCCGAAATCTATCCAGGCGAAAGCTGGCAGCAGAGTGGAGTAGATCTTCTTGCCTATGTCAAGCATCAACCGAGAATGGTAGGTCGGATCAAACTCGGGGTACCTAAGCAGTGGGCCGCTCCGGCAGGTGAGGCAAACCCAAGTTCTATCTGCACCTTGCAGGAGGTGCTCTCCCCAACCTATCTGCACGAAGAAGTCGAACTCCAGATTCCTCTTCGTGCCGGTAGGCCGCCGTGCATTGAACTTTAGTTCGTGGAGTTCGCGGGCGAGTTGAAGCACTTGTATGGTGCAGTCGTCAGACTGAGAGGACACCTCAGTGCTACGGCCGACCTTGAAATCCCACACACGAAACCCTGATGCTTGTAGTCCTTCGATAAACCGTTCGAGGCCGTCAGGGTTTCTGATCGTCTGTGCGTTCAAGAAAATCAGGGCAAGGTCAACACTCATCTGAGGGGGAACCCTTGAATCTCATGGCGGCAGCAGACCTAGAACTACCCAAATGGCTGCCTAACGGCCTCGAGATGAGCCGCCCGGCCAGCCAAGGCTAGTATCGCATGAAATGATTGACCTGGGCTGGCCGGGTCGGCTCCATCGAGTTGTTGGGCGGCCAGGATTCCTCGTCGATCAGGGGACCGAAACTCATAGGACGGGGGAGTCAATTCCTCGGCGGGAGTGCTAGGAAGAGTCCTTGTGAGACAAGCCGCCCATCTGCGAGCATCTGAGAAAGAACCTTGTCAACCACCGAAATCATGCCTTCCGTTACCCGGGCAAACCCAAAAGCCTCGCAGACCTCCTTGGCGAGCTCATCCGCCCCATACCATAGGCGGACTCGGCGATGTTCGAGGCCGCGAGGGCGATCTCCTCGGGGGCAATCAGATCGAGGCGACGGGAGGAGCTCGGCAGCGACGCCCGGGATCGGATATGAACTCGCTGCGAATCCACGGCCCAGAGGAACTTCCCTTTCCGGTTCACGAGCCCGGCTCGGGCGGCGGATTGCACACCCTGCTTGAAGGCGCCCTCGATCCGATTGCCCACCCGCTGGACGCCGGCGGCGTCCGCAATCCGACGAAGGACATCATCCTCGTGAACAGGGCCCTCAACGGAAACGACTTGCCGAACCCACTCGGCTACCTGGTGAGGGGGGGCTTCGTGGAGGTTGTCGCGGCGGCCTCGAATTCTGAGGTCGACCATGATGTAATCGTCAACCTTGACGGCCTGCTTTGACGTACGTGATGGAGCCCCCCTTGCAATCTCAACCGCAGCAGGTTCTCTTGGTATAGCGTCGTGCCCCGGGTTGGTTTCGTGGCGCGTGGTCTGCGCGGCGGCGATAGCCGCCTGGACTCTGGCAATCTCGCGGTCGGGGTTCCGGAACCAGTCCGTGCTCCAAACCCGGTGGATCTTCCAGCCCAGTGCCTCAAGGACCTCCTGGCGAAGGCGGTCCCGGTCGCGGGCGGATCTGGCACTGTGGTAGGTTGCCCCATCGCACTCGAGTCCCAGCAAGTATCTCCCGGGCGCATCGTCATCCACGATAGCCAAGTCTATGAAGAACCCTCCGGTGCCAACCTGGTGGTCGACTCGGTACCCCAGGCCCCGCAGGCGGGAGGCCACGGCTTCCTCGAAGGCAGAGCCCACCTCTCGCTCCGAAGGCGCGGGGAGATCGAGGGAGCCCGTATCAGCGTACTTCAGGAAGCGCTTCAAGACCTGGACGCCCCTCGCCTTGGTGCGCTCCAGGTCGATATCATCTGCTCTCAGGTTGGTGAACACCTCGCAGCGCTTCTTGGCCCGAGTGATCAACACGTTGAGCCTTCGCTCACCGCCGTCCGCATTGAGCGGACCGAAGCTCATGCTGATCTTCCCCTCCGCGGTGCGCCCGTAGCCAACGCTGATGAAGATCACATCGCGCTCGTCTCCCTGGACGTTCTCCAGGTTCTTGACGAAGAAGGGCTCCTCAGGGTGACTGCGGAAGAAGGGCTCGCAAGCCGGGTCGGCCCGACGGAGGACCTCCAGCTGGTCGCGGACGGCCTCCATCTGGCTCATACTGAAGGCCGCGACTCCCAGGGTCAGCCCCGGAGCCCTGTGGGCATGAGCGATGACAGCCTCCGCGACCGCCCTGGCTTCGGCAATGTTCTTGCGGCTTCCGCCACGACCATATTCAGTGTCGGGCAGATAGTGATAGACAAGGCCGACGGTGCGTCGGTCCTTCTCCGGACTTGGGAAGACAGTGAGCCGGTTGTCATAGAACTCGTAGTTCGAGACCGTGATCAGGGACTCGTGCTGACTGCGATAGTGCCAACGGAGCATGCGCTGGGGCATGCCCTGAGCGACGCAAAGGCCCAGGATGCTCTCGAGATCCATGGTGACGCTCTCGGAATAGTCGTCGTCGACATCGATACCGGTTTCGAAGAATGTTGTAGGGGGGAGCTGGCGATCGTCTCCTACCACTATGGCCTGTTGGCCACGCAAAATGGCACCGAAAGCATCGACGGGTTTGACCTGGCTCGCCTCGTCGAAGACGACCATATCGAAATGCACCGAGCCAGGCGGTAGGTACATGGCCACCGAAAGAGGGCTCATCATGAAGACGGGCTTGAGAACCTGGATCACCTTCCCGGCCTCGACCATGAGCTTGCGGATGGGCAAGTGCCGCCTTTTCTTCGCGAACTCGCGTTGGAGAACGCCGAGCTGGCCGCCCGCCTCGTATCGTGGAAGGCTCTTCCAGTGTTGATGGGCCAGGCGAGTCCGATTCTGGTGAAGCATGCCGACGTCGAGGTCGCAGAACTTGCGCAGGTAGTGCGAGTGCATATCCCCATCGAACCGGGCGAGGGAGGGACGCTCAAGAAGAGCGCGTTGTAGCAGGGCGGTCAGGCGGGCATTCTCCATCAGGTCAACGAGATGGTGAGCTGCCTGTGGCCATACCAGGGCCGCGGGGACGAGGGCGCGGAGGCCCAACTCGTCCAGTCGGCCGAGCAGCTCCAAGAGCGTGGGGATTTCGTGCAGACGGTTGATTTCCCCGGACCACTGACGCAGGAGGTGAGCTTGCTCGGAAAATGGGCACGCAGCCAGGCTCCTGCCTTCGCCAAGACGGGCTGACTCGCGCAGGTGGAGGGCGGCGACAACCTCCTCCAGGCTTCGGTTGCTCTCCGCCAGGAGGTCCTCAAGGCGAGTGTTGTGATCCTTCAGCGACGTGAAGTCTGGCAAGGAATCCAGCAAAGTGAGGATGGTAGGGGGCAGCGCTCCGCTTCGAACCCCTTCATGGACAGTGCGCATCCAGGATGAGGTCTCACGGATCCAATTCCAGTCGGAGTCTTCCCCTCTCCAACCATCGCCGAACAGCCCGGAGCCTGTGGCGGCGAACGCCTCAAGGATGGAGGTAAGGCGTTGGGCGTCCAGAATTCCGTCGAGCAAGGCGAGCTGAGCCGCGATGCTCTTGGGGTAGGTTCCCTGGCAAAGCGCCCTGAACTGCTGAGATGCCGCGCGGTAGGCCGGTGAGAGGCGACGCCACCACTTGGAAACAAATGGCTGGAGCGCAGCTCGCAGAGGCGACACATCAGCTTTCCAGCCTTCGGGACGAAGAGTCGAACGGTAGAAACGATGGAGCTCCGTTAGCCGGTGGCCCGCCTCGGCGACCTCTTGCAGGTGATACGCATCGACAATCCAGGTTTCGGTGTCGACGTTGACTCCCGTCAATGGCGGCGCACTCAGCAGGTACTTCAAAACACCCAGCGCTTTTCTAACGTCCTCCTGCGACGAGTTGGCTGGGAGAAGCATCGCCGCCGATGTCTTCGAGGCCTCCTCGCCCAGCGCGCGTAGAGCAGTGATGGCTTCGTGTAGAGACCGCGCGACTCGCTCCTGCTCAGACGGGAAAAGTCTCGCGATCTCGCATCCCCAGAAGGGATGGTCTACCGGGCGTCCGATCCCCTGGATGAGCGCCTGGAATTCCTCCAAGGTGGATAGGGCTTGCTCAACGCGATCGTGAGTCCAAACCTCTACCCCTGGCATGACCACTTCAGGAGGCTCTGCGCCGTCAAGTGCGACTTTGAGGTGGAGAAGCCTGCCGTAGACATCATAGGGAGTGAGACGTGTGTCTCCGATTTCCTCATTGACTGCCCGACTGTACCCATTCAACCGATCGCTGTTCCTTTTCAGATCTGCAAGGTCGATCGGCTTGCCCAATTTGGGCTGTCCCAACTCCACGGCCCGCTTTAGCTCGTCTAGGAGGATCTTCTTGTTCGCCTTGTGGCTGTGCAGTTCGCATCGCCAAACACACTGGGCGTGCGGCGGACCGGCGGCTTCACAGGCCGACCCGTCAGCCTCATCGGCGAAGCCTCGACCTGCCGTCGCGGCCCGTTCGCTACATCCACCTCGAGTCAAGTCGCAGGGCCGCTTGCGAGGCGGATAGGAGGCCCGGCCCCAACGATGCCAACCTCAAGCACCCAAGCCCTCCTGAGCCGTGCGCCGACAATGAGTGGCGTGGGGGACATGCAAACATCTGAGATTCCCCGAAACACGGTATGCAAGGGGGGCAATAGGGGGTGTGCCCCCTCGCTTTGCTCGGGGGTGCTTGGGTTGCGCGAGGGGGCATAGGGGGGAGAAGCGTTCTCCCCCTTGCCCCCCACTAACGAACAGACATGACGCGTCCCATGCGGTGGACATCGATCCAGTGCCATTGAAGCGGGCACCTGCCCGGGAGCCAGCGCCCTGGGCCCCTTATCTGCCCCAAGTAGGGCAATGTCAAATGGCAG
>Ga0209342_10007492_pt1 | contig 10993 bp, 11 predicted proteins | sample RifCSP16_2_FD_184023 | JGI IMG/M metagenome (GOLD analysis project Ga0209342, IMG submission 184023) | Soil microbial communities from Rifle, Colorado - Rifle CSP2_sed 16_2 (SPAdes) (version 2) | ecosystem: Environmental > Terrestrial > Deep subsurface > Rock core/Sediment | place: Rifle... | reverse complement strand
GAGGCGGGAGGGCGGCAAGAAGTTCGTCACCGTGCTGGAAAACGGCAAACCGGTGCGCCGCGAGGTTAAAACAGGGTGGAAGGACGGGAACTATCTTGAAATCACTTCCGGTCTGAAAGAGGGTGAAGTGGTTGCTATGAACGAAGGAAACGGCAAAAAATGAATCGGGGTCCGGCTGAATGGAGAAACGGGGTTTTTGAAAATAGTTTTCGATCCCGCAGTTCTCCCCTTTTTCGGATTCATCAGCTTTTTTCCCGCAAGAAAGGAGATTCTATGATCGAGATCAAAGACATTGCCAAGACGTACCGAAAAAACGGCGGAAGGGAGGTAAAGGTTCTCCAGGGCGTTTCGCTCAAGATAGAAAAGGGCGAGTACGTCGCCATCATGGCCCCGTCGGGCATGGGCAAGAGCACGCTTATGAACGTCATCGGCTGCCTCGACCGGCCAACGACGGGCGAGTACCGTCTCGACGGGGTGGAGGTCGAGAAGATGGACGATGACAGCCTGTCTGAAGTGCGCAACAAAAAGATCGGCTTCGTGTTCCAGTCATTCCACCTGCTGCCGCGCACCACGGCGCTGGAGAACGTGCAACTCCCGCTCATCTACAGCTTTGCAGAGAGAGACATGGCCGCGCTGGCGACCGCGGCCCTCGAAGAAGTGGGCCTGGGAGACAGAATGAACCACCTTTCCAGCGAGCTCTCCGGCGGTCAGCAGCAGCGCGTAGCCATCGCGCGCGCCCTCGTCAACGACCCGAGCATCCTGCTTGCGGACGAGCCAACGGGAAACCTCGACACCGCAGCGAGCGCCGAGGTCATGGAGATTTTCAACAAGCTCCACAAGGCCGGAAGGACTATCATAATGGTCACGCACTCCGAAGAGATCGCGCAGCAGGCGGGCCGCATTGTCAGAATGCGCGACGGGAAGATCGTGAGCGATGAAAGGAGGGCGCAATAATGAAGCCGGCAAAGACGATTAAACTTGCCCTCCGGGCAATGGGTATGAACAAGATGCGGACATTTCTGATGATGCTCGGCATCATCATCGGTATCACCACCCTCACCGTGATCGTTTCGGTGGGAAAGGGCGCGAGCGCCAAGGTGATGAAAACCGTCAAGAATTTCGGCACAAATTCGGTGATGGTGTTCGCCGGCGGCGGCAAGGTGCTCGGGCCGCCCGATGAAAAGACCAACACGTTGACGCTCGAAGACGCCCAGGCGATCATGCAGGAAGTCCACGGCATCAGGTCCATGGATACGGCGCTCCTGCGCCTCGGCCGGACCGTGAAATATGAAGACAACAACACGAACACCGTGATCTACGGCGGGACGACGAATTACGGCGATGCCTGGGAGTGGTCTACGGAGAGCGGGGACTACTTTACCGAAGAAGATATGGCGGGCATGGCCAGAGTTGCGGTCGTCGGGAAGACGGTCGTGAGCGAGCTGTACGGCAATACCGACCCCATCGGAACAAATATCAAGATCGAGAACGTGAACTTCAGGGTGGTCGGCGTGCTCGCGCCGAGGGGCACGAGCCCGATGGGAATGGACATGGACAGCCGGATAGTCATTCCCTATACCACGGCGTCGCACCGGGTGTTCAACACGACCTACATCAGTCTGATCCGCATGGCTGCGGCAGATCCAAACCAGGTTGAGAGGATCGAACGGGAGGTCGCCACGGTCCTCCGGGAGCGGCACCATATCCAGTCGGGATTTCCGGATGACTTCAGGGTCAGGGGGGCCTCGTCCGTCAGCAAGATGGCCAAGGGCATGGCGGGAACACTCAATCTCTTCCTCGGGCTCGTTTCGCTCATCTCGCTGGTGGTCGGCGGGATCGTGGTCATGAACATCATGCTTATTTCCGTCGGCGAGCGCGTCAAGGAGATCGGGCTCAGGCGCGCGGTTGGTGCGAAGAAAACCGATGTCCGGAACCAGTTCCTGATCGAGTCATCGCTCATCACGGTGATCGGCGGTCTCATCGGTGTGCTTACGGGAATTGATCTAGCCGTGCTCCTGCCGATACTGAGCAACGGTAAAATGGCGGCCATACCCTCCTGGGAGCCCTTCGTTCTCGGTTTCGTGTTCTCGGCGCTCGTGGGTGTGATTGCGGGCCTTCACCCGGCGAAGAAGGCGGCGGAGCTGGATCCCGTGGATGCGCTGAAGGGATAGTTTCATTGCGGAATGCGGATTGCGGAATGCGGAATGAAAACCGTGAGGCGGAAGGTCTTTTCTCTCTCACGTCTTATTCCCCCGTTCTTCTCAGCGTCCTCGGCGGTTACATGGTCTTATGAAGCTCATCAAAGGCACAAAGATCGCCCTCAAGACCCTCGGTGCGCACAAGATGCGCACTGCCCTGGCCGTGATCGGCATTGTGATCGGCGTGTCCGCAGTGATCCTCATGGTGGCGATCGGCAGGGGGGCGCAGGCATCGGTGCTCAAAAAGATCCGGGGTCTGGGCACAAACCTCATCATCGTGACAGCGGGCAAGGTGCGCGTCATCGCCGGCAGGCCCCGGCAGATCGGAAATGTCATCACGCTCACGGTGCGCGACGCCGAGGTTGTCGCCAATGAATCCTCCTTCATCAGCAAGGCGGCCCCCTTTCAGGGCAAAAAATTCGTGGTCAAATACGGAGACGCGAGCACAAGCACCGTCGTATCCGGGACAACTCCCGACTTCACCGAGATACGGAATTTCCGGCCTGCGTCGGGTCGCTTCTTCTCCGACGACGAGGTAAAGGCTGCGATGCGCGTTGCCGTCCTGGGAAGGACGGTGGTGCATAACCTCTTTGAAGGACACGACCCGGTCGGCGAACTGATACGGATCAATAATGTTCCCTTCGAGATCATCGGCGTGCTCGAAGAGAAGGGTGTGAACGCCATCGGTCAGGATGACGACGATCAGATCATTATACCCGTCACCACGGTAATGCGCAGGCTCATGAACGTCACGTATGTGAACAACATCTATGTCCAGGCAAAAGACGGTGCGATCATGGACCGGGCGGCGGATGACATTACCGCCCTTCTGCGCGAGCGCCACCATATAAAGCCTAGCAAGGAAGAGGATTTCAGCATCCAGAACCAGATGGACATCCTGCGCGCGGAGCAGGAGACGTCCGAAACGTTCACCATGCTCCTGGGGAGCATCGCCGCGGTGTCGCTCCTCGTCGGCGGGGTGGGCATCCTCGCGATCATGCTCATTTCCATCAAGGAGCGTATCAAGGAGATCGGACTCCGCCGCGCGCTTGGGGCCCGGCGTAAAGATATCATGCTCCAGTTCCTCATGGAGGCATTCGTGCTGAGCATCGCCGGCGGCGTGATCGGCGCAGTGCTGGGTATCTTTGCCTCCCTCATCGTGGGCTGGACCACCGAACTGCCGACGAGCGTCTCCATTCCTTCCGTGGTCATCGCCTTCCTTTTCTCTTCCGCCACCGGTTTGTTTTTCGGCATCTACCCGGCAAAAAAAGCATCCGAGCTCGACCCTATTGTAGCCCTTCAGTCGGAATGATAAAATGCGATACGAACCGGCAGTGTTCCGTGCATTGACACCGGGCCGGCCCTTTGCTAAGGTAACTATCAGGTGCATCCATGATCATTTCACTCATCGCCGCCATGGCGGAGAACCGCGTGATCGGGCGGGGCAATTCCATTCCCTGGAATATCCCGTCCGACCAGAAAAGGTTCCGGGAAATAACGATGGGGCATCCGGTCATCTTCGGGCGGAAGACCTTCGAAGCGATCGGCTGTCCTCTTCCCGGCAGAAAGAACATCGTCCTTACAAGAAATAAGAACTACCGTGCCGAAGGGGCCGTGATCGTACATGATCTTGGTGCCGCCTTCGCCGCGGCCGCGGGTGCCGACGAGGTCTTCATTTGCGGCGGGGGAATGGTCTTTCACGAGACCGTTTCTCTGGCCGACAGTATATACCTTTCCATCATCCATCGGAAATATGAGGGGGACGTGTTTTTCCCTGATATCCCCGGCGACTTCGTTGAGGTCAAGAGGGAAGAAATAGTCAACACGCCGCGTTACAGCTTTATAATATACGAACGGAAGGGCAAATGAAAAATTTCATCTGAAAATCCCCCTTGGTCCCCCTTTGCTAAAGGGGGAATAATGTTCCCCTCTTTGAAAAAGAGGGGTTGGGGGAGATTTCTGAAACCTGCCTTCATTGACACTCTCTTCGATAAAGAGTAATATTCACCCATGCCGAAGTTCAAGATCGTATCCGACTTCAAGCCCACCGGGGACCAGCCGCAGGCCATCGAGAAGCTGACCGAGGGTCTTCTGAAGGGAAGCAGGCACCAGGTCCTTCTCGGCGTCACGGGCTCGGGCAAGACCTTCACCATCGCGAACGTCGTCGAAAGGATCCAGAAGCCCACGCTCGTCATCGCCCACAACAAGACGCTTGCGGCCCAGCTCTACGGCGAGTTCAAGGAGCTCTTCCCGGAGAACGCGGTGGAGTACTTCGTCTCGTACTACGACTACTACCAGCCCGAGGCGTACCTTCCGACCACGGACACCTATATTGATAAGGACTCGTCCATCAACGAGCAGATCGACCGCATGCGCCACGCGGCCACGACAGCGCTCTTTGAGCGGAACGATGTGATCGTCGTGGCCTCGGTCTCGTGCATCTACGGCCTCGGTTCGCCGGAGGCGTACCACGGGATGCTCCTGTTCCTGGAACAGGGGCAGCGCATCGAGCGGGACGCGATCCTGCGGAAGCTCGTGGACATCCAGTACTCCCGGAACGACTACGATTTTCAGCGGGGGACCTTCCGCGTGCACGGCGACGTGGTCGAGATTTTCCCGGCGTCATACGAGAACACGGCCGTTCGCGTGGAGCTGTTCGGCGATGACATCGAGTCCATCTCCGAGTTCGATCCGCTCCTCGGCAGCGTGATCCGGAAGCTCCCGAAGATCGCCATCTACCCCGGCAGCCACTATGTTATCCCCGATGCGAGGATGAAGGCCGCCATCGACGGCATCCATGACGAGCTCAGAGAACAGATACAGTCCTTTCGCCGGGCAAACAAGCTTATCGAGGCGCAGCGCATAGAACAGCGGACCATGTTCGACCTCGAGATGATCCAGGAAATGGGCTACTGTCACGGCATCGAGAACTATTCCCGCCACCTTTCGGGCAGGTACCCCGGCGAGCCGCCGCCCACGCTGCTTGATTACTTTCCAAAAGACTACCTCTTGTTCGTGGACGAATCCCACGCCACGATCCCGCAGGTCGGCGGCATGTACAGCGGCGACCGGTCGAGGAAGACAACGCTCGTGGAGTACGGCTTCAGACTGCCGTCAGCGCTCGACAATCGGCCGCTCAATTTTGAGGAGTTCGAAGCACGGGTGAACCAGACCGTGTATGTCTCTGCCACGCCCTCGGATTTCGAGGTGGAAAAATCCGCCGGAAGGATCATCGAGCAGGTCATTCGGCCCACAGGCCTCACGGACCCGAAGATCAGCATCAGGCCGGTCAAGGGGCAGGTGGACGACCTGCTCTCGCAGATCCGCAAGCGCGCCGAGGCAGGAGAACGCGTGCTTGTTACCACCCTCACGAAGAGGATGGCCGAAGACCTGACCGAGCATTACAAGGAACTGAACGTGAAGGTGGCGTATCTGCATTCCGACATCGATACGCTCGAACGGGTGGACATCATCCGCGACCTGCGCATGGGCAAGTACGACGTTCTCATCGGCATCAACCTTCTGCGCGAAGGGCTCGATATCCCCGAGGTCTCGCTCGTGGCCATCCTCGATGCGGACAAGGAAGGGTTCCTGCGCTCAGCGCGCTCGCTCATCCAGACCATGGGCCGGGCGGCGCGGAACGTGAACGGCGAGGTGATCCTCTACGCCGAGGTCATGACCGATTCCATGCGGAACGCCATTGCCGAGACGAACCGGAGGCGCACGGTGCAGGAAGAGTATAACAAGAAGAACAACATCACTCCGCAGTCCATCAGGAAGAACATTCAGGCCGCTCTCCGCACGGTGTATGAGGAAGATTACTTCACGGTCCCGATCGCGGCAGAGGAAGAAGCGGAGTATCTCTCCACGGCGGACATTCCCAAACTCATCGGTCATCTTGAAAAAGAGATGCGCGCCGCGGCAAAGGAGCAGGATTTCGAGACGGCAGCCGAGCTTCGCGACAGGATCAAGAAGCTTCGGGAGCGGGAGATGGCCGTGGGGGTGAAGGTGGAGTAGGGGCCGTGAGGGGTTTGGCGGAAGGCATAGGGGAGGAAGGAAAAGGGCAGGGAAATTCTGCCGCAGAGCTCTCGGGGCACGCAGAACGCTTTGTTTTCCTGATACTCTAAAGGGCATTGTTAGGAGCAGCGGCCCCAAGGGCCCCGAAAATAGTTCTCACAATTCTCGGAAAATCCTTGCAAATGACGGTGAAAGCGGTATAATATGCCTACAAACCATCAACGGGGTCCGGCTCTCTCGTTTTGGAGCGAGATGTCGTCCGCGCCTCATCATCGGTCACTGACTCCTCCTGCTCTCTCCCTTTTCTCACGTAAAAAGCGACAGCATGCATGGTTGGCGAGCGATGCGGTTTTGCGGACACCGATGACCCGCGCCGAGTCCGCGCCCCCTCTTTGGGCATGCGGCGTGGCCGCAAAGAAGACGTAAACGCGACTGTGCGACATTGACCGGCAGCGCGAACTTGAATAACACAGGAGGCACATCATGGCGAAGAAACTGTATGTCGGAAATTTGTCGTACAACACGCACGAAGAGGATTTGCGGGAGGAGTTCTCGAAGATCGGCGAGGTCCTGTCCGCCACGCTGATCGTTGATCAGGCGAGCGGCAGGTCCAAGGGGTTCGGTTTCGTGGAGATGGCGTCGGATGAGGACGCGGCCAAGGCGATCACCACCCTGAACGGCACATCGTTCATGGAGCGGACGATCACGGTGAACGAGGCCAAACCGAAGACCGAGCGTTCGGGGTCCGGCGGCGGCAGGGGTGATCGCGGCGGCGGTGGAGGAAGATCGTGGAGATAAGGGTCCAGTCCCGGGACATCGAAAAGGCACTACGTACCCTGAAAAAGAAACTCCAGCTCGACGGGCTGTTCGGGGAGCTGAAGAAGCGGCGCTTTTACGAAAAGCCCTCGGTGAAAAAGAAGACGAAGCAGCTGGAAGCGGAGAAGCGAAGGCGGAAGCTCCTTAAGCGCTCGCGAACAGGCGGTTCGGGGCCGAGGCCGGGAAGGTCGTCGCAGTCATCCGCTCCATCGAGCAACCAGGTCAGAACCTGAGGGAACACAACGCCCGAAAAGGTGCATAACATTTGGAGAGCAGCGGGCCGGCCTCGTGTCCGGCCCGTACTCATTTCTCCGGCCCTTATCCGTTCCGCATTGATCTTATCGCGCATCCTGCATCATGAATCTCGAATCCCTGTCCCCGCGTCTCCGTGTCCGGCTGCTTCCCAGCCCCCGTTCCCTGACTCCACCCCCCTGCAAAAAGAGTTCATGCCCCGCGAAAAAGTTTGACTTGTCTGTTACTTCATGGTTTATGGTACACTCCGGGACAGGGGGTGAACATGTACACCATCGGTCAACTTGCAACAACTTGTTCATCACACAAAGCCACTAAGCCACAGAGGTAAGCCAAAAAACTTCTGAAACCATTTTGTCACTGCATTTCTTTGCGGCTCCGTGCCTCCGTGTGAGCTATCCATTTAGAATTTCAAGTTTGCTTTCCCAAAGGAGGTCTCAATGAAAAACAGGGTCATGCTGGGGTTATGGAAGTACATGCTGAGCGTCCCGCCCTTTATCATGGACATGAAGAAGCAGGTTGCCCGCGAGAAAGTGAGATTTGAAACTGCAATGGGTTTTATGACCAGTGACCATCGTCGTGTACATCATTTCGCGGTCAGGGAACTTCCCCATGCGGGGAAACCCCTGTCCCCTGAGTTCATTGCAGGGAAACTTGACCTGCCCCATGACCGGGTCGTGTCCGTTCTGAACGACCTGGAAAAGCACATGACCTTCCTGTTCAGGAACAAGCAGGGAGAAGTGACGTGGGCATACCCGGTAACGATCGATAAGACGCCCCATCATCTGACTTTCAGCTCCGGCGAGCAGGTATACGCGGCCTGAGCAGCAGACGCGTTTGCCACGCCCTTCGTGCAAGGGCGATTACGGAACGAGCAGCTTACCGTCATGGTCCGCACTGAATGCGCCCACTGTAAAACGCCGATGGAACTGACGATCGACAGCGATCTCAATTACACGGTGGAGCCCATCCAGCATCCCGACATGTCGGGACTGGATAACGCGACATCCCGCAGCAGCCCCGCCCCAAGGCGGGACTGCGACCGCGGGGTCAACAAAAAAGGGTGCGAGCCGATGGTCTTTATGCCGGACGTGGACCTCTTGAATCTCCAGGAAGAGAGCATCATCAATGCATTCTGAAAAGAGACGGTCTTCTTCCGGTCGGAAGAACATGCAAAAGAGCATCGAAGAAAAATACACAGGATACGAGGGGTGTATTTGACTGCGGAACAGATGAAGGAAGGGACGAGGATAATCCAGAGCGTGCTGTTCGGATTTCAGTAATGGGCGCCACTAACGGGTTGCAATGTCCAAAAGGAAAGACCTGATAATCATATAAAGGGCACCTCCAGAGCATACCAGAACGGTTAAGCTCTGATATGCTCTTGAGAGAAGAGACCAATCTAATCCCAGGAGGTGCTTTATGCAATTGTACACAGGTTTTGATCTGCATTCAAGCAACAGTTATGTGGGTATCATCGACGAGAACGGCAAACGAGCTTTCAATAAAAAGCTACCGAACGGGCCTGCAACTATTGTCGATACACTGAGGCCGTTCAGAAATGACATCGCCGATATCGCCGTTGAGTCTACGTACAACTGGTACTGGTTGGTTGATCTGCTGATGGCCGGGGGATATCGGGTTCATCTCGCAAATCCCAGCGCCATACAGAAATACACAGGGCTCAAGTATTCTGACGATCGACATGATGCCTTCTGGCTGGCAGAGATGCTTCGACTCGGCATCCTGCCCGAAGGCTATATCTATCCAAAGAGGATCGACCGATCCGGGACCTGTTGCGCAAACGAAGTCATCTGGTAAGGCTCCGGACATCACTCATCATCAGTTTGCAGAACATCGTCAGCCGGAACAACGGCATCAAGCTCAAAGTCGGCGACGTGAAGGCAATGAAGACGGACCGGGTTGCACCGCTTCTTACGGCTAACGAAGATATTGCATTGGCCGGAAAGGTCAGTAAAGAAATCATTGATTTTCTGACCCGTAAGATCAAAGCCATTGAGCATGTCGTAGAGGGAAAGGTGAAGCTGCGCGAGCCATACGATCCCCTCCTTGACGTTCCCGGCATCGGAAAAATTCTGGCACTCACCATCATGCTGGAGACCGGCCCCATCAGTCGGTTCGATAAAGTAGGCAACTTCGTCTTCTATCGCCGGAAGGTCTCCAGCAAATGGGTCAGCAACGAGAAGGCAAAAGGCAAAAAGAATAAGAAAAGCGGCAATAAGTATCTGGCCTGGGCCTTCTCCGAGGCAGCCGAGTTCGCACGGCGACTGCACGATGAATCCAGGGCGTATTACAATCGGAAGATGCAAAGAACGAACTTCATGACGGCACACAATGCCCTTGCCCACAAACTGGCGAGGGCGGCATACTACATCATGCGGGACCACGTGCCGTTCATGCCGGAGAAACTGTTTGTATCATAGGCTGGCTGGGATGGTGAACCTGACTTGGGGTTGGCGAAACCACGAGACCTGATTGGTAATCCATCCCACCCTTATAACGTTATCAGCATCTTTACTGCCCACGCCGTGAGCCATCTTGGGGCTGGTTAATAACCATGAGACCTGAACAATCATTTGGACACGGCCTGGAACCGAAGATTTTCTGGTCCGTCATAAGACGGAATGGGTCAATGGATCAATGTCGCACCATACTGACCTTAATCCTGATGGGTGACTGGTGCAGTAGAGACTGACACCGAAACCGAATGAAACTGCGGCAATGGTGAAGATGAAGATAACGGAAAGGCTCGACGAGAAACGTTCCGTTTCTCGCCACAAGATAGTTTTTTCCCTTGACGGTGCCCTTTAAATGGGTGACCCTCTGGGGCTCAGTGGGTAAGGCCCACCATCGGCGCCAGAAGCAGGGGCGGATCGATCTGAAGATTTCGAACCTGAATTTGTCGGAGAGGTGTTTGCATTCCGTTGAGTGCCAAGTGTGGGACTTTAGCAAAAAACAGAGGGAATATCAAATGGAAAGACACTGAGGTGTCTGTTTCGTTGCATTTTCGCCTTAAACAGCACAAGAAGAGAGCTTATCTGATGAAGTTGATGTGATTGAGTATCAGGGAAGACGGGCCAATTTGGGAGAGATCGGTGAGAGGGCCTGCCTGATTGATGCTTTGTCGAGGAACCATATGCATCCGCATACGATGCAAACGGTATCTACCGTGACGCAAATGTTGAGCAGTCCGCATGGTCTACATGGAGCCCCACGTGAATGCCCGATGCCGAGCACTCGAGGGCCTGGTTGAATTTGCAGCCTGCTTCCCTGCACGCCCCCACGCCGCCCATCATATCCATGACCCCGCCCTTCTGTGCAGCTTTGATAAAAGTATCGCACATGGGGTGCCCCCCGGAGCCAACGGTGATGGCCATCGCATGACATTCTTTGTTCCTGTTGTAGGAACAGTCCACAACCATACAATCTAATATCTTCGGCATACTTGTAGCCATTGTTCCACCTCCTGAATCTGCCGCCCTTCTCACCGATGTTTTAAGTCTACTGCGCGCGGCAGGCACGGTCAAGAGGACGAAAGTTGCACATATGCTCGGTATACGACAATGTGCATACGAAGGGGTTATGAATCCAAGATAAGGGGCCACATGGGGGACATCCTATAGTCCCCCTGTCAAGTGCAATTTGATTTTGCTCAACTTTCAACGTGATAACTGCCGGCCTTTTTTCAA
>Ga0209342_10007491_pt1 | contig 10993 bp, 8 predicted proteins | sample RifCSP16_2_FD_184023 | JGI IMG/M metagenome (GOLD analysis project Ga0209342, IMG submission 184023) | Soil microbial communities from Rifle, Colorado - Rifle CSP2_sed 16_2 (SPAdes) (version 2) | ecosystem: Environmental > Terrestrial > Deep subsurface > Rock core/Sediment | place: Rifle... | reverse complement strand
ACCATCGTCCACCGTCACATCCTTGACGAAGGCGGCGCGATTGCAGGGGACGGGCGTCGCGGTGAAGGTGGCCGTCGGCGAGGGCAGAGGCGTGAAGGTGGGAGTGGGCAATGCCGTGGCAAGCGGAGGAGGCGGCTCGGTGGCGACGACCGGCGGCGCAGTCGGCTGCACCTGCCCGACCAGGGTGAGCTGTGCCGCGACGGTCTGCACCGCCGCGGTCTGCGCCACGTCCACCGGCGCGACCGCGCCGGGGTAGTTGCATGCGAGCTGGGCGACGAGCGCCAAAACCGCAACACAAGCCAGGGATCTCACGGTTCTCTGTTGCTGCACCATAGGTAGTCCTCCTCCAAGGAAAGGCAAACCGGTCCCCCAATCGCCGCGCTTGTTGACGGGCAATCATGGCGGGCCGACAGCCAATCATATATCGAAACCCCGCGGAGCACCGGAAGCCCGCGACGTGTCGTCCCGCTTGTGGGGAGCGAGAATACGGCGGGTGGCGGCGGCGGTCTACGACGCCAATCGCGCGATGGTGACACCTTCGCCCCCTTCGGCCTCGCCGGCTTCCTGCACGGAGGATACGAGTGAGTGTGCGCGCAGTGCCTCGCGGATCGCGGTGCGCAGGCGGCCGGTCCCCTTGCCGTGAATGATACGGACAAACGGTAAGCGCGACAGGAACGCGGAATCCAAGTAGCGGTCGAGGTCGATGAGCGCCTCCTCAACCGTCATGCCGCGCAGGTTGAGTTCCATCCCCGGCGGGCGGCGATCAGGCGCAGGGGGCGAGGGTGGGGCGGAGCGGGCGGGCGGCGAGGCCGCTGGAGCTTCGCGCAGGGCCACATCCCCTAAGTCCGCACGAACGCGCAGCGCGCCCACCATCAGCTCCAGGTTCTCGCCGCTCACTGCGACCACCTTGCCCTGGATCCCGACCGAACGCAAGTGAACCATATCGCCGACCCGCGGCCGCCGCCCGGGTGCGCTTTCGAAGGGCGCTGGGGCGGGCTTGGCCTCGAGCCGGTCGTCGAGCGCCTTGGCCTGGCTTTCGATGCTTCGCAGCGTGTCGGGGCCGCCTTGGGCCACAACCTCCTGCGCACGGCGGCGCAGCCCGCGCAGTTCCTCGCGCAACGCCTGGACTTCGCGCTGGGCCTCGTCGCGCGCAGCTTCAATCAACGCCTGACGTTCATCCTCAATGCGCGCCAGCCGGTGCGAGAGTTTGGTCTCGGTTTCACTGGCTTCGCGGCGTGCAGCGGCCGCCTGCGAGCGTTCGGTTCGTACGGCTTCGCGATCGCGCTGGATTTGCTCGAGCAGCCGGCTAGCCGCCATGTCATCAGGAGAGATCATCGACCGCGCCCGATCGAGTATTTCATCGGCCAACCCGAGACGCGAGGCGATCGCCAAGGCATTCGACTGCCCCGGAACGCCGAGAGCGATGCGGTAGGTGGGCAGCAGCGTGCGCGCGTCGAACTCCACGCTGGCGTTCATCACTCCCGGCGTGGCATGCGCGAACGCCTTGAGCTCCGGGTAGTGTGTGGCGACCAGGGTCGGAATCCCGCTCGAGACCAGGCGGATGAGAATGGCACGCGCCAGGGCCGAGCCCTCGGTGGGGTCGGTGCCGGCGCCGAGTTCATCGAGAATCACGAGCGAACGAGGTGTGGCCCGCTCGAGGATGCGTATCACCTGGGTGATGTGAGAGGAGAAAGTGGACAGCGATTGCTGAATCGACTGCTCGTCGCCGATGTCGGCGAAAACGCTGTCGAACACGGCCAGGCTCGAACCGGAAGCCGCAGGAACATGCAGGCCGCATTGGCACATCAGCGCCAGCAAGCCCGCGGTCTTCAAGGCCACGGTCTTGCCGCCGGTATTCGGGCCGGTGATAACGATGGCCCCAACCCCCGGCTGCAATTCGAAGTCAATCGGCACGACCGAGGCCGGGTCGAGCAGCGGATGGCGCGCAGTGATCAGGCTGAGGGTGCCGGGGGCGAGCCCGGGCGCGCTTCCCGCCTGCGCGCCTTCCGGCCTGGCGCGGGCCGGGGACTGCGGCGGTGGTGCGGCCGCCAACAGCGGCTCGTTCGCCCCGATCGCGTCGGCGTAACGTGCGCGGGCGAGGATCAGGTCGAGTTCGGCCAGGGCCGTGACCGTGGCCTGCAGCGCCTCCGCAGCGCGGCCGACCTGCGATGAGAGCTCCGCCAGGATGCGGCGGATCTCTTCCTGTTCAAGCAGTTGTTGTTCCTTCCAGCGATTGTTGAGTTCGACCGTGGCCAGGGGCTCGATGAACAGCGTGGCCCCGCTTGAGGATTGATCGTGGACAATGCCCCGCACGCGGCCTTTGAACTCGGACCGCAGCGGAACGACGTAGCGCCCCTCGCGCTGGGTGATGATCTGCTCCTGCAGGTGGCTCGCGTGTTCGGAGAGAACCCGCTGCAACCGCCCCAGCAGGCGATCGTGCGCGCGGCGCAGTTCCACGCGGATGGCAGTCAATCGTTCCGACGCGCCATCGCGCACCTCGCCGTCGTCATCCAGGGCTCGGTCGATGGCGTCGATCAGCTCCGGCACATCGTGCAGCCCGGCGGCCTCCTGGGTGAGGGCAGGGTATTCCTCGCCCGCGCGGCGAATGAGGCGCCCCAGCGTGCGGCCGGCAACCACGGTCTGCCGAATCGCCAACAGGTCCTCGGGTCGGAGGGTCAAGCCGCGCGCGGCGGACGTCACCGCCACGCGCACGTCGCGCGCCCCGCCCACCGAGACCTCGCCGTGCGTCGCCAGCAGGCGCCGTGCTTCCGTCGTCTGGCGCTGCCAGAGAGCGACGGTCTCAATCTCGGAGGACGGGAGCGACTCGAGCGCTCGCGCACGCCCCGCCGAGAAGGAGGTGAAATCGGCCAGACGCGCGAGCACGAGCGGCAGTTCGAGGGTCCGGATCGATTTCGAATCCATGGAGGTCTAGATCGGGACTTAGAAGAGCAGGGCGGTCAGGCCGCCCATCAAGAGCCCCACCACGGCGCCGCCCACGACGTCCGAAAGGTAGTGCACGCCCATGGCTACGCGCGCCAGCGCCACGAGGGGTGCCCACAGGGCAAGGGCCGCCGCCAGCCACAGCGGGCCAACGTGAAGGGCAACGACCCCGAGCATCATCATACGTGCTGCGTGGCCGGAGGGAAACGAGTGGGGGTCGGTACTGCGGTAGAGCTTACCCCACTCGCCGGCCGGCCGTCGCCGGCGGACGGCCACCTTGATCGCCATGACGATGACGGCCGTTGCCGCGATGGCCAGGAACATCACGGAGGTGCGCCACTTCCACAGGTTGGATCCGGTCCACCACACAACGGCCAGCGCCGCCCCCCAGAACCAACTGTCGCCCGAATGGGCAAGGAAGATGGCCAAAGCCCGCGTCAGGCCCGGCTTTTCGGCAATGCGTAAACGTGCGGTCCAGCGCCGATCGACTTCAAGCAGCGCGCTGAACCGGCCTGGGGTCTCGGTTTCGGTCGGGCGGGGTGAGGCGGGCTGGGAATCGCTCATGAGCGGATGCCCGTGGAGGCTGCAGCGGGCCGGGCCAGGCGCGGGTGCCCTCGGCGCATCAGCCGGGTCAACGTGCGGCGCGCCTTTCGAGATCCGCGCGAACCAGCTCGTATTGAAACGGCTTGTCGACATCCATTGCGACTTCGGCAAAGGGTGAAAGCATCACGCGTCCCTTGAGATGCAGCCGCTTGCTGACCATCCGCTCGGCCTTGGCCACCGACACTCGCCCCAGCAGGAGCAAGAGCAGCAGGTCGTACCCCAGGAGGGCGGCCTGTTTGAGGGCGCTCTTGCGGGAGGCGATCAGCCGCTGCCACAGATCGGCGTTCTCCGTGGCCGTGGCCAGGCGCACCATGTTCAGATCGCCGCCGCACACATTCGCGTCGCTCAAGCGCACGTAGCTGCGCTTCGAACCTGGGTAGCGCTCCTCCATGACGCGCTTTTCGACAACCGAGTAGTACAAATCGTGATCCGTCTGCAGCGCGGTGGTCACGGTCCAATCCACCATGGCGGAGGTGATGGCGGGGATGTCGGCGCTGGCCAGCAGGATGTGGGCCGACGGTTGCCGTTCTTGCTGGACGGCACGCATCCCGTTGAGGATGTTCTCGAGCATGCTCGGTCCGTCGGGCAGGAAGTGCACCGGGCGCGAGGTTGTGAGGCGCGTATCGGGCGGGAGCCCGACAACGAACAGGCTGCCGACGTGCGGCGACCCATTCAGCGCATCCACCACCCATTGGACCATCGGCTTACCGGCGATGGGCAGGAGCGCCTTCGGCTTGCCGCCGGTCACCGAGTAGATCAGGTCATTGGGGCCGGGAGTCCCACCTGCAAGAACAACCGCGTCGACTACGGTAGCCATGAGTCCTCCGCATGGGCGGGCCGCGAGTCCGAAACCAGAGTCACCGGGCCCGGTGGATCCGTCCGCAGGCGCTGGGATCGCCCCTGGCCAGCCGGTGGGCCGAATGATAATCCAGGCGCACAGTCGCGACAAGACGGACGAGGTGCGCGAAACCTGGGTTGCCGGGAAATCAGGAAACGGGCCGGAAACTGGCCCGAGAATCGGCCTGCCGACGAAGTTCGAATTGCGCTTCGGCTGAGCGCCCATCGGGCACGTGGCGCCGCGGGGTCTGGCGTGAGCGGACCACGTCACCGGCCGTTAGGCCAGGTCTTGGACTTGAGGTTCGAGTTTGAGTTCGGCGATCATCGCGGCCAGCTCCTCGCGCGTAAGCGGGCGCCCCTTGCCGGCCACGGCTACCAACGCCGCCTCCATCATGTTCGTGCCGAAGGAACGCCCCTCGAGCACGGGGGTCGTGGTCATGAGGTAACTCACCCCGGCCGCGCGGAACGCCTTGACGTCGTCGGTCGTTGTGGTGTTGGTGCAAATCACCTTTCCGTCCAGCCGGTCCGGCATGTGGCGCTTGATGTAATGACAATCCCCGGCGATCACCGAGGCCCAGGCATACCACTGGCCGTATTTCGGGATCCGCTTCTCTTGCTTCTCCCCGATCGGGTAAACCCACTCAAAGGGCAACCGGCCGGCGATCGGCATGAGCACAGCCGCCAGTCGCTTGAGTGCGGACAGCGAGCGCAGAGGGATCGGAATGCCCAGGGCGAACATCAGGTCGCCGAAGACGCATTCATAGCCAGCTTCGACAAAGGACACGCTCATTCCCCACCGGTCGGCGCCCCCGGTCATCAGGCAGCGCTTGGGGTTGATCTTGTCGCCGATCTTGGCTTCCAGCACTTGAGCGGAGCGGCGCTCGAGGGTGGTTTTGAGGCCGGCGCCGTCAACCACCGGGGTCTTCTTCACGTCACGCACCAGCGGCAGAACCGAGTACAGCGGATACCACTTCGTATCGACCATGAGCCCCAGATCCGCCCCGCCCACACCGAACGCGTCCACTTTGCCGTCCAGGTCGCGGTAGAGTTGAGCGGCCTTGGCCATGTCGCCGTCGGTTCCGACGCGCTCAATGGACACCCGTTGCCCCAGGAGGGTGATCTCAACGGCTTTGTCGCGCTTGGAAGAGCCAATGCTGATGCTGACGGCGCGTTTCATGATGCCTCCTCGGCGGGTTGCAGCGTCGTATCCCGAGCTACAACATGACCGGCGCATTGACCGGTCTCGGTTCGTGCTCGCCTATCGGGGTTGATCTCCCCTTCGGCGGCCGGACCCCCGCGCGCTGTTGCGCGCGCTCGTGGGGGGTAGATTCTACTCGCCTCAGCGGAATCTCGTTGCCCGCCTGGCGCCAGAGGTGTCGCGCGCCATCCGTCCGGGCTCCAATGGGCGCAGGTGTCAGCGCGCCGGGTGCGCAGCTGAGGCCCGCCCCGCCGGAGGATTCTCGTGAGGACCTGGCTCATGGCCCTCAAAACGGCGCAATTCCGGCGTCCACCAGGCTACGCTGCCGGCTGCCACAAGACAGCCCAGGCCTCCCACGACGACGGAAATCACCGGTCCGACCCAGCGCGCAAGCAGCCCAGCTTCGACTTCGCCCAATTGTGGCCCTCCGGCGAAGAAGAGCATGTTCCAACTCACCATACGCCCGCGCATGGCATCGGGTGTAAGCAGTTGGCGCACCGTTGAACGAATCACCATGCTCACCATGTCGGCCGTGCCCGTCAGTGCGAGGGCGGTGAAGGTGATCCAAAACGACTTCGAGAGTCCGAAAACGATGGTCGCCATGCCGTAAACTGCGACGGCCCACAGCAGCACGCGCCCCTGATGCTTGATCTGCCCGCGCACGGCAAGCACGACGCCGCTGACCATCGCGCCCAGCGACGGTGCGGCATACAACAACCCGAATCCTTGCGCGCCGACACGCAATATGTCTTGTGCGAAGATCGGCAAGAGCGCCGTGGCCGAAGCGAAGAAGGTGGCAAAGAAATCGAGAAGCATCCCCGCGCGGATGATCGGCGCCTGAAAGACGAAGCGCAGTCCTTCCATCGCTGCCTGCAGGCTGATCGCACTGCGTCCGGTCTGCGGTGCGGCCACCGGATGCATCAGGAGCAGGGCCACCACGACGGCCAAGAAGGATAGTGCGTTGAGCAGGTAGGCCCAGCCCACCCCAAATGAGGCAATCACCACGCCGGCCAACGACGGCCCGAGGACGGAGGCGAATTGGAACATCGTTGCGTTCAAGCTGAAAGCGTTCGCCAGGTGCTCGCGCGGGACGAGGCTGGGGATGAGCGATTGGCGAGCGGGCGTATCAAAGGTGGAGAACGCCGCCCCGGCCATGGCCAGCACATAGATCGGCCACGCCAATGACACCTCGCGGAAGCTGATGACCGCGAGCAGCAGCGCGGAGATGGCCATGCCGCCTTGGGTGATCAGCATCAGCCGCCGCCGGTCCATCGCATCGGCGACCAGCCCGCTGAGCAGGGCGAAGGCTAGGATGGGCACCAGACGCGTCAGCCCGATCATCCCCAAAGCGAGCGGGCTCTTGGTGATCAGGTAGATGTGCCACAGGATGGCCGCCGACTGCATCATGCTTCCGGCCATCGAGATCAATTGCCCGATCCACAGAAGCCGGAAGTCGCGATAGCGAAGTGCGGCCAGCGCACCCGGCCTCATGTCCCCCAGTCTCGCAGGTAGAGGAAATCGTAGCCGACCGTGCGGTTGCTGAGCTTGGCGATCGGCGGCAGGACGCGCTTGAACTGATTGCGGCGCACGCGTTCGGTCACGCTGCGCACGAACTTCGCGGCGAACCCGGCCGCAACGCACTCCTCCGGGCTGTAGCGCTCATCGACCAGCAGAAACAGCAGCCGGTCGACCTCGGCATAGGTGTAACCCAGTTCGCCTTCGTCCGTCTGCCCCTTCCACAAGTCGGCGCTCGGAGGCTTCTTCTGAATGGCCTCGGGCACGCTCAATGCCCGCGCGAGTTCCCGCACCTGCGTCTTATACAGGTCGCCCACCGGGTTGATCGCGCATGCCGAATCGCCATACAGGGTGGTGTAGCCTAGGAGGATTTCCGTCTTGTTGCCGGTGCCCACCACCAGCCCGCCGAAAGCGGCCGATTGATCGTAGAGCACGATCATTCGCTCGCGGGCCATGGCGTTGCCCCGGCGCCGGGCATCGGCATCCGGGAAGCGCTCGAAGAGCGGCTCCACCATGGCCGTAATCTCGACCGTGTCGTGGCGAACGCCGGTCTGCTCGACGACGCGCCGTGCGTCGTCCAGGGAGTCCGGCGATGAATTCCGATGCGGCATCATGAGCGCCAAGACGTTCTGCGGCCCCAGGGCCTCCGCGCTGAGCATGCACGAGACGGCCGAGTCGAGCCCGCCCGAGAGGCCGACCACCGCTCGCGTCAGCCCGGCGCGCGTGATCTCCTGCCGGATGAACGACACCAGAATGTTGCGCACAAGCTCGGCATCGATTTGCGGCAACTCGGTCATGTCCAACTCCGATCGGCGCCCGGTGCGCGCCGCCCTCAGCGCACGTTGTTCGTGCGTCCAGGCTGAGCGAGAATGCGCTGCAGCTCACGCTGCACGAGGGCCGTACGCTCATCCCGCAGCAGCGGCAGCCGGGCGCGCGTTCGGTGTAACTGGTTGAGATCCAAGGTCACCAGCTTCAAGGTTTCTTCGTGGTACGGCGCGCGCGCCAGGCAGCGTCCGTTCGGGTCGAAAACGGTCGAACCGCCCCAGAAATTGAGGCCGTCTTCGAAGCCTACTTTGTTGGTGTGGGCCACGAAGGAGGTGAACAGGCTGGCATACGATTGATTGACTTGCTCCACCCACCATGCGCTTTCAAGCGTGGCGCCGGTCCCCAGCCCACGCCCCGGCGAAGCCGACATGAATAGAAGGAGATCCGCCCCGTCCAGCCAGAGCAGGTAGGGTGGCGACGCGTGCCAGAAGTCCTCGCAGATGAGCAGGCCGGCCCGCCCAAAACGCGTGTCGAACGCGCGTAGGTGATCGCCCCAGGCGAAGAACCGCCCCTCGTCGAAGAGGCCGTAGGTTGGTAAGTACACTTTGCGATGCACGTGGCGAACCTGGCGCTGCGAGAGATAGGCGGCGGAGATGTAGAAGCGGTTGCGCTGGTCTTCCTCGACGAAGCCGACCACCACGTCGATATTTTTGCTGGCGGCCAGAAGCTCGCCGAAGATCGGATCGCTTTCCGTCGGCCGGCAGGCGACGGCTGGCACCAGGTCCTGAAGTACATAGCCGGTCAGCGATAGCTCGGGGAAGAGCACGAGATCGGCGCCAGCTTTGCGAGCCTGGCGGATGAAACGGAGGTGCTTTTCGAGATTCGGGCGAAGATTGCCCAGGGAATTGGAGATTTGGGCCAGCGCCAGGTGGAGTTCCATGGGCGGAATGATACCACCGGCGAGGGTGTGCCCCCGGTTACGGTTTTCGCTCGGCGACCCGCAGCTCCACGCGCGTGGGCTGAGACTATAATGCCATCCCCTGCGGCATCGCGTGTTCGATGCTGCCTCCCACCACCCGTCGTATGGAGATCGGTTGATGCGCCTGAGCACACTCTTCGGACAGACATTGCGCGAGACCCCGGCCTCGGCCGAGGTGGCCAGCCATGCCTTGCTGCTGCGAGCTGGGTTCATCCGTCCGCTGGGGTCCGGCATCTTCACGCTCTTGCCGCTGGGCCTGCGCGTGCTGCAACGCATTGCGACCATCATGCGCAGCGAGATGGACCGCCTCGGCGGGCAGGAACTGCTCATGCCGGTTGTTCACCCGGCCGAGGTTTGGCAAGAGAGCGGCCGCTACCAGACCATCGGGCTCGAGCTCGGGCGGTTCACCGATCGCAGCGGAAGGCCCATGGTACTGGCCATGACCCATGAAGAAATCGTGGCCGACCTGGTGCGCCGCGAGGTTCGCTCTTACCGTCAGCTTCCGCGTCTGCTCTTTCACATTCAAACCAAGTGGCGCGACGATCCGCGCCCGCGAGCCGGGCTCATCCGCACGCGCGAGTTCACCATGCTCGACAGCTACAGCCTGGACGTGGACGAGGCCGGCCTCGATCTTCAGTACCGCGGCCACTACCAGGCCTACTTCAACCTCTTCGCGCGCTGCGGCCTGCCCGTGATTGCCGTTCAGGCCGACGTGGGGATGATGGGCGGATCGCTGGCGCACGAGTTCATGTTCCTTTCTCCTATTGGGGAGGACACGATTGTCCGCTGCCCGTCGTGCGGGTATTCCGCCAACCGTCAGGTTGCCCGGCAGATGAAGACGCCGGCGGAGGCCGAGGTGCCGGGGCCCCTCACCCGGGTCGCCACGCCGGGTTGCGCGACCATCGAGGACCTGGCCCGCTTCCTCGACGTGCCCACCTCGCACACGGCCAAAGCGGTGTTCTTCACCGCCTTTCGCGATGAGCGCGATGCCTCGACGGGGCAACTCGTTCTGGCCCTGGTGCGCGGCGACATGGAGGTGAATGAGACCAAGCTGGCCAATGCCGTGGGCGCTCGCATGCTGCGCCCGGCCACCGAGGAAGAGCTGCGTGCCGCCGGCGCGGTGCCGGGCTACGCCAGCGCAATCGGCCTGCGCGAGGCGCGGGTCGTGGCCGATGATCTGCTCGCGAGTTCGCCCAACCTGGTGGCCGGCGCCAATGAGGCGGGATTCCACCTGCGCAACGTGAACCTGGGGCGCGATTTCACGCCCGACACGTTGACCGATATTGCCGCGGCGCAAGAGGGCAGCGCCTGCCCGCAGTGTTCAGCGCCGATGCACGCGGTGCGCGGGGTAGAGGTGGGCAACATCTTCAAGCTGGGTACCGACTACTCCGACAAGCTGGGCTGCCACTTTCTGGACGCGCAGGGCAGCACGCACGCGGTGGTGATGGGCTCGTATGGCATCGGCCTCGGTCGGCTGATGGCCTGCATTGCCGAAGCGCATCATGATGAGCACGGCCTGGCCTGGCCGGTGAGTGTGGCGCCCTACCCGGTGCATCTCGTCGTTTTGGCGGCCGACGACCCGCGCATTTCACAGGCGGGTGAGGCTGTCGAGCGCGAATTGCAGGCAGAGAATGTCGAAGTCCTGTATGATGATCGCAGTGAGAGCCCCGGGGTGAAGTTCGCCGACGCCGATTTGATGGGCATGCCGATTCGCCTCATTCTCGGCAAGCGCTCGATGGCTCAGCAGGCCGTTGAACTTCGTCTGCGCCATAGCGGCGAGAGCCGCAATGTTCCCCTCGCCTCCCTGGCCGGTGAAGTCAAACGCGAAATCGCACGGTTGACGGGCGAACTCGAAGCGCAGCGGATGGTCGTGCCGTACCCGTGACCGCGCCCGCCAAAACGTAGTGATGGGCACACGCCGCTCGCAGCCCGTAAGGAGGAACCCATGCCTCCGCAATTGCAAGTCTTGTTCGAAACCCCGAACCTGGTCTTCATCATTCTGGTGGCTGGCATTTGGGCCAGCGCGTTGGCTCTGGTGGTCCCCGGCACAGGGGCACTGGAGGTGGTGTCCGTCTTCTGCCTGCTGGTCGCCGGCTATGGTGCATTGAGCCTGCCTATCAATCTGTGGGCGGTGGTCATTCTGCTTCTCGGCGCGG
>Ga0209342_10007490_pt1 | contig 10993 bp, 10 predicted proteins | sample RifCSP16_2_FD_184023 | JGI IMG/M metagenome (GOLD analysis project Ga0209342, IMG submission 184023) | Soil microbial communities from Rifle, Colorado - Rifle CSP2_sed 16_2 (SPAdes) (version 2) | ecosystem: Environmental > Terrestrial > Deep subsurface > Rock core/Sediment | place: Rifle... | reverse complement strand
CGGAGGCGGGCGGAGAACGTGATCTCCCACCTGTTACTGATCAAGAACGCAAAAAAAATAGTCAATAATAAAATTTTTCTTGCACATTAAATACCCGCTTTTCATAATTTATCTGCCAGTTACTCGTTCTAGATTATCAGCTATTGTTCACCCTGACTGCGGTTGAGGAACAATAGAATAATAATAGAATAGACTTGTTTCAAAATAAATATTCAGGGGTTGTTCCCCCGCCTTCGGCGGGGGAACAACCTTTAAATCATTCGTTTTGAAACGAGTCTAATATATTCGATATTGGAATTAATTTTACATCAAGGGGTTCTATATGGAAATGAAGAAAAATGTCGGAGCGTCTGATCGATATGTAAGGTTTATTATCGGCCTTGGATTTATTATGAATATTTTCTCTATTGAGCCGTCCAGATTCGGCATGCTTGTCTTGCTGGTTCTGGGACTTGTAATACTGAATACCGCTTATACCCAGTACAGCTGGATATATGATCTGTTGAAAATCAACACATATGAAAAAAAAGAGAAGCAGGCGGAACCCGCCGAACAATCGCCGTCGCATTGATGGTAAAAAACCGGCTCAGTTGAAAGAGAATGATATTGCGAACAACAAATTGCCAATACCAAATATGATGAACATGAAAAGGCGGCATGGTTGCATGCCGCCATCAGGTTTTCAATCTATTGTGTGAATTAGCGCTTGAGGCTGAGCAGTTCCTGAAGCATCTGGTCTGAAGTCGTGATGGACCGCGAATTGGCCTGGAAGCCCCGCTGCGTCACTATCATATCGACAAACTGATCGGAAAGGTCGACATTGGACATTTCAAGGGTCCCGGCTACGATCTTGCCCCTGCCTGCCTCATTGGCCGCTCCGGTATTTGGCAATCCCGAGTTATTTGATACCTCGAATAGATTCTCGCCCACGGCGTGAAGGCCCTGCGGATTGGTGAAGACCGACATGGCCGCCTGGCCGATGGTGCGCTTCGTGCCATTTGAATAGACTCCGGTGATCACACCGGAATTGTCTATATTGAAGGATTCCATGTATCCCATATTATAGCCGTCCTGCTCCACTGCCTTGGTGGTGGCTGCAGATGCGTACTGGGTAATTCCCTCGAGCAGGCCCGCTTTTCCAAGATCGAGGGCGATCGTCCGGATATTGGGATCGCCCGCCACCCGGTAATTGGCGTTAACCATGAGGGTTCCCTGGTTCAGTTCGTCGGGTGTTGCCTCGTCTCCCACCGATACCAGTTTCCCGTCAGGGCTGAACCGAAGATTCATCCTGCCTGTGGGATTGGCGTTATTCTGCTGGCCTGCGCCGGCGGGGACGTCCAGGGTGAGGGGAATCGTCGAATCCGTTATCGCGGCCGAAGCAGTCCACTGATTGGGACCGGTTTTCCAGAATACCAGGGTAAGTCGATGCGTGTTTCCCTGGCTGTCATAGGCGTCGATATTGGTGGTGACACCCGCCGATGCGCGCATCCGTCCCGTTGCGTTGGGCGGAACAATGGAGTATCGCGAGTCAAGATTGCACTTATATTTGATGTTTTTCGTCTCATTCGCATCGACTTTGCCGTAGATGGGGATGATGAGGTCCTCGGTGGTGCCGCTCTGGTGAACCGCCATTTCGCCGGCCTCATTGCGGGTCGCCATCCATCCCTGCACCTTGAGCCCGTTTCCCGGGTTTACCAGCGTGCCGTTTTTATCTAGGCCGAACGCCCCGGCCCTGGTATAGTATTTCCGGTCGCCGTCGGATATGACGAAAAATCCGTCGCCTGATATTGCAAGGTCAGTCTGGTTCCCGGTGGTCTGGAGGCTCCCCTGGGTGAATATCCGGTCGATGGACGCGATGGTCATCCCGAGACCTACCTGTTTCGGATTCACACCGCCCCGGTTCTCTTCGGGCTTTGCGGCCCCGGACAAGGTCTGCGATATCATGTCCTGGAAGGTGGCCCGGCTCGTTTTGAAGCCGTAGGTATTTACGTTTGAGATGTTATTGCCGATAACATCCATCCTGGTCTGGTGGTTCTTCAGGCCGGCAACGCCTGAATAGAGTGCACGCATCATAGTGGCAAATCTCCTCTATAGAAAAATTTATTTGGCCGGGACAACGTCCTTGCTGTCCGTCTTATTATTAATCGCGTTTTGTATCGCTTCGTAAAGTGCGCTTTTTGTCTTGCTGTCAGCTGTTGTATTCGGCTCTGCGGTTTTGGCGCCGGCTTCGACGCTGCGGACCGCGTGTATGTCGCTGATTCTGACCTGTTCGTTGCCCACCATAAGCACCTGCTCGTCGCCGTTAAACTGGATCGACGTCACGACGCCCGATACCCTGTGGTTCGTCGCTGGACTCATGGCGTCTATATGCTTGCCCAGGAGCGAGAAGGCCTCCGAAGATCGCGAGCTCTTCACGAGACCGGCGATCTCCTTGTTCATATTGCTCATCTGTTCAAGCGTTGAGAATTGCGCCATCTGTGCGATGAACTCGCGGTCTTCCATGGGTCGGGTCGGGTCCTGGAAGCGAAGTTCGGTGATAAGGAGTTTCATAAATGCCTCCTTATCCAGGCCGCCCTTGTTTCCTTCCCTGCCATGGTTGACTTTTTTGTTTATCAGGTCGGCTTCCATTTTCGCCGCCATCAGGTCCTGTGCGGACATTTTAGCTAATTTCATGGCTTCCTCCTATATGACCAGATTGATATGGCCGTCATGATATGAAATCGCGTTGGATGCGAATTCGCTTTCAATCTCAACGGCATGTTCAGGCGGGGTCGCAAAGATGACCCTGTCTCTGTCGCCGTCGTTCAGCAATTTTTCCCTCTGGTCATTCACATTTACCTGGAATTCACCCACGGAAATGCCGGCCTCGCATAATTGCTGTTTTATAAGTTCTAGATTGTTTAGTAACAGATCTTTCGCTTCCTGCGTGTTTACCAGAAATTTTCCGTGCACGATGCCGTCATGCAGGCCCAGGTTGATGTTCACGCTTCCCAACTCCCGCGGGTGCAGCCGCACCGAAAATGAGCCGTTCCTGCTATCCTTCACGAAAACCTTCGCGCTCTGGATGATAGCGTCGAAGTTTTCCCTGAACATGAAGCTTTTAGGCTGAGTCGGGGCATCGGCATGTTTTGCGGAAAGGTCGCTCTTTACATGGCTGAAATTAAAGATGTCGCTGTTTCCCTGGGTATCCCTGCCGGTCCGGTGATAAGAGTTGTCTCCCTTCACGTTTTCCATCATCGATTCGATTCTTCCCAGCAGGTCTTTCGCGACGGAAATGTTCCCCTCGGCGGCAGCCGAATTTTTCTGGTTCTGATTCTTGTCAAGCACGGCTTTTAATCTCGTCAGAAAGTCCTTCATCCCCGCAATGGTACCGGCGAGATTTTCCCTTTTGGCCGCCCCCCATGCCCCTATATCAAGTTTTTCAACTAAGGCGGCGAGTTTATCGAGTGTTTTTTTCAACATTTCACGGTCAGAGCTGGTCTTTAACTCCCGGAGAAAATTATTCAGGTCCTGCGCCGTAAGTTTTACGTTGCGGCCTTCTGACTTTTCCCTTCCTTTAAAAATATCCATCATCTGATGCAGCCCTTCATACAGCTCATATAGGACAGGCTCGTCTTTTGTTTTTGATTTCTGTTTCTGTTTCTGTTTTAACCGTGGTCCCGCTTCCGTATCTTTATCGAGGACTTTCTTCTGTTCATGCTCTACGCCCGGTTTTTGTGCAAGCGCGCCCTTTACTTCATCATGCAGTTTGGTATCTTTTTCCTGGTTCTGCGGCGCTGTTTTCTGCGCCTTGTCTCCTGCCATGCTGGATGCCTGGCTTGAATTTTCCGTGGAGCTGTTCTGATTTACAGGTTCATGAACGGATTTTTCTTTTCCGGCTGCGGAAACGGAGTTATCATTTTTTGGCATATCAAATTTGTCAGAAAACGCAGCTGTATCCTTTTCGATAGACTGGACCTGGTTTTTCAGAATGCTGAAAAAGCTTTCTGCGGAAAATGAATCCTGGAAGCTTTTCACTCCCGGCAGTTGTTGCGCAGGCATTTCCTGGTTTATATTCTGCGCGATTTTAATAGTGCCAATATGAAGCATGTACCTATCACCCATTCGTTGTTTGGCTTATTAATATATCGATAGGTGTGATAATAAACTGAATGGAAATTTACGAATAGGGGTATTAATTAAATCGACGTATGGTTAATTGAGGTATTTTCACGATTTATGTGACATAAAGGTCTTTTCCTGCATAAATCTTTCTCATCCAGAGGCAGTAGTATGCCGGATTTCATGGGCTCAGAGCAAATATTTTATTAAAGACCATATATCCATTGGTATAGTATGGCTTAAATATTAATACAATTTTTTCTCTTTCCTCATATTATTTTTAGCAGTTACCTCACACTTTATGAGCAGTTACGAAACTTCTCAAAACCCTTGATGCGAACCGCTTGCAGGAATACACTAATTGATTGACGGGGAGATTTTCCTGACATTGTCGAGTAAAAACATTCGGAAAAACTGCTCCGGGAGCTGGCGGTCGGTGTTTGTGATTCCATTAAAAAATATAATTAATGAAATATTGAAAATTCAAAATCAATTGCTCAATTCTATGGTTATAAACAAAAGGGGAAACCGTCCATATGAATAAAAATAAGTAAACTGCGGGTATTAAATTCCTATTTCCAAATAGCCTGATTGCTAACAGGCTGAGAATCATCAAACTATAGAATGGGACCTCAATCAATCGAGTCATAAACCATTGGTTCACACCTACTGAAACGTGACAGGTAATAAAAATACTGAGAGAAAATAAAATTGAATACAGTAATATATGGAATATGATTAGCTTATTATACCGAATAGTGTTGTCATTAATTTCCGGATTGTTTTTTAAGAAAAGTCCCGATGAAAAGAATGAAAAAAGCGTTATGCCGATAATAAATCCAAAATAAATGATAAAGAACAGGTAATGATATGCGAAATATACCGGACTAGCCAAATAAAATTTTAAAAAAGAAGCATTTGTTTTTAAAGGAATGATTTCTCTACTTAAAATTTCAGAGTATGGATTATATCCCAGGAAGCTCAAATGATCACCAAAGTTCTGCAACGCGTCTTTGAATTTTAGCATAAAATTATTTCCGAAAAATATTGATGAAACAATCACGCACAAAATAAGAATGGCGGGATACTTTATCAAATGCCACTGCGCATCGAATTTTATGGGGATGAAAAATAAAATCAATCCCAGCACGCCAATACATGCCACGATGATGATGGGAAGCCCCTGAAGAGTGATATGGGAATTTAAATAAAATAGGGTGCAGAACGGCACAAGCATAATCAAAAATAATATGGGGCTCAACGCGTAGGTGGTGGTTAGAAAATCAGGCTTTCTCGTTTTGAAAATATTGAAAACAATGGAAACAATAGCAAGCCCAAGAGAATATATCACAAAATGAAAGCTTAATGAAGATATGCCAAAACAAAATGGTATGAAGACGAGCAGGAAAAGAATAAAACGTGTTGCCGTATACCGGCCGTGAATGTCATCAAAGAAAAAGACAAGGAAGAGGAAAGGAAATATGCATGTGGCTATCCTGCCGGTATGCAGGTTAAGGGCGAGAGGATTGCCTGAATCAAATATATTGATATAGCCCATCGGATTTAAAAAATGAGAACCGAGAATTAAATACACGACGACTAATATTGCATAAGCAATGTCTGCTCCATAATACCGGAATAAAGAATAAATCAGGCAGCCGCTTGAAATTAAACTCACCGGAGCAATGATCCAGAAATATAAGAGCGGGGCGACATTCAGCTTGCTTATATATATCAGGGGATAATTAAAGATAAATTCATCATAATGCAAATCGAAGAGAGGCGCATGCGAATTTATACTGAGCTGGCTGAAGTCCCTTGCCAAATATTCGGTAAGAAAAGCTGTTGAATCACCGCAAAAAGCATGCACATGCATTTGAATCCGCCAGATCAACGCAATAAATATCAATGCTATTAATAATGTTGAATATCCGGCATTCTTCAGTAAATTCGACTTAGTTAAAGAGCACTGTTCTGAAATATAATCTGCAACCGAATTAGTATTGGTAATGTGCAAGACTATGGTCAACACGCATAAGAAAAAGATAATAATGAAAGGAGCGTATTCGTGCGTGAATAAAATGGTAACAACCCTGTTGATTCCGATAACAATCAGATAACCTGGAAGAAATGAAGCGGCCAGCCCGACTGCGCCGTTGACATGTCGCTTAATCAATATTTTTGATAAGATAATCATGCCGAGCAGAGATGCGATGACATAATAGAGCGCCGTTAATAAAAAGTATTGGGCAGACAGATGAAAATTTTCGGGAATGCCATTTCCCGATAGAAATAATTTTGTTCCTAAGCTGCTGATCGGCTTTACGAGATCAATGTTATTCAGGCGGGGGGTAAAAATCAACGAGACACACAAAAAAATGAAAAGCAGTATATAATAAAATGCTTTGTGCGATGTTAACTTCATGAATAATTTCTTATGATCCATGTGACCTCCGGCAGCAGCCGGTTCTGAAAAGTACGATATACCTGGTGCAGAAATAGTTCAAGATGAATGAAAATGGCACGACAATTATTTTGCTCATTACCGGAGGTAAACTGAATATATTGATGAGTAATTTTATTAAAAATGAAAAAGACAAAATAGCCGCGGCCTGATATATGATATAAATTACATATTTGATATAAGAAAAATCAGACTGTTTGAAAATGATTCGATTGGATGTGATAAAGACAAATGTTACCGCGGTAAATGCGCTGATGATGTTCGACAGTATCACATTCCATGAAAGGATGTGTACCAGGACATAAAATATAATCACGTCAATTGTCAGCCCAATCCCGGAAAAAATACCGAAATGGAATAAATTTTTCAAGAACTGGAACCCCCACGTGATGAGATCATTAATGTTCAATTTATTTTTTTTCATGTTTTTTATGCTCATCATAGGAATTCATCGCTTGCAGGAGCTGCACAATCATCCTTTGATTGCTGTCTTTATGTAATGGAATCATGCTGATGAACAAAGAAGATTCAAACAAACGGATATATGAATAAGTATATCCCAAAGTGTGTAAAAATTCATTAAATTGCTGCGACATGGTTTCAATGACTTTTTGGTCGTAGTAATATTTGAGTATTATCTTCGCTTCTTCAGAAAAAACTGTTTCCACATAATCATACAGGATGAGATCGTAAAGACCCAGGAATGAATGACTCAACTTGGCTAAATCATAGTACATTGGGATATATGATTCATCAATACTATTCAAAACTCCTTTGGGATCCACAAGCTTTATATTATTGAGCGATTTGTTGTACAAAATATTTGAAAAGCAGAGATCTCCATGGGAGAATACGAGATCGGTATCTTGTATCTTTTCAATTACATTTCGCATGGCCTCGATGATTAAATTTCCCAGAGAAACCGCGGACTCATACCCGTTTACAGAGCAGATAAGATCCAATTTTCCTAATATCGGGATGTCTGTGAATTCTTTTATTCGGTTTATTGTCTTATCAATGAATATCTCTCTCAGCTTGTTTTGATATTCGGCTCTCGATGTTGTTTTTTTCGGACATAGATTCAAATATCGGGATAGTGCAGATAAGAATTTATGAATGACCGCAGGATCTGAAAAGATATTGCCTACAAACAATTTCGAAACATCAAAATAATATATTTTTTCAATTTCATACGAGCTTTGGCTGTTTTCCTCTTTGATTTCTCCCACGTGAGGATAATATGGTTTAACCGCATGAGGAATGTTCGAAAGGAATAAATATTCCGCACGGATCTTTTCTTTGTTCGCGGATGACTTTATGAAATAATTATCACCTGCTTTTAATTGATTGAAGTGACGTATCTGGAAATTGGAAGCAAAAAGCTCAATGACATCATGCGGATTCTTAAGATTGATGAAAATATTGGTTACATTTATGCTTATAGTAGCCGCATGATGAATAATATAAGAAGACAGCTCCTGATTCTCCAATAAAATCTTTATCGGAATATGATATAGCTCAACCAACTCATCAACGCCTTCATGCCCCAGTTTTTTGAAAATAATAATTGAGTCTGAAAACTTGATTTTATTTAGAATATTGTTTAACGTAGCATAGTCGATCGAGTAATTTGATATATCAAAATAAATTATGCTGTCCTTATCGCCAAAACCGGATTTTTCCGTGATATTTTCATGAAAAAATTTATAGAGTTCGCTAAAGGTGAATAACGGCGTGGGCGTAAATATATATGTATATTCTTTGAATATTCCTATTTTTTTGATTAAAATATCAATATATTTCTTCTTTCCGATCACCAGATCTGAAAATCTGGAACAATCAAAGCTTTCTTTGATAAAGGAATCATATGGAATTGTGTCATATACTATGAGATAATTCACACTAACGCTCCTTTTTTATAATATATAAAAATAAAGAAATGAGAGAAGCGATACATAATACGAAGTACAAAATGTAATATATTGATATAGTACTCATGCTTTGTTTTATGATTATTGCTAAGGCATTGGAAAAAATATTTTCCATGGTGTTGATAAATGAAGAAGATGTAACCACATCTGTAATTTGTGTCGTGAGCAAATATATTGAAATAAATTCAAATATCCATATGCCCAGGGTAAGAAAAAAAATCAAAAATATGATCTCCGACCTATTGATTTTCATCTTACTATACGTATCTTTCAGGCTGTGAAGAATTCCCACCATCCAGGTCGATGCTTTTGAATGATTATATTTTATGAGATACTCCATAATCCTGTCTATCAGTTTCGGCAATATAAATATTATTATGAAAATGATGATCAAACCTGCTGTTATGAGAAAAGATATCTGTTTGTCAAAAATCCTGTCATTGATCGATAAATACGTCATTACCATGAAAAAGAACAATAGATCGTGAAACCGCGTATATATTAATGATATTAAAATTCTCCAGAGATTATTTGTAATGTTATGGTTGTATATATAGACCTTTACGACTTCCCCTGCAATCTTGTTGATTAAACCACCGATGGTATCACCAATAAAACTCAACAGGTACACGTTGAGCAGCGATACTCTGACATCTGAGATAATAATCCATAAACGAATACCCCGAAGAAGATGTGAAAATAAATAAGATGCAACCGCGATTATCAACTTTACATCGAATTCAGGAAATGCCTTATTATAATAAAAGAAATATGCCGAATAAGAAATGTAAAAAACCATGAATAAGATAAAAATTATTTGTTCATACTTGACGAACGTTTTTTTCATAAATTATTTACTTTGAAGCATATTTAATTTTGAATGAATAGTCGATTGTAGAATATTGATTTACATTTTTATTGAATATCGATCTGCTTTTAAAAACGTATGTAAAAATCAACCTGAGAATCCTAAAACCCTGCTTGAAGACTTTTGCATTGCTCACCTGATCAAATTCTCTCCACGATATGGGGAAATATTTAAACGGCGACTTGCTCCATATCGTATGAAGCAACATGAATACATTAAAGGTTAAGTCATTCGGAAAATTCAAGTAAAACTTATCCTTTAAATAAGCGGCATCGTACATGTTAATGCCTGAACCCTGGTCCGTAATATATTTTCCGGTGCAAATGCTTATGAACAAGTTGAGCCCCTTATTGCCAAGCGTTTTGAATTTAGAGTAGCCGATCAATTTCGATTCTTTATGAAATCGCGATCCTAAAAAAGAACTGAAATTGCGATATTCACTTGATTCAAGATACGGTACAAGATCGTTAATATCAGCTTGATCATCTCCATGGAGAACTATGCAATAATCATATCCCTTATCGAGACAATAATTAAAAGCCACTTTGTGCGATCCGCCCAGGCCATAATTTTGAGTATTCTGAACCAGTGTACTTTTGATATGCTTGAGCTTTTGTAATGATTTTCGCGCTGCCTTCAAGCTATTGTCGGTACTTCCATTGTCGACGACAAGTATTTCGGCCAGAACTTTCTGGACCTTTTCGCTGATTTTTTCCAAGACCCTTGGTATCTGGTTTTCGCAATTATACATCGGTACAAAGAGCAGGATTTTGTCTCTTTTCATGAATCTTCACCATTAGAAAATCATGTAATGTATTAATAATGCCGGCTCTGTATAATTTGCCGATCGTAATGCATTCACTTTATGTATTTATTTTGAAAATCAATCAATTCGGACGGAGTTCCGATAACCCAGTTCTCGTCGCACAAAACCATCTTCACAATTTTTCCCATCTCGATCATTTTTCTATATACCGGAATTACATAATATTCATTATTTTCTTCTATGCAATCGACTATCATCTGCTCAGCCATCCAGACAAAATCTCTTCCCTTTCTGAAATAGTACATGCCGTTGCTCGCATAGTTTGATATCGGTATTTTTTCCGCGACTCCAACGACGTTGTTGTATTCATCCACCTTCGCGAAGCTGTACTTGGGATCCGTTGCATGAAAACATGGTATTATACCGTCTATATTCAGGCCTTCGATTGTATCCAGAAGAGCGGTGCACACAGAATATGTATCAACATTAAAAATTATTAATTTATTCAAGTTATTAATATGCATTTTCACCTTCAATACGGTTTCAGCCTGCCCGCCGGTAACCTGATCAATGGTAACCACAATACTGTTTGCATATTTCTTTTTAATAATTGAATCTAAATTCCACTTCTGCGCATGCTCGGAAAGAATGACGAATATATATTGTATTCTGAATTTACTGGCGTGTAAATGCTCAAAGCTTTTTACTGCCCACTCGAACATGTACCGGTCGTGACAGCGTATTAGCGGTTTGGGTTCCTTATACCCGGCCTTGATGAATCGATCGCCCCTGCCTGCCATTGGAATTACAATATTGATTTTATTGTCGTCGAATTCTTCGGCATCTATTTTGTAATTCCAATG
>Ga0209342_10007487_pt1 | contig 10998 bp, 10 predicted proteins | sample RifCSP16_2_FD_184023 | JGI IMG/M metagenome (GOLD analysis project Ga0209342, IMG submission 184023) | Soil microbial communities from Rifle, Colorado - Rifle CSP2_sed 16_2 (SPAdes) (version 2) | ecosystem: Environmental > Terrestrial > Deep subsurface > Rock core/Sediment | place: Rifle... | reverse complement strand
GATCTTTCAAAAAGTAATCCTGATTTCAGAAAAGTAGCAGAAGCTTTCGGGCTTGCAGCTTTTTCAACTGATAATCCTAAAGAAGTTCTATCGCTGCTTGATGAAGCATTCGCAGTTAACGACCGCCCTGTATTTATAGAATTTAAAGTTGTTAAAGAAGATATGGTTTTCCCGATGGTTCCCGCAGGCGCATCAATCGGTGAAATGATGACAAAAAGATTAAATCCAAAAACAATGGTATAACCAATGAAACACACAATTTCTGTTTTAGTTGAAAACCGCTTTGGAGCTTTTAACCGTGTTGCAACAATGTTCAGCGGAAGGGGCTTCAATGTTCACAGCATTTCTATCGGAGAAACCGAAGACCCTGAAATTTCCCGAATGACATTAGTAACTTCAGGAGATGATCAAATAATTGAACAAGTTGTTAAACAACTCAACCGTTTGATTGATACAATTAAAGTCTTTGATTTAACAGGTCAGCCGCGTGTTGAGCGTGAACTTGCGCTCATCACAGTCTTCTATCAAAAAGGAACTAGACCAGAACTGACAAACATCTGTGATATTTTCCGGGGGAAAATCGTTGATATCAATAACAAAACATTGACGCTCGAAATTACCGGTCCGCCGGATAAAATTGATGCTGCAATGAATGTGCTCGCTCAATACGGAATAAAAGAGATTGCCCGCTCTGGAACGGTTGCACTTAAACGCGGAGAACAATCAAAAACAACTGTAAAAATTTCTTCAACAAGAAAAGAAAAGGTAAATCAATGAAAGTGTATTATAAAAGCGACGCATCGCTCGATTTCCTAAAAGATAAAAAAATTGCTGTGCTGGGTTTCGGAAGCCAGGGACATGCACATGCACTAAATTTGAAAGACAGTGGAATGAATGTCTGTGTTGGTCTTCGCAAATCCAGTCCACGCTGGGCAAAAGCCGAAACACTTGGCTTGCAGGTAAAAACCGTTTCCGATGCTTCTGCATGGGCTGAAGTTATTATGATCCTCTTACCAGACCAAATGCAAAAAGAAATTTATGATAAAGATATCGCCCAGCATGTAACTTCAGGAAAAACTATCGCATTCGGTCACGGTTTCAATATTCATTATAAGCAAATCGTACCACCGACAGATGTAAACGTAATGATGATAGCACCAAAGGGTCCTGGACATTTAGTCCGCAGAACTTTTATCGAAGGTTCAGGTGTGCCGTGCCTAATTGCGGTTCATCAAGATCCTTCAGGCAAAACAAAAGATTTAGCGCTTGCCTGGGCAAAAGGAATCGGCGGAACGAAAGCCGGTGTTATCGAAACAAATTTCAAAGACGAGACTGAAACAGATTTGTTCGGAGAGCAGGCTGTGCTTTGCGGAGGTTCGGCTGAATTGATTAAAGCAGGATTTGAAACTTTGACCGAAGCCGGTTATCCGTCTGATCTTGCATATTTCGAATGTATGCATGAAATGAAACTCATCGTGGATCTTTATTATGAAGGGGGACTTTCCAGAATGAATTATTCGGTCAGCGATACAGCTGAATACGGCGGTATGACACGTGGTCCAAGAATTATTACGCATGAAACTAAAAATGAGATGAAAAAAATTCTTGCTGAAATTCAATCCGGCAAATTTGCAAATGAATGGTTAGCCGAATACAAAGCAGGCGGTCCTAACTTTAATAAGCTAAGAAAATCCAACCGCGAACATTCAATTGAAACCGTTGGTGCAAAACTTCGTGGAATGATGAGCTGGCTGTTCAAACAAAATAAAAAAGAAGAAGTAGACACGTAAGAATTTATAATTGAATGTTGATGATTGATTATTGAAGATTGACCATCTAAAAAATAATAAATAAAAAATTAAATGAAGTATAAAATTGCTCTTTTACCCGGTGATGGAATCGGTCCTGAAGTTACAGATGCAGCAGTTAAAGTGCTGCAATTTATCGCTGAAAAAACAGGACTTGATCTTTCATACAGCTATCATTTAATCGGCGGCTGTTCTTATGATGCAAATAAAACTCCGTTGACTGATGAAACTCTCAGCGCATGTTATGATTCCGATGCAGTTTTCCTTGGCGCTGTCGGCGGTGTTAAATGGGAAACGTTACCGCATCATTTAAAACCGGAAGCGGCTTTGCTGAAGATTAGAAAATCACTTGGATTGTTTTCTAACATTCGTCCTGCAAAAGTTTATAACGCGTTACTCAATGCTTCATCATTGCGTCCTGAAATTCTTGCTGGAACCGACCTAGTAATTTTCAGAGAATTAACCGGTGGTATTTATTTTGGTGAACCGCGCGGGTATGATGAAAACAAAGGATGGAACACATTGGTTTATTTAACTGAAGAAGTTGAAAGAATTGCGCGTAAAGCTTTTACGGTTGCACGTCAAAGAAGAGGAATGGTTACTTCTGTCGATAAAGCAAACGTGCTGGAAAGTTCACAGTTCTGGCGCAAGGTTGTTCATCAAATTCACAAAGAAGAATTTCCCGATGTGAAGTTAAGTGATATGTATGTTGACAATGCGGCGATGCAGTTAGTCCGCAATCCTAAGCAGTTTGATGTAATCTTGACACAAAATTTATTCGGCGATATTTTAAGCGATGTTGCCGCCATGATAACAGGCAGTTTGGGCATGCTTCCTTCTGCAAGTCTTGGCGACAAATATGCGTTGTATGAACCCGTACACGGCAGTGCACCAGACATTGCAGGACAAAATAAGGCGAATCCGCTTGCATCAATCGCTTCAATTGCATTGATGTTCAGCTACTCGTTTAATCTTCCGGAGATTGGTTTAGCCATCGAGAAAGCAATTGCACAAACGCTGGAAAAGAATTTTAGAACTGCAGAAATTTATTCAGATGGAATGACACTCGTGTCCACAACAATAATGCGCGACGAAGTATTAAAATCGCTTGAAGAAGTTTTTGAATTAATGATCTATAATTGATTATTGATTATTTATGACTGTTTAAGCACCATTTTTTATTAAAATTAGACAACAATGAGCATGTTCTAAAGGGGCCACGAACTGGAAATTTTTTTTCGGTCTAACGGTTTTGTCGAATTTCTTTTGAAGACATCCGGTAAACGATATATGGAAGAAATTTTTATACAAAAAGAAGGACAAATTTATTTTAACCTTTTTAGAGCGGACTCAATAATAAATAATAAATTGAACACGGAAAGACAATGGATAAAAACAGAATTTTTATTTTCGATACAACATTAAGAGACGGTGAACAATCACCCGGTGCATCGTTAAGTATTAAAGAAAAAGTTGAAATTGCCAAACAGCTTGAAAGGTTGAACGTAGATATCATTGAAGCAGGATTTCCAGTTTCTTCTCCCGCTCAATTTGAAGCAGTGCAGCTTATTTCCAATGAAGTTAATGTTGTTGTTGCCGGACTTTCACGCGCAATTGAAATAGATATTAAATCAGCTTATGAAGCGTTGAAACATGCTAAGAAGCCAAGAATCCACACGTTTACCAGTACTTCCGATATTCATATTCTCGGAAAATTTGGAGATGATCACTACGGAAAATCGTTGGAAGAAAAAAGAAAAACCATTCTGAAAATGACTTATGATTCGGTTGCTTATGCAAAATCTTTCACGAAAGATGTTGAATATTCCGCGGAGGATGCCGGAAGAACAGATATCGGATATTTGATTGACATCGTTGAAACTGCTATTGAAGCGGGAGCGACAACCATCAACATTCCCGATACAACTGGTTATACTTTTCCTTCAGAGTTCGGGGCAAAGATTGCAGAGTTGAGAAGACGTGTTAAGAATATTGATAAAGTTATTATCAGCATCCATTGCCATAACGATTTGGGTTTAGCAGTTGCAAATTCTTTGGCGGGAATTGAAAATGGCGCGCGCCAAATTGAGTGCACCATAAATGGTATTGGTGAACGCGCAGGCAACGCTTCGCTTGAAGAAATTGTGATGGCTTTAAAAGTGAGAAAAGACCTGGTTAAATTTTTCACCAAAATTAAAACCGAAGAAATTTTTAACACAAGCAGAATGGTTTCTTCTTACAGCGGTATCGTTGTGCAGCCGAATAAAGCAATTGTTGGCGATAATGCGTTCGCTCATGAGTCGGGAATTCACCAGGATGGGATGTTAAAAAACAGACAAACTTATGAAATTATGAAACCTGAAACTGTCGGCGTTCCAAAAACTAAAATTGTTCTTGGACGACATTCGGGTAAACACGGATTAAAATCGCGCTTGGCTGAACTTGGTTACCATCTGCAGGAAAAAGAACTTCAAAATGTTTATGAAAAATTTTTAATTCTAGCCGACAAAAAGAAAGAAGTTTACGATGATGACTTACGCGTTTTGATGGAAGAAAGCTCAATCAAATTTGCTTCATCATTTTATGAATTGGATTATTTACAAATTAATTCCGGCACAAATTCAATTCCGACGTCAACCGTGCGAATCAAAAAAGAAAATGAATTGCTGCAAGAATCTGCAACCGGCGACGGCGTTGTAGACGCCACATTTAATGCTATTGAACGTGCCTTGAATACAAAAGTTTCATTGGAATCTTATTTCGTTCGTTCCGTTACATCTGGAAGACAAGCTCTTGGCGAAGTTATCGTCAAAATAAAAAAGGATGATGTTACTTTCACCGGAAGAGGAATTTCAACCGATATTATTGAAGCAAGCGCAAAAGGATTTCTCCAGGCGCTAAATAATCAAGAACAATATTTTAAATCGAAAGAAGAACTTTCGACTTCTTATTTATCTGAAATATCACAAGCTGTGTAAGGAAATTTTTAATGAGGATGACAATAACAGAAAAAATATTAGCCAAATCTGCCGGAAAAACTTTTGTGGAACCCGGACAAAATATTTGGCTGAACGTTGACGTATTAATGACACACGATGTTTGTGGTCCTCCAACAATTGAAATATGGAAAAGAGAATTTGGTGCGGCTGCAAAAATTTGGGATAAAAATAAATTAGTAATCTTTCCCGATCATTATATCTTCACTAAAAACCAGCAGGCAAACCGTAACGTTTCACTGCTTCGTGAATTTGCAAATGAATATGGAATTGAAAATTATTACGATGTAGGCACCGATAGATACAAAGGTGTATGCCATCTTGCATTAGCTGAAGAAGGATACAATGTCCCGGGAACAGTTTTATTCGGAACTGATTCTCACACGTGCACTTCGGGTGCGTTCGGAATGTTTTCAACAGGTGTAGGAAACACTGATGCGGCTTTTATTCTTGGCACCGGAAAAATTTGGGAGAAAGTTCCTGAATCAATGAAATTTATATTTGACGGCGAGCTTCCTCCATATTTAATGGCAAAGGATTTAATTCTCCGCATACTTGGCGATATTACCACCGATGGCGCAACTTACCGTGCAATGGAATTTGATGGCAAAGGAGTTTTTTCGTTGTCCATGACCGAACGAATGACACTCACAAACATGGCAATTGAAGCAGGTGGAATGAACGGCATCATCGCTGCTGATTCGGTAACCGAAGCTTACGTTAAAGAACGAACGGATAAACCGTATGAAATATTTCACAGCGATGCGGATGCAAAATATCATTCAATCAGAAAATATAAAACATCGGAGTTGGAACCTGTTGTAGCAAAACCGCACAGCCCCGATAATGTTGCTACAGTTCGCAGTGTAGCGGGGATAAAACTAACAAAATGTTATATCGGTTCTTGCACAGGCGGAAAACTTTCCGATTTTCAAGCTGCGGCAAAAATTCTTTTAGGCAATCAAGTTAATACTTCCACTTTCATTGTGCCTGCTTCAACTGAAGTGAAAAGGGCGCTGGAAGAAGAAACGATAAGCGGAATTTCTTTAAAAGATATTTTTGAAAAAGCCGGATGCCTGATTGCGGAATCAAGCTGCGCCGCTTGCCTCGGAGGTCCGATGGATACCGTTGGGCGAGCAAAGGATAATGAAGTGGTAATCTCAACAACAAACAGAAATTTTCCAGGAAGAATGGGAAGTAAGAAATCAGAAGTATATTTAGCTTCGCCACTAACTGTTGCGGCATCTGCAGTAAAAGGTGTAATCACAGATCCGAGAGAATTTTTATAAAAGGAAAAGTGAATGGAAAAAATAGTAAGTGGAAAAACTTTCGTATTAGGAAACAATATTGATACTGACCAGATTATTCCTGCGGAACATTTGGTATATAGTTTATCTGACCCGGAAGAATCAAAAATGTACGGTAAGTATGCATTGTCTTCAGTACCATCGGAAAAATCCGGTTTACCAAATGGAGGCATTAAATATGTCGCTTCAGAGAAATATGAAACAGAATTTCCAATTATTATCGGCGGCGCAAATTTCGGATGCGGTTCTTCACGTGAGCACGCTCCGTTTGCATTACAGAAAGCCGGAACAAAAGTTATCGTTGCCGAATCTTATGCGCGCATTTTTTTTAGAAATGCTGTTGATGGCGGATTTGTTGTTCCTTATGAATCAGTTGAAAAATTAAATAATAAAATAAAAACCGGCGATGAAGTTAAAATTGATCTTAAAAAAAATGTTTTGATAAATCTGACAACTAATGAAGAATATAAATTGAAACCGTTAGGCGATATACTTCCAATACTTGAAGCCGGAAATCTTTTTGAATTCGCTCGGCAAACGAGTATGATAGTGTAAAAGCCCCCTTCTTTTCCCCAAAAAGGGGAATTAAGACTCGCTTCCCTTCGGGGCTGTTGCGTAAGTCAGAAAAAGTCATTGCGAGTTCTCCTAATACTTTGGGAGAACGAAGCAATCTTAAATTCAGTTCGAAATGTTAATTTAAGATTGCTTCATCCCAATAAACCTTAATATCAACCGGAAAATCGGGATTCGCAATGACAATACAAAGGTTATGCAACACTCTCTTTGGGAAGGGCCGGGGATGTACTTTTCATCAAGATCAAAAATTGAGGAAACAGAAATGAAACAAACTATAGAATTATTCGACACAACATTACGCGACGGTACACAAGGCGAAGGAATAAATTTATCCATCCAGGATAAGCTTCTAATCACACAGAAGTTAGATGATTATGGGATTGATATCATCGAAGGCGGGTGGCCTGGAAGCAACCCGAAAGATGAACAGTACTTCCAGGATGTAAAGAAATTAAAACTTAGCCATTCAAAAATTTGTGCGTTTGGTTCGACTGCAAGATTTCCCGATAAAATTGAAACCGATGCAAACTTACTCGCATTGATCAATGCCGAAACGCCCGTTGTATCAATTTTTGGAAAGACATGGAGATTTCATTCCCAAAAAAGCTTAGGGCTTTCTGATGAAGAGAATGAATTGCTAATTTATAATTCTGTAAAATTTTTAAAGGATGGTGGACGAGAGATTGTGTTTGACGCCGAACATTTTTTTGATGGTTACAAAGATGATTCCAAGTTTGCAATCAAAATGCTGCTTGCCGCTGAAAGAGCAGGCACTGATATTCTTGTTCTTTGCGATACGAATGGCGGTTCGCTGCCAAATGAAATCTACGACATTTTTGTTGATGTAAAATCAAAAGTAAAATTACCATTGGGAATTCATGCTCATAATGATGGCGAACTTGGTGTAGCTAATTCTTTAATGGCTGTCCAAGCCGGTGCAGTTCACGTTCAAGGAACAATCAATGGTGTTGGAGAAAGATGCGGTAACGCAAACTTGTGCAGCATTATTCCTAATTTAATTTTAAAGTTAGGAAAAGAAACCAATAAAGTTCTAGATTTAGAGAAGACCACTTCCCTTTCACATTTCATTTATGAAGTGATGAACATAATCCCGAACACTCGGGCACCTTTTGTAGGTCACTCTGCTTTTGCACACAAAGGTGGAATTCACGTAAGTTCAGTTCTTAAGGATAGCAGAATGTATGAACATCTTAATCCAAAAAAGGTTGGGAACTTACAGAGAGTAATTGTCTCGGATCTTTCCGGGCAAAGTAATATCCGGTACAAAGCCAAAGAGCTTGGTATTGAGCTTCCAGAAGAGAAAGAGTTCAGTAAAAATTTTGTTGGATTTTTAAAATCTTTAGAATATTCCGGATTCCAGTTTGATGGAGCGGAAGGTACTTTTGAACTTTTGTTAAGATCGGAATTGAAGCAATACAAGCCTTTCTTTACAGTTACATACGCTAAAATAAATGTTCTGAAAGATCAATCCGATACAAGTTACTCAGAAGCTGTACTTAAAGTCGAAGTGAAGGGAGAACTTGAACACACTGCCGCTGATGGAAATGGACCTGTTAATGCTTTAGATTCTGCATTAAGAAAAGCATTGATGAGATTTTATCCGGAAATTGCGAACATTAAACTTATAGATTATAAAGTACGTGTACTTGGAGAGAAAGATGGAACCGGAGCAAAAGTAAGAGTACTGATTGAATCAAGCGATGGTAAGAATACCTGGTCGACGGTCGGGGTTTCTCAAAATATCATTGAAGCAAGCTTACAAGCATTAAGCGATTCAATAAATTACAGTTTGTTCAAATCCCGGAATGAAAAGAATGTAGGAAATAAAGATATGCCAGATTTAGCATTATCTTCTTCGCATAGAAAATCTGGTATATCTTGATTGCTGCTTCACTAATTACGTAGATATGCCAGATTTTCGTTACGCAAAACGCGATTAGAAATCTGGCATATCTGTTTCATATCAATTGAAACTATAAACCCAGTTTCTTAAAACCGTTAACTGAAGCAACTGCGGAACGACCAGAAGGTCGTTCCCTTCAATCATATTACAAGCAGCTTTCCATCTTTCATCAATAACTTACCATCAAGATAGACAGTTGGCTTTTTAATTACTCCATCCAAATGAAGTGGAACATTAACATTTCCACCCATTGACACATTATTTCCGAGAGCAATGTGAATAGTTCCAAGAACCTTTTCATCTTCAAGTAAAACTCCGCTTAACTTTGCACTATCATTTGTTCCGATTCCGAACTCAGCAATGTTTCGAGCATCTTTCCCAACTTCATCAAGCTGTTTCGCTAATTTTTTAGCAAGTAGTCCTCCTTTAATTTCAGTTGCATACCCATCTTTAACTTTTATGCTAATGTTAACATTTTTAATTAATCCCAATCCTGCCATAGAACCATCAACAATAAAAATTCCGTTTGATGTTCCCTCAATTGGAGCGAGGAAAGTTTCACCGGTTGGCAAATTACCACTTTCACCTTTCGCATAGAAAAGACCTTTGCTTGCATAGGATGGTCTGCCTTTAATGCTGAATGAAATATCCGTACCTAAGGCAGAAGTTACACGGACGTGACTTCCCTTTTCTAAAATTGCTTTAAGCTTAATGGATAATTTTGAAATTTTATTGTAGTCAGCATTCATTCCTCGGATCATAACATCTTTAGTGATTCCGGGAAAAGTTGCAACTCTAACACCTTTTGCTGATGCTGCTCTTCGCGCGTTTGTGTGAGTGAGTGATTTTGCAGTAGGGCATAAAACAACATCAAACTTTTGCATTAATTCTGCAACTGCTTCAGGCGGTTCTTCTCCGTTCACTTTACCGGATTTCATTTCAATGTATAATGATTGATGACCTAAGCGCAGAGCATTTATGTATAATGCATAACCGATTTCTCTTTTCTGTTCATCGGTAATGACTAATACTTTTTCATCTTTTTTAGTACCCATGCAAGTTCTAATTGCAATTATGCAAGCTGAATCAAGTTTAGAAATTGACATATAATTATTCCTTGTATAAATTAAATTTTTATAATGGTAATCCGATATTTAATTGGATGACCGCGTTAAACCCCCCATCGGCAATAAAATTTTTCATTGCTTCGGTTGAGTTTTCATTCTTCATTAATTTGGTTCCGTCATCCATCTTCATTTCGTCAATAGTTATTTTAGAATATGCAGCCAAACCTTCCAGAGTAATGTACTCACCCAAAATTTCTATAATAATTCCTGTTCCGATGGTGTAACCAAAATGATAGTCACTTTTATAATTATTTACGACAGTCAAAGCTCCAGGAAAATTTTGTGTATTTGAAAATCTCGCCTGGTTATAAAGAAGTGCCGCATCAATTATTTTCCAATTTAGAAATGAAATTATAGGAGTGCCGAGATCAATTCCTAATCCCCAATTAATCATTTTTACTTCATTTGAAGTTGAAACAATTCCTGATGATAACTTTTCAACGGCTTGATGTTTTTCATTAAGAAATTGGTAGAATCCTTTCGCAGTAATAAAAACTCCACTGAATTTTTTCCTAAAAAAATTTAATCCTACTCTAAATCCATTTGCCGAACCAAAGCTGTGGAGATTTTCAGTTAAAGAATCTTTTCGATTTAAATTGAAAATTTTTATGTAATCATTCAATCCATCTGGCTGATATTTTTGATGGCTGTATCCCGCATATCCGCCTGTGAACCCAAGACATCCGAATCCAAATGATTGGGAATTGAGGTAAGTCTGGAATAAAACAATAAATATGATAGTTAATTTAATGCTCAACCCGGTCATCTTAGTTCTTTCTTTTTTTCAAACTTAAGAATAACAGCAATTAAATGGTATTCTTAAATTTAATTGTGCTTTATTTACGCCTGCTCATTCTTTCTTATGAATCGCTCCAAATTCAAGACCATGACCAGAAGTTCCTTTTTCAGATCTCCTTAAAAAATAAGCAAACACTAATCCGAAAAATCCAAGCGAAGAGAAAATCCACATTCCTAAATTATAACCTGCAGGATTTGCGGCGCTTGCTCCTGAGATATCGTTAGCAAAACCAATTAATAAATTAAATCCGAATAATCCTATATTTTGTATCATTGTCATCAAACCGTAAGCTGTACCAAGCTTTTCCGAATTTACAATCAAAGCTACCGAGGGCCACATTATTGCCGGTATAAGTGAAAAAGCAATTCCCATCATCGACATTGGAAGAATCAAATATTTTGGAATAGCCGCATGTATATCAAAAAAATTAATGTTGATGTTGAAAAAATCACTTTCGGCTA
>Ga0209342_10007485_pt1 | contig 10998 bp, 13 predicted proteins | sample RifCSP16_2_FD_184023 | JGI IMG/M metagenome (GOLD analysis project Ga0209342, IMG submission 184023) | Soil microbial communities from Rifle, Colorado - Rifle CSP2_sed 16_2 (SPAdes) (version 2) | ecosystem: Environmental > Terrestrial > Deep subsurface > Rock core/Sediment | place: Rifle... | reverse complement strand
GGCATCCAGTACTTCAATCACCATGATCGGTCCCGCACCGCTCGCCGGCTCGTGGCTCGGCTCCAACAGCTCGGCTACAACGTCCAGGTCTCAGAGGCCGCCGCCTAGTTTCTTTCCAGTTCGACGGACGGCACGACCTCGTCCGAAGCCAGTGAGAGGGTAGCCGCCGGCTGTGGCCTTCCCCGCTTCTCGGGGAGCCTCCTCATCACCGCCGGAGCGTCCGGCCGCGTAGAGAGCTCGGCAATCAGCTCTTCGATCTGGCGCTTGGAGAGGTGGGTGGCTCGCTTCAAGAGCGCGTCCCTGTTCTCGCGTGTGAGGTGCGGCGCGAGATAGGCCTCGGCCTCCGAGAGGTGCAGCACCTCCGTGCAGTAGGCGAACATCGAGGGTGAGGCCTCGCGGGCATAGAGCCTTCGCTCGTCCACCTCGCCGATGTGGGCGACGAGGTCGGACTCGACGCGCCGGGACTGTCGTGTGAGCTCGGCCAAGCGGCGGAGCAACTCCTCGTCCGAGATCGATTCGAGCGGGCGCTGGTGTTCCATGGATGGAATATAGGCCCTGGCTTTTCGACCTCCTGGGAGGGCGTCTGACGGGGGAAAGCGGCTCGATTGGTTTTCGAAGGCCCCTGTCTTGATGGCGGCGCTTGTGGCCCGTCTGCGGGCCGCACGCACACGACTTGGCTCGCGCCGATTGCGTCGTGAGAAGACGCTCCCGAAAGTTGTCAAGGGGAGAATCGAGAGAATCGTCCTGTCCCGCGCTTGGCGTCGACGAGTGTCGACACGCACCCCAAGCAGGACATGCTAACCCGTCATCCCGCGCCCCCGGGATGACTCGCCAGGGCCCTGCGCACGTGACCCCTCGCCCGCGCGAGCTGGGCCCGGGCCTCGGGAGCGGCGACGCCGAGGCGGCCCATCACGATGGCCGTCTTCACATCGCCGCCCGCGGCGGCGAGGAGACGCCGGGCGTTGGCCTCCCCGACCCGCGCCGCCGTGGCGACGATCCGCCGCGCGCGATCGCGCAGCTTGGCCGAGGTCGGCCGCAGGTCCACCATGAGGTTCTCGTAGACCTTGCCGAGGCTCACCATGGCCGCGGTCGTGATTGCGTTCAGCACCGCCTTGGTAGCCGAGCCGGCCTTGAGGCGCGTGGAGCCGGTCAGGACCTCGGGACCGGTCGGGACGACGACCGTCACGTCGGCCAGCCTGGCGAGGCCAGGTCCGGGCGTGCAGGTGAGGAGGACGGTCGCCGCCCCTCGCGCGCGGGCGGCGCGGAGCGCGGCGCGGACGAAAGGTGTCACCGCGCTTGCCGAGATTCCGACGAGCAGATCGCCGCGGCAGAGCCTCGCCCCTTCGCGCCGGCCGCGGTCGGCGCGGTCCTCCGCGCCCTCGTGGGAGCGGAAGACGGACTCGCGCCCTCCCGCCATCACCGCGCGGATGCGCTGGGGGTCGGTGCCAAAGGTCGGGGGGCACTCCGCCGCCTCCAGGACGCCCAGGCGGCCGGAGGTGCCGGCGCCGAGGAAGACGACGTCGCCGCCGCCGGCCAGGGTGCGTGCGACGAGCGCGGCCGCTCGGCTGACGGCCCCTCTCCGTCGAGCGGCGGCGGCGACAGCCCGCCGGTCTTCTCCGAGGACGAGGGCGACCACGCGGGAGAGGGGGAGCGCGTCGAGCCTCCGGCTCCGCGGGTTGCGGCTCTCGGTGAGAAGCCGGGCCCAGCGGCGGCTGGGACCGGCGGTCACAGGTGACCCGCGTCGAAGGGCATCGGCAGGAGCTCGGCGAGGCGCAGCGTCCGCGAGCGGCCCTTCAGGTCCAGCATGTGTACCACGATGTCGCCGCAGTACTCCCAGAGGAGCTGACGACAGGGGCCGCAGGGTGGGGTCAGGCGCTTGGAATCGGCCACCACCGCGATCGCATCGAAATCGTTGAGGCCCTCGGAGACGGCCTTGAAGACCGCCACACGCTCGGCGCACATCGTGAGCCCATACGACGCGTTCTCGATGTTGCAGCCCGTCACGATCTCGCCGGCGCGGGTCTTGAGCGCCGCCCCGACCTTGAAGTGCGAATAGGGGGCCTGGGCGCGCTCGCGTGCCTCGCGGGCGAGGCGCGCCATCTCCCGAAGCGTGGCCCGTCCGGGGGCGGGCCGGCTCACGGCTCCTCCGCCGCGGCGGCGATGACCCGGGAGAGCACGGCGAGCAACGCCTCCTTGGTGCGCTCACCGACGTCGAGCACCTCCTGGTGGTCGAGCTTCGCCCCCGTGACCCCGGCCGCCATGTTCGTGAGGCACGACAGGCCGAGGGCGCGCATGCCCATGTGTCGGGCGGCGATCACCTCGGGGACGGTGGACATCCCGATCGCGTCCGCCCCCAGCGTGCGGGCCATGCGGATCTCGGCGGGGGTCTCGTAGGAAGGGCCGGTGACCGCGATGTAGACGCCGCGGTGGCAGCGGACGCCGGCCGCCACGCAGGCCGCCTCGGCGATGTCGCGGAGCCGCCGGTCGTAGGCCTCGCTCATGTCGGGGAAGCGTGGTCCGAGGGCCTCGTCGTTGGGGCCGATGAGGGGATTGCCGAGGAGGTTGATGTGGTCCTCGATGATCATCAGCTCGCCGGGGCGGAACGAGGGATTGATGGCGCCGGCGGCGTTCGTGACCACGAGGGTCTTCACCCCGAGCCGCCCGAGCACCCGGACGGGAAAGACGACCTCGTCGAGGCGGTAGCCTTCGTAGAAGTGCACACGGCCCCTCATGACCGCGACCGCGACGCCACGGCTGCGGCCCACGACGAGCGCCCCGCCGTGGCCGACGACCGTCGAGGCGGGGAAGTGCGGGATCTCGCCGAAGGGGACGGCCGCGGCGTCGTCGAGCGCGTCCGCGAAAGCGCCGAGGCCGGAGCCGAGGACGACGCCGATCGCCGGCCGCAGCGGCGTGCGCGCCCGAACGGCGTCGGCTGCCTCCTCGAGGCGGGGCCGAGGGCCGGTCACAGGAGCGCCCCCGCGATGCAAGCGGTCATGAAGTTGGCCAAGGTACCGGCGAGGAGCGCTCGCAAGCCCAGGCGGGCGAGGTCGTGCCTCCGCTCGGGGGCGAGGGCGCCGATGCCCCCGATCTGGATGCCGATCGAGCCGAAGTTGGCGAAGCCGCAGAGGGCGTAGGTCGCGATCGTGAAGGTGCGGGGCTCGAGGGCCGCCTTGATGGCCCCCAGGCGCGAGTAGGCGATGAGCTCGTTGAGGACCATGCGGGTCCCGAGCAGGTCGCCCACGACGAGCGCCTCGCTCCATGGCACGCCCATGGCGAGGGCGAGGGGCGCGAAGACCCAGCCGAGGATCGTCTCGAGCTTGAGGCCGACCGTGCCCAGGATGGCGTTCAGGAGGGCCACGATCGAGAGGAACGCGACGAGCATCGCCGCCACGTTGAGCGCCAGGTGGAGGCCCTCGGTGGTGCCCCGCGCCGCGGCGCCGATCACGTTCACGTCGGTCCGTGGCATGTCGATCTTGACCGCGCCCGAGGTGACCGGCTGCTCGGTCTCGGGCACGAAGAGCTTCGCCAACAGGATCGTGCCGGGCGCGGTCATGATCACCGCCGCCAGGAGGTGCTTGGCCTCGATGCCGAAGGCGATGTAGGCCCCCATGATGCCGCCGCTCACGTGCGCCATCCCCGCGGTCATGATGCACATCAGCTCGGACTGGGTCATCTTGTTCAGGAACGGGCGAATGGTGAGGGGGGCCTCCGTCTGACCCATGAAGACCGAGGCGGCCACGCTCAGGCTCTCCGCGCCGCTCGCCTTCATCAGGCGGGTCATGAGGCGGGCGAAGAGGCCCACGATCACCTGCATCACGCCGAGGTGGTAGAGCACCGCGAAGACGGCGGAGACGAAGATAATGGTAGGGAGGACCTGGAAGGCGAAGACGAACCCGATCTCTCCGTGTCCTCCCCCCTTCGCGCCGAGCTTGCCGAAGACGAACTCCGAGCCCACGAAAGACAGCTCCAGGAGGCGCGTGATCTTCTCGCCCACCCAGGCGAAGAGGTCCTGGCCGAACGGGGTCTTGAGCACGAAGAGCGCAAGGAGGAACTGCAGGGTGAGGCCCCAGAAGACGGTGCGGAGGTGGATCGCCCGGCGGTTCGTCGACAGGGCCCACGCGATCCCCATGAACACGAGCAGGCCGAAAAGAGACAGCACTCTCTCCATCGTCTTGCGAGACCTCCCTAAGCGAGAGTGTCGAGGACGAGCGGCCCGCGGGCGGGGGCCTCGGGAGCGACGACGATCGCCTCCCTCAGCCGGGCGAGCGCCGCGTCGCGGCCGCCCGTGGAGTTGAGGTACACGGTGACGATCGGCTCGCCCTTCGACACGGGGTCGCCGACCTTCTTGTGGAAGACGAAGCCGACGGCGGGATCGATCGCGCTCTCCACCGTCTCCCGCCCCGCGCCGAGGAGCATCGCGGCGTGACCGATGGCCCGTGCCGCCAGCCGCGCCAAACGGCCGTCGCGTTCGGAGCGCAGCACCACTGTCGAGCGGGACTGCGGGAGGAGCGAGAGGTCGTCGCAGACCTGAGGGTTCCCGCCCTGGAGCTCGATCACCCGGCGCAGTCGATCGAGCCCCGCGCCCGAGCCGAGGGCCGTGCGCACACGAGCGCGGGCGGCGTCGAGCGAGGGGCTGACCGCGGCGAGGTGCACCATCCAGGCCGCGAGCTCGACCGAGAGCGACTCGAGGTCCTTCGGGCCCCGGCCCTTCAGGGTCTCGATGCACTCCGCGACCTCGAGGGCGTTGCCGACCGTGCGCCCGAGGGGCTGCTCCATGTCGGTGAGCAGCGCGGCGACCTTCTTGCCCATTCCCTTGCCGATGCCGAGCATGGTCTCGGCGAGGGCCTTCGCCTCGTCGCGGGAGCGAAGGAAGGCCCCGTCGCCGACCTTGACGTCGAGGACCAGCGCGTCGATGCCCTCCGCCATCTTCTTGCTCATGATCGAGGCCGAGATGAGGGGCAGGCTCTCGACGGTGGCCGTCACGTCGCGCAGCGCGTAGAGCTTGCGGTCGGCGGGAGCGATCTCGGGCGTCTGGCCGATGAGGGCCAGCCCGCAGCCGCGCAGCACCGAGCGAAGCTGCGCCAGGCTCAGCCGCACGTTGAAGCCGGGTATGGACTCGAGCTTGTCGAGGGTGCCCCCGGTGTGGCCGAGGCCACGGCCGGAGATCATCGGCACGTAGACGCCGCAGGCGGCGGCGAGGGGAGCGAGGACGAGGCTCGTCTTGTCGCCGACGCCGCCCGTCGAGTGCTTGTCGGTCTTGGGACCGGGGAGGTCGGACAGGTCCAGCACCTCGCCCGTCCGCATCATCGACTCCGTGAGGGCGAGGATCTCCGCCGGGGTCATACCGCGGAAGAAGACGGCCATGGCGAGGGCCGAGGCTTGGTAGTCGGGGATCTCGCCGCGGGTGTAGCCGCGGACGAAGAAGTCGATCTCCGCGCCGGTGAGCTCGGCCCCGTCCCGCTTGCGCTGGATGAGGTCGACCGCGCGCAAGCTCAGGCCTTCTTCTGCGCCTTGATCCGCTCGACCTCGGCCCACAGATCCCGTTTCTTGCGCAGCGGCGCCGGCGGGGGAGGGGGCGGCTCGGGCGGCTTGGGCATCCCCGCCAGCACCTGCTCGAGCAGGGACTTCTTCTCCACCGTCTTGGAGCGCCGCCGGGGCGGCACCTGGGCATGGCGGTAGTCGTGGGTGTTGTGGCAGGTGCGGCAGGTTACCTTGGCCACCTGGTCGGAGAACAGGCTGGTGACGTCGTGGTTGAGCAGCAGGCGGCACCGCGGGCAGTAGTCGTCGATGACGTCGCCGAGCCTGGGAGCGCGATCCGGCATCGGATCCTCCGACCGGTGGGTCAGGCGGAGTATAGCGCAGGGGGGGCTCGGGGGTCGCGCTCGCGCGCTCGGAGCCTGACCGACGCGGACGGAATCGGCAGCCATCAAACACGAGCGCGCTCCCGCGCAACCCCCTCGCCTGGGGGATTCCTCGAAGGGGCTCGGGGGTCGCGCTCGCGCGCTCGGAGCCTGACCGACGCGGACGGATTCGGGACACGCTGCTAGAATCCCACCGGGAGCCGGCAGCGGATGCGCAACGCCGAGGTCATTCGGCAGTGGAAGATCCTGAAGGCGATCGAGGCCGGTCGGTGGACGACCGCCGCCGACCTCGCCGAGGAGCACGGCGTCACCGAGCGCACGATCCGGCGCGACATCGAGGCCCTGCAGGAGGCGGGCTTCCCCCTCTACGACGACCGGGCGGACGGGCGCAAGGTCTGGCGGCTGGTCGAAGGCTATCGCCAGCGCCTCACCCAGACCTTCACCCTCGCCGAGCTCGCCGCCCTCTACTTCACGCGCAACATGCTCTCCTTCCTGGGGGGGTCACCGTTCGCCCAGGACCTCGAGTCGGCCTTCGTCAGGATCAAGGAGGCGCTGCCCGCGAAGAGCCTGCCCTACCTCTCGCGCATCCAGGACCTCTTCGGCGCCCGTCCCGATCCCTGGAAGGACTACTCGCGCAAGCAGGACGTGATCGCGGGACTCATCGACGCGATCCTGCACCAGAGGCAGGCGCGGATCGCGTACTATTCCTTTCAGAGCCGGAAGACCAAGACCTACACCCTCGACCCCTACCGCCTCGTCTACTACCGGGGGGGGCTCTACCTCTACGCGCGCGCCCACGAGTACGACGAGGTGCGCACCTTCGCCGTCGAGCGCGTGCAGAAGATCGAGGTGCTCGAGCCGGGCTTCGAGACCCCCTCCGGCTTCAGCGTCTCCGAGTATGGGCGATCGGCCTTCGGGATCACGGGGGGGACGGCGGAGAGGGTGGAGCTCGTCTTCTCAGCGGAGATGGCGGGATACATCCGGGAGCGGGTCTGGCACGAGAGCCAGCGGCTCGAGGACGGTCCCGAGGGCTCGGTGCGCCTCGTCATGGAGGTGGCCCCGGGCTGGGAGCTCAAGGCGTGGATCAAGGGATTCCTCCCCCACGTGCGCGTGATCGGCCCCCCCGGGCTGCAGCGGGAGATCGCGACCGAGGTCGAGGCCGCCCTCGCCGTCCTCGCTGCCCCCCGCCGCCGGAGCGGGAGCGATGGCACGGATTGAGACCTTCCCCAATCGCCACCCGGGGCGTGATTACGTGGTGGAGCACACCTGTCCCGAGTTCACCTCCGTGTGCCCGAAGACGGGACAGCCGGACTTCGGGACGATCCGCGTCAGCTACGTGCCCGACCGCACGTGCGTGGAGCTCAAGAGCCTGAAGCTCTACCTGCAGGGCTATCGCAACCAGGGCATCTTCTACGAGGACGTGGTCAACGTGATTCTCGAGGAGCTCGTCGCGGCGGTGCGCCCGCGGCGCATGACGATCGAAGGCGACTTCCACGTGCGGGGGGGGATCTCCTCTGTCGTCACCGCCGGCTACGAGGCACCCCGGCGCCGTCGAGGGAGGGCGCGATGAGGGCGCTCACGTTCCTCGCCCGCCGCTTCGTGGCCGGGGAGAGCCCGGAGGACGCCGTCCGCGTGGGAAAGCACCTCCATGCCAGGGGCATCCGGGCCACCTTCGACGAGCTCGGCGAGGACGTGCGCGATCGCGAGGCGGCTCGGCGGGCGGCGGAGTCGGTCAAGGGGCTGCTCCGCCTCATCCCGGACGGGATCGACCGCAACGTCTCGATCAAGCTCTCCTCGATGGGGCAGGAGATCTCGCGCGAGTTCTGCATCGAGAACGCGGCGAGCATCCTGGAGGTAGCGAAGGCGGTGGGTGGGGTCGTCAGGTTCGACATGGAGGGCTCGAAGCTCACCCAGGGCACGATCGAGATCTTTCACGAGCTGCGCCGGCGCTACGACAACGTGGGCATCGTCTTCCAGGCCTACCTGCACCGGACGCCAGACGACGTCCGGGAGGCGATCCGCCGTGGTGACCGGGTGCGGCTGTGCAAGGGGGCCTACAAGGAGCCACCCGAGGTCGCCCTCCAGGACATGGCTGACATCCGCGAGAGCTTCAAGCGATCCTCACACCTGCTGCTCGATGGCGGCCATTACCCGGCGATCGCGACCCACGACGAGGCGCTCATTCAGGACGCGATCGAGTACGCAGACCGAAAGAAGATCGCGCCCTCGCGTTTCGAGTTCCAGATGCTCTACGGCCTGCGGCGGGGGCGCTGGGAGGAGCTCGTAGCCGCGGGTTACAACATGCGCGTCTACGTGCCATACGGCACACACTGGATCCCGTACTTCTACCGGCGGCTGCGCGAGCGGAAGGAGAACATCCTCTTCGTCCTCCGCGGCCTCCTCGGGGGCTGAGCGAGCGGCGGGGTCCGCCGGTATACTGCCGACACGGATGGAGATGAGGGCGGCCGTCTACCGCGGCCGGGACGACGTGCGCGTGGAGAGAATCCCCGTCCCGGAGCCGGGGCGGGGGGAGATGCTCCTGCACGTCGACTCCTCCGGCATCTGCCCCACGGACCTGAAGAAGATCCACAAGGGCCTGCAGCCGCCACCGCGAGTCTTCGGCCATGAGATCGCGGGCACGGTCGCCGCGCTCGGCCCGGGAACGACGGGGTTGCGCGAGGGGCAGCGAGTCGTCCTGCTCCACCACATGCCGTGCCGGACGTGCTTCTACTGCCGCCGGCGGGCCTTCGCGCAGTGCCCCAAGTTCAAGGTCAACGGGACCACGGCCGGATTCGAGCCCGCGGGCGGGGGCTACGCCGAGTACGTCAAGGCCCTGGATTGGATCGTCGGGCCGGGCACGGTCGCGATCCCGGACGGGGTCACCGCGGAGGAGGCCGTGTTCGTCGAGCCCGTAGCCACCTGCCTCAAGGCGGTGGTGAAGGCGGGGGTCGGGAAGGGCGAGACCGCGCTCGTCGTCGGACAGGGGCCCATCGGGCTCCTCCTGATGCAGCTCGTTCGCTTAGCGGGGGCCGGAGTCCTGGTCACCGATCCCCTCCCGGAGCGCCGCGCTCTGGCGTTGCGGCTCGGGGCCGCGGCCGCGCTCGACCCTTCCGACGACGTGCTTGGCGAGCTCCGCGGGCTCACCGAGGGTCGTGGCGCCGACCACGCCTTCGTGGCCGCAGGAGGACAGGCCCCGTTCGCGCAGGCGCTCGCCGCCACCCGACCCGCCGGGCGTATCATGTCCTTCGCCGCGACCTCCCCCGGGGAGACCGCGGAGGTCGACCTCGGGGTCCTGACCACCTCGGAGAAAGAGATCCTGACCTCCTACAGCTCGTCGTTGGATCTGCAGGACCAGGCGGCGCAGATCGTCTTCTCGCGCGAGATCCGCGTGCGCGAGCTCGTCTCGCATCGCTTTCCGATCGAGCGCGCGGCGGAGGCGTTCGCGCTGGCGGCACAGCCTGCCCCGGGCACGCTCAAGGTCCTGCTCGACATGGGGCCGGGGACGGGGAGCTGAGATTGGGGGGGCGCATGAGGGCGGCGGTCCTCCACGGCCGCGAGGACGTGCGCATCGAGCACGTGGACCTGCCGCGCCCGGGGCCCGGGGACGTGCTCCTGCGGACGAAGGTGGCCCTCACGTGCGGGACGGACGTCAAGGTGTTCCGGCGGGGCTACCACGCCCGCATGATCACCCCTCCCGCGATCTTCGGCCACGAGGTCTCCGGGGTGGTGGAGGAGGTCGGCTCAGGTGTGGAGGGGCTCGAGCCGGGGACGCCGGTCTCGGTCGCCAACTCCGCGCCCTGCGGTGAGTGCCACTTCTGCCGGCACGAGAGCCCGAGCCTCTGCGACGACCTGCTGTTCTGGAACGGGGCCTACGCCGAGTTCGTCCACATCCCGGGTCGCGTCGTGCGGTCGAACGTCGTCCGCCTCGAGGAGGGGGTCTCCTTCCGAGAGGCGGCCATGGTCGAGCCCCTCGCCTGCGTGGTGCGCGGGGTCGAGGAGAGCTGGATCGGACGCGGGCAGACGGTGGCCGTGATCGGCTCCGGCCCGATCGGCCTGATGTTCGCGGCCCTCGCGCGCCTGCGTGGCGCGCACGTGATCGTGGCCGGCCGCAACGCGGGCCGCCTCGAGAAGGCCCGCGAGCTCGGGGCGGAGGAGGTGGTCGTGACGTCGCGGCTGGGCGACCTCGCCCTCCGGCTCCGCGAGCGAAGCCGGCATAGCCACGGGCCTGACGTGGTCATCGAGGCCGTCGGTCTCCCCGAGACCTGCGAGGCGGCGGTGCGCGCGGTGCGTAAGGGCGGGGTCGTCAATCTCTTCGCGGGCTGCCCGGCCGATTCCCGCATCGGCATCGACTCCGAGCGGCTCCACTACCAGGAGCTGACGATCAAGTCCACCTTCCACCACACGCCGGACAGCATACGGAAGGCCTTCCGGCTCATCGTCGAGGGGCACGTGGACCCCAATGCCTTCATCACTGCGGAGGAGCCGCTGGAGCGGCTTCCCGAGGTCCTGGGCCGGATGGCACGAGGCGGGGACGGACTGAAGACGGCCATCCTCCCCTGGGGCCGGGAGTGAGCCGTCGGTCGGGATGACGAAGGGGGTGCGCGCGGCACCCCCCAAAGGCGAACGAGCCAGATCTCGAGCCGGACCCGACTAGCGCTTCTTGCGCCCCTTCTTCCTCTTGGCGGCTTTCCTGGCCTTCCGTGCCGCCTTTCTGACCTTCCTCTTGGCCTTCCGGGCGCCCTTCCTGGCGGCCTTCCGGGCCTTCTTGACGGCCCTCTTGGCCTTCTTCGCCCCCTTCTTCCGTTTCTTCGCGGCCTTGCGCTTGCGGACGGCCTTCTTCACCGCCTCAACGGCGCTCTCGACCGACCCCGCGAAGGGGGATGACGGGGGAGTGGAAAAGGGGGGGGCTCCCGGCCCCGGCGAACCCACAGGCGTCTCGTCCTGCATGTGCTCAACCTCCAGCAGACTCGTTGCGGTGCCGGCTCGCCCACGAGCCGGGCCCCGTTCGTCGGCACGGACGACCGTGCGACGGGCGAAGTTTGCGCTCGTCCGGCCCCGCCGTCAAGCGGCGAGTGCGGATGGTACGCGAAGGGAGCAGGTTCTCCCGCTTCGGTCTGCAGGCTCGGCGCGCACCCCG
>Ga0209342_10007484_pt1 | contig 10999 bp, 9 predicted proteins | sample RifCSP16_2_FD_184023 | JGI IMG/M metagenome (GOLD analysis project Ga0209342, IMG submission 184023) | Soil microbial communities from Rifle, Colorado - Rifle CSP2_sed 16_2 (SPAdes) (version 2) | ecosystem: Environmental > Terrestrial > Deep subsurface > Rock core/Sediment | place: Rifle... | reverse complement strand
TCCAGGATCGGCGCCGCGGCTGCCGTGTGGAGGGGCGTGGCGGATCGGGGACCATGACCGATGGCGTATACGCTGTCTCGTGATGTATACTCCAGCAATGAAGCGACTGCAGATCTACATCGAGGAAGAGCTGGACGACGCGCTTGCCTCCCGGGCGCGTCGGACGCACACGTCGAAGGCGGCTCTCATCCGGGACGCCGTCCGCCACTCGATCGGCGAGCCGGAGCCCACGGTCGATCCGTTCCGCGACTGGATCGGCGGCAGCGATGCCGAGCCCGCCCCCGTGGATGACGTCGTCTACGGCCCGTGAGGTTCGTCGACACCTCCTACTGGGTGGCACTCCGGCTGCGGCGTGATGCCAACCACGAGGCCGCGGTCCGCCTGTGGGCACCCGGCCAGGCGCTCCTGACGACGAATCACGTCGTCGCCGAGACCTGGACGTTCCTGCGCCGTCGCGACGGACACGCGCCGGCCGTCGCGTTCCTCGACGCCGTCGAGTCGGCGGACTGGCTGACGGTCGCGCAGGTCGACGAGGGGATCGAGCGTGAGGCGCGGGCCTGGCTCCGGCGTCACGACGAGCGGGTCTACTCGTTCGTCGATGCCACGAGCTTCGTCGTCATGCGCCGGAAGCGCCTCGGCGAGGCCCTGGCCTTCGACGGCGACTTCAGCGCCGTGGGCTTCGTCGAGGTTCGACCCCAGCCCTAGACCGAGCCTGGCGACCGGGGGTGCGGGACCTCTCCTTCGGGCCCGTTTGACCCACGTACTGCCGCGTCCGGAATGGCGCGCCCGACAGGATTCAAATGCGCGGATGCCATACATATTCGGATACCGATCGACGCCGCAGACGGCGGCCTCATGGTCCAAGTTTCCTGATCCAGGGTCGAGAGACCATGTTTCGCGATTCCTCGCCCGTCGTGAGCACGAAACTCACCGATTCTTGCCCCGACTTCTACCGAGTCTGGTGACCTGTCGCAAGCGTGGTCAGGTGGCCACGAGCGGGTCACCTGACTCGGATGCGGGTCTTGACGCTCGTCGGTTGCTACGCCAAGGCGGTCGAGACCGCGGCCGAACTGCGCAGCTGGCCGATCGGCCGGGGCGAGCTCCACCGCTGGGTGGCCGCCGAGGGAGCCTTACTTACCACGGCAACCAGAGCCATTGACGTCCAGCGTCTACACAACTATGGTGATAACACTATGGTTGATGAGACACTTGTCGGAATCTCGGGGCACCTGACGGTCGCACAGGCCGCACAGGTCCTCGGCGTGAGCGCGAACCAGGTGCGCCAGCTCATCGCGACGGGCGAGCTCGAGGCCGTGAAGGCCGGTCCGGCCTGGATGATCCCGCAGCGAGCCGTCACATCCAGGCAGGACACCGGGTGGGGCGCCGGCCGACGGCTCGCGCCCGTCAATGCCTGGGCGCTCCTCCTGCTCGCGGACGGCGAGGAGGTGCCCTGGCTTCCCCGCCGGACGCGCTGGCGGCTGCGGCACTACCTCGACGTCCACCGGCTTGTTGAGATCCGTTCGCGCCTTGTTGATCGGGGGCGGCCGAGTGACTACCGGGTCCACCCGTCGCTTCTCGACGGCCTACGCGACGACCCGGCGCTCATGCTCACCGGCGTGACCGGGGCGATGGCGCGTCGCCTGGGGCTGGTCGGTGGGGCCGGGTCCGTGGACGCCTATGTCGGTGGGGCCGACCTTGATCGGGTGGTGGATCACCACCACCTCCGCGAGAGCTCCGGAGACCCGAACGTGACGCTGCGTCTCGTGCCACCCATCGGCATCGCGTGGCCGCTGGCCCACATCGCGCCGGTCTCCGCCATCGCCCTCGACCTGCTCGAGAGCACCGAGCCGCGCGCCCGCCACGTGGGCACCGAGCTTCTGGCGGGGCTCGGCCGGTGACGCCGGTCGGCATTGTCCCGATCGGCGAGGCCGAGATCGAGCTCTGGCGGCTCGTCCGCGAGGTCTCGACCCTCCTGCGCGGCCTGCCGTGGACGCTCGTCGGCGGCCTCATGGTGCGGATCATCGAGGTCGAGCACGGCGCGGTCACGACTTGGACAACCGGCGACGTCGACACCGTGCTGGACGTCCGGGCGCGCTCGAACGCCACCGAGGCTGCGGCGGCCCGCCTGGTCGAGGCCGGTTTCGAGCCACAGCGCTATGCCGACGGCCTCACCTACCGGTTCATCCGGGCCGGCGACGTCGTTGATGTCCTTGCCCCCGGAAACGTCGGATCCCGCGCGAGCCGCGTGACGGTGCCGCCGGGCGAGACCATCGAGGCGGTCGGCAGCCGCGCGGCTCTCAGCCGGCGCCGGCTGCTGCTTGTCGATGCGGGTGAGGGGCCGTTCGAGGTTCCCATCCCCTCGATCCTCGGTGCGATCGTGATGAAGGCGCGCGTGGCCGGCGACGTCCAGAATGCGGTCATCGCGGCGAAGCATGAGCGCGACCTGGCGCGCCTCCTCGCCCTGGTCCCCGACCCCGTCGCGGCACGGGACGAGCTCTCGCCGAAGGAGCGCGGCTACCTGGCGGCGCGGGCGGGCCTCACACGGGCGGACCATCCGGCATGGCACGGCGTCCCGGGCGCCGAGGATGGGGCGATCGCGCTCGCGGTGATGGCAGAGGCGAGGCGGGGGCCCACAGGCTGACGGATGGACGACCTCGCGGGCCGTCACCACTGCACATGACTCGTTTGATCCCGTCGGGCAGACCGGGCACGCTCTGGGTCATCGGGTCCGGCCAATCGGTCGGCTCGACCACACCGGTCGCCAATGGTGCGGCAGGCGCGGAGTCCTGGCGCGCCCGACAGGAGGCAAGCGCGCGGATGCCATACGTATCCGGATACCGATCGAAGGTGCCGGAGAAGGGCGCGATCGCGGAGCGGACCTGGACGGGCCTGTCGTGCCGAGCCTTGAGCCCACCTGAGTGCGGTCGCGGAGACTACTCAGTCCGCGAATGCCGCGTCCGCACCCTGGGCTGCTCGACCGGCCCGACGGGTGATCCAGCCATCGACAACGAGGAGATCACGTCAGGTGTCGTCTGGCTGGACGACGCCTCGCACGTCAAGGGCGCCACGTCAGGCTCGGCTCTCCGGCGGGCCCGGGTCGACGCTGAGAACCGCGGGGTTGTCGACCTCGGCGGCGAGGACTCGGGCGGCCTCGGCCGCCGCCCGATCGCCGAGGTGGCCGCGGTGCAGGTAGGCGCGAGCGACGAGCTCTCGCATCCCGGTTCGAGTCGCGAGCGCGTCGAGGTCGGCGACCCAGCGCGCCGCTTCCGGCCGTCGATGTTCGATGGCGAGCGCGCACAAGGCGTCGAGGCAGTAGCCCTCGACCCACAGCCACGCGTCCGGCAGGCGCACACACCGTGTCCGAGCCTCCGTGACCCAGCGCACGGCCGCCTCCGTGTCGCCGCGCCGGTTGGCGACGAGCCCGATGCCGCGCATCGCCATCCCCTCCCAGCACGGGTCCCCGAGCTGGAGCGAGAGCGCGTAGGCATGTTCATACGCCGCTGCGGCGTCGTCGACGCGTCCCTCCGCGAGGTCGACCTCGGCGAGCAGCGATTCGGGCAACGGGATGAACGCCGTCCAGCGTATCCGCCGTGCGACGGCGAGCGCTCGCTCGAGCGCATCGCGCGCCGCGACCAGCTCCCGGCACAGGAGGTGGCTGCGTCCGATGAACGTCAGGGCCCACGCGTCCACCTGGCCGGCATCCGCCTCACCGGCCAGCCGCAACGCCTCGCGCAGGTCGCGACGCGCCTCGACGTGGCGCCCGACGTCGGTGAGCACGACACCCTCCATGGCGTGTGCCCAGGCGAGTTCGGGTGGGTCGTTGCCTGCCAGCGACGCCGCCTGCCGGAGCCAGCGCTGGGCACGGTCGTAGCGACCTCGCAGGAGCTCGACGTGGCCCAGCTCGCGGTGAGCCTTGGCGGCCGACGCCCCGGCCCCGATCTCCTCGGCGACCGCGATCGCCTCGTGGAGGACGCCTGCGCCCTCGGCATCCCGCCCGCGAACGGAATGAACGAGCGCCGAGCCGAGGGCGAGCAGCGCCTTCCCCCGGAGATCCGACTGGTCGGCCTCGTACGCCTCCGCGACTGCCTCCCGCATCGAGGCGATCGCGGCGTCGACCGCGCCCGCATCCATGGCCGCGAGACCGGTCTCGAGCCGCGTCTCGATGGTGGTCCGGCTGGCCGGACGCTCGGCCGGTGTGCGCTTGGGTTCCCGCTCGGCCGCGCGGAGGATCGCCTCGCCGGGATCGGTGCCGAGCTCGCGCCGGAAGAGCGCGACACAGGCGTCCCGCTGGCGCTCCGCCGCGGCTCGGTCGCCACTCGTCGCGTAAGCCCGGATGAGCAGCTCCTGGGCGTCCTCGTCAAGCGCGTCTGCGGTGACGAGGCGACTCGCCAGCTCGACCGCTCGGGCCGCATCTCCAGCCGCAAGCTTGGCGCGAGCCGCCTCACGAAGCACGTTCCTCGCCGCACCGGCGAGATGCCGGCGCTCGGAGAGCAGCCACACCTCGAAGGCGGGGCTCGACGCGAAGGCCATGCCTTCGAGGAGATCCCGACCCAGGCCGGGGACGCCGAGCCCCTGCACCCACGTCGCGGCGGTCAGGGCCCGGATGTCGATGAACGTGCCCGGGGGGAGATGCAACTCGACGGGTTCGCCGCGTATCGCGGCATCGGAGCCCAGGAGGCGGCGCAGCTGGGTGAGGTTCCAGCTCAGCGCATTGAGGGGATCCTCGGCGTCCGAAAAGAGGATCTCGGCCAGCCATTCGCGGCTGGGAGCGGATTCGGTCGTCAGAAGGTAGGCGAGCAGCGCCCAGGGTTTGCGACCGCGGGGTGCGGTCTGCCGAGCGGACCCGCTCATCACGAACGGCGCCCCGAGCAAGTGGATCGCGAGCGGTCCCGGCATGCCCGAAGTGTGCCACCGATCGCCGCCCGTTCAGTCGCGGCCAGCACGCCTTCCCGTCACAGGCCGCGTCACACCGCCGTGGAGGATGGTGTTTGTCGTCGTCGACATTTCGCATGGAGGTAGATGTCGTGATGATTGGGCGCAGACTACCTTGCCCGAAGGCTCGGACGCGACGGCCTCTTACTTCTGGGCCTCCGACGTAGATCGCGGGCAATTCAGGCAGGGTCGCTAGAGGGTAGGGACATGGGCAAGCCGACGATCGAACAGCTGCGCGAGCAGGTGCATGGGGCCGTGATCGGCCCCGACGACGAGGGCTACGAGCAGGCGCGACGGGTCTACAACGCGATGATCGACCGGCGGCCCCGGGTGGTCGTCCAGTGCGCCGATGCCGACGACGTCGTGGCAGCGGTGAACTTCGCACGGGAGAACGAGCTGGCCGTGGCCATCCGCGGCGGCGGGCACAGCGTTCCCGGCTTCGGGACCGGGGACGACGCCGTGGTCATCGATCTCTCCCCGATGCGGGCCGTGCAGGTCGACCCGGCGAAGCGGACTGCGCGGGCGCAGGGCGGAGCCACGTGGGGCGATTTCAACGATGCGACCCATGTCCATGGCCTCGCAACCACCGGCGGGATCATCTCGACGACCGGCGTCGGCGGTCTGACCCTGGGCGGCGGCATCGGCTACCTCGCCCGCGGGTTCGGCCTGTCCTGCGACAACCTGCTGTCCGCCGAGGTCGTGACCGCGGCTGGCCGGCGGCTCGTCGCGAGCCCGAGCGAGAACGCCGACCTGTTCTGGGCGCTTCGAGGTGGCGGCGGTAACTTCGGGGTCGTGACGTCCCTCGAGTTCCAGCTCCATCCGGTCAAAGACATCTACGGCGGCCCGATGTTCTTCGAACTCAAGGACGCCGCGACCGTCCTGCGCTTCTACCGCGAGTTCATCGCCGACGCCCCCGAGCAGTTCGGCGGGTTCCCGGCGTGGCAGATCGCGCCGCCCCTGCCGTTCATCCCGGAGAATCGCCACGGCGAGCCGTTCCTGGCATTCGTGGCCTGCTGGGCCGGGCCCATCGAGGAGGGCGAGCGAGCACTCAAGCCGCTCCATGACATCGCCACGGTCGTCGCGGAGCACGTCGGCCAGATGCCCTATCCGGCGCTGAACAGTGCCTTCGACGGGCTCGTGCCGCCGGGCCTGCAGCACTACTGGAAGGCGAATTTCGTGGGAGAGCTGACGGATGAGGCGATTGACGCGCATCTCGCCCACGGCCCCAAGGTGCCGGCCGTCAACTCGACGGTCCACATCTACCCGATCAATGGTGCGGCCAGTCGCGTCGCGCGCGGCGCGACGGCCTTCGCCTACCGCGATGCGACCTTCGCCACCGTGATCGCCGGAATGTGGCCCGATCCGGCACAGAACGACGCCAACATCAAGTGGGTACGCGACTACTACGATGCGACCGCCCCGCTGTCCGAGTCCGGCGGCTACATCAACTTCATGGCCGAAGACGACCAGGACCGGATCAGGGACAACTACAAGGGCAACTATGACCGTCTCGTCGAAGTCAAGCGCGCCTATGACCCGGACAACCTGTTCCACCTCAACCAGAACATCCGGCCCTGAGAACCGACGACGCGAAGGGGAGATCACGCCGGCCGAAGACAGACCCGGTGCGGGTCGTGTGAATCACGACCCACCCGCCTGGTGGGCCCAACTCGAAGCGAGTCGCGCCGCTCGTCGAGACAGAAGGCCCGATGTCGACGGCGGGCCGCGCCCTGCTCGGTCGGCTGTTCCTCGTCTCGCGCGTCGACCTCGTGGCCTTCGCGGGTGCTCATTCGTGATCTACCTTGCCCTGATGAAGCCGAACGCGGTCGCGGCGAGCTTGACGCTCGAGAAGCCGGAGAGTGTTGCCGCCGGCTGAGCGGAGATCGATCGACAGGTGAGGAGACCGAACCATGGCTCAAATCAACGGAATCGACGTCGACGAACTGCGCGAGTACGTGGCGTCCGTCGAGCGCGATGCATCGGTGGCCGACCGCGACCCTGTCGTCGTCGCGCGCTGGGCGGGCGGCGATCGGGCCGAGGTAGCGTTCGCGTCGGGCGGGGCTCCCGTATTCATAGGAGGCGACGGCGAGCCGAGCGCGATGAAGATGGTCCTCGCCTCGCTCGCCGCATGTGACGTCGACCTCGTCGCGAATCGAGCCGCACTGCTCGGAGTGGAGATCGAGAGCCTCACCGTGGAGGCGACGGGCCATTTCAATGTTCGCCGCTACCTCGGCCTCGACGCCGCCGCTGGGCCCGGCTACGACCGGATCGCATACACGGTCCGGCTGAAGACGAGAGGCGGAACATCGGGTCAGTTGGCTGAGCTGCGCCGTGCGTGCGAGCAGGCGTCGCCGGTCGGCGACACCCTCCAGCGGCATGTCGCAATTAGCCTGCAGTTCGAGGCAAGCTGACGGACGAAGCGTCAGGATCCGACGTCGCCGGTGGCGAGGCGGCTGCGGGCCGTCATCGCACCGATCGTTGCGATCAGGGTCGGCCGCGAGAGCGACAACATAGAACAGGTGTTCGTGGCGCGCCCGACAGGAGTCGCACGCGCGCGTACCCACCCAGGATTCCGGATGATCCCGGTCGAGGGTGCCGAGAATCCAGGAGCAGCAGGGTGTCTCCGAGCAACCAGAAGCGATCACCCCGACGGGAGTGCAGACCCCGCTCGCTCTCGTCGATCCCGCTGCCCAGCAACGAGCCGTCGTAATGGAGGCTCGCGAACACGAGCGAGAACGTCGCCAGGCCCAGGACGATCAACGTGACCTGAAATCGCGGTAGCCGCGCGCACGCCGCTCGTCCTCGCTCAGCATCTCCACGAAGGCCGTGATCGCCTTCCATCGGGCCCGTTCGAGCTCAACCTCAGCGGCGTAGGCTTCCTGTACGCGCCACAGCAGGCTTGCCGGCGCGCGGCCCTCGGTGGCGCGAATCTCGTGGCCGGCTTCCGGCCCGAGCTCTGGGCTGCCGTGGACTCCGCTGGAACGCCGCCCGGCGTCATCGGCTTCAACGAGCCGCTGGTCGGACGCGGCGGCTACATCCTGCCGGCGACGCAACACGACGTCGTGCTGGTGGCTGACCGGGAGCGGCTACGACGCCGTCTTCGATGTCTCCAGAGCGATCGTGACCGAGCTCGCGGACATCGCGACCTTGACCAACGAGATGGTCGGCTGGCCGTACCACCACGACCGCGACCTGACCGGGTTCGAGGACGGAACCGAGAATCCGTCGCTCGTCGAGGCGATGGGCGTCGCCCTGATCCCGGCCGGACAGCCAGGCGAGGGTGGTTCGATCCTGCTGCTCCAGCACTGGGAGCATGACGCCGTGGGGCGGGAGCGCCTCCCGATGGCCACGCAGGAATCGATCATCGGTCGGCGCAAGAGCGACAGCGTCGAGCTCGATCCTCGGCCGCGCGCCAACCCGTCGATTCGAATGCCGCACGTCTACAAGCGCGATACAAGCGCGCCGGCGCAGCCTTCAGGCATGGAGATCGACGAAAGGTTCGGCTACAAGCCGGCTACAGGCAGTCGACAAGCGACCTGCAAGCAGCCGCCGCGATCGTGCTGCATGCCGAACGGACGTACCGCCGGCACCGGACGGACAGTCCAGCAGCGCAGGAGATTACGAGATGGCCACAGGCACGATCGCGCGTCGGCGCTTCAGCCTCGGACCGCTGACGATGGCAGCCGCAATCGCCGGCATCATCGGGGTTGCCCTCACCCTCGCGGTCGCGACCACGATGTTCCTCAACCCGACCGGCGACGTCCCGATTGCAGACCCCGCACGATGGGGCGAGTCGCTGCAGAGGCACCTCCAGCTCGAGTACGGGCGACCGGCGGCCAACCCGCAGCAGTGGGTCCTCCAACAGGAGCATCTGGAGCGCGAGTACGGGCGCTGACCGCCCATCGCGGCGGCGCAGACGACGGTACGCCTCTTCCCTTGACCGAGGGCGAGGCGTACCGTTCGTTCATGCGCTTTCAGGTCCTTGGCCCCGTGGAAGTCAACCGGGACACTGAGACCATCCCGCTCGGCGGGCCCAAACAGCGCCTCGTCCTTGCCCACCTGCTCATCCGCGCCAACCAGCTCGTCTCGGCCGAGACGCTGATCGACGAGATCTGGGGCGAGGAGCCACCCGACGCGGCGCGCGGCTCGCTGCACAGCTACGTCTCGCATCTCAAGAAGGCGCTCGGTGCCGAGCGGCTCATCAGCCGCCCGCCGGGCTACGTGCTGCGGGTCGCCTCTGACGAGCTCGATGCTGCTCGCTTCGAGACACTCGCCGAGCAGGCTCGGCGGCTGGCCGGCGACCCGGCCGGTGCGGCACGCGCGCTGCGCGAGGTGCTCGAGCTATGGCACGGCGAGCCCTTCGCCGACCTCGCCAGCGAGCTGTCGCTGCAGGGCGAGATCGAGCGCCTGTCCGAGTTGCGCCTGGCCGCCATCGAGGACCGCACCGAGGCCGAGCTGGCGCTGGGTCGCCATGGCGATCTCGTCGCCGAGCTCGAGCGGCTGGTCGCGCGCAACCCGTTGCGCGAGCGATTGGCCGGCCAGCTGATGCTCGCCCTCTACCGCGCCGGCCGCCAGGCCGAGGCGCTGGCCGCCTACCACCGCCTGCGCACGACCCTCGACGAGGAGCTCGGCCTGCAGCCGGCACCGGCCATCGAGCGGCTGCAGGCGCAGATACTCAACCAGGACCCGGCGCTCGAGCTGGCCGGCCAGCCACTGCGTGGCTACCGCCTGGTCGAGCAGATCGGGACCGGCCCGCTGGGCACAGTCCATCGCGCCTTCGAGCCGCAGACCGACCGCGAGGTGGCGGTCAAGGTTCTTTCGGCGGCGGTCGCCAACAACGCCGACTTCGTGCGCCGCTTCGAGACCGAGGCACGCCGCGTGGCCCGCCTCGAGCACCCGCACATCGTGCCGCTCCTCGACTGGTGGCGCGAACCTGACGCGGCGTATGTGGTGATGCCGCTGCTGCGCGGCGGGACGCTGACCGAGCGCCTGGCCGGCGGACAACTAGGCTCGCAACCGGCCCTGCTGTGGGCGGAGCAGATTGGTGGTGCTCTGGCCGCTGCTCACCGCCAGGGCGTCAGCCACGGCGACATTCGCCCGGGAAACGTGCTGTTCGACGCCGAGGACAACGCCTATCTGGCCGACTTCAGCGTGGGCTACGACCCGGCCCGTCTCGCTTACGACGGACGCGGTTCGGCCGATATGCGCTACCTGGCCCCCGAGCGTCGCGACGGCGGTCCACCACCCACAGCTGCGGCCGACGTCTATGCCTTCGGCGTGCTGCTTGGCGAGCTGCTCATCGACGCCGTCCACGAGGCCGTCGCCGGCAGCGGGGCGCTGCAGGCCGCCACATCGGCCGAACCACACGACCGTCCGGCCAACGCGGTCGATGTCCTGGCCGCCATCAGCGCCCTGCTCGCCCCGACGTCGGCCCAACCGCCAGCCGATCGGCCCTTGCCAACGCGCAACCCATACAAGGGCCTGCGCGCTTTCGAGGAGACCGACACGGCCGACTTCTTCGGGCGAGGGAGGTTCGTGGGTCAGCTCGTCAAGTGGCTAGCCGACGGCGGCGAAGCCTCGCGCTTGCTGGCCGTCGTCGGTCCATCGGGCAGCGGTAAGTCATCGGTCATCCACGCCGGTCTCATTCCAGCGCTGCGCGCCGGCGCGCTGCCCGGCTCAGAGGGCTGGTTCTTCGCCGTGACCCATCCCGGTGACAGGCCGTTCGACAAGCTCGAACGGGCGCTCCTCGGCGTGGCCGTCGAGGCCAGCCTGCCCATCGGCCAGCTGCTGCGCGGTCGTGATGGGCTCGGCTCGCTGGTCGAGCGCCTCGTCCCGGCCGGCGCCGAGCTCGTCCTCGTGATCGACCAGTTCGAAGAACTCTTCACGCTGACCGACGAGGCAGACCAGCTCCGCTTTCTGGAGCTGCTGGCGGCGACGATCGACGACAGGTCGGCCGCCGTTCGCGTGGTCATCACCCTGCGCGCCGACTTCTACGATCGCCCGCTGCGCCACGAACAGTTCGGCCGCCAGCTGGCTGAGAGCACGCTGGCCGTGCCGCCGCTGACGG
>Ga0209342_10007483_pt1 | contig 10999 bp, 9 predicted proteins | sample RifCSP16_2_FD_184023 | JGI IMG/M metagenome (GOLD analysis project Ga0209342, IMG submission 184023) | Soil microbial communities from Rifle, Colorado - Rifle CSP2_sed 16_2 (SPAdes) (version 2) | ecosystem: Environmental > Terrestrial > Deep subsurface > Rock core/Sediment | place: Rifle... | reverse complement strand
GACGAACTTATCGACCACGCCCTTCTTGCGGAGGGTTTGAGTCACAGTGAGTGTCAGGTCGGTGGCGGTGACGCCGTCGCGCAGTTGGCCGTACAGTTTGAAGCCGATGACCTGAGGGGTGACCATGTACAACGGCTGGCCGAGCATCACCGCTTCGGCCTCGATTCCGCCAACGCCCCAGCCGAGCACACCCAACCCGTTGATCATCGTGGTATGGGAGTCGGTGCCCACGAGGGTATCGGGGAACAATACTTTGCCGTCCGCTTCCGCGTCGAGTTTGCTGAGGACGCCCTGGGCGAGGTATTCGAGGTTGACCTGATGCACGATTCCGGTGGCCGGGGGCACGACGCGCAGGTTGTTGAACGCCTGCGCGCCCCAACGCAGAAATACGTAACGCTCGCCGTTGCGCTCAAACTCAAGTTGCGCGTTGCGCATGAGCGCCAGTTCGGCGCCAAAGTAATCGACCTGCACCGAATGGTCGATGACGAGGTCGACCGGCACGAGCGGATTGATCTGCTTGGGGTCGCCGCCCAGGCGTTTCACCGCGTCGCGCATCGCCGCGAGGTCGACAATGCACGGAACCCCGGTGAAGTCCTGCATCACAACTCGCGCCGGGAGAAAAGGCAGTTCACTGGGGGCGGCGCTGGCGGCGTCCCACCGGGCGAGACGTTTTACGTCGTCGTCGGTGACGAGGTAGCCGTCGCAGTTGCGCAGAACTGCTTCGAGTAGTATCTTGATCGAAAATGGAAGTCTATCAAGATTGGGCGCGAGGCCAGTCTTGGCGAGGTGGTCGAGGCGATAGACATAGTAGTCGCCCAGGCGGGCGCGCGCGCCGAAAGAGTTTTTCGCGTTAGCGGGCATTGGGGTATCCTTTCAGAGAGCCACACAGGAGCCCTGGAATTTGGATGTTCGCATTATAGCACCCGCAAGAAGCGGATCAACGAGGAAGCGACGATGGGATGGATCGGAAATGGCGAGGTATGCAGCCGTATCTGATCACTTACTCAGAGACTGAACGCTATGAAATCTCTACTCTCTCCCCCCGTGTTTGGCGACGACGAGCAGACCCGCATTGCCCGGCTGCTGCACGCGATACTGTTGACCTTTGTGCTGGTCGGCCTTCTGTTCGTGTTGCCCATGGCTATACTCTCGCCTGCGTTTGCCGGGCGGCTCTTGGGGCTGGGACTCGGCTTTCTGATCATGAGTGTCGGCCTGCTTTTCATAGAGCGGCGGGGCCGCGTGCGCCTGGCCAGCGGCCTGCTGGTGACAATACTCTGGGGACTGGCCACAGCCTCGGCGGTCACCGCTGGTGGAGTGCGTGCACAGGTTTTCGTAGGGGGGTATCTCATAATCATCGTGATGACGGGCCTTCTGCTGGGTGGGAGGGCCTCAGGCTTCATGGCCGGTCTGAGCGCGCTGGCTGGGCTTGGGATGGTGCTTGCCGAAATGGAAGGTGTGCTGCCCTGGCCTGCGGTTGTGCCGCCCCCCATCTCTTTGTGGATAAGCAATGTATCTTTCTTTTTTGTGGTGGTCATTCTCCAATACCTTGCCGCGCGCGCAATCCGCGAAGCGCTGGCCCGGGCGCACCGGGAACTGACCGAAAGGCGGGAAATGGAGACGGCGCTGCGGGAGAGCGAGGAGAAATATCGGGCGATCGCATCGCAGGCTGGCGAGGCTATCTTCCTGTTCGACGGGGAGACTCGGCGGGTCGTAGAAGCCAATGAGGGGTTTCAACGATTGTTAGGTTACACCTCTGACGAAATCGCCGGGCTATCGCTCTTTGATTTTGTCGCCGACGACCGCGAGAGCATTGAGCGAAATGTTCGGCGCGTCATTGCTCAGAAGCGGATCAATATCGGTGAGAGGCCGTATCGCCGCAAGGATGGCTCGGTGGTCACAGTTGATGTTAACGCTCATCTCATCTCTTACGGCGGCCGGGATGTGATCTGCGCCGTAGTGCGTGATGTCACCGACCGCAATCGGGCAGAAGCGGCGCTGCGCGAGTCAGAGGCGCTGTATCGCCGGGCAATTGAAGCCGCCGGAGCCGTGCCGTATTACCGGGATCATCGCACGAACACCTACACCTTTATGGGTGAGGGGATTCTCCAGATGACTGGCTATCCGGCTGCTGAGATGACTCCCGAAGCCTTGGACTCGCTCGAACAGGAATCGTACATGCGAGGGGAGGCCGCCAGCCTTTCCCAGGATGAAGCGATCCGCCGCGCCCGAGCCGGCGAGTTCCGTGAGTGGAGAAACGACAGCCGCATCATCACTCGCGATGGCAAGACACGTTGGATAGCCGACTCGGCTGTGGACGTGCTGGACGAGCGAAGTGCAGCCGTTGGCTCCATCGGGATCCTGCAGGACATTACAGAGCGCAAGCAGGCAGAGGAAGCCCTGCGGGAGTCGGAAGAACTGTATCGCCGGGCCATCGAGGCGGCTGGTGCTGTGCCCTATTACCAGGACTACGCTACCGAGGCTTATACCTTTATGGGCGAAGGAATCCGGCACATTACCGGTTATGAGCCAACCGAGATGACTCCTGCCTTGTGGAACTCCTTGGTGCAGGAATCTGTTCCTTTGGGGGAGGGCGCCAATCTCTCTATGGAAGAGGCTGTCCGCCGGGCGCGGGCCGGCGAGATACCGGTGTGGAAATGCGATTACCGCATCCGCACCCGCGACGGGCAGATTCGGTGGATAACGGACTCGGCTGTCGAGGTTCTGAATGAGCGGGGCCCATCGCGCGGGTCGATTGGAATTATGCAGGATGTGACCGCTCGCAAGTTGATAGAGGCCGCATTGGCCGAGCAGGCTGCCGAGATTGCGACCCTGTACCGCGCGTCCGCTCAGCTGTTGGCCCCGGCGAGCGATCTGAAAGAATTAGCCCTGCGGATCGCGGGCGTCGTTGTTCAAGAGTTCGAACTTGTCGAATGCGGCCTATGGCTGCTCGTTGAGGGCGAATCTGACCTGCGGCGCGTGGCTTATAGTGGTAGCGCCTGGGTGGGGGATTTTGAAGATATATCGCTGAACGGGATCGGACTGATCGTTGCAGCAGCACGTACCGGGCAAGCCGTCTACGCCCCCGACGTAAGGTTAGACCCGAGATATTTGGAGGGAGACCCTAATACCCGTTCCGAACTGTCGGTTCCACTTCGGACACGCGAACGAGTGATCGGCGTGATCAATATGGAAAGCGCGGAACTTAATGCGTTCAGCGAGCGCGATCGGCGGGTGCTTACAGCCTTTGCCGAGCAGGCTGCGCTGGCGCTAGAGAACACTCAGTTGCTAGTGTCATTGGAGCAGGCCGTGCAGCGTGCCAACGAATTGGCCGTGGCCGCCGAGGAAGCCAGCCGCATCAAGAGCCAGTTTCTAACCAATACCTCGCATGAACTGCGCACACCGCTCACCAGTGTGATCGGTTCACTCGACATTGTGCTCAACGAGCTTTGCTCGACAAAAGAAGAAGAGCGCCAGGTTCTGCGCATGGCTGCCGAAGCGGCTCACGGCCTGTCGCTGATCGTCGACGACATGCTGGAGATTGCCAAGATCGAGGCCGGGCAGGTGGAAGTCCAGCTGCAGGTCACGGCGATCGGCCCATTTTTGGAAGAAGTGAATGGCCTCAACCGTCCGCTGGCCGAGGCAAGGAATTTGCGCTTTGAGATTGTTGCGCCGGACATATCGGCCCTGGTGTATGCCGACTCGGACAAGTTGCGGAAGATCCTCTACAATCTCGTGAGCAATGCGATTAAGTTTACCGAACAAGGCAGGGTGACGGTGAGCGCAAGCCCAGACCTATCTGCCCGACGGATGGTGATTCAGGTGCAAGACACCGGCATCGGGATTCCGGTCGAAGTGCAGAGTAAGCTTTTCCAACCCTTCTTCCAGGCCGACGGCAGCACCACGCGGCGGTATGGCGGCACCGGCCTGGGGTTGACCATCTCGCGGCGGCTGGCTGAGATGATGGGCGGCACGCTCACGCTCTACAGCGCCGGGGCAGGTCAGGGCACGACGTTGACGCTCATCCTGCCACTGGCTGACACGGGGAATAACTAGCGCCGAGTGTTTAAGGGGTCTCACTCATGTTCATCATGAGGGTAAAATTGATTGCGCACTGAAGCAATCATGCCCATGCAACGACTCTGGCTCATTGGCCGACAAATCATTCAATACCTCAACCGCTGGCCCGAGTGGCTGAAATCGGCGCTTGGGCTTTTGCTATTAACGCTCCCTGCGTTCCTTCATGTTTTGCTTCGCCCTCAACTCATCGCCAGCGGGGGTGACTTGCTGATCTATTACTACTGGGAGCATTTCACCCGTGAACAGCTGTCTGTCGGCCAGCTGCCCTTGTGGAACCCTTATATCCTGGCGGGCTATCCTGCTGTGGGCAACCCACAGGTAATGATCTTCTATCCTCCGGCGCTGGCGCTCCGGTTGCTGCCCCTGCAATTTGCATTCGGGGCTGGATACATGCTCCACGTGTGGTGGGCAGGTCTTGGCATGTACTGGCTCGTTCGCCAACAAAGTCTCAGCGTTGGCGCATCTTGCTTAGCCGCCATAGCCTTCATGTTCAGCGGCTTCATTGTGCCCCGCATTGAGGCCGGACATGTGGATCTGCTTTATACCGTCTCCTGGCTTCCGTGGGCGGTTTGGCTGTGGCAGCGAACCTTGTGGAGCGGGTCCGCACGCACAATGCTGTTAAGCAGCATCGTGATCGGTCTGCAATTTTTGGCCGGGCACCCGGCCACCGTCGCTCTCACCCTCCTCTTGCTGGTCGTCGTCACAATTCACTGGGCCGCTCTGCGGCTCCGACCGTTGGCCTCTAACGAACTTCTCAACCGATTGGGCTTGGGCGTACTGGCATTTGTGGTGGTGGCCGGCGGTTTTGCATTTCAGTTGTTGCCCACCGTTCAGTTGATCCGCTTGTCCACCCACGCCGCCGGGTTTGTCCGTGACTGTGGCCTCCCCGTCACCCTCGCCTGGAAAGACATCACATCCATCTTCCTCGCATCGATTCCTTTCGACGTATTCCTGCCGTGGGAACGCAACGGTTACTTCGGCGCATTGGCATTGGTGTTGGCCCTGATCGGGTTGGCTGCCCGTAACCTGCCCGACCCGACGCGCTTCAAATCGCTTCTCGTGACCGCGCTGGCCGTCGGGCTCATACTTGGAATCAATCCATCTCTGCCCTTCACTGCTGGTCAACACTTGCTGCCGGCCGTGTCGTCCTTTCGGGTGCCCGTTCGCTTTATGCTGTACGTGCCTTTTGCAGGTGCTGGCTTGGCCGCGATTGGCTTCGAGTCTCTACTCGTTCGGCTGAAGGCAGGCGAGAGCGGGCGACCCTGGCCGTGGGTCGCGGCCGTAGTGTTGGCTGCGTTGGCCATACCTTTTGATGCCATGCGGTTGATCGGGCAGGGCCTCGCCTCGTCGCAATCTACCGACCTGCGCCAGGTTGTGTCCTACCTCGTGGCGACGACCGCCCCGCGCTATGCGTTATCTGCAGGGGCGCTCAGATGGATCCAAAGCTCTCGTAATGTGAAGTTTGCTGTCGTTGGCGCGCTTGTTGTGCTGTGCGCCGATCTGTGGGTCTTCAGCCGCACTTACATTTTTGCGGTACCCATCACTACACTGTCAAACCCCTCCGGTTGGATCGAGGCGTTGGATCCAGCCGAAGCGCGGTTGGTTGTGCAGCCATATATGTTCGCAAACGGATCAATGGCAACGCACATGGCCAATGCTCAGGGCTACGCTTCCATCATCCCCGCCGCCTATGCTAACTTACTGAATCGCACACCGCCTTCTGCAAGATGTGGAACGGTCGAGCATGTCACAATCTCGGCTGCCGATTCGCATGCGCTCAAGTTGTTGAGTGTTAGATATCTCATCAGCGCTACCGGCCCTCTGGACATAGGTCTGCCACCCATTCAGTCTGGACTGAATGTTTATGAGTTGCCGGACTACTGGCCCCGTGCTCAAGTCGTCGGTCGAGTAGTCGCGGCCTCCACTTCATCCGAAGCAATTGCCGCGGTGGAAGACCCTGACTTCGATCCGACCCGTGATGTGGTGATCGAAGGCATGGCCTCGCCAATGCCTGTGTGGGCCGATGCAGAAGATGGGAGGGCAACCGCCAAGATTGTGGAGTACCGCCCTCTGCGTGTCCGGGTCGAAGTCGAGTCGCCTGCCGCAGGGATGCTGATGCTTAACGACGTATGGTATCCGGGATGGCGGGCCACCGTGAATGGGGCTGAAGCGCCTGTCTACCGCGCCAATGGCGCCTTTCGTGCCGTACCTGTTCCGGCAGGGCGCAGTGTCGTGGTCTTTACGTTTCAGAGTGAAACGCTGGCATTGGGATGGCGGGTGAGCGCGGTCACCTGGGGGTTGGTTGTGGTCACGATGTTGGCAGCTCGGTTCAACATTCGGCGTCGTACTGCAAATCGTCCATCGTAGAGTGAGCCTCGCCGCTACGCGCCCAGCGGCTTCACGCGCGGCCACGCGTGTGTGGCAAAGGCGGCGACGGACAACAACTCGAAGATGCGTCCCGCGAGCAGCAGAGTCGGCGGCGCGCCGAGTGCTTGCCCGAGGCCGACGATCAGCGTCCCGGCGTTGAGCAATCCGTAGGCCAGCCAGGCCAGCGTTTCATTCCCTCGAATCGGTCTCTGCGCGAATCGGGGCAGGATCCAAAACGCCACCCCCATCGCCAACTGCACTGTCCAGCCGATCAGCGCGAACTCGATGTGCATTGGCAACAACTGCCATAAGGCAGGGCTGAGCGGCACGCCTTTGTGGAAGAGCAGCAGCGCGCCGAAGGTGAAGCCGGAGGCCAGATAGATCAGCGCAGTGCGGACGAGCCAGACGCTCAGCCGGGGCATGTCACTTCTCCTTCACGCGCGCCCAGGTGTTGGCGACAAACGCCATCCCGGCCAGCCACTGCAGCACCGCCGAAGTTGCCAGCGCCCACCCAATGATCGGCTGGGGCTGAACGGCATTCAGCGGCTCACTGATCACGCGCAGGATCAGACCGGCGTTCAGCAGCGCATACGTTGTCCAGCCCAGCCATTCATAACCGCGCGGCTGTTCCGTCGAGAACTTCGGAAACATCCAATAGGCAACGCCGATGATCAGTTGCAGGACCCAGCCGACCATGAGCAGATGGAAATAGGCCGGCCCCAACGCCCCGGCGAGGGGCGGCAGGTCGATGACTAAACGAGTCATCAATGCGACGCCGACGAGGAGCGCGGCGACGAAGTAAATCAGCGCCGTTCTGATGAACCAGCGAGTCAGCGTGGGCATCGTCTCACCAGACACGAGGTGTCTTTAAGACACCTCGTGTCTCAAGAGTCGGCGGCGCGCCCGCCCCAGACGTTTGAGCACAGCGCGCTTGGCCGCCTTGCGCAGATACGTGCGTTTGTGGAGGGTGGCGCGAATCAGCCAGCACGCTAACAGCACACGTGCCGGGTGATCGAGTGTCCATGATCCACATCAAGTCGGGAGCGAGGCCTCAAGCCTTCGGCGTTTTCAACATCAGCAATAGCATGATCACCGGCGTCTTCGCCAGCACGCTGTGAGGAAGCTGAACAGGCATGTGCGCCCACGTGCCCTCGCGGGCCTCCATCGAGTCGCTGCCCAGTGTCAACCGGGCCTCGCCGCGCAGGATGTGAATGACGGCGGGCACTGAGGCGGTGTGCTCCGACAACTCCTGCCCGGCGGCGAAACCGAAAAGCACAGCCTTCACCTGATCGTCGTTGTGGATCGTACGGCTGACGATGGTATCGGCGGTGATCTCCGGGAGATGTGAGAATAAGTCGATGTGGTTGTAGGACATGCTCATCTTTACTCCATGCTGCAAGGCGTTATCGCGGGTATAATTTTCGGCAGCCCATGCCCCTGCCTGAGACCCCCGTTATTGAATTACTTCGGCGTTTGCCGCTGTTGGCCGATTTGCCTGAGCCAGACCTGAGTCTGTTGGCCAGCCAAACACAAGTAGACCAGTTTGAGCGCGAGGCCGTCATATTTTATCAGGGCGATGCCTGCGATCGGGTGTGGCTGCTGCGCCAGGGGCGGGTGAAGATCGTGTATCACGAAGTTGACGGGCGCGAAGTGATTCTGGAGATGATCTCGCCCGGCGAAGTCTTCGGCGGGGCGGTGTTGTTCTTGCCCCAGCACCCGGCGACCGCTAAAGCAATGGAAGACTCGGAGACGATCAGTTTTTCGAGCGATTCCTACACCCATTTCTTGTCAGTCCATCCCCAGGTTACGTTGAAGATCATTCGCTTGCTGGGCGCCCGCCTGCACTCGATGATGGGCTTGCAGATTCTGGCTGGGGAGCGGGTGGAGCGCCGAATGGCTCACATCATCCTCAAACTGGCGAATCGTGTCGGGCGCACCGAGCCTGACGGTATCCTGATCACGATCCCACTGTCCCGCCAGGATCTGGCCGATATGGCCGGCACCACGTTGGAGACCGCCATTCGCACTATGTCGCGCTTCCGTTCACAGGGAATCATCGAGACGCGGCGAGGCGGCTATTTGATGATCGCCGACGTCGAGATGTTGCGGCAGCAGGCTCAACCCCCACAAACGTAACAAGTCTCACCCGTCACGCCTCATGGCGTCGATGCCCCTTTTGCAGAACGGATACGTGCCACACCCCGGCGGCGGTGTATGGTGGATCATCTCTCCGCAGTTGTGACACAGCACGCTGGTCTCGAAGCAGTAGACTTCGACCTCGGGCTCGCCGCAGTGCGGGCAGCGAATGTATTCGGGATAAGGATCGGGAAGCGGCAAACCGGTGGCCGGATCGATCCGAACTGGGTTGGGTTGGTTTTGTTTTGGCTCTGCCATGGCTCTCTTGCCATTTGTGTTGATTGCAGATTATCCGTGCACTGCCTCGTGTATTGCGACGCGCAGTTCGTCCAGTGTGTGGATTTTGCCGCTCATGTCGGCGGCGAATGCCTCGGCGGCGGCTTTGTTCTCGAACGCGGCGACTCCCCCGCCCATCGGCGTCTTGAGTCTGTCGCTCTTCACGAAGTACGCCGTCTCGCCGCGAATCCAGTGTTCGCCCTTGTAGTCGTGAACGAACCACGCCTTAACCTGATCCTCGGGGTGATCCATGTGATGCATGATCATGTCACTGATGTCGTCGAACTTGAGCGCCTCGCCGCTGGTGAGGAGGGTGGCGGCGGCGAACTTGGCCTCGCTGATGATCATCCCGCACTCGTCGCACATATCCTGCCCGTAGACGATCTCGGGCGGCTGCGGCTCGGTGGATTTAGGAGCGCAGGCTGCCAGCAGCACACTGGCAATCAACACGAAATACGCAATGCGAGATACTCTCATAAATCACCCCGGCGGCTGAAGAGAGCATAAGCCGCACCGAAAGAGAGGACTATCCATCCGACGAGCAGGCCCAACAGCAGGAAGGGCAGGCCATCGCCAAAGCGGTAGGCCGCGTACTGGCCGACCGCGCCGAGCGTGTCAAGCGTCGCGCGCAGGCTGTAGATCGCCCCCAGTTTGAAGGCCTGCAGCGGATTGACGAGCAACATGCTCAACAGAAGAGATGGGGTAGGGCGCAGAGTCAAAGTCGCGCCGACGAGGCCGAGGTCGCCGAAGAAGACCAGCCCCAGCCACAACAGAAGCGACGCGCCCATCGCTGTTGAGCCTTTGTGCGTGAGCGCACTGATGACGAACCCCAGCCCCAAAGAGGCCAACGCCAGCAGCACAGTGTAGCCGGTGAGGGCGAGATAGGTGAGGGCGTCACCGTCGCCAGCGGAGGCAAGGGCGAGCGCGGCCAGCCCGAAGCCGACGGCCATCGCGGCAGTGACGGCCAACCCTGATCCGAGTGCTTTTCCAAAAAATACTTCGGCGCGATTCACCGGCTGGGCGAGGAGGTACATTAACGTCCCACGCTCACGATCACCGGCCAGCGCGCCCGCGCCCACGCTGAGACCCAACAGCGGAACGAACAGCAGAAGGGCGTTGATGAGGCTGGCCGCAGTGCGGCCGAAGCCGCCCAACCCGCTGTAACCCGCCGAGGCGAGGCTCGCCTGCGAAAGGGCGAAGGCCAGTGCGGCGAATCCGACGGCGTAAAACGCCAGCCATTTGTTGCGCAGCGCTTCACGTAGTTCGCGCAGGGCAATCGTCCACATCAGACTCAGTTCCATAGCCGGCCTCTTTCCATTTCAAAGTCCAGCACCGCGATGCCTTCTTCGGCGAGGAGGGTGAGGGCTTGCAGTTTTTGATCGGCGTTTGCCTGGACGACGACCGTGCCCCGACCGTTGAGGTGCGCGCACATGCCATTGTTCTCGAGGCAGGCCAGCGCGCGCGGGCGCTCGCCTTCGGCGACCCACAGGGTGAGTTCGACGTGCGGCGTGAGTCTCAGGCGAACTTCGCCGGGGGAGAGCGTCTCGATGACACGACCGGCTTCCATCACAACCACCCGGTCGGCGAGCGCCTCCACTTCTTCGATGCGGTGCGAGGCGAAGATGATGGTTTTGTTTTCCTTGCGAAGCGATGCGAGCAGGGCCAGATAATCGCGCCGCGCTTTGGCGTCGAGGTTGGCGGTGGGCTCGTCGAGCAGCAGCACGGGCGGGTCGGCCAGCAGGGCAACGGCCAGTGCGAGCCGCTGTTTGAGGCCGCCGGAGAGGGCGGGCACGGGTTTGTGCGCGTGTTCGGCCAGGCCGAGTTTTCCGAGCAGGGCCGGGATGCGATCTATGCTGACTTTCTTGAGCCGCGCGTAAAACGCCAACGTGGCCTGCACGGTCATATCGTAGAAGATCGCTTCCTGCGGCACGTAGCCGATGCTGCGCCGCGCGGATTTGCCGTCGCGCCGCACGTCGTGACCTTCGACTTCGATGCGGCCCTCGAACTCGATGAGGCCGAGCATGGCTTTGATGAGGGTGGTCTTGCCTGCGCCGTTCGCGCCCCACAGGGCCAGTGCTTCGCCAGCGCGGGCTTCGAACGACACGCCGTCGAGCGCCGTCATCTTGCCGTAGCGTTTGACCAC
>Ga0209342_10007481_pt1 | contig 11000 bp, 6 predicted proteins | sample RifCSP16_2_FD_184023 | JGI IMG/M metagenome (GOLD analysis project Ga0209342, IMG submission 184023) | Soil microbial communities from Rifle, Colorado - Rifle CSP2_sed 16_2 (SPAdes) (version 2) | ecosystem: Environmental > Terrestrial > Deep subsurface > Rock core/Sediment | place: Rifle... | reverse complement strand
GTTCACAAATCCTCCGTAGTCGGCCCGCGCGCCGTCTCCGGCCCTTGGAGCCGGCCGGTCTATCATGGAAACCCGATGATCGGCGAGACCGTCTCGCGTTACCGCATCGACGCCGAGCTCGGCTCCGGCGGGATGGGAGTCGTGTATCGCGCCCACGACCTGCACCTGGGTCGCGACGTCGCGCTCAAGTTCCTCCCGGCCCTGCTGGCGGCGGACCCCGGCGTGCTCGCGCGCTTCGAGCGCGAGGCGCGGCTCGCCTCGTCGCTCAATCACCCGCACATCTGCATCGTCCACGACATCGAGCAGCACGGCGGGCACCCGTTCATCGTGATGGAGCTCTGCACGGGCGAGACCGTCAAGCGGCTCGTGCAGCGCGGCCCGATCCCGCTCGCCGAGGCCATCGGGCTCGCGATCCAGGCCGCGGGCGCGCTCGACGCCGCCCACCGCCGCGGCATCGTGCACCGCGACATCAAGCCCGCCAACCTGTTTGTGAGCCCGACGGGCCAGCTGAAGGTGCTCGACTTCGGGCTCGCCAAGCTCAACGAGCCGCCCGCGTCGGACGCCGCGGGCGCCGACTCGCTGCCCCCGGCCGGCGAGGCCGAGCTGACGCGGCCGGGAATGGCGCTCGGCACCGTCGCGTACATGTCGCCCGAGCAGGCGCTCGGGCAGGCGGTCGACGCGCGCTCCGACCTCTTCTCGCTGGGTGCCGTGCTCTACGAGATGGTCACGGGCGAGCGCGCATTCGCCGGCGCCACCCCGGGCGCGGTGTTCGACCGCATCCTGAACCGCGAGCCGCGCCGCGCGAGCCGGATCAACCCCCGGGTGCCGGAGGAGCTCGAGGTGGTGCTCGACCGGATGCTCTCAAAACAGCCGGAGGGCCGCTACGCGAGTGCCTCCGACGTGATCGCCGATCTCGATCAGGTGGCGAGAGTCCTCGCGCTCGAGGAGACGGCCTCCGACCTCGTTTCGACGGCGCGCGGCGTGTGGCGGCGCTCCCGGGCCTGGACGGCGGCGGGAATCGCCGGGCTGCTCGTGCTGGCCGTGGGCGGCTACTGCGTGCTCACGCGGCCGCAGCCGCTCACGGAGCGCGACGAGATCCTGCTCGCAGGATTCGAGAACAAGACCGGCGAGGCCGTCTTCGACGCGACGCTTTCGCAGGCGCTCGCGGTGCAGCTCGGCCAGTCGCCGTTCCTGAACATCGTCGCGGACGACAGGGTGCGCGAGACGCTGTCGCTGATGGGGCGCGACAGCGACGAGCGCCTGAGCGGCGAGCTGGCGGGCGAGGTGTGCCAGCGGCTGTCGACGCGCGCGATGGTGAAGGGCTCGATCTCCCGGCTGGGCGAGCTCTACGTGCTGCTGCTCGAGGCGAGCGAGTGCGCGAGCGGAGCCTCGCTGGCGCTCGAGCAGGGCCAGGCCCGAAGCGCCGAGGGCGTGCTCGAGGCGCTCGGGCGGATGTCGTCGCGGCTGCGGACGCGGGTCGGGGAATCGCTGCGCTCGGTCGAGGCGTTCGACGTGCCCGTGGCACGCGCCACGACGCCCTCGCTCGAGGCGCTGCGCTCCTACACTCTCGGCCTCGAGGAGCGCAGGCGCGGGGCGGAGCTCGAGGCGATCCCGTTCCTCGAGCGCGCGCTCGAGCTCGACCCCGGCTTCGCCGCCGCCGCGACGACGCTCTCGACCGTCTACGGCAACCTGGGCGAGGCCTCCAGGAGCATCGACTACGCGCGGCTCGCCTACGGCCAGCGGGACAAGGTCAGCCAGCGCGAGCGGCTGTTCATCGGCTACCAGTACCACGACCGCGTGAGCGGGGACCTGAAGCAGGCGGCCGACACGCTCGACGTGTGGAAGCGGACGTTCCCGAACGACTTCCAGCCGGCGAACGCGCTCGCCATCATCCACAACCGCCTGGGCGACTACGAGCGGGGCGTGATCGAGGCGAAGCAGGCGCTCGCGCGCACCCCGGGCCACCCGTTCGCCGTGTCGCAGCTCGGCCACGCCTATCGCGCACTCGGCCGCTACGAGGAGGCGCGCCAGGTCGCCGAGGAGGCGGTGGCCCGCGGTGTCGCGACGGTGCCCACGCGACGGCTCGTCTACCAGCTCGCGGTGCTCAGGGGCGACGCGGCCGCCGCCGCGGCGCAGCTCGAGTGGGCCAAGGGCAGTCCCCGCGAGTTCGACATCGTCGCCGCCGAGGCGCAGGTCGCGGCCTACGCGGGACGGCTGCGGCGGGCGCACGAGCTCTACCGCGAGAGCGTCGCCCTCGCCGAGCGCCGCGCGCTGCCCGAGACGGGCCTCGCCTACGTGGCGCACGCCGCCCTCACCGACGCGCTCTACGGCCGCCACGCCGAGGCACTCGCGCTGGTGCGCGGGGCGCTCGGCCCCAGGCGTGACGGCAGCGCCCCGTCGGACGCCGTGCCGCGCGTGCGCCTGCTGAGCGTGCTCGGTCTCGTGGGCGCGCCGGAGGCGGCGCGCATGTCCGAGGCGCTCGCCCGGCAGCTGCCGGACTCGACGCTCGTGAACGGCGTGATCCTGCCCTCGGCGCGAGCGGCGATCGCCCTCGAGGCGGGTCACCCGGCCGTGGCCGTGGAGGCGCTGCGCCCGGCGGCCGCCTACGAGGCGGGCAACGTGGCCGTGCTGATCCCCCGGTACTTGCGTGGCGAGGCCTACCTCGCGAGCGGGCAGCCCGCGCGCGCCCTCGAGCAGTTCGAGAAGATCCTGGCGCAACGGGGCGCCGACCCGTTCTCGCCGGTGGTAGCACTCGCGCCGCTGGGCGTGGCGCGGGCCCAAAGCGCCCTCGGCGAGCGCGAGCAGGCCGCCCAGGCCTACCAGGCCTTCTTCGAGGCGTGGCGCAGCGCCGACGTCGACCTGCCGGTGCTGGTGACCGCCCGCGCGGAGCACCAGCGGCTCGGGGTTCGTTGACGCGCGCGCTCCGGCTGCTTATCGTACCGACGACATGCTGGCCGCCCCCGTTCTCGAGCCCGCCGCATGATCGGCGAGACCTTCTCCCACTATCGGATCGTCGAGGTGCTGGGCGCGGGCGGCATGGGGGCGGTGTACCGCGCCGAGGACCTCCGGCTGCAGCGGCCGGTCGCCATCAAGGTCCTGGCCGCCGAGCTGCTGGACGAGCCCGAGGCGCTCGAGTGGTGCAAGCGCGAGGCCCGCATCGCCGCGGCGCTCAACCACCCCCACATCTGCACCATCCACGACGTCTTCGATCACGCGGGCCGGCCGTTCATCGTCATGGAGCTGCTCGAGGGCCGCTCGCTGCGCGACGAGTTGCGGGCGGGGCCGCTCGCCGCGGACCGGCTGCTCGCGCTCGCCATCGGTGTCGCGGAGGCGCTCGAGGCCGCGCACGCGCAGCGCGTCATTCACCGTGATCTGAAGCCGGCCAACGTCTTCGTGTCTCCCGACGGGCGCCACGCGAAGGTGCTCGACTTCGGCCTGGCCCAGATGCTCCACGACGGCTCGCGCCCGAAGCTGCGCGCTGCGGCTTCGACGGTCGACACCACCCCGTCCGTCCCGACGCTGACGCGCGGCGCCGGAACACCGGCCTACGAGTCGCCCGAGCAGGCCCTCGGCCAGCCGCTCGACGAGCGTACCGATCTCTTCTCCTTCGGCGCGGTGCTCTACGAGATGGCGACCGGCCAGCGTGCCTTCCCGGGCGCCACACCCGCGGCGGTCTTCGACGCCGTGCTGAACCGCGCACCCCGGGCCCCCGGCGAGCTCAAGCCCGACCTGCCGGCCGATCTCCAGGCCTTGATCCTGAGGCTGCTGGAGAAGGATCCGGCCGCGCGCTACCAGACGAGCACGGAGGTCGCCGCGGAGCTGCGCCGGATCCAGCGCCGAACGCTGGGCGGCTCGTCGCCCACCCTGCTGATCGCGAGCGCGTCGAGGAGGCGGATTCGGGCGGTCCTGCGCCGCGCGGGGCGCCGCGGCCTGAGCCTGGGCCTCGTGGCGCTCGCGACGCTCGCGACCGCCGTGCTGGTCCTGCGCGGCCGCGCCCCGGCCGGGGCGCTCACGGAGCGCGACCAGGTCCTGCTCGCCGAGTTCCTGAACCACACCGGCGACGCGGTCTTCGACCTGACGCTGCGCGAGGCGCTCGCGGTCCAGCTGAGCCAGTCGCCATTCCTCGCGATCGTCCCCGAGGACCGCGTGCGCGAGACGCTGCGGATGATGACGCGGCCGACCGACGAGCGGCTGACGCGCCAGGTGGCGCGCGAAGTGTGCGAGCGGCTGGGCGCCAAGGCCATGCTCGAGGGACAGATCGCCGCGCTCGGGCGCAGCTACGTGCTGACGCTCGAGGCGACCGACTGCAGCGCCGGGGAATCGCTCGCGCGCGAGCAAGCGCAGACCGGCAGCAAGGAGCAAGTGCTGCAGTCGCTCGGCCAGATGGCCTCCTCGATGCGGGCGCGGCTCGGCGAGTCGCTCGCGACCGTGAGCAAGTTCGACGTGCCGATCCAGCAGGCCACGACTCGCTCGCTCGACGCGCTCAAGGCCTACGCGCTCGGCGTCGCCCAGCGCGCCAAGGGGGACGAGACGGGGGCGATCCCGTTCCTGGAGCACGCGGTGATCCTCGATCCCGCCTTCGCCTCGGCCCACAGCGCGCTGTCGGCCATCTACGGCAGCCTGGGCGAGATCCAGGAGCGCACGAGCCACGCCCAGCTCGCCTACGACAACCGCCACCACGTGACCGAGCGCGAGCGGCTCTTCATCGAGTACCAGCACTACGACGCGATCGGTGACGAGCGGCGCGCCATCGAGATCCTCGAGATGTGGAAGCAGCTCTACCCGCGGGACTACCGCGCGCCCAACGCCCTCGCGGTCTCGCTCAACCGGCTGGGCCACTACGAGCGAGCGATCGAGGAAGCCCAGGAGGCGCAACGCCGCAACCCGCAGCACCCGTTCCCGCGCTCGAACCTGGCCTACGCCTACCGCGGCGCGAGCCGCTTCGCCGAGGCGCGGCGCACGGCCGAGGAGGCGCTCGCGCAGCAGCTCGAGACGCTCCCGCTCCGGCGGCTCGTCTACCAGCTCGCGCTACTCGACGGGGACGAAGACCTCGCCGAGCGCACGCTCGAGTGGAGCCGAGGCCGGCCCCGCGAGTACGACTTCGTCGGCGCCCAGGCCCAGGCCCTCGCCTACCTGGGGCAGATGACTCGCGCGCGCGCGCTCTACCAGCGGACCCTCGAGCTGGCCCGGCGCCAGGCCCTGGCCCAGGTCGCGTTGGGCTACGCCGCCCAGGCCGCGTGGACCGAGGCGGTCTACGGCAACGACCGGGAGGCGCTCGTCCAGGCGCGTGACGTGCTGGGGCGTGACCCGAGCGCCGCGCCGCGGCTGCGGGCCGCCGCGGCGCTGGCTCTCGCCGGTGCCCCCGACGAGGCCGAACGCGTGGTCGCGGCGGCGAAGCGTGACGAGGCCGGCGACATGCTGGTGACGTTGGTTCACGTACCCGTCGCCGAGGCGGCCGTGCACATGGCCCGTCGCGAGCACGCGCGGGCGATCGCGGCGCTGGCTTCGGCCCAGCCCTACGAGCTCGGAAACGTGGCCCAGCTCGCGCCCTTGTTCCTGCGCGGCCGCGCACGCCTGGCCGGGGGCGACGCCGCCGGTGCGATCCGGGAGCTCGAGGCCCTGCTCGAGCACCGTGGCGTCGATCCCTTTTCCGGGCTGCATCCACTCGCGCGGCTCGAGCTCGCGCGGGCCCGGGCCCGTGCGGGCGACAGCGCCGGGAGTCGGGCCGACTACGATCGCTTCCTGGAGCTCTGGGTCGAGGCCGACCGCCAGCTGGCCCCTCTGGTCGCGGCGGTCCGCGAGCGCGCAGCGCTCGAGTGACCCGGGCGACGCTTGCGGGCGAGCCGAACCGCCTGCAGCACCTCGGGCGGCGTCGCCTGGGCGGTCCCGAGCTTGCCGACGACGACAGAGGCCGCGGCGTTGGCGAGCGCCGCCGCCTCGGGGAGCGTCGCGCCGGCCCCGAGCGAAAGCGCCATCGCCGCGATCACGCTGTCGCCGGCCCCGGTCACGTCGAACACCTCGCGCGCGGCCGCGGGCACGTGCACCGGCGCGCGCCCGCGCTCGAACAGGCTCATGCCGTGCTCGCCCCGGGTCACGAGCACCGCGCGGCAGCCGAGCAGCGAGAGGATGCGACGACCCGCCGCTGCGAGCTGCGCGGGTCCCGACAGTCGCAGCCCCGTCACCTGCTCGGCCTCGAGCTGGTTGGGCGTCACGACGTGCGCTCCCCGGTAGAGGCGGAAATGCCGGGGCTTCGGGTCCACGAGCACCGGAACGCCCTTGCTGCGCGCGAGCGGCAGCACGCGCCGCAGCAAGCCCGCGGTGACGACGCCCTTCTGGTAGTCCGAGACGACGAGCGCCGAGACGCCCGCGAGCTCGCGGCGCACGGACTCGACGAGAGCGCTCTCGAGTGCCTGCGGCAGGTCGGCCGTGTCTTCCTCGTCGGCGCGCACCACCTGCTGGCCGTGGGCGATGATCCGCGTCTTGAGCGTGGTGCGGCGCTCGTGGCCCGCGTCCACCAGGCGGGACACGATGCCCTTCGCCTCGAGCGCCTCGCGCACGCGCGCGCCCGCGGCATCGTGACCCACGACTCCGGCCAGTACGGCCTCGCCGCCCAGCGAGCGCACGTTGACGGCCACGTTGCCCGCTCCGCCGACGTGATCGCTCTTCGACTCGACCGCGACGACGGGGACCGGCGCCTCGGGGGAAATCCGGCTGACGCGGCCCCAGACGAACTCGTCGAGCATCACGTCGCCGAGGACGAGCACGCGACGGCCGTGCATGGAACGCAGCAACGCCCGGGCGCGGGCCGAGGAGATGGGCGCCACGCTCGTCAGGCCAGGACGCCGGCTTCGTCTTTCGCGAACGGCACGGCCGTCAGCAGCAGGACGAGCATCAGTACCTCGGAGTCGCCGAGATTGTATTCGAAGAGCCCGGCCACGAAGACCGCGGTGAGCGCCGCGAGTGCTCCCGCGGCTGCCCAGCGCGGGCCGCGCCCGGCGCTCGCCGCGCGCTGTGCCTCGCGCAGCGCAGCGAGGAAGGCGACGCCGACCCACCACAGGAAGAAGACGAGCCCGGGCAGCCCGCGCTCGGCGGCCACCTGCATGAGGTTGTTGTGCAGGTGCGGCTGGCGCGGGTTCGGTGCCTCGGGCCACCGGAAGCGCGGGTACACGACCTCGACCATGCCGGGCCCCTGCCCGAAGACCGGCCGCTCCAGCAGCATGTCGAGGCCGGCCTGCCACATGTAGTAGCGATCGCGGCTGCTCTCGTCGAGCACTGTCAACCGCGAGCGGATCCCGCCGGGGCTGACGAGCAGGAGCGCGGCGCCCACGGCCACCGTGGCCCACAGCATTCGTGGCGCGCGCAGGAGCGCGAGCGCCGCAAGCGCCGCGAGGCCGGCCGCGGCCCCGATCCAGGCGCTGCGCGTCTGGGACACGACGAGCGCCCACGCGGCGATCGGCACGACGACGAGCGGCAGGGCGGCTTCGGCGGCTCGAGCCCGCGCGGCGCCGGACAGGGCGAGCTGGGCCGCCGCGGCCGCCAGTGCGGCCACGAACAGCCACGTCGCGAGGACTCCGTGGCCCCGTGCCGTGGCCAGGGCGACGGCCGACACGGCCCCGAGCACGGCCGCGGACAGCCAGAGATCGAGTGGCCGGGGTCTCACGCGTGGACCGGTGGCGAGCCGCGCCACGGCCAGCAGCAGGATCGCCATCGTGACGCCCGAGGCCGACATGTAGTGGCCGAGGAAGCCCGGCGGGCGCCGCATCAGGCCGTCGTAGCCGAGGGCGTACCGCTGCAGGACCATGAAGGCCGAGAGCGCCAGCCCACCCAGGAGCGCCGCGGCGAGCACGTGCTCGCGGTCTTCGGCGGGCGCCAGGCCCTCGACCGCGAGGTAGAAGAGGGCGAACAGCAGCAGCTTCTTCGATTCCTCGTGCGCGACCGCGGGCTCGGCTGCAAACGACGCAGCGAGCAGCGTCCAGACGACGAGTGCGAGGAGCGGGCCGTCGAGCGGGGTGCGCGGCAGCGAGGTGCTCCGGCGACCGAGGCGAAGGACGAGCACCACCAGCGAGAGCGCGAGCAGCATCTGGCTCGCGAAGATCGAGACGGGGATCGTCGCCGCGAGGGCGGCGAGAAGCCCGAGCCGGGCCCGCTCGAGGGTCAAGGAAGGAGCCCTGTGCGGGCTACTCCTCGATCTTCGCCTCGTCCACGAGCATCACGGGGATGTCGTCCTGGACGGGGTAGACGCGCCGGCACTTCGCGCAGCGCAGGCCGGCGCCGTCACCAACCACTTCGACCGGCGTCTTGCACTCCGGACAGGCGAGGATCTCGAGCAGCTCGGGGTCGATCGGCATGGCCGGAGTTTAGCGTAGCCGCCCGCGGGGAGGGTAGCGGGAGGAACGGACCTGCCCTGGCACCTGTCGCGGGTAGCCTGCTCGAGCCGGGTCGCTCTCCCGTCCGGCATTTCAGTCAACCGAAGGAGGTTGCGATGCGAGTCAATTTTGTGGTGCGGGAGAGCGCGCCGGAGCGGCTGGTGTGCGAGGCGGAGATCCTGTTCGACGCGGAGTCGGGGCCGCTCGCCGGGATGAAGCTGGTGGGCTTCTCGCTCTGGCGATCGCCCGAGGGCGAGATCTACGTCACCTTCCCGAGCCGTGCCTTCGGCACCGGCAACGAGCGCCGTTTCTTCGACCTGCTGCGTTCGGTCGAAGGCAACGGCACCGACGCCAAGCGCGTCAAGGCCTGGATCCTCGACGAGTTCCGGGTGACCCGGGAGAACGCGGCTTGACACCCCTGGGGGGTGCGACGTCGCACCCCCCAGGCTTTGAGCAGCCGCCAACCTGGCAACCGCACCCTCCAGCCAGCTTGTTCGTTGTGTCGCTTGTCCGTCCCCCGATGAGGTCGTGGTCTCACTGTTCGGGTTGTTTTTGACTCGCTCGGAAAGCGCGTGTGACAATCACTTCAAGGGGGTCGCGCCGCCCGTCATGCTGATCCAGGTCTTCCTGCTCGCGCTCGTCGTGTCGCCCGAGGCCGCGCCGGCTCACGGCGCGGCTCCGCAGGCCTCGGCGCGCGCCGAGGCCTACTACCAATACAGCCTGGGGCTGCAGGAGCGGCTCGCGGGCAACGTGGACGAAGCGCTCGCCGCGTACCGGCGGGCGCAGAAGCTCGATCCGGCGGCGTCCTCGATCCGGGTCGAGACGGCGCGCCTGCTGCGCGAGATGGGCCGCCTCGACGAGGCCCTCCAGGAAGCCAAGGCTGCGGTCGCGCTCGACGCGGACGACACCGACGCCCACCTGGTGCTCGCGCAGCTCGAGCAGATCCAGGCGGCCGGACCCGACGCGGAGGCCGCGCTGCGGCGCGCGGCCTCGCACTACGAGCAGGTCGTGCGCCTGCGGCCGAGCGACGGGCAGTCGCTGCTCAACCTCGCGGGAATCTACGGCCAGCTCCAGCAGCACGAGCAGGCCGCGCGCGCCTGGGAGATGTACCTGGCGCTCGACCCCGGCAACTTCGAGGCGCACGTGCAGCGCGGCACCCACCTGCTGCTTGCGGGCAAGTCGGACGAGGCGGCCGCGGCGATGCGCGCGGCGCTCGAGCTTTCGCCCGGCTCGGCCCGCGCCTACCAGATCCTGGGCGACATCTACGCTCGCGCCGACAAGCTGGAAGAGGCGGTTGCGAACTACCGCAAGGCGCTCGAGGTCGACGCCGGCAACGTGCGCATCCGGCTGGGGCTCGGCGAAGTGCTGCTCGACGCCAAGCTGCCGGAGCAGGCGCTCGCCGAGGCCGAGGCCGTGCTGCGCGCCGACGCGCAGAATCGCTTCGCTCTCGACCTCAAGGCGCGCGGCCTGCGCGACCTGCGCCGCTTCGACGAGGCGGATGCCGCGGCGGACGTCCTGATCGCGGGCGATCGCAACGATCTGAAGGCCAGCTACCTGAAGGTGACGATCGCCGAGCAGCGTCGCGACCACGCAAAGGCGGCGGCGCTGCTCGAGGAGATCCTGGCCCGTCCCGTGAGCGGCGAGGAGGCGGCCAACCGGCGCGTGTTTCACGTGCACCTCGGATTCGCCTATCAGCAGCTCGGGCGCTACAAGGACGCCGCCCGCGCGTTCGCCAGCGCGATCGAAGCGGGAGATGCACCCGACGCCAACCTGCTGACCTTCCACGCCGAGGCGCTCTCGCTCGCCCGCGAGAAGGACGAGGCCCTCGCCGCGACGCGCGCGGCGCGCGGGCGCTTCCCGGACGATCTGGACCTCGCCTCGCTCGAGGCAACGCTGCTGCGCGAGAAGGGCGACACGGCTGCGGCGACGGCGATCGTCGTGGCGCTGCGCGCCAAGTCGCCGACCGACCCGAGAGTGCTCGGCCGCGTGGCCGACTTCTACCGGCGCGCGGGGGACTTCCAGGAGGCCGAGGTCGCGTTGCGCCAGGCGCTCACCGCGGACCCGAAGAACCTCGGGGTGCTGTTCCAGCTCGGCGCGGTTCTCGAGCGCCAGAAGCGGCACGACGCGGCCGAGACGGCGTTCCGCCAGGCGCTCGCGATCGAGCCCGAGTCCGCCCCGGTGCTGAACTACCTCGGCTACATGAACGCCGACCGCAACGTGCGGGTGGAGGAAGCGCACGCTCTGATCCAGAAGGCGGTCGAGATCGAGCCCCAGAGCGCGGCCTACCAGGACAGCCTGGGCTGGGCGCTCTACCGGCTGAACCGGCTCGAGGCGGCGGAGGGGGCCGTCCGCACCGCCCTGGAGCGTGACGCCGACAACGCCGTGATCCTCGACCATCTCGGAGACATCGTCGCCAAACGCGGACGCGTCGCAGAGGCGGTCGGCTACTGGCAGAAGGCCATGAAGGGCGAGGACGACGACGGCGAGCTCGACCGACCGCGCGTGGAGGCGAAGATCCGTGAGGCCCAGGGGGCGCTCCAGGCCCAGCAGCAGCCCATCGCGCCGCCCAGGCCCTGAGCTCGCGGCGCTCGCGCTGCTGCTCGCCCTCTCGTGTGCGACGGCGCGCCTGCCCGC
>Ga0209342_10007478_pt1 | contig 11001 bp, 16 predicted proteins | sample RifCSP16_2_FD_184023 | JGI IMG/M metagenome (GOLD analysis project Ga0209342, IMG submission 184023) | Soil microbial communities from Rifle, Colorado - Rifle CSP2_sed 16_2 (SPAdes) (version 2) | ecosystem: Environmental > Terrestrial > Deep subsurface > Rock core/Sediment | place: Rifle... | reverse complement strand
TTGCACTGACCAGCGACGGGATATTCAATGCCCACGTGGCCGTCCGGGAATGGAACGACGAGGTGATATTCCTGCGGAAGGTGATGCCGGGGATGGCGGATAAGAGCTATGGGATACAGGTGGCAAGGCTTGCGGGCCTGCCAATGGAGATCATCATCAGGGCCAGGGAGGTCCTTGCCAATCTCGAGAAGGAAGAGCTGGACGACAGAGGCATCCCTAAACTGGCGCATACCGGTGAAGATAATCCCCTCTTACCCCCCTTGATTAAAGGGGGGATGGGGAGATTGAAGGGATCTTACCAGACAGATCTGTTCGGCCAAAAGCATGACCCACATCCTGTAGTAGAGGAAATCAGAGAATTAGATCTCATGAACATGACTCCCATTCAGGCCCTCGCAAAGCTGGATGAATTGAAGATCAGGCTTAATAAACAAGAATAGATTTGTCTCGTTGCTAAGCTCCAGCTTATTAAGGGTCTTATAATAGAATTAACATTAAGCTATAATGCTGGCGCTTTTGTTCTCGTTAACAAGCTCTGCTGCCTAAAAGCTGGAGCTTTTAGGCATTGGCGTTCCCAAGCAGGAGCTTGGGAACGAGAGAAAAACAGCATCAAAAAATAGTTGACATAGTAAAAGACAATATATATGATCACCATTCTTTTAATGATAGTTAATTATAGGTAAATGCGTTATCTATCCATACAGGCTTTTCCCCTTATGATGCCTCTGCAATATACGGCAGCGCTAATCGCCTTTATGGGGATCAAAGAAGATATCGATACTTCGAGTCTAAATTATTTCAGTGTAATCTTTCCCCCGATAGCTATGACAGACGGCCCAATGCATGGGGTTTTTAATTGAGCTTCCTCTTAACCTTTATCATATTGTTTATCTTCTGGATACTCCTGTCGGGTGAGTTCACCTTTGTAATTCTGGCGTCAGCCGTCGTATCCTGTTTTTTTGTCGCACACATATCTCACGACCTTTTAATAGGAAAGGCTGATATCAGTCCCGGCATAGCGAGGATACTCAGATTCATCAAATACCTCCCCTGGCTCCTCTGGCAGATTGTACTCTCTAACATAGACCTGGTCTACCGGACACTTCACCCCGGTATGCCGATTGACCCGTGTGTTATTACCTTTGATACTGACCTGACCACAGATATGGGGATAACAACCCTTGCCAATTCCATTACACTAACACCAGGTACAATAACCATAGAGGCAAATGAGAAAGGTGCATTCATAGTCCATGCCATAGCGAAGGAACCTGCTGAAAGTCTCCTGGCGGGCGAGATGCAGGCCCGGGTAAAAGGAGTGGAGGGATAACAGGTGTTTAATATAGCAGCGATCATTATAGTTCTGGCGGCGTCCCTGGTTCTTTACAGGGGTATTAAAGGCCCCAGGGTCTATGACAGGGTTCTGGCTGTAAACGCGATCGGGACAAAAACGGTCGTGCTTATAGCGCTTATAGGATATATCTTTGAGCGTCCGCATTTTCTTGACATCGCCCTTGTATATGCGCTCATAAACTTTATCTCAACGATAGCCTTCCTGAAGTACCGCGAAACGGGGAGGCTGGATTAGGAAGATATAGGGGCAAGGGTCATGGGGAATGGCCATAACCCTTGCCCCATGACCCTTTGAAAGAGGAGCTATACCTTATGGATATCAGGACTATCATAACAGGAGTTTTTCTGGCAGCCGGCTGCTTTTTTATCGTTGTAGCCGCCATCGGGATTCTGCGGTTCCCTGATTTTTATTCGAGGATGCACCCTGCCGGCAAGACCGACACCCTTGGACAGACCCTGATATTAATGGGGCTGATGGTATATGAGGGATTTTCCCTGATAAGTGTTAAGCTCCTGTTCATTATTATTTTCGCGTTTATTGCCAACCCGACAGCGACCCATGCCCTTGCAAGGGCTGCATGGGTCGCTGGCCTGAGGCCATGGCAGAAGGGCGATGACAGGAGATGATCGTTTGTAAGAACTCCATATTTCTCCTTTCCATGGAAAATGAGAAGGGGATGCAAAGATGATTATTGACCTGATACTTCTCTTATTCCTTGTTGTAAGCGCCCTGGCGGCAGTTTTAATGAAGGATCTGCTGAGCACTACGGTTATCCTCGGGGCTTATAGCCTTATAATGGCTATAGTCTGGACGAGGCTTAATGCCGTCGATGTCGCATTTACAGAGGCGTCCGTTGGCGCCGGTATTACAACGATGCTGATAATAGCGGCCCTGAGCAGGACAAAAAGGATGGAAGAAGACCAGAGATCCGAGGGAATAGGCAGGAATTCAAGGAGATCAGAATTCAGGAATTTTCTGCTCTTTATCGTTGCGTTCGTTACCTGTGGCATACTGGTGTATGGAACAATGGATATGCCTGACTATGGGGATAAGAATGCGCCCGCACAGACCCATGTCGCACCGAGGTATATCGAAAAATCCTATGAGGAGGCAGGGGCGATTAATTTTGTTACCGCGATCCTTGCGAACTACAGGGGATATGACACCCTCGGAGAAACTACCGTTATATTCACCGCAGGGATATCTGTCATACTCCTGTTAAGGAGAAAGAGATGAAGGATAATATCATTGTAAGGACGATCTCCAGGATATTAATCCCCTTCATACAGATTTACTCACTCTACGTCTTAGCCCATGGCGACCTTGGTCCCGGTGGTGGCTTTCAAGGCGGCGTGATTATCGCCTCAAGTATCATCCTCTATGTGATGGTCTTTGGAATTGAGGAGGGGAGAAAGAGGGTCTCTGAGAAAACCTGCGACCTCCTGAATCCATCAGGGGTTTTGATCTATGCAGGCGTGGGGGTTGCGGCCCTCCTGGGAGGGGGGGTATATCTCGAATACGCTGCCCTTCCTATCGAGCCGGCACACCTGGCAAGCCATTTAGGCATCTATGGCATTGAGATAGGGGTGTTCATTACAGTGTCCGCTGTGATGATGACTATATTCTTTGAGACCGCAAGGCATGGAGATGATTGAGCTCATCCTCGGGAAATATAACTATTGGATTTATATCGCCTTGATGATGATAGGGTTCTATGCAACGATTGCAAAGGAGAACCTTATTAAAAAGATCATCGGGTTGAATATATTTCAGACGGCGGTCTTTCTTTTCTACATATCAATCGGAAAGGTAGACGGCGGAACCGCCCCGATATTGTGGGACAAGGCGGTTCTCTATGACAACCCCCTTCCACATTGCCTGATGCTCACGGGCATCGTCGTATCTGTGAGTACAACCGCCGTCGCCCTTGCCCTGATCATAAAAATCTACAAGGCATACGGAACCATAGAGGAAGATAAGATACTGGAAATGGGAGAAGAGGAAAAAACCCCAACACCCGGTTCCTGGCCCCAGGGCAGCAGATGAATATAGTAGCAAACCTTCCAGTCCTCGTCATTATAATACCTTTGATTTCAGCGCTCCTTATTCCACCCATTGGAAGGCTGAATAGAACATTTAGCTGGTACGTAGCCATATCTGCAACCTTCTTATCCTTTTTAATCTCTATTTCACTTTTAGATACAGTCATGGCAAATGGCAGGATCAGTTACAGGCTCGGGGCATGGGAACCTCCGTGGGGAATAGAGTATGTGGTTGATTATCTAAACAGTTTTGTACTGGTCGTTGTTTCCTTTATAGCGTTTATTATGACGGTATATTCAAAAAAGAGCGTAGAGAAGGAGATTGAGAGGAGTAAGATACCCTTCTTCTACTCTGTCTATGTGCTCCTGGTAACAGGACTTCTGGGGATGATCATAACCGGAGATATATTTAATCTATATGTGTTTATAGAGATATCCTCCCTTGCCGGCTATACCCTGGTGGCTATGGGAAAGAAGAGGGATGCACTCATCGCAAGCTATAATTACCTCATACTCGGCACCATAGCCGCTACATTTATCCTTCTTGGTATTGGCTACCTCTATATGGTAACCGGCAGCTTAAATATGGGGGACCTGAGAGAACGGCTGCCAATGCTTTATCACTCAAAGGTTGTGCTTACGGCGTTTGCATTCTTCACAGTAGGGCTGAGCCTGAAGCTTGCCCTTTTCCCGCTTCATATATGGCTGCCGAACGTATACACCCACGCCCCATCGGTGGTATCCGCAGTCATGGCAGCAACCTCCACGAAGGTAGGCGCCTATGTCCTGTTACGGATTCTGTTCAGCGTATTTACAGTAGAATTTGACCTGCATTCGGTGCCTATTACAAAGATACTCCTTCTGCTCTCTGTCCTTGCCATCATTGCAGGCTCTGTCCTTGCCATCGCACAGACCAACATAAAAAGGATGCTCGCATACTCCAGCGTCGGCCAGATCGGCTACATAGTCCTTGGGGCTGCACTTGCCAATCAACTCGCCATGACCGGGAGCCTTCTCCACATATTGAATCATGCCTTAATGATAGGTGCGCTCTTTATGGTTGTAGGCGCTATCGCCTATAAAACCGGCATCGAAGAGATATCAGGCCTGAAAGGGATGGGAAAAAAGATGCCCCTGACTATGGCGGCTTTCACCGTCGGATCCCTCTCAATGATTGGTATCCCCCTCACAGTCGGTTTCGTGAGCAAGTGGTATCTGGCGCTTGGCGCCCTGGAGGCAGGCATGTGGTATTTTATACCGGTAATACTGGTGAGTTCACTGCTTACGGCGATCTATTTCTGGAGGATTATAGAAAGTATATATTTCGGGAGTGCAGAAAGCGAGACGGGACATGCGGATTATGCCCTCGTACACAACCCCCATCCTGTTTTCGGCAACCGGGGTGACGCGCCACTGGGCATGCTAATCCCTACACTTTTACTGGCGAGTCTATGTATCGTCTTTGGCATCGCTGCCTTTATACCGGTGTCCGTAGCAACACAGGCTGCGGTTATGCTTCTGGGGGCAAATTAGTGGATATCATTCAATCAGCAAAACCGCTTTATGCCATCGCCGCATCGTTGATTGCCATTGTACCGATAGGCATTTCTCACCGGCGGCCCAATCTCCGGGAAACCTGGACCATTCTGGCCTCACTTGTCAAATTTTCTATCGTTGCTTCTATGTTCCCGGTTATTTTTAGTGGAAAGGTCATCGAATACCCCATCCTGACGGTCCTTCCGGGACTCGATATAAAGTTCAGGGTGGACGCCCTCGGCATTCTCTTTGCCGGCACCGCATCTTTCCTGTGGATTGTGACGTCGTTCTATTCCATTGGATATATGCGGACTTTAAAGGAACATGCCCAGACCCGGTATTTTATCTTCTTTGCAGCAACGATGGCGGCCGTTGTCGGTGCAGCTTTTTCGGCAAACATGTTCACCCTTTTCCTGTTTTATGAAATGATTACCCTATGCACGTTCCCGCTGGTTGCCCATAAACAGACGCCGGAGGCCATTAGAGGGGCAAGGATCTATATCATCTATCTGCTCGGGTCATCGGTGGCATTTCAGTTGTTTGCTATATTCCTGACCTATTTTACCGCCGGCACCCTCGAGTTTTCCAGGCAGGGGATTCTCTCGGGGAAGGGGTCTGACGTTCTCCTGATCATCATATTCATCCTCTTCATTGCCGGCATAGCAAAGGCGGCTATCATACCGTTCCACAACTGGCTTCCTGCGGCAATGGTTGCACCGACACCTGTCAGCGCCTTGTTGCATGCCGTGGCTGTGGTCAAGGTAGGTGTTTTCACCGTCTTAAGAGTCATATTTTTCATCTTTGGAACAGACCTGCTGCATCACCTGAATTTAAGTACGATCATGGCTTATTTTGTCTCATTTACCATCATCGTCGCCTCTGTTATTGCTCTGACAAAGGACAATTTGAAGGCGAGACTCGCCTATTCCACGATCAGCCAGCTTTCATATATCATACTCGGTGCCATCCTCCTGACCCCGAGCAGCATGGTTGGCGGGATTGTCCATATTGCGAACCACGCCTTTTCCAAGATAACTCTCTTCTTCTGCGCCGGCTCTATTTACTGTGCTGCCCACAAGACTGAGGTCAGCCAGCTCTCCGGGATTGGCCGGAAGCTCCCCTGGACAATGACGGCATTTTTTATCGCCTCTCTCAGCATGATCGGAGTGCCGCCTGTCGCCGGATTTGTCAGCAAGTGGTATCTTGCGCTGGGGTCGCTGGAAGCCAGAGAGATACCAATACTGGTCGTTCTTCTTGCCAGCACTCTGCTGAACGCTGCGTATTTCTTGCCCATATCATACAAGGCGTTCTTCGAAGAGCCTGAGAAGGGTTATGCCGGTAACAGCCACAATGATGATACACATGGGCACAGTGACAGTCATGGACATGGTGATGCACCTCATGAAGAGATCAGAGAGATCCCGATGATAGCCATACCTCTGGTGATCACGGCCATCATTTCTACCTTGATCGGGATATACCCCGACTACATCTTAAGTCTTGCCAGGGATGTACTGAAATGATCAGAAAAGCGGTAAATTATTTGGGTGACCCAAAGAATATTCGCAGGCACAGGATAACCCTCTGGATTATTCTCGCGCTGGTCTTTATAGCAGACCTTCTCGTTCCCCGGGCCCATGTTGAACATCTTTGGGATAAGATTCCCGGGTGGAGCGCCTTTTATGGACTTGTATCCTGTGTCCTTATCATAGTAGTCTCCAAGTTTCTGGGTTATGCGTGGCTCATGAAGAAAGAGGATTACTATGACTGAGTGGCTTCATCCATCCATACTGTTCATCGGTGGCGCCATCCTGATCCCCTTTCTGAGGGGGAAGGCACAGAAGGGGTACCTCCTCCTGGTTGCTGCAGCAGCCATTCTTGTCACCTTCTCCATGTCTCATGGCACCTTCTGGACATCCAATTTTCTGGGACAGGAGATCATATTCGGCAGGGTGGACAGGCTCAGCCTTGTCTTTTCCTATGTCTTTACGATCATGGCTTTCATCGGGATTACCTATGCCCTCCACGTGGATGATACGCTTCAGCACATGGCTGCCTTCTTCTATGTGGGCAGTTCCCTGGGGGTGGTATTTGCGGGTGACTACCTGACCCTCTTTATCTTCTGGGAGATCATGGCCTTTGCCTCTGCCTACCTGGTCTTTGCCAGCCGCAAGAGGGAGGCGATTGAGGCCGGATCCCGCTATCTCATGTTTCACATACTGGGAGGGGTTTGTCTGATGGCAGGCATCCTCCTCCATTACGTGGATACTGGTTCATTCCTTGTTGGACCCATGGAGCAGAACGGAAGTCTGGCATTCTATCTCATACTGATCGGATTCCTTATCAATGCCGCTGTCCCTCCTCTCCATGCATGGCTCGTGGATTCCTATCCCGATGCAACCGTAACCGGCGCGGTCTTTATGTCCGCCTTTACTACCAAAACCGCCATATATGTGCTGGTCCGTATATTTCCAGGGACGGAGATCCTGATCTGGTTGGGAGTCATCATGGCCCTCTATGGAGTTGTCTATGCTGTTCTTGAGAATGATGTCCGCAGGCTTCTTTCCTACCACATTGTCAGTCAGGTTGGTTACATGGTGGCAGGCGTTGGTATGGGGACAGAGATGGCCCTTAACGGTTCCGTATCGCATGCCTTTGCGCATATACTCTACAAGGCCCTCCTGTTTATGGGAGCCGGAGCAGTCATTCACATGACAGGGAGACGAAAGCTTACAGAACTGGGTGGACTGTACAAGTACCTTCCTCTAACATTTGTTCTTTATATGGTAGGAGGGGTTGCCATATCTGGCTTCCCACTGTTCAGCGGTTTTGTGAGTAAGTCGATGGTTGTTTCAGCCGCAAACCACGGAGGCTGGCCGATAGTGGCGCTCCTCCTGACCATGGTGTCGGCAGGTACCTTCCTCTCTATTGGTCTTAAACTTCCATACTATGTGTTCTTTGGAAAGGACTCCGGGGTAACAGCTAAGGAACCGCCACTGAACATGCTTATTGGGATGGGACTGGCAGCATTCCTCTGCATCGCCATTGGTGTATCCCCAGACGCTCTCTATGGCGTGTTGCCGTACCCGGTACATTTTGAACCGTATACGGCGGATCATGTCACAGGGGCACTCGCCATCCTTATGTTCACGGCCCTTGGGTTCTTTTTACTTTTGAAACGACTAGACCCGGAACCGACCATCAGTGTAGATACGGACTGGTTCTATAGAAAAGGGGTCAGGGTCTTTTTCTGGTTTGTAGATAAACCGATGACGACATTCGGCAATCACATAGGAACGTTCTTTTTTCATTCCATTCCGAGCTATTTAATATGGTTTAGCAAAAACCCACTAGCGGCTTTGAAGATCGGTATGGAAAACGTCTTTATGCGGTTCTGTCGTCAACCACGCAGGAAACAGATCGAATACAGGATAGAGCGGGAAAAGGCCATCTATCCGGGCGATATTATAAAACCCTGGCCCATAGGTTCTACAGTTTTGTGGATAACTCTCGTTTTTATCGGCCACCTCCTGCTATATTACTTGTAAGTCGCCGGTCATGGATGATAATTTATAAATGGAAATTTCTGTTGAAATTTCAGGGGCAAGTTGATATTATTTCTACGTACGGTCCCATCGTCTAGAGGCCTAGGACGCCGCCCTCTCACGGCGGCAACACGGGTTCGAATCCCGTTGGGACTACCAATAGAAATCAATAAGTTAGGAAGTTGGGCAGGTTACTTACGTAATATTTACGTAATAGAAAATTAGGGTTTTATGGCCCTTCCCTTTGACCCCGAAATTATCTCCACTCACACAGAATATCTCAGGTTACTCAAAGCATACCAGGACGCTAAGGAAGCCTATCAGTTGGACGACTCAAAAGAGAATTGGGACAGGATGCAAGAGGCTGTGTTTGAGCTTAAAAAACATAATGACAAACGGGATAGGTAAGGCTTTTCAGTCTGGTAATGAGGTTTTTCTGGTCGCCGACGGGGTATTTCAGGTCGCTAATGAGGCATTTTAGGGGTTTCTTTCGCTTCTGGAAGGGTATCCTTCACCGGCAGTAGCTTTAACAGGCCCTTTGCGTGACGATCCATAGTTGTCAATTCCTGGTCTGTAAGTGTTGCATTGCGGTGACCCTCCCATAGGTTAGCAGGCGTGTTCTATCGGGTCACGGCCTTGAAAGTCAATGGCCGGAAGGCCCACAACTGTGAAGTTTTAACCGGCCTTCTTTGCCTGGAGCTTAATAACAAGTGTGCTATCCAGTGCATCTGCTATCTTTTTGAGGGTCTCTACTGTGGCCTTACTAAATGCCCCCCGCTCTAATCTTGAGATTGCACTTTGTTTAGTTCCTAACCGCTTTGCAAGTTCAGCCTGTGATATTTTCTTTCTCTCCCGCACCTTGATCATACTCCCTAACAATTCAAATTCAGGTTCAAGATCATCCCATGCCTTTTTAAACTCAGGGTCTTTCATCTGTTCTGCTTTATACTCATCTAAAGTAGTTCCCCTGGTATAACCTTTTGTTGTAGCCTTTTTCATAATTGCCCCCCTTCCCTGATTATAAAATCATTCATCCTCTTTTCAGCAAGTACAATATCCCTTACCGGTGTTTTCTCTGCCTTCTTAATAAATCCGTGCAGCAAAATAAACCGCTTACCGGTATAAGTGAAATATAAAACCCTTATGGCCCCCTGACTGTCCTTTATTCTCAGTTCTCTTATCTTCCCTCTTACCTGCCTGGTATATGGTTCTTTAAGCAGGACGCCGTATTCAACCAACATCTCAATTGATTTAACTACCTTTGCCCTTGCCGATTCTGACAGAGAATTTTAAAAGTCCTTTGCCGGTTCTTTTCCGGCCATATCTCTGTAAAACTCAACCTTCCATATCATGTAACTTACTATAACATATAAGTTATGTAATCAGCAAATAAAAAAGCTCTGCTGAGCGTCCATGACTCGTTAGCGTAACAGTGATGAGATATTTGACGGCTTACAAAACGGACTCAAACAGCCTGTTATTGAGGTAGGGAAGGGGTAGGGCTGTCCGCCGGGGGATCACGAACACGGCCGCAATTCAGGCACTTGAGCATATAGAAAACAAGGCAGCCGTCCATCATGCGTTCAAAAATCATAAAGCCATGACATCGGGAACATTTCATGGGATGAAGCCCTGAAAAAATAGGGGACCGGTGGGAGAAGGTCACCGGCCCCCTGAAGTCTTGCTGCGGCCTGAATATGCCCGGAAGAGTCGGGGGCGGGACAGGCCGTTTACTGAGGTTCCCGCCTTTGTGTTCAATGATCGTGGTTTTCCATGTGCACCTATGGATATGCGAATCATTGGTTTTCTGCTCCGGGTCGCCCCCCGGAAGTGATGCGGGACGCCTCCGACATCACAACTGTTTTTCCAATATCTCAATTTTGCCCGTTACCTCAAGTGACTGAGCATCACAGTAAGGAATTGTTATTATCGAATCAACCTTAACAGGTTTCCCCTTTATGCAGAAGGCCGCCTTCAACACTTTAACCCGTGTTGGCGCCATGATCGCCGGATCATTCTGCGGCAGTGGCGCTGATTTAAGAAATGCGAGTCTCTCGCGCTCAGTTTCCCATGATTTCATGATTGCCCCCTACGTGATAGACGTTGCCAAGGTGTATGCTGACAAATCAACGGTTATTGCTACGTCAACCGCCACTAATACCCGCACCTGGACTGTGCCGTTTTTGAATAGTGCGGGATCGCATGGGTTGACTTCAATCTGAAGGCCATTTCCCCACAACCCAAGAGTCACGCCGGACATTGGCCCTGACAGCATTGTAGCCGCTGGCATAGTTGTTGTTGCAAATGAAGGACAACCTGCAACCTTATCATCCTGCCATATGAAGCCGCCATTTCCAGAAGCCTTCTCCCTGCCTTCCAACAAGCCCCGGATGGTTGGAGTTGAGATATACTAATCAGTTCATAAGTAAAGCCTCATTGTAGTATAATAGGAGGCATGAGAGAAACTGATGGGAGAAAACTGAAGCATGATGTTTTGGAGGCGTTTAGGATACGGGCAGTGCAG
>Ga0209342_10007476_pt1 | contig 11002 bp, 9 predicted proteins | sample RifCSP16_2_FD_184023 | JGI IMG/M metagenome (GOLD analysis project Ga0209342, IMG submission 184023) | Soil microbial communities from Rifle, Colorado - Rifle CSP2_sed 16_2 (SPAdes) (version 2) | ecosystem: Environmental > Terrestrial > Deep subsurface > Rock core/Sediment | place: Rifle... | reverse complement strand
GCCCGTTTCGGTCATCCGGCCCTTGCGCCCCAGCCACAGCCAGGGCAGGGCAGCTGACGGGTGCCGTACCCTCAGTCTGAAATAACGGTCAAGGGCCTTGACCGTCCTGGCCCCGATGGGCAGGATGCGCTCGAGGCGTCCTTTGCCGATAACCCGAAGGACGCCCATGTTCAGGTCTACGTCGTTGGTTTCGTCGTCGGCGGGGGTCCAGCGCAGCCCTTCTATCTCAGCACGGCGGGCGCCGGTGTCGATGAATACCCGCAGTAGGGCGGCGTCCCGCCTGTCGGCGAAGTCCGATCCCTTCTCGCAGGTGGCTAGTAGTCGCTTTAGCTCAGGCTCTCGTAGCACGTCCGGCGTGGCTTCGGGAACCTTCGGGGGCCGCATCCTGGCCATCGGCGACTCTCTGATCTCGCCCTCTTCCGCCAGCCACTTGAAGAAGGACTGGCAGCCCCTAAAGCGGTTGTTCGCTGTCGCTGGCTTCCATCGTTCCAGCAGGTGGGTGATGAAGGCTTCGACGTGCTCGCGGGTGATACTGGCCACGTCCTGGGGCATCCCTTGCTCGGTCAGGAAGCAGGCCAGTTGGTGGGCCGACTCTGTGTAGGTCTGCTGAGTGCGTGGCGATAGGTTCTCAGCCCGGAGATGGCGACCGTACGACTCGATGTTGACAGCCATGTCGCCCGCTGCTGTAATGGGTGCGGAGGCTTGACGCATGGTGCTTACCCCTTCCTGTAACTGGCCAGACACCTGCTCAGTTATGGTTTCCAGGGGTGTCTGTGACCGGCTTTCCACAGCCCCAGTTATAGACTATTCGAGCGCTGTGCGTCAAGCCCCTTTCAGTTAGAGGTTCTAACTGAATCTGACAGTGAGCGGGCGTAGCTCAGTGGTAGAGCATCTGCTTCCCAAGCAGAGGGCCGTGGGTTCGATCCCCATCGCCCGCTCCAGAGCCAGCATTCGAGAGTGAGGACGCCGTGCAGTAAGCATGCGCGGCGTCTTGTGCTGTTAGCCGCCGCAACCGCCTGAGACTGTCGAGAAGTGGTTCTAGGGGCCGATTTCCGTCGACGGCTGCCGCCTGCAAAGCCCATCGTGGCCCTCTGCTTCCCCTCCGGAGCCGCTCGCGGCTGAATCTGCAACCGCCTTGACCGGAGGCGATAGAGGTACTCTGCCTTCGAAGCAGAGGATCGCCTCGAAGCTATGACCCTTCGCTTCGACGGTCACGGGCCGACACGGTTAGGTCGCGGGCCCCTCACGCCGAGATCACGCGCGGGTCGCGAGTCTCCTCGGAACTCCTGGACAAGGAGTGCGGCGATCGCGTTGCCGCACGGTCTCGTAGAGAGTGCGGGGGTACGTTCGGTCAGTTACTCCGGCAGGAGACTCAACGCCTGGACGTGGCGGGGGCGCATCGCGGCGCAGGAAACGATACTGTTCTGCGACGCCTGTGGAACAACAGCGCCGTGACCCTACACTTCATGCGGTTGGCGAAGCGGCGGTGGGAGAAGCAGAGCGGTGCCACGTCGCGAGACTAAGCTCGCACTACTTTCAAGTGGCTGCCCGACACTCCGCGACCGCCAGTTCCGCACCGTCTAGCACCTGGAGGCCGCTGATGCGCCCCTTTGCCGGCGAACGGATCAGACGCCATCCGCGCCGTCGGAGCGGAGCTCTCGAGAGGCCAGCCGCAGTTCGATCTTCGCCCTGGTCCCCTTCCCGACTTCGCTTTCGATCCTGATGCTGCCGCCGTGGGCTTCTACGATGTGGTGGGCGATCGACAGGCCCAGGCCGGTGCCGCCGGACTCGCGCGATCTGGCCTTGTCGACGCGGTAGAACCGGTCGAAGATGTGCGGTAGGGAATCGGCTGGAATTCCCGATCCGGTGTCGGCCACGGTTACAGTCGCCCGCCGGTGAGCGCGGCCGACCTCCAGATCGACCCGACCGCCGGCGTCCGTGTACTTGATCGCGTTGTCAAGCAGTGTCACCAGAGCTTCCCGCAGACGCTCCCGGTCGCCCCGGACCCACACGTTCCCGTCGTTTCGCGTCTGTATAGCAATTCCTTTGGCATTTGCCAGAGCCCGCATCGCTCGCGCGACTTCCTCAGTCAGCTCACTCAGATCAACTGTTGACGACATGAGAGCGGCCTTGTCGCCGTCCGACTCGGCCAGCGTTAGCATCTGCGAAACCATCTTCCCCAGCCGCTCGGACTCGCTCACAATATCCTCCAGAGCCACTGTGTCGGCGGTGGCCTCCCCTCCTGCCCGTGACCTCAGGTGGCGCTGGACCAACTCGGCGTTGGTGCGCACGACCGCAACCGGTGTCCGAAGTTCATGGGACGCATCCGCGACGAACGTGCGCTGAGCGTCCATCGCCGCCCGGATGGGGCGCAACGTGCGACCCGACAGGATAAAGCCGGCGGCAGCCGCAGGAATGATGCTGCCGCCGAAGATAGCCAGGAGCACCATGCGCAGCTGCGACAGGGCCGAGTGCTCCGGTTCGGTGCTTCGGCCAATCTGCGCTAGGACCGCGCTCCCGTCCTGGGCTCTCGCGGCGAGAACATAGACTCGCAGCGATTCGCCCTCGGATGATTCGGTACTGGCGAAGGCGCTGCCAGCCTCCAGGGCCTCTTCAAGCGCCGATACGGGCGCGAGCCCCTGAGTATCTACGTTTGGAGAGGTGAGCAGGGTCTGGCCCTCGCCATCGACCACCGCATAGAAGTAGCCACCCGTGGTCTTGGCGGGCGGGACGAACTCCCCCGGCGGACCACCATGCGGCGGACCACCGACGAACTCCGAAAGGTCCCGTACGGCACGCTGCTCAAGGTCGTCATCCACGCGCGCGAACAAGACGGAACGAGTGGTCAGATAGACTGCTATCGCGGCGGCTAGAAGTATGACGGCAAGAACCACCGTGAATGCGGAGGTCAATCGCCATCGGGCAGCCGAGAACATCCTATTCTCCGAGGACGTACCCGACTCCGCGTACGCTCCGAATTTCGAGGGGGACGGCAAACCGCCTGAACTTCCGCCGCAGGTACGTCACGTAAACGGGGATGAGGTTGGACTCGGGCCACGTTTCGTAGCCCCAGACGTGATCGAGGATCTGCGTTCGGGTGAGCACGCGCCCCTCGTTGCGCATGAGCACCTCAAGCAGCGCGAACTCGGTTGGACTCAGGTCTATGGTCCGGCCCTTGTACTGTGCGCGCCGCCGTAGCAGGTCCAGCTCGATCCCGTAGACCTGCAGCCGGTCGCCCGCGCGCGCTTCCACCTGCCGGCGCGTGAGAGCGCGTAACCTCGCCGTGAGCTCGCCGAACGCGAACGGCTTGGGCAGATAGTCGTCCGCCCCTGCGTCGAGGCCCTGGACGCGGTCGGACACGGCCGTACGGGCAGTTAGCATCAGCACGGGGACGTTCACCTCGTTTGCGCGCAGGGTGCGACACACCTGGACGCCATCCATCAGGGGTAGCATCACGTCCAGAATCATCACGTCGTACGGATTCTCCATGCCGAGCTCGAGACCTCGCTCCCCGTCGTGAGCCGTCTCCACAGTGTGGCCGTCTTCCTCGAGCAGGGTGCTCAAGGCCCGCGCCAGTTTCCGATCGTCCTCAACGAGCAGTATCCGCATTTTCGGGGTCCTCTCTGATAAAGAGTCTCCGGCATAAACATTAAAGGACGATTGGAGCCGGCGCTCCATTGATGAACTCTAATCGTTTTCCAAACCTGCCTTAACGTTCACAATGTACCGTGCCTTGCTGAGAGAACAGGAGGGCAGGGGAATTGGCAGACGAGATTCAAGGAGCTGGGCGGGAACACCACGCAGGGGCCATGTCGGTTCGTTCCGCTCTCGCGGCCGCCGCTGCCCTGGTGGCGGTCTCCCTCCTCGCCGCCGCTTGTTCAAACGACGAACAGAATCGAGACGAGACTCCTGCTGCCACCACGGCCGCAGCGGAGCCGAGCGCCTCGCCGTCGCCTGGGGGCGGTGAGTTGGCGCAGCAGGGCTATCCGATAGTGGATACGGGACAAACGCTCTGCTATGACAACGCTGCAGAGATTGCCTGCCCAACAACACAATCGCCGTTCTATGGGCAGGACGCGCAGTATCAAGGAAATCGGCCGAACTACACCGTGAGTGCCGATCAAAAGACGGTTCATGACAATGTTGCCGACTTGACCTGGCAGCGCAGTCCGGACACGAACGGTGACGGCGTCCTCACGTACGACGACGAGCTGACGTTGACGCAGGCGGAAGCACTGCCCGCAACGCTCAATGCTGCAAACCACGGCGGTTACAGTGACTGGCGTCTGCCCACCATCAAGGAGCTCTATTCGCTGATCAACTTCACTGGTCGTGAGCCCGCCCCCGAAGCTGCGGATGCTACCGGCGCCATGCCCTTTATTGATACAACGATCTTCGGATTCTCCTACGGTTTCACTGGCGATGGGGAGCGTATCATCGATTCCCAATACGTCTCGAGTAATCTCAGGGATGGCCCAATAGGACCTGAGGTCTTCGGCGTGAATTTCGCCGATGGCCGCATCAAGAGTTACGGGACTCCACCGGGAAGTTCGGAAAAGACCTATTTCGTGATCTGTGTTCGGGGAAACCCGGACTATGGCAAGAACGACTTCCAAGGCAACGGCGACAACACCATCACCGACCGAGCAACCGGTCTCACGTGGGCGAAGGACGATAGCAAGACCGGCATGAACTGGGAGCAAGCGCTCGCGTGGGTGCAAGAGATGAATGCGAAGGAGTACCTCGGCTTCAGCGACTGGCGGTTGCCGAACGCGAAGGAGCTGCAGAGCATCGTGGACTACTCACGCCAGACCGAAGCGACTGATTCCGCTGCGATCGACCGGGTTTTCAACGTCACCGCGAGCCAGAATGAAGCAGGCGCAGTGGACTACCCATACTACTGGACGGGAACAACGCACGGGAACGAAGGGGTCTACGTGGCCTTTGGGAGCGGGCTCGGCTACATGGATGGAGAGTGGGTGGACGTCCACGGTTCAGGCACGCAGCGCAGTGACCCGAAGCAGGGGGACCCGGCCGCATTCCCAACCGGTCGCGGTCCGCAGGGAGACGCCATCCGCATCAACAACTATGTGCGCCTTGTGCGCGGGTGAAAGCGTTGCCGTCTCGCAGGATATGCTCTAGGGCCGCCGCGTACGCTATCGTTCGACGGTGCCGGGCGTCCCATAGAAGCCGTCGCCGTTGATGTACGGCGCCTCGCCGACGACGTGATAGTGGTAGATGCCGTCCGGATACTCTGGCGTCGCGTGCGAGTGGCCGTGATACGCGTCTAGATCAGCGTTCGTGATCGCGGCGCCGTTTTCCTCCGGGCCGTAGACGGGGAAGCCGTCGAGCAGGAAGCCGACGAGCCCGTCCGCGGTTACCTGCTCGATGAGGCAGTCCGGCACGAGGTGGTAGTGGTACAGCCCTTCCATCTCCGGGTGGCCGCTGCACTGGTCGAACGAGTTGATCTCGTTGGTCAGCGGCTGGTCCGGCCCGGCGTACTGGTTGAACAGCGCGACGCCGTTGACCGCGATGCCGATGGGACCGAGCGGCGTCGCTTGGTGCGCGGCGGCCGCCTGCGGCTCTCGCGGGATGCGGAGCACCAGCGACTGGTCCGCGATCCTGTTCGGGTTTTGCTGGAACTGCGGGTTGTCGCCGTCGTAGACCGCATAGCGGGGGTCGGACGGATCGAAGTAGGGACTAACGTGCCCCGGCACGCCGTCTGACCGCAGTACGACGAAGTCGCCTTCGAAGGTGACCTCTACATTGTCGCTGAAGCCAGGGAACGGATCAGACGCAGGGGAGGCGGTCGGCGTCGCTGCGGCGGTGGCCCCCACGGTTGACGGTGCATCAGCGGTTGGAGCGACGGTGCCATCGCCGCCGCCATCGCCATCTGAGCAAGCCGACGCGAGCATGCTCACTGCCGCAAGCGCGCTGGCGATCACGGCGACCAGACGCCTGCCTGCTATTCGCCGCTCACCCCGACGCCCGTAAAGCGGCTCCGTGGAGCCGTGTGATCTCAAAGTCTTTCCTCTCTTCGGTCTATGGTTCCTGTGGCAAACGGGCCGGCATTCGGCACCCCCCGCACGGTCGCTTAGCGGTGGCTAGATTCTCGCTCGTGCCGATGATGCCGTCAAGCCGCCATGTCAACTCAGTGCCGGATTGCGCCGCCGGTGGGGCGCTCCGGCGAAGGCCAACTCAGGAAACGCCCGGCCCGCGTCTGCCGTCTTCGGCATGGGTCCAGCGCTGCAATCGGGACCCCGGTTTGGAGAACTCTAAGGCAAGTCCAAATCCATTTTAATGTCAACCCGTTAGCTTGGATTCAGCGGACGGAACCAGAGAAAGGGAGGTGCAGATAGCGGATCCAATAAGGAACAAGACCAACACCAGTCTAGCAACCGAATCGAAGAGGGAAAGGAGGTGACAAATGACGAAAGTACAGAACTGGACACTGACGGCCCTGGCAACGGCCACCCTGGTGGTCGGGATACTCCTGGCCACCGGCGCTCTCAGCTTCGCCCAGGAGGGTGACGACTCGACCCCGACGCCAACGCCAACGGCAACGGCGGAGGCCACGGACGACGCCACCGCTACGCCAAGCGGGGACGAATCCACGGACAGCGACAACTCCTCGGACAATGCGCAGGTCGACAGCGGCTGCGTAGGCGGAGGGCCGTTCCGGCAGTATGTCGAGGTGAAGGCGGCGGCGGCCGAGGTCCTAGGCATCTCGGAGAACGACCTCCAGAGCGCCCTGGACGACGGCCAGACCCTGGCCGAGGTCGCTGAGGCTCAAGGGATGAGTGCCGATGACTTCCAGGCGGCTCTGGCTGACAACATCACGGCTGACCTTCAGGCCAAGCTGGACGCCGGCGAGATCACGCAGGAGGAGTACGATCACATCGCCGGCGAGCTCGATGACCACCTGGACGTCATCATCAACGCTGAGGGCAGCTTCGGGTTCCCGGGGCGCCACGGCTACCGCCACCACCTGGACGTTCTTGACGTAGCGGCGGAGGTCCTGGGGTTGGACGAAGTCGACGTGAGAGACGCCCTGATAGACGGCCAGACCCTGGCCGAGGTTGCCGAGGCCCAGGGGATGAGCGTCGATGACTTCAAGGCGGCCCTTGTCGAGAACATCACGGCCGACTTGCAGTCTGAACTCGACGAGAGCGACATCACCCAGGACGAGTTCGACAACATCACCGAAGACCTCGACGAGAAAGTGGACGACATCATTAACGCCGAGGGCGGAATGTCGTTCGGCGGGCCCCACCGCGGCTTCGGCGGAGGCGCCGGGTTCCCGGCCCCGCTCGAGCCCGTTCCGTTTGGCGACGGAACGTAGACGCCGCAACGGTAGCACTAGGGGGCCGGAGCAATCCGGCCCCCCGGCGTTTTGGCGCAGCTCGCCGGGTCCTCATCGGCTGCATTGACTGAAGAGACACTTACGATTGACGAATTCTAATGCTCCTCCAAACCGCCCTTAATCTTCGCTTCGTACGCTTGGTCTTGACATGAACGGAACGGGAGCACGCCGAACATGAGCCAGGTTCTAGACGAGGTCTGCCCTCCAAAGGCGATCACAGCCGGCGGCACAGGGCCCAAATTCCGGCTTCGCTCATGCGGACGGTGCGGCGGAGACGCCTTCCTGGACCGGGCCGACGGCGGTGAGTGGCGCTGTCTTCAGTGCGCACGACCGGTCACCGTCGACGGCGGTACGAACGACCACCGCGAACTCGTGCATAGCGGCACCGCGCACGAGGCGCGACTGCGCGTAGGCGCAACCGAGAGGAGAAGGTGACGATGAAGCGTCTACTGCTCGCTGGAGCGCTCGTTGCTGTGCTCACGACGGCGCTGGCCGCCGGCGGCTGGTGGTTCCTGATCAGGGAAGACGCTCATCTGGCAAGCAGCGCGCCTGAGATCCCGGACGAGCTGCTCCAGTCGACGGCGACGCCCGCGGCGACCGAAGACGCCGGGCAGGACACTGCCTCGTCGTCGGTACTGACATTTCACATCAACCCGGAGCTGTCCGAGGCTGCCTACTTCGTCGACGAGGAGCTGGCTTCGATCGGTTTGCCGTCGACCGCGAAAGGCACGACGAACGAGATCGAGGGCGAGTTCTATCTGACCGCCGACCGTACCGCGCTCGCCGCTGACCAACAGTCCACGTTCGCGGTCGATCTGCGAAACCTGACCAGCGACGAATCGCGGCGCGACCAGCGCGTACAGCAGGCGCTCGAGACGTCGCAGTACCCCACCGCGACGTTCACCGTATCCGGCGTCACCGGCTACGACCCCGCGATCCCTGAGGGCGAGGAGCAGTCGCTCCAGCTCACCGGCATCTTCGACCTCCACGGCGTGGAGCGGGAGGTCACGTGGGAAGTCAAAGCTTACCGGGAGGCGAACGTCATCTCCGCGCTGGCCACAGTCACAATAAGCTTTGCGGACTTCGACATCACGGCGCCCACCTTTGCGGGGCTCGTGTCGATTAGCGACCAGGCCACGCTCCAGGTCCAGCTCATCGCGGAGGCTGTGTGATGATGCGACTTTTCCTCGACAGCAAAGGGCCCAGGCCATGAAGACCATCAGGCGGGCAGTGAGGGCACTGCTGCGCAGCCCCTTAAGGGCGGGCTTGCTGGTGGCGGTTCTCGCCGTGGCGATGGGGCTGTCCCTCATCATGATTACCGTTAACGGCGCGTTCGGCCAGCGCCTGGACGACATCCGCGCGCAGGTCGGGACCGCGATCACTGTGACACCGGCCGGCAGCTTCGGCGGCGGCTTCCGCTTTGGCGTCCCCCCGGGCGATGCTCCAGGTGCTGCCGCCGGCGCGGACTCCGGCGCGGGCGCGGCCGCGGACCCGAACTCTGACACCGGTGCGGACGCAGATTCGGAGCAGACAGCTTTGACGGACGAGGCGGTAACAGCCATCGCGTCCATCGAGCACGTGGTTGGATACTCCCGGCAGATCACCACGCGGTACTCCGGCGACGAACTGATTGCCGCGACGATCGAGCCGCCCGACGGCGCTGATAACCCGTTCGCGCGCAACGTCCCGGAGGGAGGGTTCCAGATACCGGTCCTGGTAACAGGCACTGACAATCCGAACGCTCTCACGTCTCTCGGCGTCCAGAACGCCGAGATCGTCGACGGCCGGACCTTCAGCTCCGACGAAGCCAGCGCGAACGTCGCCGTTCTCGGCCAGACGCTGGCCGAGGCTAACGACCTGGCTGTCGGAGACACCTTCACGCTGAACGAAGAAACAGTTGAGGTCGTCGGAATCTACTCCACCGGGACGCAGTTCGGCGACAACTCGCTCTTCCTGCCCCTTGAGACGGCACGGACGCTATTCGGTCGCGAGGGTGAGGTGGACAGCATATCAGTGCAGGTGGACACGGGATCGAACGTCACGGCGGTCGCCGACTCAATCCGCACAACGCTCGGCGAGGACGTCGCCGACGTCGCCACGACCGAGGGCCTGATCGACACGATCAGCGCGCCCGTCGCCGACGCGGAGAGCAGCAGCCAGATAGCCATGATCGCCGCCCTCACCGCCAGCGCGGCGATCATCCTGTTCTCAGTAGTGCTCGTGGTCAGGCAGCGGATCAAGGAGATAGGCATCGTCAAGGCGATCGGGGCCTCCGACTGGCAGGTGACTCTCCAGTTCGGGATAGAGACCGCGCTGATCAGCCTGGGGGCCGCCGTGCTGGGCGCCCTGGCGACGTTCCCCCTCGCCCAGACGGTTGCCAACGGGCTCGTCTCTGACTCATCCAGCACGGCGGGTCCCGGCGCTGGGCTGCAGCAGGCGGCGGGCGGCCTCCTCGGCGACATCGATGTCGCCGTCTCGCCGGAGATTTTCCTCTACGCCATAGCGATCGCCGCCGGGCTGGCGATCATCGCCAGCGCTGTCCCTGCCTGGTACGTGAGCCGGGTGAAGCCGGCGGAGGTCTTGCGGTATGAATGAGCAAACGAACGGCGAAAACGGCCACATCCTTGTCGCCAGCGACCTGGTCAAGCACTTCGAAAGCGGCGCGCGCGCGGTGAGGGCGGTGGATGGCGTCAGCTTCCGGGTGCCGCGCGGCAGGATGCTGGCCATACGGGGGCCCAGCGGCTGCGGCAAGAGCACCCTGCTCAACCTTATCGGCGCTCTGGACACGCCGGACGATGGCGCCCTGCGCGTGGACGGGGTCGACGTGCGCGGCCTCACGGGAGGGCGCGAGGTGGCCTATAGACGGCGCAAAGTCGGCTTCGTTTTCCAGCAATTCCACCTGGTTCCTCACCTCTCCGCCCTGGAGAACGTCCTGCTGCCGATGGAGCTTGCAGGCGACTCCGGCCGCGACGCCGGCGAGCTGGCGCAGGCACTGCTACGGCAGGTGGGCCTGCCCGACGAGCTGCACCGCCGCCGTCCGGCCAAGCTCTCCGGCGGCGAGCAGCAGCGCGTCGCTATTGCTCGCGCCCTCGCCAACGACCCGCCGATCATCCTGGCCGACGAGCCGACGGCGAACCTGGACTCGAAGACCGGTCGCCTGATCATCGACCTCCTGCAGGCCCTCCGACAGGACGACCGCACGGTAATCATCGCCACCCACGATGCGGGCATCGCGGCCAAGGCGGACGCAATCTTAGAGATGAGCGACGGAAAGATTGTTGGTGCGGGGGGTTAGCAAGGGAGGATGAAGATGCACGTGCGCACGGTCGCTTTGATTGTCCTGCTGACCGGGATTGCCGGCAGCCTCATCGGGGTGGGCGCCACCCAGGTTTGGAATGACGGAAGTGAGGACGGAAGCACCGGGGCGCCCGCCCCGGCCCTCTCCGAAGCGTCCGCCGAGGATTCTTCGCAGGGGGCGTCCCTCGTCACGGACTGCCTGACAGCGGCGGACGGGTATGAGCAGGTGAGGCCGGCCGTCGTCGAGATCACGAGCACGCTCGGCTCCAGCGGGCCGTTCGGACAGCAGGGATCGGGCACGGGAACAGGGATCATGATCGACTCAGACGGACACATCCTCAC
>Ga0209342_10007475_pt1 | contig 11003 bp, 9 predicted proteins | sample RifCSP16_2_FD_184023 | JGI IMG/M metagenome (GOLD analysis project Ga0209342, IMG submission 184023) | Soil microbial communities from Rifle, Colorado - Rifle CSP2_sed 16_2 (SPAdes) (version 2) | ecosystem: Environmental > Terrestrial > Deep subsurface > Rock core/Sediment | place: Rifle... | reverse complement strand
CACGGCCGCGCAGCGGGCCGAAGGCGAGCGGAGTAGAACCGGATCGGCCTGCGTTTTACTTCGCCCCGGCCCCCACGGTCCCCCTCCCGTCCGCGTCGAGCTCTTCCAGGATCCGCACCAGCGTGCGCACGCCGCGCTCCAGGTTCTCGATGGAGATGCGCTCGTTCGGGCCGTGGATCGCCGCGGACTCGGCGGGCTCGAGCCAGCGCGGCACGAAGCCGTAGGACACGATCCCGAGCTCCCGGAAGTAGTGCGCGTCCGTGAAGCCGGCGATGACGCGCGGCACGACGAGGGAGCCCGGGTCCACCTCGGCTGCCACGCGGCGGATCGCGTCGAAGAGCCCCGTCTCGGCCGGGGAGCTGCGCGCCTCGAAGGACAGCAGGATCTCGAGGTCGACGGCGCGGTCGGGGATCGACTCGCGCAGCGCGTCGGCGAAGTCCTCGCAGCGCTCCCCCGGGAGGAGCCGCGCGTCGATCTGGGCGGAGGCCCGTGCGGGGATCACGTTCGTGCGGGAGCCGCCCTCGAGGACGGTGACGGCGAGCGTGTTGCGCACGAGCGCGTTCTGGGTGGGAACCGCGAGGAAGCGCGCCCGGAACCCCGGGTCGGCGGAGAGCGCGAAGGCGAGGTTGCGCAGGGCGAAGCGGTCGTCGGGCGGCGCGCTCTCCGCGAGCGACTCGAACATGCGCGCCACCTCGGGAACCACCTCGAGCTCCGTTTCGAGCTGGCCCACCCGCTCGAGGGCGCGCACGAGGCGCGGGATGGCCGCGTCGTCGGTCGCCGTCGAGCCGTGGCCCGAGTCGCCCCGCGCCACGAGCCGCAGCCAGCAGGGGCTCTTCTCGCTCACCGCGACGCCCCACACGCTCGGCTCGGCGCCCCCTCCCTTCAGGATCCCCCCGCCCTCGGTGAGCAGGTACTCGGCGTCGTGGAGGAGCTCGGGCCGATCGCTGGCGAGGAACCCGGCGCCCGCACGCCCGCCGGTCTCCTCGTCCGGCGTCGCGAGGAAGATCACGTCGCGTTCGAGGGGACGCTCCCGGCGCGCGAGCTCGAGGAGCGCCAGCAGATGGACGACGGTCACCCCCTTCGCGTCGAGGGCTCCCCGCCCGATCACGTAGCCCCCCGCCACCACTCCCTCGTAGGGGGCCACCAACCATTCGGGGGGCTCCGCCGGTACGACGTCGAGGTGGGAGAGGAGCACCACGGGACGCCGATTCCCGCTCCCGGGCAGGCGCGCCCAGGCCGCAGCCCTCCCGACCTCGGACCCGTTGCGAGGAGTCTCGATGACCCGCGCCTCGACCCCGTGGTCCCGCAGGAGATCGACGAAGAGCTTCGCGAGCGGCCCCTCGCTCCCGGGGGGGTTCACGGTGGGGACGCGGATCGCCTCGGAGAGGAGCGTGGCGGCCGCCCCGCCCAGGTCCACGGCGGGATCCGGCCGCTCGGGCTCCCACGTGAAGGGCCAGATCGCCCGGGCGCTCGCCGCGACCAGCAGGATCGCGGCCGCGATCGATCCGATGAGAGCGACCTGGAAGCGGGGCTTCATGTTCCTGGGCCGGCTCTCGCACGGGGTGGTGAAATTTGATGCCCCGTGGGGATCAAATTGTGATGGCGCGCACAGTCGCGTTTCCGGCGATGCGCGATTTAGGGGTGCATACCAGGGCGCTGATGGTGGAGTATACCCGCCGTGGCCGTGCTGGGAGGGAGCCCCGATGCAGAAGACTGGCCCGAGATCGGGCCCCTTCCACTCCGAGCGAGGCTCTGCCATCGCCGGAGTCACGTTGGCGGTGAGCGTGCTCGCCGCCGTCGGATTCTACGTCACGCCGGGGAGCCGCGGGCTCGCGCAGCGAGACGCCGTTCGAATCGAGGCCGACGCGGCGGCTGAGACCGCGCTCCCGTCGGCGGCCCTGGTGCGGACTCCCGCGATCGTGAGCGCGCCCGACGCCACGGACGTCCTGGCCGGAGGTCCGCCCGCTCCCGAGTTCCGCGTCGCCGAGGGGAGCATCGTGCGCGGGCAGTCGCTCGCCGAGTCCCTCGACCGCGAGGGCGTGCCCGCCTCGCTGGTTCACGTGATCGCGAGCGAGATGAAGCCGATCTTCAACTTCCGCTATTCGCGCCCCGGCGACGCCTGGCGGATCATGCAGCGCGCCGACGGCGAGCTCGTGGAATTCCGCTACAGCCCGAATCCCCTCGAGAGCTACCACCTGGTGCGCGAGGGGGATCGCTACGTGACGCGCAAGTGGGAAGCGGGGCGCGAGCACCGCACCGCGCGCGTCGCGAGCGTCGTCACCTCGTCGCTCTACGAGTCCATCGCGCAGCTCGGTGAGGATCCCTCGCTCGCCAGCGACTTCGCGGACATCTTCGCCTGGGACGTGGATTTCGCCCACGCCACCCAGCGCGGCGACGAGTTCTCCATCCTCTACGAGCGGATCTTCCGCGTGCCGCCCCACGGCGAGCCCGTGTACGAAGGTCCGGGTCGCATCCTCGCCGCGCGCTACGAGGGAGCGTCGGGGGATCACCGCGCCGTCTACTTCGAGATGGAGGAAGGTCGCGGCGGCTACTATCGCACCGACGGGACCTCGGTCCAGCGCCAGTTCCTGAAGGCGCCGCTGAGCTTCCGCCGCATCAGCTCCCACTACACCCTCGCGCGCTTCCACCCCATCCTGAAGGTCCGCCGGCCCCACCAGGGCATCGACTACGCCGCCGCGAAGGGAACGCCCGTCTGGGCGATCGGCGACGGCAAGATCACCCATCGGGGCTGGAAGGGCGGCTTCGGGAACCTCGTGACGGTGCGTCACTCGAACGGCATCGAGAGCCACTACGGCCACCTCTCCCGCTTCGCCTCGAATCTGCGCGTGGGCCAGTGGGTGAGCCAGAAGCAGGTGGTCGGCTACGTGGGATCCACGGGGCTCTCGACGGGTCCGCACCTGTGCTTCCGCATGACCCGCAACGGGAAGTACGTGAACCCGGCTTCGCTCATCACGCCGGTGGGCGGGGAGCCGATCCCGAGCCAGCTCGCCGGGCGCTTCGATCAGAAGCGCGACGAGCTCCTCGCGGCGCTCGATCCGAAGCCGCTCGCGGTCACCAACGAGGCCCTCTGAGCCTCCCCGCGATTCCACCAGCGCCTCCCCCAGCGCCGGCGGTCCCGCCCCGTGCCCGCGAGATGCGGCTGTGCGAGCATATGCCCATGGCCATTTGCCCCCCCGACGGCCAGGGGCTCGAGGCTCGTCTCGCGGAGGTCGGGCGCCGGCTCGGTGAGCGGGAGGCCGAGCACTCCCGGGCCCTGGCCTCGGCCCGCTCGCGCGCCGAGGAGCTGCGCGCCTTGGTTGCGCGCGCGCTCGAGGCCTTCCACGCGAGCGCCGAAGGGGCCGGGGCCCCGCAGCTTCGCGTCGCCCTCGGCGAGGTCCGGCTGGACGACAAGCACACGCGCTCCCTCCAGTTCGATCTGGCGCGGGGCCGCTGCGCCGGGATCGTCACGGTGAAGAGCCGCGGTGAGGTGACGCTCGTGGGCCCGTTCCAGCGCGGCAAGGCCGAGGGCCCCTGCCTCAGCTTCCCCTTCGAGGCCGAGGCCGAGCTCCGCAAGGCGCTCGGCGACTTCCTCGAGCGCTTCCTCGAAGAGGGCGCCCACCCGTGAGCCTGGATCGCCGGAGCGCTCCCGAGCTCGAGCACCCCATAGGGTCGGTGGCCGAGCTGGCGGGCTGGCTCCGCTCGGGGGAGAAGGAGCCCGCGCGCTTCCGGATCGGGGCCGAGTACGAGAAGATCGGGCTCTGCGCGGACACCTACGAGCCCGTCCCCTACGATGGTCCGCGCGGCATCGGGCGAGTGCTGGAGCGCATCGCGGAGCTCGACGGGTGGGCGCCCGTCGAGGAGCGCGGCGCGCTCGTCGCCCTCGAGAAGAACGGGGCGAGCATCACGATCGAGCCGGGCGGGCAGCTCGAGCTCTCGGGGCTGCCGCTGCGCACGATCCACGAAGTGTGCGCGGAGTTCCAGGAGCACCTCGACGTGCTGCGGCGCGCCGCGGAGCCCCTCGGCATCGTGTGGCTCGGCCTCGGGTTCTCCCCGCTCGCGGCGGTGGGCGATGCGCCTCGCATGCCGAAGGAGCGCTATCGCATCATGCGCCAGTACCTGCCCACGCGCGGGAAGCTCGCGCTCCACATGATGCACCTCACCGCGACCGTGCAGGCGAACGTGGACTTCTCGGACGAGTCGGACATGGTGAGGAAGCTACGCGCCGCGACGGCGGTGACGCCGATCGTCTCGGCGATCTTCGCGAACTCGCCCCTCGCCGAGGGCAGGCCGAGCGGCTTCGTCTCGCGCCGTCTCGACATCTGGCTGGACACGGACCCCGATCGCTGCGGGCTCCTGCACTTCGTGTTCGACCCCGACTTCGGCTACGAGCGCTACGTCGAGTGGGCGCTGGACGTCCCGATGTTCTTCGTCGTGCGCGACGGGACCTACTTCCCCACGCCGGGCGTGAGCTTCCGCGAGTTCCTCCGCGAGGGCTGGCGCGGCCACCGCGCGCGGCTGCGCGACTTCGCGACGCACCTCACCACGCTGTTCCCGGAGGTCCGGCTCAAGAAGGTGATCGAGCTGCGCGGCGCCGACGCGCAGCCGGCGGCGCTCAGCTGCGCGGTGCCCGCGCTCTGGAAGGGGCTCCTGTACGACGCGCAGGCGGCGGACGCGGCCCTCGCGCTCGTCGCGGACTGGGGCAGCGCCGAGCGCGAGGAGGCGCTGCGCCAGGCCGCCCGCTCGGGGCTCGCCGGGCGGGTCGGGGACCGGAAGCTGCTGGACCTGGCGCGCGAGCTCGTGTCCATCGGATCGGTGGGGCTCGATCGCCTCGCCGCGGCGGCGGGCGACGACGACGAGCGACGCTTCCTCGACCCCGTGTGGGCGCAGCTCGAGCTCGGCAAGAGCCCCGGGCAGGTGGTTCTCGAGCGCTGGGAGGGCGAGTGGGGGCGCTCGGTCCCGCGCTTGATCGAAGATGCGCGCTACTGATAGAGTGCGGACGCCCGAGACGGGAGGCTTTCCATGGCCGCCATGACCCTGAAGATCCAGCTCGACGAGAAGGACGTCTCCTACTTCCGCAATCTCCACCGCGAATCGCGCAAGCGCGCCTCGCAGGAGAGCGCGGCGGACATCCTGAGCGCGGGCAAGAAGCTGATCGCCAGCGTGCGGTTGGCGCCCCGCCGCCCCGGCTTCGTGGACGAGGCCGTGACGGCCCTCGAGGACATGATCCAGATGGTGGAGGACGAGGACTGGGCGCTGCCGAAGGCGGTCGCCAACGACGCGATCGCGGCGCTCGCCTACTTCTCGAATCCCGAGGACGTGATCCCGGACGCCGTGCCGGGCCTCGGCTTCCTCGACGACGCGATCATGATCAAGATCGTGGAGCAGGAGTTCGAGCCCGAGCTGTGGGCCTACCGGAAGTTCCGGAGCTTCCGCGCCGGCGCCGAGCAGCGCCCCTGGACCACGATCGCCAAGGGTCGCCTGCCGGCGCGCCTGGCGAGCTACCGCACGGAGCTGCGCGCGAAGGTGGAAGAGAAGAAGCGGCGCCAGCAGGCGCGCATCACCCGCTAGAGCGAGGCTCCTCCCGCAAAGCGCAATGACGACCTCCCGCCAGCGGATCCTCGTCGTCGACGACGAAGAGGCGATCCTCGAGACGATGGGGTTCACCTTCGAACCCGACTACGTCGTGCTCACGGCGAGCTCGCCCTCTCGCGGGCTCGAGCTGCTGGACGCGCACGCCCCGGTGGCCGTGGTGATCTCCGATCAGCGCATGCCGGAGATGAGCGGCGTCGAGTTCCTGACGGAGGTCTGCCGGCGGCACCCCGAGACCACGCGGATCATCCTCACGGGTTTCGCGGACATGGACGCCATCATCCGGGCGATCAACACCGGTCACGTCTACGCGTACATCACGAAGCCCTGGGAGCCCGACGAGCTCAAGCAGGTGGTGCGGCGCGCCGTGGAGCACCACGCGCTCACGCTCGAGAACGCGCGCCTGCTGCGCGACCTCCAGGAATCGAACGTCTTCCTCGAGGCGGTGATGGACCACCTCGACACGGGCGCCCTCGCGGTGGACGCCGCGGGCGTGGTGCGCGCCGCCAACCGACCCGCGCGCAAGTACCTGCGCCTCACGGAGGATCCCCGGGGCCGCAGGCTTCGCGAAGCCGTCGAACCCGCCGCCGGCGCCGAGGTCGCGAACGCGGTGGAGGGGCTGTGCGGCGATCCCGAGGCGTGCTTCGAGGAGGTGGGCGTGGGCTCCGACGGCGAGGGGCGCCGGCTGCGCCTCACGGCGCAGGCGCTGGGCGACGCGCAGGGCCAGACGCGGGGTCGCGTGATCCTGGTGCGCGAGATCTCCCACGAGCCCCTGCGCCGCCGCTTCGACGAGCTCGTGGGCGAGCTCGCGCGTGCGGGCGACGCGCTGCGCCCGCGCATCGAGAAGACGCTCGTCGAGCTGCGCGGCCTCGCCCAGCGCGTCCGGGCCTCGGGCGTCGAGTCGGCGGGCATGGCGGAGCAGGCGGAGCGCATCTCGCGCACCCTCACGGCCCTCGAGCACTGGATCGCCGTGGACGACGCGTTCGCCGCGGAGAGCTATCCCGACGCACAGCTCCTGCGCGAACGCATGCGGGTCGCGCAGAGCCGCTGGCCGCTCTCCGACCAGGTGCCCGAGCGGGTCCGCGAGCTCGCGCGCAGCGTCGAGGCGTACTATGAGAGCGGTGAGCACCCGAAGCGCGGCATTCTCTGAAGCCGCGGCGCCGGCGCCCGGCTCCGCGCCGCGTCTCGAGCGGCTCGAGCTGCGCAGCGACCGGCTGCGCGCGAGCTACCGCTTCACCTTCGCCTTCCACGCGCGCGAGGTGCGCTTCGAGCGCGACGCGGGCAAGGGCTTCGAGCCGATCTTCCCCGAGGTCTACTCGTTCCACGCCGAGCGCCACGACCCCACGGAGCTGCAGCTCCAGCTCGAAGACCTCTGGTCGAACCCGCGGCTCCTCGCCCCGGGCGCCACGCGCCGCGACGCGGAGGAGCTCCTGGGGCGGCTCCTGCTGGCGCTCCCGCGCTACCTCGAGCAGATGCTCGATCGCCTCGCGGACGAGGCGGGGCCCGGCGCCGCGCTGTACGGCCGGGTGTGCGAGGACGTGGCCGTGCTCCTCGAGGTGGTGCGGCGCTTCGTGCGCGACAAGCAGCTCGAGGAGCAGACGCGCGTCCGCCTCGCGTCCTTCCACCTGAGCAAGGTCCTGCTGCGCGCGCTCCAGGTCGTGATGCGGCGCAGGGTGCGCCCGGAGTTCCTGGAGGCGTACGTCACCGGGCGCGCCGACGCCGCGCCCTCGGCCGAGGGCGGCGCCTTCGGCGCGTTCTACGCCATCGCGGCCGATGACGCGGAGGCCATCGACCGCCGCGTCACCGCCGCCGCGGAGCGCGCCTTCTACCGCTGGCTCGAGGGCGTCCTGCTCGACGAGTCGAACCAGGCCTTCGAGGGAGAAGGCTCGCCCTTCGAGGAACGCGAGCGCGAGGTGCTGCGCACGCTGAGCGCGGACGGACGTCTGCGCCTCTCGCGCGGGCGCGACCTCACCCCCTTCCTGCGCCGCCCGCGCAACCGCGACTGCGAGCGGCTGCTCAGGCAGCTCGAGACCTTCTTCCTGCGCCGCTACGACGTGCACCACGCCGCGGTGGTGATCGCACACGCCCGCTGCATGGAGCTCGGCGAGGACGACCGCGACCGCATCCTGTCGCGCCACTCGGCGCGCAACTACGGGCTGCTCCTCGCCGCGGTCGGGCTGCCGCTCGTGGGCGCGGCCTTCGCCTACGCGCGGGCGCCCCTCCTCTTCGACGTGCTGGCGAGCGCCGAGATCGTGGTGGTGAACGCCCTCGCGTTCTGGTTCCTCATCTACCGCTTCTGCTGGAAGAAGGACCTCACCTTCTTCCACGCCGCGGTGCCGCGCATCGGGGCGGGCATCATCGTCGGCTACCTGCCGGTGTTCCTCATCGACGAGGTGTGGGACCTGGCGCGCCGGCCCTGGTTTCCCCTGGGGGCGATCATCCTCCTCCTCGGCTTCACGACGCTCCTCTACCTCTACGTCGAAGTGCGTCACCGCATCGGCGACTCGCAGCAGGCCTTCGCGCGCGCCCGGGCGATCTTCCTGCTCGGCATGCTGGAGGCGGTGGGCTTCGGCCTGCTCGTGACGAGCCTGCTCGGGCCCTTCATGGTGGTCCGTAACTGGCACGACGGGGCGCAGCTCCCGATGCCGCTCCTGCGCGAGACCATCCCGCCGTTCGTGGGCGAGCTGCCGCGCATCCTCGGCGTCGAGCCGCTGCTGCTGTTCCCGAGCGCGGTGCTGCTCATGAGCTTCCTCTCGTTCTTCATCGGGACCTTCCTCCAGCTCCTCTGGGAGGACCTGCCCATGACGGAGCCCCTGTAGCCTCGAACGCGCCCGGGGCCCGCTTTGGCCGGGATGCCCCCCAGCCGATACCCTCCCGGGCGGGAGAGAGCCGAGCCGCATGCCGTCGATCGTCCTCTACACGAAGCCCGGGTGCCCCTACTGCGACATGGCCAAGCGCCTGCTCGCGGCGAAGGGCCAGGCCTGGACCGAGATGGACGTCGAGGCGGATCCCGCCCGGCTCGCGGAGATGATCGAGCGCTCCGGGCGGCGCACGGTCCCCCAGATCTGGATCGGCGAGCGCCACGTGGGCGGCTTCGACGACCTCTCGGAGCTCGAGCGCCGGGGCGAGCTCGACGCGCTGCTCGGCGTGGCGAAGCCCCGGGCGGGCGCGCAGCACCACCGCCTCGTGATCGTCGGGAGTGGGCCCGCGGGCTACACCGCGGCGACCTACGCCGCCCGCGCGGAGCTCGCGCCCGTGGTCGTGGCGGGACTCCAGGCGGGCGGCCAGCTCATGCTCACCACCGAGGTGGAGAACTACCCGGGCTTTCCCGAGGGCGTCACGGGCCCGGAGCTGGTGGAGCTCTTCCAGAAGCAGGCGGAGCGCTTCGGCACGCAGGTGCTGCTCGAGGACGCGACCCGCATCGACCTCGGGGCGCGGTCCTTCCGCGTCGAGACGGAGGAGCGGACGTTCACCTGCGACGCGCTGATCCTCGCCACCGGCGCGGCCGCGAAGTGGATCGAGCTCGAGTCGGAGAAGCGCCTCCAGAACCGCGGCGTCTCCGCCTGCGCCACGTGCGACGGCGCGCTCTACCGCGGCAAGGCCATGGCGGTGGTGGGCGGCGGCGACACCGCCATGGAGGAGGCGCTCTTCCTCACCCGCTTCGCCACGCAGGTGACGGTCATCCACCGCCGGGACCAGCTCCGCGCCTCGAAGATCATGCAGGAGCGCGCCCGCCGGAACGAGAAGATCGACTTCGTGTGGGACTCGGTCGTGGACGAGGTGCTCGGCGACGACTTCGTGACCGGCGTGCGCGTGCGCAACCTGAAGACCGCAGCCACCCGCGACCTCGCCGTGGAGGCGCTCTTCGTCGCCATCGGGCACCGTCCCAACACCGACCTCGTGCGTGGTCAGCTCGAGCTCGACGACGTGGGCTACGTGAAGGTCGAGCCGGGTACGACCCGCACCTCCGTGGAAGGCGTCTTCGCGTGCGGCGACGCCATGGATCCCACCTACCGGCAGGCGGTGACCGCCGCCGGGACGGGCTGCATGGCCGCCATCGACGCGGAGCGCTGGCTCGCGGCCCGGGGGATCGAGTAGCGCGCCGAGCAGGGGCCCCATGGCACTCACGAAGGAGCGGTTCGAGCAGCTCGTCACCCGCTCCGCGGACATCGTCGTCGCGACCGACCGCAAGGGGACGGTCATCTACTACAACGACGGCGCGAAGCGCACCCTCGGCTATTCCGCCGACGAGGTGCTCGGCACCTTCGTGGCCCGCCTCTACCCGAGCCTCGACGAGGCGAAGCGCGTGATGGCCGCGATGCGCAGCCAGGAGTACGGCGGCCCGGGCAGCATCGAGACCTTCCAGACGCGCTTCCTGTCCAAGAAGGGCGAGGAGATCCCCGTGGCGATCTCGGGGACCGTCCTGCGCGACGAGGCCGGCGCGGAGGACGGAACCCTCGGCTTCGCGAAGGATCTGCGCGAGATCCTGCGCAAGGACAAGCTCGCGACGCTCGGTGAGGTGGCGATCGGCCTCTCCCACGAGATCAACAACCCGCTCGCCGTGATCGTGAACCAGCTCGACCTCCTGGAGCAGGACATCTTCCGCCTGGCCGGCGAGCGCGACAGCTCGGTGGAGACCGAGCGCACCGATGCGATCCGGCGCGAGGTGGGGCGCGTCGCCGAGATCCTGGCGCGCCTGGGCGAGATGGTGCGCGAGGAGAGCTACGAGACCGTCGAGTACGTGGGCCCGGCCAAGATGATCGACCTCGGCCGGCGCGATCGGCGTCCGCGCGCCCCCGACCCGAGGCTCCGGGGGCTGCGCATCCTCGTGGTGGACGACGACCTCGGCATCTGCCGCAGCCTCGCGGAGATGCTCGAGGGCGACGGCTGCAGCGTGGAGACCGCGAGCGACGGCAAGGAGGCGCTCGCCCGCCTCGCCGCGCGCAGCTTCGACCTCGTGCTCTCCGACGTGGTGATGCCGAACATGGACGGCTACGAGCTCTTCACGGCGGTCCGCGAACGGTACCCGAAGCTGCCGGTGCTCATGATGACGGCCTTCCACTACGACAAGGACCACGTGATCAAGCGCAGCCGCATCGCGGGGCTCCCGGGCGTGGTGTTCAAGAAGCCCCTCGACCCCGACCGGCTGCGCCAGGTGATCGCGGAGACGGTGGATCCGAAGGCGCGCGGGTGACGAGCGCGGCGCCCGGCGGCGGGCGGGGAGGGGGTCGCCGCTCATGGCTCGCCCGCCAACACCTCGGTGGTGGCGTCCCCATCTCGTCAGCGCACAGCGGTGTGGGCTTGCCGTAGCCTCTGGCGGGCTGCGCTCTACTTCGCGCCGAACCCCTCGCCACTCGGCGCCGGTCAGGCGTTGCGCAGCGTGCGCGCCACGCAGATCGCGACGATGCGGCGGG
>Ga0209342_10007474_pt1 | contig 11004 bp, 11 predicted proteins | sample RifCSP16_2_FD_184023 | JGI IMG/M metagenome (GOLD analysis project Ga0209342, IMG submission 184023) | Soil microbial communities from Rifle, Colorado - Rifle CSP2_sed 16_2 (SPAdes) (version 2) | ecosystem: Environmental > Terrestrial > Deep subsurface > Rock core/Sediment | place: Rifle... | reverse complement strand
CGGTTGCTCCCTGGGTCGGGGCACTCCGCGGACGCAGCCGCCGCGCACGGGGGGCGTGAGCGTCCTATTGTGCGCGAGGCACCCCGCATTAGCCGCGAGATTGCGCGAGATTTGTTCGTACCGGACACATCGCTGACACCGCGTACCGATGAGTTCTCTGACAGGTTAGGGCTTGATCACCACCTCCCCTGACCTTCGCTTACCGAGCCGCTGGTAGCGCCGGGTGCGATCGGGCGCAAGCGAGCGCACGAGCTCCTCCCCGTAGTAGACGTGCACGAGCTCGCCTTGCTCGACGATGCGCACCCGCGCTCCGGCGTAGCGGACGCCGATGTTGATGTACCTCTTCCTGAAGGCGAGGACGCCGTTGGAAGCCACGGCGCGCACGAGCGAGCGGGGTGGATAGGAAGGCTCACTCTCGGCGGCGGAAACAGGCGCAGCGCGAGCGCCTGTCTCCGCCCAGCCTGCGACGTAGCGCTCGGCCGGCGTCAAGTCTTCGATCCCCTGGTGCGGGCGCTCCTCGTTGTAGTGCGCCCGGAAGCGATCGAGCAGCGCCTGCAACTCGGCGAGATCTCGAGCCGGGCCCTCATCTTCGAGCCACTCCTGCAGGGTGCGGTGGAAGCGCTCGAGCTTGCCCAGCGTCTGCGGGTGGGCAGGAGCGGCGGTGATCAGGTCGACGTCAACCTCTCCGAGTCTTCGCTCGAAGGCGACCTCGACCCCCAAGAAGCGGCCGGTGAAGATCGAGCCGTTGTCGGAGAGGAGCTGGCGGGGAAGCCCGTGGGCGGCCGCTGCGCTCGTGAAGCAGGCCCAGGCCGCCTCTCCCGTGGGACTCGTGCAGGCGAGGGCGTGCAGGCAGAAGCGGGCGTGGTCGTCCAGGCAGCCGATGACCCAGGCTGGCTCACCGTCGGCGAGCGACCTGGGTGGCGTCGATCTGCCAGAGGTCGTTGGGTGTCTCGCGCTCGAAGGTGGTTGCGGCGCAGCGTGAAGCGCCTGGTGAATGGTCGAGATGGCCGGGGGATCGGTTCCCGCCCGCCGCAGTTCCGCTCGGATCCTGCGTGCACCGAAGCGGGGATGGCGGCGGCGCAGCTCGCAGATCTCCGCCTCGAGCTCCGGATCGATGCGGCCCGGTGAGACCCGCGGCCGGCGCGAGCGCGGCTCGAGGCCCACGAGTCCCTCCTCGCCGAAACGCCGGCGGTAGAGGTAGAAGGTCTCGCGCGAGATCCCCCGCCGCCGGCAGACCTCGGCGACCGTCTCGCCCGTGCGCTCGGGCTCTCGCAACACCTGCAGCTTCAGCTCCTCCATCGACACCACCTGCAACGCCATCTCCGCCTCCTGCCCTCGCTCTTCTCGCCGAAGGCAAGGCTGAGGTCCGTGGGGGCCGGCTCGGCGCTGTCAGGGATGTGTCCGGAACGTCAGGCATGTGTCCGGAACGATCTGTCAGGGATGTCCCCGGAATGCACACTAGTGGCAGTGCTTACCCCTTGAGCGGTTCTTGAGCGATAGGAGCGATCTTTCCGACTCGAGCAGCATGAAGAACGCACACACCAAGGCGACCGGATGGCGCAAGGTGGCCGCGACGGTCTGGGGAAGTCCGAACGATCCCCAGATCTACGGCGACTTCGAGCTCGACGCGACGCGCCTGCTCTCCTTCATCGAGGAGGCGCGTCTCCGGACGGGCGCTCATGTCACGGTGACGCATGCGGTGGGGAAGGCGATCGGCCACGCTCTCGGCGAGCAGCCGGATCTGAATACCCGTCTCTACCGAGGGCGCTTCCTGCCTCGCGACTCGGTCGATATCTTCTTCGTCGCTTCGGTCGCGGGGGGCGAGGAGGTGTCCGGCATCAAGGTGGTCAACGCCGATCGCAAGTCGATCGTCGAGATCGCGGAGGAGCTCACCGCCCGTGTCGAGCGAATCCGCTCCGGAGACCGCGAGGTCGGCGGAGGGACGAAGGCCCTCGACGCGACACCTCCGTGGCTCCTTCGGCCCGCACTGAGACTCGTGACCTGGCTGACCGCGGACAAGAACGTCGACCTCAAGCGGCTCGGCCTTCCCCGTCAGGCGTTCGGGAGTGCGATGGTGAGCTCGGTGGGGATGTTCGGCGTCCAGAAGGCCTACGGGCCGCTGTCACCCCTCTATCGGATCTCGATTCTCGCTCTCGTCTCCGAGGTGACGATGAAGCCGATCGTGGTCGAGGGTGAGATCGTCGCGCGGCCCATCCTGACCATCACGGCGACCTTGGACCACCGCTATCTGGACGGCTCGCACGCGGCCCGGCTTGCGCGTAGCGTCCGTGCGTACCTCGAAGACCCGGCCGCGTTCGAGACTCTGCCCGCGGACGCTGCCGTCGCGGATCTCTCGCCATGAACGAGACGCGCCAGAGAGCTTGGCTCGCGTTCTACGGTGACGTGCCGGAGTCGCTCGAGTACCCGCCGATCGGTCTCTACCAGGCGGTGCAGGAGTCGGCGGCACGGCGCCCGACAGCCACGGCCGTCGACTTCCTCGGCTCCACGCTGACGTACGGCGAGCTGATCGACGGGATCGATCGCTGTGCTTCGGCGCTCGCCGGGCTGGGCCTGGGTCCGGGCGATCGGATCACGATCTCGACACCAACCTGTCCGCAGGGCGTGATCGCCTTCTACGCCGCCGCCAAGCTCGGCGCGGTTGCCTCGATGATCCACCCTCTCTCGACCGCGGAGGAGATCGCGGGCTACCTCGACATGAGCCAGTCGCGACTGGCGTTGACGCTCGACCTCTTCTACGCGCAATTCGCGGAGGCACGCCACGGCACACCCCTCGAGACGCTCGTGCTCGCGCGGGTGTCGGACTACCTGTCGGCGGCGAAGCGCCTAGGGTTCTGGCTGACCCGGGGAAGGAAGATCCCGCGCGTGCCGGACGACCCAGCGGTTCGCTGGTGGTCCGGGCTCGAGGCTGGGGACGAACCAGCGGCTGCGGCGCCGGTGGAGCCCGACGACCTCGCGGCGATTCTCTACTCGGGCGGGACGACCGGCGCGCCCAAGGGAATCATGCTGTCACATCGGAACTTCATCGCCGAGGGAATCCAGGTCGCGACCTGGGTCGGCCTCGGCGAGAGCGACACGGTGCTCGCGGTGCTGCCGATCTTCCACGGCTTCGGGCTGGCTGTCCTGATCAACGCCGCGTTCCTGAGCGGGGCGAAGGTGGTCATGGTGCCCCGGTTCAGCCCGGAGATCGTGGCCGAGCTCTTGCGCACGAAGCGGCCCACGCTCACGGCCGGACCCCCGACCCTCTACGAGGCACTCGCACGTGACCCGTCGCTCCGAAGCGCCGACCTCTCATCGCTCCGCGCAGCCTTCTCCGGCGCGGACACGCTCCCCGAGCCGGTGCGCGAGCGCTTCGAGAGCCTCGTCGCCGATCGTGGCGGCACGGTGAGGCTGCTGGAAGGCTACGGGCTGACCGAGGCGGTCGCCGCGATCATGGGCATGCCTCTCCACGAGCGCCGTGCCGGATCGATCGGCGTGCCGTTCCCGGACATGCTCGCAACGATCTGCGATCCGGGGACGACGAGGGAGCTTCCGCCGGGCGAGGAGGGCGAGATCTGCGTGTCCGGGCCGGCGGTCATGCTCGGCTACCTCGACAATCCGCAGGCGACAGCCGAGGCCCTGCGCGAGCACGACGACGGTCGCGTCTGGCTTCACACCGGCGACATCGGGAAGGCGGACGAGGACGGTTTCTTCTACTTCACCTCGCGGCTGAAGCGAATGATCAAGTCGTCCGGCTTCAACGTCTTCCCGGCGCAGGTCGAGGCGGTGCTGTACGAGCATCCGGTGGTAGCCGAAGCGTGCGTGGTCGGTATCCCCGACGAGGCGCAGGGTGAACGCGTGAAGGCGTTCGTCGTCGCGAACGAGCCTGAGCTGGCCGGGGCCGAGCTTGCCGACGCGCTGATCGCGCACTGTCGCGAGCGCTTGATCAAGTGGTCGTGTCCGCGCGAGGTCGAGTTCCGCGACGAGCTTCCGAAGACACGGGTCGGGAAGATCGACTTCGTGGCTCTCGTCCAGCAGGAGCTCGGCGCGGCCACGAGGGAGTGACCGGGCAGCTCGCCCCAGCACCCTGGGCGAACAACCGCGGTCACGTCGTGAGGAGAACCGCTGTTGAGCCCTCCTCCACGACGACCCAGCCGTCGAACTCCTTGAACTTGTACGGCGCGTTCATCGGCACTTTTGCAGAGCCAGCTGCATCCGTGAGAAAGCCCCCGCACAACGCCGCGAGCTCGTCGTCCTTGGTCAGCCACAGCTCGTACGGACGTCCACTCGCGGCCGGGGGGAGCCCGACGACGGCAAGCTCCATCGGCCAGTTGCCCGCTTCGTCGATGTCGAAGACCGTGAGCGTGGCGCGCGCATCCGTTGTGGCCGCGGTTCCGCCCATGGCCACGACGAAGTCGACCGAGGCGCGCTCGGACCGGTCGCCGACGACGATGCCGACGGCGAACACCGCGACCGCGAGCGCGGCAGCGATCGCGAGCAGCGCACCTCGACGTCGTCGCCGACGGAGTGGTACGAGCGCCTCGGTCGGAAGCTCGGGCGGCGGCCCGGCCTGGATGAGAAGCTCGTGAACACGGAGCAGTCGCTCCCGCTCGGCGGGCGCGAGGTCGTCGCCGACGAGATCGTCGAAGCTCGGCCCCCGCTCAGTCATCGAAGCTCCCCCTCGAGGGCGTCGGCGAGTCGCGCAAGTGCGCTTCGCGTCCGCGTCTTGATCGTGCCGAGCGGGATACCGAGCTGCTCCGCCACCTCGCTTTGCGAAAGTCCGCTCCAGTACGCGAGCTCGATGACGGGTCGCTCGTGCTCGGGGAGAACCTCGAGCGCACGGTGCACGCGCCACGCCGTCCAGGAGGCCTCGGCTTCGTCGGAGGGGTCGGGGTCGCTCCCTGGCCGATCCTCGAGCTCCGCGACGGGAGTCGGCGTCCGCCGCTGCCCGTCCGTGACCGCGTTTCGGGCGACCGCGTAGAGCCACGGAGCGCCGCTTCCGCGACTCGGGTCGTAGGTACGCGCGGAGCGCCAGACCGCGACGAAGGCTTCTTGCGCAGCGTCCTCGGCGCGCCCTCGATCCCCGAGCCGGCGAAGCGCGAGCCCGAGCACCGCCCGTGCATAGCGACGGTAGAGCTCGTCGAACGCTCGCCGATCGCCGGCGGCCACGCGCTCGATGAGCTGGCCGTCCGTGAGCTCGGTTCCGTCCACCCGTTCCTCGATCACCTGTCGTGGCTGGAACGAACCGACCCGCATCGCGAGCGACGCAGCCATGTCGATTGCTACGCGCTCGCGATCGAGGCGGTTTGCGCCGGCTTTACCGGACGGTCTCGTACCGAGCGGCCACCGCGTCCCAGTCGACGACGTTCCACCAAGCCGCCAGGTAGTCGGGGCGCCTGTTCTGGTAGTTGAGGTAGTAGGCATGCTCCCAGACGTCGATGCCGAGGAGCGGCGTCTCGCCGTCCATGACCGGTGTGTCCTGGTTCGGGGTGGACTTGGCTGCGAGCCCCGTTCCGTCCCAGACGAGCCACGTCCAGCCGGAGCCGAAGCGCTTGACGCCGGCGTCGTTGACGGCTGCCTTGAGCTCGTCGAGGCCCCCGAACGTCGCTCCGATCGCGTCGCCGAGCGCACCGGACGGCTCTCCGCCGCCGCTCGGCCCCATGATCTCCCAGAAGAGCGTGTGATTGGCATGCCCGCCGCCGTTGTTGCGAACCGGCATGCGCTTGTCCTCGGGGAGGGCGTCGAGATTCGCGAGCACCGAGTCGATCGGGCGGTCCATCCACTCCGTGCCCTCGAGTGCTGCGTTCAGATTGGCGACGTACGCGGCATGGTGCTTGTCGTGATGGATCTCCATCGTCCGTGCGTCGATGTGGGGTTCCAGGGCGTCGAACGCGTAGGAAAGGTCGGGAACGCTGTATGCCATTTCGCTGCTCCTCTTCTCGGGTTGACGTGTTGGAACTCCTTTCGGCTTGAGCGACCATGCCGCGATGCGGATGCTGGGCGCCGCGATGCTGTGTCCTCAGTCGCGCCCATATCCCTCCGATATGGGCGCTCCCTGCGTCCTTGCCTCGCGTCACCCATCATCCGCCTCGCGACGGGCGATCAAACCGAAATGAGTTCCAGGAGAAGGATATGCTCCGCGACGTTCCGTCGAGCCCAAGGAGTCCACGAATGACCAATTTCGTCGAGATCAGGCCCCGTGAGCTGAAGCCGGCGCTCCTGGAGCTCGACGGCATCTCGCGCACCACCATCGAGGCCCATTACCGCCTCTACCAGGGATATGTGACGAAGCGGAACGAGGTCCTCGGACTGCTTCCGGGCGTGGATCTCGGCGCGGCGAACCAGGTCTATTCCGAGCTTCGCGCGTTGAAGGTCGATCTCACGTTCGCGGTCGGCGGGATCAAGAACCACGAGATCTACTTCGAGCATCTCGGCGGGGACGGCGGCGACCCCGATGGCGCCATCGGTGCGCTCATCGAACGGGACTTCGGCTCTGCGGACGCCTGGCGAGCCGATCTCAGAGCCACCGGCATGGCAGGTCGTGGCTGGGCGTGGACGGCCTACGACTGGGACGAAGCACGGCTCTTCAACTACATCGGCGACGCCCAGAACACGTTCTCCGTCTGGAACGCAACCCCGCTCGTCGCGCTCGACGTCTACGAGCACGCGTACTTCCTCGACTACCAGACCGACCGCGCGGCCTACATCGAGGCGTTCTTCCGGAACCTCGACTGGGGCGTCGTCAACTCCTGGGTCGACGCCTACCGCGTCCCGACAGCCTAGGCGGTTGTGTGAAGCGCAAGCACAGCGGCCGCGAAGTGGGCGCTTCTAGGGATCTTCCCGCGACCGGGGTCCGCGCGAGCGGACTCCGGTTCTGCGGATGACAGAACCGCTTGCAGTTCTGTTTGCGTACCTCCTCGGCTCGCTGCCGTTCGGCTACTGGCTGCCCCGCATCTTTCGCGGCGAGGACATCCGCGCCAGTGGAAGCGGGAACGTCGGCGCGTCGAACGTGTTCCGCGTCTACGGGCGCAGGCTTGGAGCCGCCGTTGCCCTGCTGGATGTGGCGAAGGGCTTCACCGCGGCGCTGATCGGTCTCGAGGTCGGCGGTGCGCTCGTCGGTGTCCTGGCTGGTGCTGCGGCGATGATCGGCCACGCGCGGCCCGTCTTCTTGCGCTTCCAGAAGGGCGGGAAGATGGTTGCGACCGCTGGAGGAGCGGCGTTCGCGCTGGCTCCACTCACGGCTTTCTGCTGCATCGGCATCTGGCTGGTCGTCTTCCTGCTGACGCGCTACGCCTCACTGGCGTCGATCGCCACCGCGTTGGGGCTCGCGGTGTTCGTGGTGCTCTTCGACTACCCGTGGCCGGTCGTGGTGTTCGGGATCGCGGGCGCCGCGGCCGTGATCCTCATGCACCGCCAGAACATCCGTCGCCTCATCGGCGGAACCGAGCACCGCTTCGAGTTGCGGCGTCCGCGTGGCGCGTAGACCTGTCGGTTCGGCCTTTCCGCTCTCAGAATCAGCAGATGCCCTGACGTCTGCCTGGAGCAACGCTTCGACAGTGGCGGCCGAGGAGGTGGTCGACATGTCGATGTTGACCGAGAAGGAGACGGCGTTTTCGGCGCTGGCCGACGAGCGCTACATCTCGATCACGACCTTCCGTCGGGACGGTTCACCTGCGTCGACGCCGGTCTGGGTCGTCTCCGACGATCCGCAGCGTCTGCTCATCGCCACCGGCCCTGAGACGTGGAAGGTAAGGAGGATCAAGTCCGACCCGCGCGTGCAAGTCGCAGGGTGCAACGCCCGCGGGAAGATCCACGGTGAGACGATCGACGGAGTGGCTCGGCTGGTCGACGAGGAGGTGCTCGTACGTCGCCTGCAGATCGACAAGTACGGCTGGCAGAAGCGCCTGATCGAATGGAGTTACGAATTGGTGCGCCGCATCAGGCGGAAACCGCGAGTGGAGGCCGTGTTCATCGAGGTCGTTGCCGCGCCCGCGGACGCAGCGGCTGTGCGCGCCGCCTAGCGGCTCAGCCAGTTCGCGGGGAGTCTCCCTGCGGCGTCTCCACGAGCTTCACGCCGTCGCGCAGGCGGCCAAGTGCACCCAGCTTGCTCTCAGCGCAGGAGCCGCGAGAGCCTGCGATCCTTGAGCAGCCGACCGCCCGTCTGGCAGCTCGGGCAGTAGAAGATCGTGTGCTCCTCGAAGTCGACGCGGGCGATCGGCGTGCCGCACTGCGGGCAGGGCTCGCCGAGCCGGTTGTGGATGACGTAGACGTCGGCGTCACCCTTCCCGCGCACGCGCAACTCGAGGGCGCGCAGGAGGTTGTCCCGGATCGCCGTCGCGAGGCTCTCGACCTCGGCTGGGTTCAGCTCCGTCGAGGCCTTGAACGGGGAGAGCCGCGCGCGCAGCAGGATCTCGTTCGCGTGTGCCCGACCAATGCCCGCGATGGCGCGCTGGTCTCGAAGGAGCGGATGGAGCTGTCGTCGCTCGCGCCCGATGATCTCTCCGAGCGAGGCTGAGTCGAGCTCGAGTGCGTCTGGGCCGAGGTGCCGGAGATCCAAGTCGAGCTGCTCTGGCGTGACGAGCCACACACCTGCGCGCTTCTTCTTCCCGCCCTCGGTCAGCACGAGCTCGCCGCCGTCCGTGAACCGCAGCCGGAACATCGGCGTCTGCGGGCCCTTCGCGCTGGGCACGAGATGGCGCAGCCGGCCTGCGCTCATGAGGTGGACACGGAGTACAAGCTCGCTGTCCTCCGTCGGGAAGAGAAGGTTCTTCCCGCGACGGCGCGCACCCGCTAGGCGCCGCCCGTCGAGCGCCGCGAGCGGCGGGTCGGCGGTCTTCAGCGTGGCGATGTGCGCAGGGCCGGCCCGCTCGATCGGCGCGGCCGAGACCAGCGGGTCGAGCTCCCGCACCCACGCTTCGACTTCGGGCAGCTCAGGCAAGGTCGGCAGCTGGCTCCGCAGAGACCGGCGCTGGCATCTCACGCAGCGAGCGTACCGGCGAGATCAGCACGGGGACGAACGAGACCGTGCCGATCGCGGCACCGATCCACATCGTCTCCCTTAGGCCGATCCACGTCGCGAGCGCTCCTCCCAAGAGTGAACCGATGGGCATCACTCCCCAGACGATGAAGCGCATCACGGAGTTCATCCTGCCCTGCATTCGCTCTGGGCAGATCGCTTGCCGGAAGCTGACCTGCGTGATGTTGTACGTCACTGCTCCGAATCCCAGCAGCAGCCCGGAAGCGACGAGGAACGGGATCGGGGTCGCCTGTGGTGCAGCTGGGATAAGCAGTAGCGAGGGCCCGAAGATGAACGCCGCGCCCACAATCGTCGGCCCGACTCCGAGACGAGCCGAGATACGGGTGGCCGTGATCGCAGCGATCAGGGATCCAACGCTGGAGAGCGAGAAGACGAGTCCGATCACGGCAGGCGACAGGTCGAGCACGCGCACGGCGTACACGAGAAAGATGCCGAACGCCAGGCTCGTGGAGAAGTTCGAGATTGCCGTGCAGGCGGCGATCGAGCGCAGGTAGCGGTTCCCGAGCACGTAGTCGAGACCCTCGCGCGCTTCGCGCAGCATCGACGGGTGCGGCGCACCTTCCTCGCGCTCCGGCAATTGCTCCCCCCTGCGAATGCCGAGGAGGAACAAGCCTGAGCCGAGGAAGCTGAGCGCGTCGGTCAGGATCGCGTACGGCGCCGTCAGCAACTGCACGAGGATGCCACCCAGGCCAGGCCCGGCCATCTGGGCGGTTGAACGGCTGATCTCGAGCTTCGAGTTGCCTTCGATGAGCCGGTCGCGTGCGACAAGCGAAGGCAGATACGACTGGTAGGCGACGTCGAAGAACACGGTGCAGATTCCTACACCGAAGCCGACGACGTAGAGCTGCCAGATGGTCAGCGCATCGAGGACATACGCGGCGGGAACTGTCGTCAGGAGAGCGAATCGCCCGAGGTCGCCGGCGATGAGGATGGGCCTGCGCCGCATCCGGTCGACCCACACTCCCGCCGGGAGCGTGAACAGGATGAACGGCAGGAATGCGATCGTCCCGAGAGCGGCGACCTCGAATGGCGTCGACTCGAGCACGATCACGGCAACGAGTGGCAGAGCGAGCTGCCCGACCTGCGAGCCGAACTGGCTGATCGTCTCGGCCGACCACAGCTTGAGGAAGTCGCCGTGGCGCCAGAGCCCGCCGGTCGGCCACATACGCACGGCCGGACATTACCCCTTGCCCGGTTAGCCTTAGCCGCAGTGGAAGCGATAGTCGTCGAGGCAACCCGGGGCGACGTGGTCGAGGCGCGACACCAAGTTCACGCGGTCGCTGTCTCGGGCGGGAAGATCGTCGAGTCGTGCGGCGATCCCGGGCTCGTCACCTACTTCCGGAGCACCGCCAAGCCGCTCCAAGCGCTGCCGATGATTCGGGTGCGGCCGGATCTCGACGACGCCGAGATCGCGATAGCGTGCGCGTCGCACCTCCATCGACCGGAGCAGCTCGACCCGGTGCGAAGCCTGCTCGCGAAGGCGCATGCAAGGGAGGACGATCTCGAGTGCGGGGCCGAGCCGACGCGGCTGGAGCACAACTGCTCCGGCAAGCATGCCGGGTTCCTGCTCCTCTGCCGCGAGCGCGGCTGGCCGACCGAGGGCTACCGGCGAGCGGATCATCCCTGTCAGCGAGCGATGCTCGAGGAGGTGAGCACCGCCGCCGAGGTCGAGCCGTCGACGATCGCGACGGCGATCGACGGCTGCGGTGTCGTGACGTACGCGCTCACGCTCGAGCGCATGGCACACGCGTTCTCGCGGCTTCCAGTTCTCGCCGGCGGCCCGCGCGCGGCCGAAGCGATGCGTGCTCATCCGGAGCTAATTCGCGGCCCCGGGGCAGCGGACACCGAGCTCATGCGCCTCAGGCAAGGATGGGCCGCGAAAGGTGGTGCGGAAGGGCTCCTCTGCGCGGTCTCGCGAGACGGGCTCGGGGTTGCCCTCAAGGTCGAGGATGGCGCGACGAGAGCTGTTC
>Ga0209342_10007473_pt1 | contig 11004 bp, 12 predicted proteins | sample RifCSP16_2_FD_184023 | JGI IMG/M metagenome (GOLD analysis project Ga0209342, IMG submission 184023) | Soil microbial communities from Rifle, Colorado - Rifle CSP2_sed 16_2 (SPAdes) (version 2) | ecosystem: Environmental > Terrestrial > Deep subsurface > Rock core/Sediment | place: Rifle... | reverse complement strand
TCTCGGCAGTCTCGTAACCATCGCTAATCAAGCGCCGAAGAATTACGTTCACTGCCTGTGCGAGAACGGCTGCTACGAGACTAACGGCTCGGTGCCGACGCCGCGCTCCGGGCAGATTCGTTTCGCCGATCTTGCCAAGACGGCCGGCTATCGGAAGACCTTCGAGATCTCCGAGCTGGCGGAGTGGGAGCGCGAGTTGCCGAACATTCTCAAAGAAGAAGGGCCCGTATTCGTCACCCTCAAGGTCGAGGCCGGCGAGGCGTATCCGGAAAATTTCCGGCGGCTCTACAGCCTCGAACACCGGGAAAAATTCCGGCGCAAGCTGGCAAGCAGTTGACATTCGGTTTTGGGTCTGGCGTCTCGAGTCTCGCGTTTAACCCGAAACATCCTTCAACCACGCCGCCGCGCCTGTGAATGCGATATGACCTCCGACGCACTGGCGCAACTTTTCGCTTGCGCCACCGCGATCTGCTATGCGGCCGCTCTGGTTTCCGCCCGGCTTGGCCTAACGTATTCGACCCCCGACACCGTCACCCTTGTGTCGATCCTGGTGCAAAACGTCACGCTGTGGTCTGCGGTTTATTGGACCGGAGGTATGCCAAAAGTTTCCGGGGTGGCCGTCGGTATTTTTTGCATCGTCGGCCTATTTCAAATGGGCGTCCGTCTGTTCGCTTACACCGGCGTGCTCAAGATCGGCGCATCGCGCAGCAGCTCGCTTCAGTCGATCAGCCCGCTGATCGCCGCCACCATCGCGATTACCATCCTGGGGGAACCGGCCACGCCGCTGATCATTGCGGGAACGGTGCTGGTGGTCGGTGGCATTGTCCTGGTTTCCTGGAAGGCGGAACGGGAGCTGCCCAGCTTTCGCTGGTGGCATTTATTACTGCCCGTCGCCGCCGCCTGTTTCACGGGCATGAATCATCCGCTGCGGCGCTACGCCTTCAGTCTGTCCAACGAGCCGTTATTTTTTTCCGCCTTCATGGGTATTGTGTCTCTGGCCGGATTTCTCATCTATCGGACGGTCTCGCCGCGCAAGCAACGGCTTGAATGGAACCGCGGAGCGCTCGCGGCTTTTTTTTGCACCGGGATATTTGAAACCCTGTCCATCCTGTTCATCATGACCTCCTTGAGCTTCGGACGAGTGGTCGTGGTGGCGCCCATCGCAGCCAGCTATCCCGTCTGGGCATTGATCGGCGCCAAGATATTTTTGCGCAACGTGGAAAAGATTACGCTCAAAACCATCTTCGGCATCATGAGCGTCGTCGCCGGCACGGTGGCAATCCATCTGGGGCGCTAGCCTGGTTATTCATGGCCACAGACAAAGTCTCAACACCTGAAGGCCGAGGGGGGAGCCTGGAGGAAGAAGGCACCCAGACGAGAAGTTTCTGTGAATTGACTGAGCTGGTCGAGCTGTTGCTTGTTGTCATTGCCACTTGGTTCAGGCGAGGGGTTAGTAACGCACGTCAAGGCACAAGTGCATTGCCTTCTTCCGGAAGGGTTTCCCCTCGGCCTTTGTCTCCTGCGAAGAATGCGAACTATTGGCTTGTCACTCGTTTCCCGCTCGCATAAGATCGACGCTCGGAGGTGATGCGGTGAAGATCTACGATATTTCCTTGAGCCTGTCGCCCGAGTGCATTCGCTGGGTGACCTCGCAGCCTATGGAACTGATCGAACGCAAGCGCATGAGCCGCGGTGACTCCAACAATTCCTCGTCGATTCACGCCAGCGCCCACGCAGGCACGCATGTAGACGCGCCATTTCATTTCGTGCCCGACGGCATGACTATCGAGGCGCTGCCGCTCGATATTTTTATCGGTCCCGCGCGGGTCTGCGCGGTCGAGCCGGGCACGCATATTACGGCGGCAGACGTGGCGCAGGCGGGGATTCAAGGCGAGGCGAGGGTTTTGTTCAAGACGCGGAATTCACGCCTGCTGCAAAAGGGCGTCTATGATCCGAGCTTCGCCGCGTTTTCCGTGGACGGGGCGAAGGCGTTGGTGAACCTGGGTGTCCGATTGGTCGGTCTCGACTATATGTCAGCGGCGCATGCCGACGAACAGGCGCCGGTGCACCGCGCCTTTCTCGATCATGGCGTTATTCTGCTGGAGGGCATCGACTTATCCCCTGTGCCGCCGGGGCGCTACGAGCTTATCTGCCCGCCGGTAAAGCTCACCGGATCGGACGGCGCGCCCTGCCGGGCGCTGCTGCGTGAGCTCGGTACCTGACCGCAGTGACTTTGTCTTCCCTCGCCCGCGTGCGGGAAGGGCAAGGGTGAGGGTGTGACATGCGAGCAGCCACCCTCACCTCAGTCCTCTCCCTCCTGCGGAGGGCGAGGAGGCAAAAAATGAGACGCGTCAATAGGAATTGACGCCAGCCACACTGAGTAGATTCTTGTCATGAAATCAAAATTCAACCCTGCGATCATCGTCCACGGCGGCGCCGGGCGAATCCGCGCGGAGGAATTACCGCAGCGGCTCGATGGCTGCAAAGATGCCGCGCTGGCGGGCTGGGGAATAATTCAGCAGGGCGGCTCGGCATTGGACGCGGCGGAGGCGGCCGTGGTCGCCCTCGAAGACAATCCGCTTTTCAACGCCGGCAGCGGTTCGACGCTCAACAGCCTCGGGCAAGTCGAGATGGATGCCGCCATCATGGAAGGGGAAACGCTGCGCGCCGGCGCGGTGGCGGCGCTGCAAGGAATCAAAAATCCGATCAAGCTGGCGCGCCGCGTGATGGAGGATGGACGCCATCTTCTCTTTGCGGGTGAAGGCGCGCTGCTTTTTGCGAGGCAGATTGGATTTTCCGAATGCTCGCCGGAGTCGCTTATTATCGATAGCGAGCGCAAGCACTGGCAAGAGAAACACGGCACGGTGGGTTGCGTGGTGTTGGATGCTACCGGCAAGATCGCCGCAGCGACCTCCACCGGCGGGATTTTTAACAAGCTTCCGGGCAGAGTCGGCGACTCGCCGCTGATCGGCTGCGGCACCTACGCGGACGATCGCGGAGCAGTCTCATGCACCGGACAAGGCGAGGCGATCGTCCGCATCGTCATGGCAAAAACGGCGCTCGATCTCTTGAAGGACGAGGCCGGCCCGCAGGCGGCGGCGAATCAAGCTATCGCTCTGCTGGCGCAAAAAATCGGCGGCACGGCCGGTCTCATCATGATCGACCGGCAGGGGAGAATCGGCTATGCGCGGAACACCGAGCGCATGCTCGTGAGTTTTATCCTCTCAGATGGGCAAGTTCATTTAGACAGCTGAGTTCGGTGGCGGATCGAAGATGTTTGACTTTTCATGCTCCGATTTCTACTCTTAGCGCAGCATTGATCACATAGTCCTTTTCCGGCATCGGGCCGTAGCTCAATTGGAAGGACGGAATAGCTCGACTGTATTAGCAACCGCCGGCGGTAGGGCCGGCTTGCGGGAAATCGAAAGAAGGGGAGTTATGTTCGAAAGGTTGCTGAGTAAGGTGTCATCACTCTTTAGGACGGTAGCGGACGTCACGAGGCACAGACGCGAGCGAAAAGCGGCCGCTGCCGCGGAAATGGAACGAAGAGAGCGCAAAGCGCTGATTCAGGCGCTCGTGAACAAACTCGAAGCGGCACGCGTCGAATGCGAACAGAAAAATAAGACAGCCACTGCCATCGTCCTCTCGGTCAAGGAAATTCAGTTCATCGAGTGGAATCTCGCCGCTTGGGAGCGTCACATAAAGACGAGCGAGATTTATGCGGCTTCGCAGGAGTAATGAGCCGCGGCCGGGAGAACGGCGGAAAGAGAAAAACGTTTATGGTCATCGATTTCGAGCATCACAAAGTTGTTAAGGAGTTCGCAGATGCTTAGGATTAAAGGGATAACAAGAGACGAAGCCCCGCCCGAGGTTCGCGAAGTTTTTGAAGCGCAAGAAAAACGGCACGGCTCAATTCTAAACACCGCCAAGGTTTATGGCCTTCGGCCGACGATCCAGAAAGGGGTGCAGGCTCTTCAGGCTGGAATTCTAGCCTCCGGGCTCATCAGCGGCGAGCTGCGACATCTGCTTTGCATGAAAGCCGCCAATATAAACGGCTGCCCCTATTGAATTGACATTAACGCATCCAGTGGGATGCAGAACGGCGCGTCGGCGGAGAAGGTAGAAGCCGCATTGGGCGATTATAAAAAGAGCCCGCACTTCTCGCCGCGCGAAAAGTTGGCGTTGGAGCTGTGCGAGCGCATGACCTATACCAACAAACGGGTGACGGATCGTTTCTTCAACCGCCTCAAGCGCCACTTCGCTGACGAAGAATTAGTCGAGTTGGCGGCCGTCATTGCTTTGGAAAACTTTCGCAGCAAGTTCAATCCGGTCTTCGCGGTGGAGTCCCAGGGATTCTGTCCTTTGCCCGTGGTCGCAGAAGCGGCGGCGCAGGCGGCGAGCCGGTTTCATGAATGAAGCGGCAGCCACGAGATCGATCCTACTCATAGCTGTTCAACTGTGTGCTGCACTCTCTCGCGCGTCCCATCTCTGCCTTAAAAAGCAGTTTTCCGCGCTAAACAGGGCACGACGACCATGTTTCGATATGCTTTTAGTAGAGCCAACTTGGCCCCGGTATCCAAGGGAAAATCCGCTACTCCTTGACCGATCTTTCCAGCCTAGGCAATAATAAAGAAGATCAGGGAGCCGGTTAAGTGTCGCCCCCCGCGTGAGAATTGTTCTTCAATTACAATTGGTTTCGCTTTTGGGAAGCGCTTCGTGAGGAGCTGGCATGCAACGTGCGCACTAGCCGATGCATGAAACCTTTTATCTCTGCAGGTCTGATTCCTCGCGACTCGCTTCAGGGTTATTCTTTGAACGCCGCGCAAACTTTGCGGGCTATCGGCCAGACCCTCGAACGGCTCACGATCGATACGTTTAAACTCCACTACGGTGACTATAGTATGGTCATCCGTGAATTGGCGAAAGGGGCGCAAAGGCAGTTCAGAGATCCACGGATAGTTCGCCCGCGGTTGCGAGATCTCCATTACTCATTTCAGGAGATCGAGAGCTTGGATAGACAGGGGCGCGGCCATCGTCTGAATCCGGAAGGGCTGCCTGACTCCAACAGTTTGACCAATGTGCTGCGCACGGCTGGCAACCTCGTGGACCTCAAAAGCGGTCAGCTGGCTGGCGTCACGAGGTCCGACGATCGATGCCTAGAAATTCGCTACAAGACCATGCGTGGCGGCATTCAGGGAGAGATTTTGGATGCCTCCGATTTGTATTCCCTTTTCGTCTCTTTCTACTTAAAAAGGGCCGATCGCCGCCAAGCGCTCGTGAGCGATCCGAACCTGGGCGCAACCACCTCCCTTGATCTTTCGAAGTAATTGTCAGTCTCGCCTCGTATGGCCTCGCGGGTAATCGCGCTCGTTTTGCGAAAACGAGCCACGAACACGAATAACGAAGTGACGCGCCTTGCCTCTGAGATCTTTTTGACCAGCCTACAAGCAGAGTTTTTCAGCAACCTGCTAAACCTGCGGCTCCGATCTATTGGCCTGGTCTGCTTTCTTGCTTTTTCGATCGCGACGCCGCCATCCGCGCAGTCCGACGGCTAGAAACATCAGGCCCGTCATTGACCAGCCGGCGGCAGATTTCGTCAGTGGATGCGTGAAGAAATCTCCGTGATCGAAAACTTCCGTCCAAGCTGAAGCGCCCAAGATAAGAAACAACAGCGCCAAGACCAGAGATGTGTAATAGATGAACGGCTTCACGAGGCGAGGTTAGACGGTGTTTACGCGGACAGCCTCCTTTAGCTTGACTGAAAAAGAATTTATATGGCAGTCCGACGATCATCTCTGCGTGACCTTGCACGTCTCGATGAGCTGTTGAACATCCTCAGCAGTAGACAGGCGGATGCAGAGATCCAGCAGCCGCGCGGGAGTGTGCGCCGGCGCCACGCCTTCCAGCAACCAGGTCATTTTTTTCAGTAGCTCGGCGTCGTTCAAGGGCGCATCCGGATGACCTTTCGGTTGCCGGACTGTGATTTCCTCCATACGGCCATCCGTCAATTCTGCAACCAGTCGCACGCCAAGCATCCCCTCGGCGTCGAAGGCCCGGTTCCTTGCCGATTCTTCAATCAACTCGATCTTCGCCATCAAAGCCTTCACCTCGGCGGTTTCCCAGGGCGCTCCATCATATTCTCGAGACGTCAGCCGGCCGCGCAGGAGAGCCATCGCCATTACGTAAGGCGTGCTATGGTCCGCCGCCTCGCGGCTTGCGGGCGCAGACGCATGCGGCGAGCCCTGTACGCCGCCGCAGACGTTTCGATGGCCATAGAGGAGTAACTTTCGCACTCCGCCGGCGCGTACACCGTTTTGATAAAGGCCGAGCGCGGCCTCGATGGCGGCCTGCGTGTTGATCTGTGCCGGATAACGCTTGATCATATTTCGGCTCATGCGCCAAGATCGACCGAGTTGCTCAACCGCCGTTGGATCAATCGGGGACTCCGGAACGGAACCGAAGCAAGAGAAAGCCGTCTCGAATGCATCTTCTGTGGCGGTCACACCCAAAGTTGCCAACGAGGCGGCCTCTAAGGCACGCTCGAGAACCAACCCCACCGCAACGCCCTTGATCATGGGAATGGTGCGTGTTGGCCTGAGCCATGTATTGAGGACCGTGCTTGTCGCTATGGACAGACCGCATGCATGCACGGCTTCAACGGGAGTTGCGCCCATCAGACGAGCGGCGACGATCGGGACGACCCATGCAACGCTGGTCAGTGGATGGAGGCCGCGCTCCCGGAAGTGAAATGTTTCCGCCAACGCGCCTTGCAGCTCATAGGACGCCACCAGGCAGGTAAGCAATTCCTCGCCGCTACGCCGATATTGCTCGGCAAGGGCCAGGAGCGCGGGCGTGCCGTCGCTGCAGTGGCCGGATGCGCCGCCGCGACTCAAGACGAAGATGTCGTTGGCATCCAGATATCGAACCATGGTGCCATTGATGAGCGCCGCCAGACTGGCTGGAACTTTTCGGTCCGTGCCTATGATCGTCGCTTCGGCACGACCGCCCTTTTCGATAGCGTATCTCCGTACTGCCTGAACAGCGGCGGTGTTATAGGCTCCGAGAGCGCATGCCATTGTGTCAGCCAAGTGACGTCGCGCAGCGGTTATGGCCTTCCCAGGGATGGAATTGTAGCTAAGCCCAAAGGTAAAGTCGGCCATGATCTGCGCGAAGGTCCGCGAGTTCTGTTTTCCTTGGGCCATGAAATTATTGTCACGCGCGGGTAAGCTCGGCTACAATGGAGGCGCCTTTGACCAGCTCCAAACTGAGGACTATATCCATAAGCCTCTCCTTTCGCGACTCCTCGAGCACCTTGGAGGCGAGAAGCTGAAATTTCGCTGTAATCTCGGCCTTGGTCAGAGGGTTTTCTTCGCTTCCCCTGGCCTGAAGAACTATTTCTTTTAGACAGGTTCCATCGGGAAAATAAACTTCCATCATCGAGTCCTATTCACCCTCTACACTAAACTCAAGGCCGGTCAGAGCCGTATCTACATTAACGGAGAGGAATTCATACTCATATGGGGTAATTTTAGTTGGCTCCTCCAGGATGGCGTCTATCTTTTGCTGGCATGCTTTTCGCTCGGAGGAATTCACCCAATGATTCCAGTCCTCAATACTTTTCCAGGTGCTGATCACCAAATGCAGAGATGGGTCTTCGATGGAGCGCAAAATCTCGCCGGAGATATACCCAGGCGTGCGGATCGCCTTAGTTCGAAGTTCCTGCACGGCCTCAATGAGTTCTTTTTCTTTTCCCGGTTTGATTCTTCTTTGAATGAGGACCTTAACGGCCATGATCATTCCTCCTTCATAGGCGAATGTGATTTCAACGTCTCAATGGCGGCGCAAGAACGCGAAATGGAGCCCCAGTAATCTAACCTCTTTCTTTGACGGTAAAGCCAATTAATCTTTACGCCCTTGACAGAGCAAGATGCAAGACAGTATGGGTGAAGAAACTCTTTTTGGAGGGGTACCATGGGATGGATCCATTTCAAAGCTAAATTGACAGTTTATAGATGGCTCGCCGTTTGTGCATTGTCACTCGGCCTTGCCACTCAAGCACTCGCGGCGGCTCCGTATTATGAAGGGAAGACCATCGAGGTCATTATTCCTTTTCCCGTCGCGGGCGGTTCGGACATCTGGATCCGCACGATCACACCGTATCTTGATAAGCGTATTCCCGGCAGTCCCAAATTCAACTTTCGCAACATCGGCGGCGGCAGAGGCATACCGGGCATGATGGAGTTCGCTCTCAAGGCGAAAGCGGATGGACTCATGGTGCTGGTGAGCTCGGCGACCAATTATTTTCCGGTCCTCTTGGGAGACAAGGCGGCCAAGTACGACTTTCGCCAGTGGAAGCCTCTGCTCGTGAATCCCGTGGGCGGCGTCATGTATGCTTCTCCGGCCGCAGGGGTCAAAAGGGTGGAGGATCTCGCCAAAGCCAAGGATCTAATTTACGGCGGGATCAGCGCCATCGGGCTCGATTTGATCCCGCTTATAAGTTTCGAGCTGTTGGATATGGATGCCAGAGGGGTGCTTGGTTTCAAGGGGAGGGGAGACGCGCGGATCGCGTTTGAGCGCGGCGAAACCAATATCGACTACCAGACCACGCCCGCCTATAACGCCACCGTGGTTCCGTTAATCAAGGAAGGCAAAGCCATACCCCTGATGAGCTTTGGCCAACTCGACGACAGCGGCAACATCGTCCGCGACCCCGCCGTGCCCGATCTGCCGACGGTTCCCGAGGTCTACGAGAAAATCAAGGGAAAGAAACCTGCGGGCAAGTTCTGGGAGACTTACAAGGTCTTTATGCCTTCGGCATTTGCCGTGCAGAAGATTCTCTGGGTCAAGGCGGACGCCCCGGCGGAGGTGCTGCGGGTTTTCTATGCGGCCGCGGACCAGTTGGGGAAAGACAAGGAGTTTCTCACCAAGACCGACAAGGTCTTGGGAGGCTATCCACTGTTGCGCGGCGATCGCCTCGAAAAAACCATCCAGCAAGCGTTCCAGATCGATGCGGAGACCCAACGCTTCGTCAGGGAGTGGGTGGGCAAAAAGTATCGCGTGAAACTCGACTAGCGGAAAAGACTGACGCACAGGAGTGGTGGAGTAATGGAGTGATGTATTTAATACCCAACACTCCAGTACTTCTATACTCCAATACTCCAATTCGCTCCGATCTCACATGTGGGACGCCGCCCTAATCGCGCTTGAGAGGTTTGCCAACCCTCTTCATATGGGCTTGCTCATGGCTGGAGTATTGGCCGGCACGGTCATCGGGATTTTACCCGGTCTCGGCGGCATCGCCTGCGTAGCCATCCTGCTTCCCTTCATCTACACGATGGATGTTCACTCGGCAATGATTCTGCTGGTTGGATCGCTGGCGGTGGTCCATACCTCGGACACCATCACTTCGGTGCTGATCGGCACTCCGGGCTCAGCGGCGGCCGCCGCGACGATTCTCGATGGCCACCCACTGGCCAAGCAGGGCCAGGCCGGCAGAGCTTTGAGCGCCGCGTTTTTGTCATCGATGATTGGCGGCCTCATCGGCGCGCTGTTTTTGACTCTCTCTCTTCCCATCGCGCGGCCTCTGGTTCTACTTTTCGGCTCTCCCGAATTGCTGATGCTCTGTGTTCTCGGTCTCTCCTTTGCGGGCTTTTTGACAGGAGGGGCGCCGCTCAAAGGCGGTCTTGCGGCCTGCCTCGGACTCTTGCTCGGAAGCGTCGGCTCGGCTCCCGCCGACGCGGTCGATCGCTATACCTTCGATCAGCTCTACCTGTTGGACGGAGTCCCCTTGGTTGGAGTCGCATTGGGAGTCTTTGGCCTCGCGGAGATTATCGACCTGTTGGCCAAAGGCGGCCAGATCGCCGAGCGAGTAAGTTTGGGCGGTGGTTGGCTCCAGGGAGCCAAGGACGTGTTCCAACACTGGGGGATCGTGTTGCGCGGGTCCCTCATCGGTGTCTGGGCTGGGATTCTTCCCGGCATCGGCGCCACGGCGGGATCCTGGATGGCCTATGGGCACGTGGTAGCCATGGCCCGCGACCGGGAGCGCTTCGGCAAGGGCGATATTCGCGGCGTGATCGGCCCGGAAAGCGCCAACAATTCCGTCGAAGCCGGCGATTTCATCCCAACGCTTCTGTTCAGCGTTCCGGGCGGCGCTCCGTCGGCGATCCTGTTGGGCGCGTTGTTTTTCTACGGCATTCAACCCGGCCCGCGGATGGTGCAGGAAAACCTCGATCTGATTTTTACGATCATCTGGAGCTTTGCCATCGCCAACACCATTGGCGCCGGGCTGTGCTTTTGTTTGAGCCCGGCCCTGGCGCGGCTCACCTGGATTCCCTTCGCCCGGCTGGCTCCGGCGATCGTCGTCACGATTTTTTTTGGCGCCTTTCAAAGCTCCCAAAACTTCGGCGATATCTACGCCATGCTGGGGTTGGGACTGCTGGGCTGGCTCATGAAGCAGTTGGGTTGGCCGCGCGCCCCTTTTCTGGTCGGCTTCGTTCTGACCAAGCCGACCGAACAGTACCTGTGGCTATCGATCAGCCGCTACGGCATGGAATGGCTCTGGCGGCCCGGCGTCATTGCTATGGGCCTTTTGCTGCTCGCTTCCATATACTGGTGCGTCCGAGGAAAAAGCGGGGGTAAAGAGATCCCGGCCGAGGAGCCGGGAGAGGGAGCGGCTGTTCTGGGCAAAGTCCCGTCCGTCCTCTTCACGCTTTTCGTTTTACTGGTGGTAGCAGCGGCGCTCTATGAGGCCCGCTCCTTTCCCTACCTGGGCGCAATATTTCCGATGGCGGCTACGATTCCTGCGGTCTTCATGGCCGTAGCCCAGCTGGTTCTCGAGCTGCGCGCCACACGCGCGGCGCCGGGGACCGAGACGCGGCCGAAAACCAAACTGACCCTGGGTTATTTTCTTTCGCTCGGGTTGTTTCTTTTCCTGATTCTGCTTCTAGGGTTCGGCATCGCGACCGTCCTTTTCACTTTCGTTTTCCTCTACGGCTGGGTTAGAAC
>Ga0209342_10007471_pt1 | contig 11005 bp, 12 predicted proteins | sample RifCSP16_2_FD_184023 | JGI IMG/M metagenome (GOLD analysis project Ga0209342, IMG submission 184023) | Soil microbial communities from Rifle, Colorado - Rifle CSP2_sed 16_2 (SPAdes) (version 2) | ecosystem: Environmental > Terrestrial > Deep subsurface > Rock core/Sediment | place: Rifle... | reverse complement strand
TGACTCTGTCCCTCGTTACGCCCGGGGTCGGCTCGACGATGCTTATCATTTGCCCGGCCAATGCGTTCAAGAGGCTGCTCTTGCCGACATTCGGCCGGCCTATTATTGCCACTACCGGTAACGCCATATCTTATTCACCTGCCCGCCGCGGCGGGCTCTACTACTCTGTGGCAGTCGCATCTCCAAGTTGTCATTCCGCACTTGATGCGGAATCTATTTCTCCAGAATCTGGATTCCCGCCTTCGCGGGAATGACAGACCACAAATCCAAATGTGGCCGAGTACTATTCGACTTCGATGATACCTTCGGTCCACTGGACCAGCTTATATTCGTTTAATTCAACGTCGGCGGTGAAAACGTATATTCCGGGCCGAATCGATGCGTCAACGAGAACGTCGAAATCGAGTGTGCCTAAAGCCGACTCAGTGCGCGGAGGGATAAGAGTCGAAGCCAACGCCCTGGTGGGCCGCCCGGCCCCGGCGGGGCGACCCGGCTTCGTGCCAAATCCGGGCGGGACGTTCAGCGTAACCGTGAACCTGCGAGGCCCATCGGAATGATTGAACGCCTTGAGGCTGACTTTGACGGTTTGTCCGGGCTTGGCTTTCACGGCGTAGGGGAAGAAGCGAATCCATCCTTCGTCGATGCCGTAGTTGGGTTCGTCCCAGGGGAAGAGCTCCGAGAGTAGTGCTCTGCGTTCGGTCAGAGCAGCCGTCATAAGGTCGAGCTGGGCGGCGCTGAACGCGAAGGGCTGGACCACGTGCTCGTTAATCAGCAAGGTTCCAGCGGACATTCTTCGGACCAGGGCGAGGCAATACAAGTAACCTATATGCTCGTGCAGAAGGTTGCGATTGAGCAGGCAGTAGTCGTCGATTCCCGAAGGGGTGAAGGAATCGCCGATGAAGAAGATCTTCTGGGCTTGGCCATCCCTTGCGGGATCGGCGCCGTCTTTCTCGACCAGCAGCGCATCGTGATAGATTGTCTGGCCTGGAAAGTCGTGGAAGGTGAAGGTGAATTCCTTCCATCGCATCTTGTGGGCCTCCGGCACGGCGGTGATGTCCGCGATGGGGTTGGGCGTAAGGCAGGGCAGGCGGTATTTGCCGGGGTCCTTCAGGATGTCGATTGAGGGGCCGGTTGCATAGACCGGGCAGTTGAACTCCGCCAGGCACGCGGCGACGTCGTTGGTGTGGTCGTCGTGATAGTGCGTGATGAACAGACCATCGAGGCCGGTTACCTTTCCTGCCTCTCTCAGCTTGACAATTTCTTCGACTATCCGCCGGCTGCCGCAATCTATGAGAAATCCGGTGCGGTCTTTCGAGACGATCAGGCGTGAGTTGTCGATCGGGATGATCCATTCGGGGGGCTTGTCCTGGATCACTTCGGCCCAGGGCATCCAGTTGACCTTGGGGTCGTCGCCGAGGACTCGGCGCGCGAGGACGTCGTAGCTGTCTTTGAAGTACCATCTGCCGGCGCTGATTGACAGGTAGTTTTCATAGACTGCCCGGAGTCTTTTTATCAAAAGGTCAATGGCTTCGGCGGGATTGCGGATGACCGGTCCGCGGGCCGGGATGAGGATGTCGCAGTCTTGGTCGGCGACTTTTTGCAGGCTCTCGATCAGCTCAGGCATGCGTCCGGCCCAGCCGTGGTAGCCGCCTATCTTCGCCTCGGGCACGGCGTCCTGAAGGGAGTACAGATCGAACAGCTTTCCGTTGCCGTAGATGATGTCGCCGACGAAGCCGTACTTGACCCCGTCGATTTCGATGAAGTATGAGACGGCATGACGCATATAGCCGGGCGTATCGAGGACTTTGATTGGGATGTGGCGGTAGATGAGGGCTTGGCCTTCTCTGACGGTTTGGACGGCCTTGAAGGATTTCGTCAGGATCTTAGTTCCCTGCTGGGCGTAGTCGTGGAACCGGCGCGTGGTGAATTCATTCCAGAACTGCTCGACGTTTGTGAAGTTTTCCGCATCGGCCTCGGGCATGATAGCCGTTGCGCCTTGTTCGACGAGTTTTCGCCCCGCCCAGACGACATCCCGCCGGCTGTGCGTGAACAGCACCATCTCAGCCTGTGTAATTGTGCCGTCTGGGTCGCCATAGACGACGAAGCGGGCGTTGTCCTTTTCGACGGCCACACCGTTGACCGGTCCGGTAATCAACCAGACGTGATCGCTCAGTTGGACAGCCTCGCCGGAATAAGATTTGCCGGCCAAGGACATGACCAGCAGAAGAGCAGCGAATGCGGAGATTATGTTTCGCATGGACTCGCTCCTAATACGGCACGAATTTCATTCGGTTGGTTGGACCGATGTTCCCTGATGACACTATAAGCCTCATCTTCAACAGAATACCAAGCGGATTCTGATAATTCAAGCTCATTCACACAGCTTTAGTGGAGGTTGGCTTGGGACTACTGTTTTCCTGGGATGGATACCGCTTATCGGACGTCGCGCACAGGTGGATTTTGCTTGACTTACGGGCCTGAATTTGATACGATACAGGGTGTGTCAGGGAGGGCGGCTCCGCCGGAGGCGGATCCGATTCAATCGTGTATATGGAGTATCTCGGATTTTTGTCACATCCGGAGGCATCCGCGATATGGGTGATGATGCGTTTCGAGTTCTCGACGCCCAGTTGGAGCGAATGAAGCACAAGCTTGTGCGGCTGGAATCGTTGGCCGGGGGCGGCGACGATTACGCCGCAAGGCGTCCCTGGCGGGACATTGCTGGCCCGATGCGCGAGCTGCACCGCAAACACGATGAGCTTCTGTCCATCGCATATCGGAACTTGTCGGCCTGGGACGTTGTGCAAATTGCGCGTCACCCGAAACGGCCCGGCCTGATGGATTACCTGGACCTGATAGCGACCGATTTGGTGGAGCTGCACGGCGACGGTCTATACGGGGACGACAAGGCGATTGTAACTGCGTTTGCACGGATCGGGCTGCATCGAGTTCTGATTGTCGGCCACAACAAGGGCAGGAGCCTTTCCGAGAAGCGGCAATGCAATTTCGGCCATGCGCACCCGGAGGGGCATCGAAAGGCCCTTGAGAAGATGAAGACGGCGGAGAAATTCGCCCTGCCGATAGTATGCCTGATCGATACGCCCGGAGCGGACCCCGGTGCCGGCTCGGAGCAGAGGGGCCAGGCCGGGGCTATTGCCGTCAATCTAAAGGAAATGTCGCGGCTGCGAGCGCCGATTATATGCGTTGTGATCGGGCAGGGCGGCTCCGGCGGCGCCTTGGCAATCGGGGTCGGCGACCGTCTGGCCATTATGCAGTATGCGTATCTATCCGTTATTTCGCCGGAGGGTTGCGCCTCAATACTGCTCGGCGATTCGGAGCAGGCATCGGTTGCGGCCCAGGCCCTGAGGCTTACAAGCAGCGAGCTGCTGGACTTGGGGTGCGTTGATACAGTAATACCCGAGCCTTTGGGCGGCGCACATCGCAATCCTGCGCTCGCCGCACGCTATCTTAAAGAGTACCTGCTGACGGAGCTGAAGTCTCTATCGGGCTGCAACATCCCAGAATTGCTCGACAGACGCTATGCGGCCCTTCGAGGTTTTGGCCGCAATATGGTCGGACGTTGAAAGAAAAACCGTCGTAGAATCCATAATTTTTACTGAAGGACTCGGCATTGTCGCAAGAAACCAACAGTCATAAGCAATTGGTTCGTAGGAGCCTGTTTCGCACGATTTCGCGGAGCCTGATTCGCCAATTGTGCGAAAACGGTTTCGATCTCGCCGAGGCGGTTGACCTCATAAACGAGATGCTCGGGGAGGTCGTTTCGCTCGGTCTGAAGAAATACCCGCAGGCGGACGCGGCGAAACCGAGCCAAGAACCCGCCGGTGGCGGGCCGGTGGCGGGCCAGTACGCCGCTGCGGACGATTTGGACGCCTTGAAAAGCAACGGCAAGGTCGATATCGATGACGGCGCGTATGTTCGGGCGCTGCGAAAAAGCGATTGCAGCACTCTAAGGACCTGGCAAGCCGACCCGGAGATTGCCGCATCCCCTGCCAGGCAGAGGCTGGAGTGGCTTTTGGCGTCGCAAGACGATTGGGATTCGCAGCTTCAATTTACGGATCTATTTGTTATCTGCCGCAAGGGCGACGATCAGGTCGTAGGCTTGCTGGGGTTCACTGAGATTGACCGCGAGACAAAGCAGGCGGAGTTCTCGAAGATGATTGGCGAGCCTTCCGAGAGGGGCAAGGGCCGCGCCAGAGGCGCGACAAAAGCCCTGCTGAACTACGGCTTTGACGTGCTCGGCCTGAACAGGATATACCTGCATACGCTCGACGGCAATCTCAAGAATATAAGATTGAATCAGTCTTTGGGATTCCAGTTTGAAGGATTGCTGCAGCAGGCCGTCCGAATCGATGGCAAGCTCAGAGACGTTGCCGTTATGGCCCTTCTCAAGTCGCAGCATCGCCCCGCCGACCCGTCGAAATAGCGCCGGCATCCCGGTCCGGCTGCTACCCGGGCCTCGAACTGACCTGTGTGCTGCTTACGCTGTGCCATAATAGCCTCCAATTCCATGCTACCATACCACAGCAACACTACCTTATACACTGGTCCGAAAAACCGGGAGTATTATAACCCGTATTTAATGACCACACACAACGATGTCATTCCTGCGCAGGCAGGAATCCATCTTCCTGGTAATGAAACAGCATCCGTGTTAAAATGAATTGTAACAGAATTCTTAAGCGATTTGAAGTGCCAAAACCGCCAAGCTACGGCAGGCTCCGCCCTGATGAGAAGGTTCCGCGACAATGAAATACCGCCCGTGATCCCGAGCGAGAGCCGAAAACCGAGCCGACGAACCAGGATCCGTAGCTTTACCTATCATTCAGATTCGCCGCTGCTAACCCCAAGTGAACGGGTTTAAGGTCGATAGATCATCGGCTTTTACCTTGCTCTCGCCAAGCAAATCTTTCCGGATGGCAAGAAAGAGCTCATTGGTTAATTCGCTTTCCTTGTCTACATCGGGTTCCTTGTCGACTCCGTGTCTCGCCCAGGCGCCATAAGCTTTGATGACTGCGTCGCTGGCATAGAGCAATAGCTGGTCACGCGCGAGCAGTAGTTCCATATCTGCTTGTTTCCCAGAGACCTCTTCGTCATGCATTATCCGAACAGCGGTTTCTGTGAACTCGCGAAGGAAGGTGGTGTAGGCCTCCCGTTTTCGTTCGGCGATCTTGAGTTTGTGCTCCCGGTTTCTTTGAATGAGGTAGGGAATCACGGCTCCGAACACCGCGATGAGGGCTACCACGATTTCCTTGTATTCTGACATCATCTGACTATCTATCGCACGTATCCGCATAAGTTGCGTCTATGCACGCGTATCCAATTACGCCCTCCGACGATTCGAGATTTTCTCACCTCGCTTTGTGGGGCCCGTGCCATATCGACCAGTAACCCTGCGTCACGCGGCATAAATCTCCCTCGCCGAAGTGAGTATCTCGCGCCTGAAAATCGGATTCGGATTTTCCTCAACCGCTTCCTTACTAATCAGGTCAACCTCTCTACCCAATAGCTCCACCAATTCATCCTCCATACGATAATGATCGAACATACTCCACTCGGCATCCTCCGCGAAGATTGCAAGCAGGTCTATGTCACTGTCGGGTCGCAGCTCACCTCGTAGTGCCGAACCAAACACCGCCAATCGGCTTATCTTCCACCGCCGGCAGAATCCCACGAATCTTTCCGGTGAGACGCCTAAATCCATCGGCCTCATCTAAATTCTCCTATAAAACCTTGTACGTCTCTCATATTACGTTTATCGGCTTTTCTCAGCAAGTCTCTTTATTCGGCACGGAATGGATTTATTTTGAAAACACACGTTCTCCATCCGCCCTGCCTTAGAATGCTTGCAGATCAAAAAATCTTTTGCCTTGACGCAATCCAGCCCAATATGTATCATGTATTTACTGACAGAATCTGGAGGAAACACAAAATGCAAACGAATCGACGAGAATTGTTAAAGATGGCCGCGGCAGGGGCGGCTGCGATGACAGTGCCCGCGTATGCGGTCGAAGCAAAGAAAGAACAGAAAAAGGGCGAAGCGAAGGTCCAGAAAGCGATACCGCGGTGGCGGGGGTTCAATCTGCTGGATATGTTTACTATGCGCAGCAACGGCGACTGGGCCGAGGACGATTTTCGCTGGATGCAGGAATTCGGCTTCGATTTTGTTCGCCTGCCCTGCTGCTACCGCCTCTGGATACAGGATGGCGACGACTATAAGATTCACGAGCCTATACTGGAGAAGCTCGACCGTGCCGTCGAATTGGGCGGCAAATACGGGATGCACGTGAGCATCAACTTTCATCGCGGGCCCGGCTATTCGGTCAACCAGGAATTCACCGAGCCGCACAATCTCTGGAAGGACGCCGAGCCGCTCAAGGCCTTCTGCTTCCACTGGCAGATGCTGGCCAAACGCTACAAAGGCATCTCGAAGGAAAAGCTTAGCTTCGATCTTATCAACGAGCCGCCCAATGTCGGCGACAGAATGAGCCGGGCCGATCACGAGCGAGTGATCAGAACGGCGGTGGCGGCGATCCGCGAAGTAAGTCCCGACCGCCTCGTTGTCGCCGACGGATTGAGCTGGGGTAACGAACCGATGCCGGAAGTTGCCGATCTCGGGATCGCGCAGAGTACGCGGGCGTACCAGCCGATGTTTATCAGCCATTACGGCGCTTCCTGGGTGAACAGCAGGGACTACCCCGCTCCCGCCTGGCCGGGCAACGACTGGGACCGAAAACGCCTCGAGCAGCATTACGCCAAGTGGGCCGACCTTGCCAAGAAAGGCGTAGGCGTGCATTGCGGCGAGGGCGGGGCGTTCAACAAGACCCCGCACAACGTGGTCCTCGCCTGGCTGCGGGATGTCCTCGAAATTCTCACCGGCCACGGCATTGGCCTGGCGATGTGGAACTTCCGAGGGTCGTTCGGGATTATGGATTCGGACCGAAGGGACGTCCAATACGAGGATTTCCACGGCCACAAGCTCGACCGCAAGCTGCTGAGCCTCTTGCAGGAATTTAAGTAGCAGTGCTTTGTTACCCCCTGATTCAAGGGTTCGTCGTTGCGAAGAAGTCCCGCAGGGACGACCGTGGCAATCTCCTGGGCCGCGCGCCGAGGGAATCTCCCCATTTTCTTGGCAGGTCTCATGGCTCTGTCTTCAGTATTTCGTGCAGGGGGTTGTCGCTGTCTTCGTATTGGAAGACCTTCTCAATCGGCACGGTGAACGTCCGTGCGATCTTGAAGGCCAGGGGCAGCGAAGGTGCGTATTTGCCGGACTCGACGGCGATTATGGTCTGCCGCGTGACGCCGACGCGGTCGGCCAACTGCTGCTGGGTGATTTCGCCGTTCTCAAAACGGAGCCGACGGACTTGATTTGTAATGGTTCGACCTCGCTCACCAGAACTCTCACTTTTCGCCATCTTCGCCTCCTCGGCCGTATTGCACCAGTATCGCTACCGAATATGTGAAGAATGTGCAGGTGGCGGCTGCTCCGAATATGCTGGGAAGCCAGGTGACCGAGATTGAGGCTTTCGGGCCGAGAATAAAGAAAGGAATCATACACACTGCCCCCACGACCAGATATGATGCGCCGAAGCTGGCCAGTGCCGCCCTTCTTTTTATCTGTTTGTCGCGCTCGTCGAAAGTCACATTCCCTTTGTCTTTGCCGAAGATCAGAGGTCCAAACCCCCCGATGCCTGCAATGCTCATGAAACCGAGACCCGCCAATGCCTTGGGCATTCCGACCTTGAAATACCCTACGGTAAACGCGATGCAACTAAGGACCGCACCCAATGAGATTGTGATTACCAATAACCACGCAATTTTCTGTGCCCTGTTCATAATAGTACTCCAAAACCAAGCTCTATACCCTGATTCTCATTCCAAAACGTCCCTGCATGACTGACTCTAAAACATTTCCATCGTTTTGCCAATGTAAAGTGAATCGAACTTAATGTAACATCACCTTTACATTATGTCAAGTAAAATATACATTTTTGGAAAAATTCTTCCATTTCGCGTCCGGTCGGTATTCCTGAGAGTATGTAAGAGCTTCAAGGGCATAAGGTTACGCACCAAGCGTTGCGAATTGCAGCGCGGCGGTATGCCGAGAATTCGGATCTCTCCGCCCGGGGGAATCTTCTGCTCCAAATCGCGGGCGATTTCCGATATATTAAGGCGATGACGCTAATTGATATGCGAACAAAGCAGTGTATTTTTTGCGCTGAGACTATCCAGGCCGACGCGATCAAGTGCCGGTTTTGCGGGGAATTCCTCAATACGAGGAAGGCCAAGGCTCTAATAGAGGCGGCCGCTCGGCCCCAAGAGGACGCCAATGGGGACGGCCAGGGCGACGACAAGATCCTGTTTGCGGGTCGGCCTTCGCTCTGGGGGATCGTTGCGGACGTGGCCATAGGGGCGTTTTTCTGTGCTATAGGGGGTCTTTTGGCTGGGTTGTCCATAGAGCGGATATTGGGCCTGGAGTTGACTGCCGGCCAAGCGGGGATGTTCGCCCAGTACAGGGTACTTGGGGGATTGGGGATTATATTGGTTGTTGTCTCTATCCTCGCGGTGAAGGTTGCTCGCCTGAAAATGATATATTACGAGGTCACGCCGGACAGGATCGAGTGGAGCAGGGGCATCCTCGACAGGCGGGTCGATAACCTGGATATGTTCCGCGTGGTCGATCTGAAGCTCCGCAGGAGCCTGCTGGACTGCATCTTGGGCGTTGGGACGGTAAGACTGGAAACGATGGACAAGACGGATCCGAAGTTCGAATTTGAGAAAGTGCGTGACTCCCGGCGGCTCTACGACGTTATAAAGAAAGCCAGCCTTGAAGCCGACAGAAGCACAGGCGTTGTACACTTGGAATAACGAGCCCTACCATCGGCTCGTAATAAGGAGGGCATTACGATTTTCCTTCAGGAGTAGATTGGTTTTGGAATTGGCTTGGATTTTGGAATATTTCTCCGGCAACCTGTTCAACAATCAATTGGGCTATCGGCATTTCCGGGCTAAGCATGAAGGTTGTCGGACTCAGGTTAATCATTTCAAGGGTGAGTGTGCCATTCCAACCGGGATGGACTGTTGGTGCAGTGAAATGTACAAGCAATCCACACCGCGCGCGGCTGCTCTTGCCCTCAATCCGGGCAGCCAAATATGGCCTGCCCTTGTCGGTTGGTAATCCAATTTTCTCCAACGTTCTGGCCAGAATGAATTGCCCCGTCTTTAAGCGGAACGGTTGCACGTCTGACAGAGTACATTTTCTGCAGTGTTTGGAGATGAAATCGTGCAGAACCCCCGGCTCCGTCAGATCCTGGTCAAATGGACCAGGTTCCGGAATCGAGATTTCGTAGCCTAACTTCAGGTCAACAGAGTGGGTATCGTATGGACAGTACTTCACGCGAAGCTCTGGCTGACGTGGTGAGGGCTCAGGTTCGATCACGAGTCTCCCGTCATCCAGGGCTTTCTGGATTTCAAGGTTTGAAAGGATCATCTATTGATCTCTGATCTGATCCGCTTTGACCGTTATTGTCCGGCCGTTCTCAAATGTTGGCTGGGGAAGAGTGACCAATAAAAGGTTGTCTTTCCGGGGACCAAGTATCACGCGAATGAATCCCCGGACAGGCTTGCCCGAGGGAGGTTCGCCGGTGAACTTCAAGTCTTCTTTAGGGGCAAACAAAGAGAATTCGGTCGCGTCGAACATTTTACCTTGAACGGCAAACTCCCCAGTAAATTGACCTGGAGATATTGTGCAATCAAGCCACTTTTCCATAATTGGCCCTTCCCATTTTTTGGCTAGCCCTTTTCCACAGAGCGTGCATCTATGTTTTAATGCAGCCTAAGGTATCCGGCCCGCCAAGTCAAGAAGTGCGGCTTCTCCAATCTACTTTTCTTGCTCAGCATTTTTCGTGGATTATTAGCTTCTTCTTCATTCTTATTCCTCCTGGTGCGGAGAAGCCGCCTAATCCGTTGTCGGAGCGTAAGATACGGTGGCATGGGATGATCAGGGGCAGGGGGTTCTTTGCGAGGGCGTTTCCGACGGCTCTTGCGGCGTTGGGTTTGCAGATTTTTTCTGCTAATTGGGCGTAAGTTATTGTCCGGCCGAGCTCTATTTGACGACAAGCAGTAAGGACGGCGGTTTGGAATTGGGGCAATTCAGTCAAATCGACGGGGATTTCCGGGCCTAAATCCACCGCGGGGCTGTCGAAGTAGGCGCCTATCTGTTCCTGTAGCTGCTTTGAGAAGGAGCGGTTGAAGCGGGCAAATGGGAGGTTTCTGAGGAGGCAGGCCTTGATTTCTTCGTATTGCGGACCGGGCAGGCAAGTCCGCAGGAGGCCTTTTTCGCTGCCGGCGATGCCGAAATGGCCCCATTTGACTGGGAAAATCACGTAATTTACGGGTTTTTGCATTTTTTTGGCGAAATCCTACATTCAAAACATTTCTAATTGGCCAAAATCATTGACGCAAGGGCAAAATTCTGTTAAATGTACTGGTTTCTACAGAAATCGGGTGCAGATTATCGCAGCGAATGGGTTTGAGAAAATGCCCTATGCTATGAGAAGTATGCCGACGAGACTATTGTTTTGGGAGTCTGTGGTTTTGCAGCCGGCAGGCTGACGTTGGTTATTTGGCTGATTAGTCTATGTCTCTCGACGATCTAAGAAAGAAGATAGATGAGCTCGACTGCCGGCTTGTGCAGTTGCTCAACGAGCGCGCCCGCGTGGTAGTCGAGATAGGCAAACTAAAAGACAAGACTGCCAGACCCGTTTATGCCCCGGACCGTGAGAAGCAGGTTTTCGAGCGGATCGCGCAGGCGAATAAAGGTCCTCTGCCGGACAAGTGCCTTGTGGCAATTTGGCGGGAGCTGATGAGCGGGTCGTTCGTCCTGGAGCGGCCTTTGCGGATAGGGTATCTTGGTCCGCAGGGCAGCTTTAGTCACACCGCCGCGATGCTGAAGTTCGGACAAAGCGTCGAGTATGAGCCCGTGACT
>Ga0209342_10007469_pt1 | contig 11006 bp, 9 predicted proteins | sample RifCSP16_2_FD_184023 | JGI IMG/M metagenome (GOLD analysis project Ga0209342, IMG submission 184023) | Soil microbial communities from Rifle, Colorado - Rifle CSP2_sed 16_2 (SPAdes) (version 2) | ecosystem: Environmental > Terrestrial > Deep subsurface > Rock core/Sediment | place: Rifle... | reverse complement strand
AAGGAAGCGGGCTTCACGGACGTTGGCTGCCACTGGCGCTATATGAATTTTGCCATTTTTGGCGGCCGGAGACCTTATCGAAGCAAGGCAAGCCTGTACGATCTTTTCGAGGTTCCGTCGCCAGCGTCCTGCCTGTGCGACACGGCGCATTGGGACAGATCGCCGCCGTCGGTGATAATTTCTCCGATGTTGTCATATTGCGGCGCGCAGTTGCTGTCTATTTTCACTTCCCTACACGCCGCATCAATTTTCTTCGCTCAGTAAATTTGGCGGGTTACTTGAAACGCGTCAATCAAAGCTCGCAGATAGCGCCGTAGCGAAAGCGTTTGATGCTCCCCTTGCGCCTCCTTGCCCGGTTCCGGCTCGCGTAGGCGGCGAATGTTAAGCGGGCCGTCCCAATCCGGGTTAGCGGCTCGCTCGTGGTACAGGTGGCACGTGCTGCACTGCGTCGGCGCCGCCGTGCTTGGCGACAGCCAGCTCCCTTGACTCTTTTGGTGGCATTCCTGGCAAATTTGGAGACCTGGGACGAGCACGTCGCCGGTACGCCTGCTTTTCGCCGCACGCGTGTGGCAGGCGGTGCACTCGAGCACCCGGTGGGAGCGATGGGAGAAGCGGCCGTGCAGAAACCATCGCTCCGGCATCGCCGCTGGTCTGATTTCCGGCAACTCCCGGTCCGTCGGCTCCAACTCGTGACAGGTCGAGCAGATGCTTTTAAACAGCTTGGCTTCCGCGGCGCGCGCCTTGCCAACCTGATTTGAGTAAACTTTCAACAAGTAAGCCTCCACCAGTTCGGGCGTGGCATGGGGCACAACTCGAACTGCCAGGCTGGAGTCGTATTCCAACGGGTGGCACTCTTGGCAGTTCGCCGCAAAAGTGATCGGCACCATGATGGTGCCGTCCGGCGCCGGTTGATGACAATCTTTGCAGCTCAGCTGTACCTCGCCTTTGGGGCCTTTAAGATTCGCTTTCAAGTGAATCTGGTGGTTCAACTTGATGGTCGTTGGATCGGACTGGCGCGCGCCGCGATCGCTCATGCGCGCTCTGCTACCCGCCTGCTCGTTTTTCACCGGCACGGTAAACTCCGGATGATCGAGCGAAAAATTCGTCACGCGCTTCTCGAAGAGCGGCGGCCGGCCGCTTTTCGTCCGCAAATCAGCGTGGCATCGCCGGCATTGTGCATCGGCCACGGTCGATAGGCTTTCCCCCTCGTGATGTTCTACATGGCACGTCGCGCAGGTCGGCATGGAAGCCTGTTCTTTTTGATGTACGGCGGCGTCGGTGCCATGACATTCCCGGCACCGGTCGTCGGAAACTCCGCGCCACGGCTGGTGGCAGCGGCTGCACTGGCCGGCGAATATCGCGTGCCAGCTCCTTACCGGCGCCGGCTGAAATAGGTCATGCTTCCCCGCTTTAAGCGGCGTTAACAACAGAGCCGCGCTGGCCGCGACCAACGCCAGCGTCAACACCGTCTTGTTCCAAAAGGGGCGGTAAAGCGCGTAGGCCGCGGCGTAATCGGAGTCGCGAAAGTCGGCCGCGGTCCCGAGCGGCTGCGATGGCGCCGCCGTGTGGATGTCCAGAGCAAACGATGGAGAAAGGGAGTCGATGTTCGCGATTAAGAGATAGGGGCCGATCGTGATCCGGTCGCCGTCGCTTAGAATCTTTTTCTGCACCTTGACGCCGTTCACGTAGGTGCCCGCGGTACTACCGTTGTCGCTGAGGGCGTAGGCGCCATCAATCTGATCGATGCGCGCGTGCTCGAGATCGATCGTGTCGTCGTCGAAGCGCAGTTGCGCTCCTCCCCCCCTGCCGACGACGAGACTCGGGCCGCCGATTTCCCGGATATCGACTTCATTGCCCCAGTGAGTCCGTAGGATATAGGTCACGAGAAATCCCGCGCCCGCTAACCGTAATAAAAAAATCCGAAAACGTGGGCCGCCACGGCGACCAGCAGGGCAAACGAAAGCGGAACGTGCAGGTACAACCAGGCGCTCATCAGATTGACGTGGCGTTGGCGCCGGATCAGACCGTCATGCAAATCGTTTCGCTGGTGGGCGATCGCGAGCAGTTGAGCCAATTCGGTCTGCTCTTCTACTGGGACGCTGCCGACGTACCGATCAAAGGACCCGGAGGGATCCTGCGCCAGCCGTTTTTCTAAATAGCGCCGCGATAAGCAGCGCCATCCGGCCAAATAACCGGCGCGCTCCGCCTCCAGCAAATTGGCATGAATCCGCCGGAAGGACTCCGATTTTCCCGCTGCCAGACCGCTCATCGACCGGCCGAGCTTGTTGATCTGCTCGGAAATTTCGAGAATCGTCAGGTTGCTCATCGTGGAACTCATCTTCGGCGGAATCACCTTATAGAGCACCGCCCCGCAGATCCCGCTCAGAGCGACGAGCAGCAGCAATATGAGGGCGGCAATGGCGACGATATTGTGAAACCGAAATCCCGAATGGAGCAGCACCGCAACCACCGCCACCAGGCCCAGATAGATATGCGCCTGCAGCCAACCTTCCATGCTGCCCCATGAGCTCTTGTATGAGCGCTTACGCACTCCGTAGTACATGAGCACGAGTACCAGGATAAGCCCTAGGGTTCCGTAACCCAGTTCCCGCGGACTCTTCCCAAAAATCTGCGCGGCCGGTTGTGGCGCTACGTAGGACGCGATCAGGAGGGCCAAAAACAGATATGACCAGCGGCGCCAATTGATATTTACGCGCGTAGCGATAGGCATCAGAGCGATTCTTTCCGCGCGAGCACTAGGTCTTCGATCGTTTTTTCGTATTCACCGGGAGTAAGACGCAACACCGCTCCGGTCGGACAGCTGCGCACGCAGGCGGGACCGCCCTTTAGGTCCCGGCAGAGGTCACACTTCACTGGAAACGAGCGGCGTGTCTGGACCTCTTCCGGGGACCCCGCGCCGACCGCGTTCTTAAACCAATCCCAGGCAGAGCGTCGAGGTTCCTCGTGAACCATGAAGATATTGTCGTAAGGGCAATTGGTGGCACAGTGGCCGCAGCCGATGCAGTTATCCCGGATAAAGACCTCGCCCCGGGGATCTCGGGCGATAGCGTCTCCGGGCGGGCAGTCGGTCATGCAGAGAGGGTTCTCGCAGTGGCGGCATGAGTTCGCGATGAGAACGTTGGCGAATCGCATCCCAGTTCTTTTGATTCTCGTCTGGCCGTCCTCGTGAACGCCCTCACAGGCGCGCACGCACTGATCACAATCGATGCAGCGATGCTCGTCGATCAGCAGAACGTTGTCGCCGACGATGACTTCCTCGGCGGTCATAAAACGGCCCAGCTCCGCGAGTTCGGGCCTTACTTCCACCTCGACGAAGCGCATGCGCCGGCGCTCGGCTTCCTGTTCAAGCCTATGCTTCAGCCCAGGGGAGCTGTCCACGCAAGCCCAGAAATCTGCGCGCGCAAGACGAATCACTTCAACCCGATCAATCGTGGTAACGGTGGCGACCCGGGGGCCGCCGTTCAAGAGTGAAATTTCGCCGAAATACTGGCCCGCAGTTAGGTAACTGAGAACGATTTCACGATTTTGGTGAATTCTGCTGAGCTTGACCATGCCGGAACGAATGAGGTAGAAGCTGTCCCCTTCCTCCCCCTCTCGCAAGATAACCTGGCCGCGGTTGAAATTTATTACTTCGGCGTGCTCGGCCATTTTTTGCAGGATCGCGTGGTCGATTCGTGGAAATAGATTGTTCTGGAACGCGCGAACCAAAAAAATCTTGTCTATGATCGCTTTGGCGGAGGGCACCGTGTGAATGAATTTTAGCATCGGCTTGCGGCTTATTTCGCAAAGAAACGCCGCGCTCGCCGCCCTGATCGTCGCTGACCGCCGTCGGCCAGAGATCAAACTCATTTCACCGAAAAACTCGCCGGGCCCCAGGGTCGCGATGGGCACGGGTGCTGCGCCATCGAGTTTGGCTATCACGTCCAAGGTCCCTTCCATGATCATGTAAAGACTCTCGGAGTAATCGTTCTGCCGGAAAATGATGCCGCCGGGAGCGACATGGTGAAACTTCGCAGCGTAAAAAAGCTCGCGCATCTCCATCTCCGTGCCGCCGGCGAGAAGCGGGAGCTTCGGCAATAGCTGCTGAATCCTTTCGGCAGCGCTCCCTTGCAGAAATTGGAGTTTGTCTTTCAGGAGAATTTCATCGGCTGTTTCCACGTTCCTGCCACAAATGCGGTCGACGACTTCATGCCCCTGATTGATTCCATGTTTGATCAGGTCGCCGCGGCCGCTTGCCGCCCCGACGATATATAAGCCCGGGACATTGGATTCATAGCTTGCACTGATCACGGGCAGCGCGGCCGGGTCCGGATTGGGAAAAATGACGCCGCATCTTTCCAAGAAATCGCGCGGCGGTCGCGTCCCGATCTTAACGACGACGAAGTCTGCCATGATTTTAAGCGTCGATGACCCGAATCCAAATGTGACACCGTCGCGTTCGAATTTCTCCACGGTGGAATTGAAGTAAATCGTCAGCTCCTTTCTTTTTGCCATCTCTAGGGCACGGCGTTCCTGGCTGTCCTTGGCCCGGATAAATTCGGGGGTCCTTACGGCCATCGTCACTCGATTTCGAGCGGCCAATGCCGTGGCGACCTCGATGGCGGAGTCCCCGCCACCGATAACAACGATGTCCCGTTCCGAATACATCGCCGGGTCCACCAACCGGGTCGAAACATGAGGCAAATTTTCGCCGGGGACACTGAGCTTGCGTGGGTTGCCCTGGCTTCCGATGGCCAGAACGACATTAGCCGCGGCAAAGCTCGATGAGGTCGTTTCGACTTGAAAGCATTCCTCGACCCTGCTGACGTTCCTGACCGGATGATTAAACAAAAGATTGAGGTTGAGGCTGCGGACCGTCTCTTCCCAATTTCGCAGCACGGTCTCGCGCGGCCCCGGCTGTAGCCACAGATCCCCTCTCAGCGGAATTTCAGAGGGCTCGGCCATGACGAGCTTTCCCTTCTGGTAACGGTGGGCGGTATCAGCGATGTGGTCTTCCTTTTCCAGCAATACATAGCGAAGCCCACTCTGGTGGGCATTGATCGCGGCGGCAAGACCGGCGGGGCCGGCGCCGACGATGATGAGATCATACTTTGAATCCATGATGGCCGCGCTGGACATGGTTATTGACGCGTCTCCGGTCAACTCACTTTATCGTGTACACCGAGTATGTTTTCCAGTGCAAGCGCCTTTTTCCTTCGCTCCACTTGATGGGTCGCTCATCACCGTGATGGCGCGCGCAAGAAATGACCCTCCGCGGCGAGGAAAGACGGCGCCATGCCGCGCATGACGATACCAGCAAAAACCGCAGGATCAAAGTATCCGGGCGATGAAACCGTTTCTGATTCTTTGTTCCTATCGCCGGAGCTGGAAGAATCATCGCCGTTGACACCTCAATGGTTTCCTCCCCGCAAATGACGCGGTGGTCTGAGGCCCGAGAGGTGCGGTTGGTACTTAGCGAATAATAGGATCGCGAGCGGATCGCGCCGCGTCCGAAGACGCCGTTGCGCGACCGTCGATTTTACCCCCGCTCATGCGGCGGCAGCGTTGAATTGCCGGAAGACTTACGTTAAGTTGAGCGCCGTATGATTATTTTAATAGAGGGAGCGCCTTCGGTGACGCGCCGGCACTCTATCTAAATACGCGCAGGAAAATTCGAACTTGATTCCGCCACGCGCGCCATTGAGCTTCGGCACTAACGAAGCGGAATCGACAAAGTCAGCTAAATCAATTGGTAAACCGCAGGAGGTCACTCCATGGCATCAGCAAAACAGGTCGTAGGCAATCCAACCCCCCGAATTGAAGGCGAGCTGAAGGTGAGCGGCAAAGCCGTTTATGCGGCTGACGTCACGCTACCAGGGATGCTTTGGGGAAAGTTAGTGCGTAGCCCGATCGCTTCGGGAAAGATCAAGCGCATCGATGCGAGCAAGGCGTTGGGCCTGCGCGGCGTGCATGCGGTGGTTACCGGCGAAGATTGCACGGGCCTAAAGATCGGCCGCCGGCTTTACGATATGCCGATCCTCGCCGACGGCGAAGTGAGGTTCATCGGTGAAAAAGTCGCGGCGGTGGCCGCGGACACCGAACTGATCGCCGAGGAAGCGGTGAGTCTGATCGATGTGGAATACGAAGAGACCGAGCCGATCCTCGACCCGGTGGAGACGATGCAGCCGGGCGCGCGGCTCATTCATCCCGACGTGGTGAATTACAAGGGGCTACCCAAGCCGCTCAAAGAACCCAGCAACGATTTTATTTATATTACCTGGGGCAGGGGCGACATCGAGAGCGGGTTTCGCCAGGCGGATATCATCGTGGAGAACACCTTTACGACCTCTCCGGTGCATCAAAGCTATATCGAGCCTCACTCCTGCGTCGTCAAGGTGGCTGCGGACGGCTCGGCGGAGTTCTGGTCATGCAGCAAAGTCCCTTACGGAGTGCGCGAGCAGGTGGCCAACGCGCTGAAAATTCCCCAGGAGAAATTCGTTTTCAACCCGGTGTACATCGGCGGCGATTTCGGCGGTAAGGGAGATTTCATGGATCTCGCCGTCGTCTATCTATTGTCCAAGAAGGCGCGCCGGCCGGTCAAGCTGGTAATGGATTACGACGAAGAGTTTATCGCCGGCAATCCCCGGCATGCCTCGATCATCTACGTGAAAACGGGCGTCAAGAAGGACGGCACCATCGTCGCGCACCATATGAACTTCATCTTCGATAGCGGCGCCTACGGGGCGTTTAAGCCCAATGCGTTTCTCAACGGCCCGCACCTCTCGGCCGGGCCCTATAACATTACCCACGCCTTCATCGAAGAGCATATGGTCTACACCAACAAGATTCCCTGCGGCCATATGCGCTCGCCGGGCGATCCCCAGGGCTTCTTCGCCAACGAAAGCCAGATGGACCTGGTGGCGAAAAGGCTGGGGATGGATCCGATCAAGTTCCGGCAAAAGAATTTCATGCACGACGGCGACATCGACCCCACCGGTGAGGAAATCCACTACATCAAGACCGACGAGACGCTAAGAAGGGCGATGGAAGATTCCGGCTATCGCAGGCCGAAGCCGAAAAACGTCGGCCGCGGCCTTGGGGTAGTCCAGTGGACGGCGACGGGTGGCATAGGAACCGTCGCGATTACACTCGATGAAAAAGGCGTTGCGACGATTTCCTCCGCCATGGCCGATCAAGGTGCCGGGACTTATACAGTGTTGAGTGAAATCGTCGCGGAAGAGCTCAAGATTCCTCTGAGCCAGATCAAGGTCCGGCAGCTCGATACCGCTCAAGGGACGAAAGACACCGGCGTCGGCGGCAGTCGGGCGACCCGGGTGTATGGCAACGCAGGCTACGAAGCGGCGCTCAAGGCTGTCGAAGCGATCAAACAGGCGGCGGGGGAACAAATGGGAGTCGCGCCGGATCAAATCACCCTGGCCAAGGGGGCTGCGTTGCATCCGCGCATGGAACGGCGACTCACCTACGGCGAGATCGTCAAGGCCAAAGGTTCGCCGATCACAGCCGAGGGGACATTTAACAACACATCCAAGATCCACGCGGCGTCCATGTGCGTGCAGGTCGCGGAAGTCGAAGTCGATCCTCAGACCGGGCAAGTCGAGCTAAAGAAATTCACCTCCACCCACAATACGGGCACCGTTCTTAATCCCCTGATGCACCAGGGGCAGATCGAAGGCGGGTCGATGACCGGCATCGGCTACGCACTGATGGAGCAGCTCATCATCGCCGACGGCAAGGTCGCTACGACTAATTTCGGCGAGTACAAGATTCCCACGATCAAAGACGTGCCGGCGTTCAAGAGTTCGGTCAGCGAGCAGCCCGAGGGCGCCGGCCCTTACAACAGTATGCCGATCGGCGAGACCGCCAACATTCCCACCGCTGCGGCCATCGCCAACGCGGTGGAGGACGCCTGCGGCGTGAGAATCAAGAGCCTGCCGATCACAGCGGAAAAAGTTTACGAGGCGCTGCACGGGGGCAAGTAAGAAAATTTAGATTTCACGGCGAAGGTCCCAGCGCGGCCAACCGCAACCAAAGCAGCAGGCATTATTTCACCGCGGAGGCACTGAGTTCGCGGAGTTCGGAGTGCTTCTTAATCAAAAAGCGCTTTGCTCCGCGCTCTCTGCGCCCCTGCGGTGAGTTCTCTTTTTGGTCGTTACAATGGAATAGCTACCGGAAAAATTGCGCAGGCCGGGGAAACGTTCAGCTACAGTAGTACAGAGAGTAGAATCATGGCGAAGCTAAAAGTCGGCGACCACTTTCCAACTGCGAAGCTACAAGACCTCGACGGCGCGACCGTGGAGTTTCCCGCGGTACTCTCTCAGGCTCCGGCCACGGTAGTTTTTTTCTACCGCGGCCGCTGGTGACCCTGGTGCCGGGCCCAGGTGACGGCCTTCGTCTATGAATCCGAAAGATACGTCGAGGGAAAAGTGCAAATTCTCGGCGTCAGTGTCGAGCCTCCTGAAGAAGGAAAAAAGCTCCTCGACCGCGTGACGCGCGACTGCCAGGAAGACCGCCCGCATATCAAGCTCGATCCCTACCCGCTCCGTCTGCTCACCGATCCCGACGCCAAGCTGATCCGCGCCGTCGGCGCGGAAAACGAGGGCCATTGGGCTGGACTCATCGCCGCCCCGATCACCTACGTTGTTGACCGCGATGGAAAAATTCGCTGGGCTTATGTCAGCGCTAGTGCTGCCGACCGCCCGAGTCCGGTGGCGCTGGCCAAGGCCGCGTGCGCCGTCGCTGCCGGCAAAGAGCCGCCGGCGAATTATCCAGGGAAAACGTAATCCGGTGAAGCCCCACGGGCAACCCCGAGGGGCCTTCCAGTACAACCGCCGGGCGGAATCCTGAGCAAGAGCTCCCGGTCAAGAACCGGGATCGAGTCGAAGGGTCGAGCCAACGGTTGATTCGGCGACGGCAAAGTTCTCTGTTGTTGCTGCGGATGCGGAATCGCTGTGCTGAGTGGAAAAAAACTAGACATTGAGGGCGCGTTTTTGGTATATTACACGTGCTGATTGGATTCGAATCTTCTCCACCTGAACCCATGGCGGACGAATATATCTTCCTACCGAATCAGATTCTCAGCGCGACGTTGATTGCGCCAACGCGCAGGTTTTCCAAACATTATAGGACCGAGGGCTTTAACTTGTGCGGGCCGAATGCGGCTTTGTACGCCCGCTCGTTCTGTGAATTTAGGCGAGCGGTCAAATGGCGTTATCTCGCTACGGATGGAATTGGCTAAGTTCCAGCGGCCGACAAACTTGCGTTTTTGTAAGGCCGGCGGTTTCCACCGCTCACAGACAATTCTCCGGCATTTCTTTTTTTTCTTTGCCGGCTCTCAGTTTCTTGACCCTCCTGCCTTTCTCCGACTCATTGGGTCCCAATCTAGGGCGGCTTTGTGCGAAGCCTTTGTGGGCGCGTGCCGAATTTTTTGCCAGGACGAGGTTTCTCTTGGTGAAAATAATATTGACGACTAGATTGACGGTTTCTGAACTCTGTGGCCCATAAACGACGAATTTGGCGCCTGCTTTTTCAGCAGCGCCGATCAAAGAAGTGTCTTGGGTGGTTTCCGGCCGCGTCGCGAAAAAAATACTGCGTCAAGCTGCACAAAGGTGAAAATATCCGTTTTTTCACGAGATTTTTGTTTTGCCCGTGGGGTCAGTAAGAGAATTTGCAGAGGACTTCGACCGGTAGCAAGGAAATTCATCGACTCTGGTCTTGGGTTTGCATAATTTCTTGGTGGTATGCGTCTAAGGAGTAAGAAGGGGTATTTAGGGAAATTGAGAAACTGCCGATAACGCATTCAGACGGAGGCAACTAAGAAGGTCGCAACGGGAGGTAGGTGTTATGAAGCCTGGAGAACCGTTGAAAACCAATAAGCCGATTCGGTCGCACAAGACCGGAGTTGTCCTGCCGCGGGAAGGAATTTTCGTGCGGGCGATCGAAAACATGGGCCGCCAGCTGATCCTGGTGAACTTCGGCGCGGCCGGGGAAGAATACATTTTCCCCGACGAAATCCTCCCGGAACCGAACAAGGCGTAGCCTGGAAGCAAATTTCCCGTTATTGCGTTGCACGCGGTCTTCCGCTGCACCCTTGCGTAGATAGTCCGCATCCCCACCGCTCAGATTCCTCGCCTCGTTCGATTTGGCTTTCCCCCGGGTGATTTGATAAAAGACAAGTAAAATCCATTGAGGATGGGTGCGCCATGAGCGAGCGGGTGATCAAAGGTTACCACGCCCATATCTATTACGATCCAACAACGACGCGCGATGCCGCCGCGCGGGTGCGCGCCGGCCTGGCCGCGGGTGGGTTCAACGTGCAGCTTGGCAGTTGGCATGATGAGCCGGTCGGTCCCCATCTCGACGCGATGTACCAGGCGGTCTTCGCGCCTGAAGACTTCGGCACGATTGTGCCCTGGCTCATGCTCCACCGCGAAGGCTTATCGGTCCTTGTGCACCCGTCTACGGGGGACGCCTACGGCGATCATCTTGAACACGCGCTTTGGCTCGGCGAGAAATTGAAGTTGAATGAAAGGGCCCTGCGCCGCATCTAGCGGCGGCGAGTGCGGCAATGAAGAAAGTTTACAGCGCCAAGGATCCTCTGATGGTCGGCCATCTGAAGAATGTGCTCTCTACCTTCGGTATTCAGTGCGTGAGCCGAAACCTCGATCTGTCGAGCGCGGCGGGCGAGCTTCCGCCCATTGATTGCTGGCCCGAGCTTTGGGTCGTCGATGACGCCAAACTCGCCAAGGCCAAGTCGATTCTCAAGAAGACCTTGGCGCCTTTGGCATCGGTGAAGAATCCCTGGCGCTGCGAAGGCTGCGGCGAGGATATTGAGGGGCAGTTTTCCGAGTGTTGGAACTGCGGTCGAAGCCGGGATAAGGGAACGGCGTTGCGCGTCGTGGGTGGGCGGGCGACGAATTCCCTGCGCGACCGATGAATATCAACCGACCGTCGTGACATCCTATTAGGGGCGCATTATTTTAGACAGA
>Ga0209342_10007465_pt1 | contig 11009 bp, 10 predicted proteins | sample RifCSP16_2_FD_184023 | JGI IMG/M metagenome (GOLD analysis project Ga0209342, IMG submission 184023) | Soil microbial communities from Rifle, Colorado - Rifle CSP2_sed 16_2 (SPAdes) (version 2) | ecosystem: Environmental > Terrestrial > Deep subsurface > Rock core/Sediment | place: Rifle... | reverse complement strand
TTGTTCTGCTGGGGCCAGTTGTTGCAGTAGGGGCAGCTGCCCCCGGCGTATCAGGGCATTTCAGGCGTTGGGCTACCACCCGAACTGCATCTTTGCGAGTCTTATCCAGAGTTCTATGCATCGACTGATTGAGAATCGTGCAAGCCTGGGGCACAGCCAAGCGTTCAACAATATAAAGTGAAAAATCTGATGGAAGTGCGCTACCCAAGCCATATGTGTCGGCGAGAACCTCAAGAGTGCCAGCAAGATGCTTCTTCAAAACCGCACGCAACTCGTCTAGGATTTCTTCTTGTTCCCTGTCGAGGCGAGCACGAGTTGTCGGTACGTCCTTCATAGCGTCTTCGATGTTGCCTTCGCCTTTCCACTCTCGCTCAAGATAATGCAGCACTGATTGAACGCAGTGTCGCGCACACGGGATCTCGAGAAGTGCTGTTGATACGGCATGCCGAAGAGCAAGAGGAAGATGTGGCTGGAGCAGAGTTGACAGCGGCCCGGACAGCCTTCCGTCTGGCCTTCTTTTCAGCGCTTCGACTGCGGCGATTCGGTTATCAACGAAGACTTCAGGATTCAGTGCTATCTGCAACAGTAGGTGTCTTGCCCGCTCTCCTTCATAACTCGCGAGTTCTGCGACCGCTTGTTTCCCGTCGCTCAACGACGCGCCGGCGGTAGCAGCTAACTGCTGCATTCGGTACCCCCTGACGACAGTCAAGCCTCCAATCGCGGCTAGGCCTACGAGCACCGCCGCTCCCAGCCAAAACAATGACATTCTCATTCTGGGCGGTCGGCCCATACTTGTCCTTCCTTTTTCTTGCCGGCACCGCTGAAGGCGATGATACCATCGCGTCCCCGAAATCGCGGAGTTCCTTCCCTTGAAGGCTGCCCCACCCCCTCGGCTTCGCTCGGGGCAAGCTCTTCGGTATGTAAGCGTCGGGGAGGCGGTCTCTCACTCCTATGTCTTGGCCCTGCGCTTCCAGAAGAAATAGAACGGCAGGCCCAGCGCCAGGAAAAGGAGTCCCAGCCCGGTGTCTCCCGGCTTGCTCACCGCCGTGTTGATGCAGAACGCGGCCGCCACCACCACGAAAATCCCCGGCACCCAGGGATAGCCGAGCGTGCGGTAGGGCCGCGGCAGGTCGGGCTCCTTGCGGCGCAGGACGAAGACGGCGGCGGTGGTGGCCCCGTAGAAAATCCACAATCCGAAAATCGTGTAGGTGAAGAGCCGGTCGAAAGCGTCGGGCGACTGCCCGAAGATGAGAATGAGCACGCAGGAGAAGACACACTGGAGCAGCAGCGCCTTGGCGGGCGAGCGGTGCACGGGGTGGACGTCGGCCATGTGGCGGAAGAAGAGCCGGTCGCGCGCCATGGCGTAAGGTACGCGCGCGCCGCTCAAGATGGCGGCGTTGAGCGTGGCGAAGGTCGAAATCAGCGCTCCCACGGTAATGGCCACGCCGCCCCACTCGCCGAGGAACGAGCGGGCCGCGTCCTGCGCCACCCGCGGCGAGGTGATGACCGCCTCGAGCGGCAGCAGGTAGAAGTAGACGGCGTTCGCCAGCATGTAGACCCCGGCCACCAGCAGCACGCCGAAGATGAGCGCCCGGGGGATGTTGCGCTCCGGGTCGCGCACCTCGCCGCCCACCATGCTCAAGTTGTTCCAGCCGTCGTAGGCCCAGAGCGCGGCCACCAGCGCCACCCCGAAAGCGGAGAGCGTCCCCGCGCCTGCGGGCGCCGTGAAGAACGGCGTGAAGTTCGACCAGCGCCCGTCGCCGAAGGCGAAGCCGAGGACGACGAGACCGAGGATGGCCGCGATCTTCAGAATCGTGAACACCACCTGCACGGCCCCGCCCACGATGATGCCCAGGTAGTTGATGACCGTCAGCCCGATGATGGCGCCGAGCGAAATCATCTGCGCGCCGGTGAGCGACCAGCCCGCTACGCCGACGAGCGGCTCGTTCAGCGCCCCGAAGAAATAGCCCAGGAACAAGGCGAACGCCGTGGCGATGGTGGCGATGGAGCCGGTCTTGCCGATGACGAACTGCTCCCAGCCGTAGAGAAATCCCCAGAGCGGCCCGTAGGCGCGCCGTAGGTAGATGTACTCGCCGCCGGCTTCCGGCAACGCCGCGCCCAGCTCGGCGTAGCTCAACGCCCCGGCGAGCGACAGCAGCCCGCCCACCACCCACACCAGGAAGACCAAACCCACTGAATCCACCTGGCGGGCGATGGAGGAAGGCACAAGAAAAATGCCGGTGCCGATCACCGTGCCGGCCACGACCGCCCCGGCGCCGATGAGCCCCAGGCCGCGGATGAGCTCGGGCTGCTTCTTCATTTGTTCTTCACTAGGATGCGACTCACGGCGGCGCCGACCGCGAAAGTCACGAGCGTCCCCACCAGCACGTACCAGGTCCAGGCGAGCGGCGTGCCGAGCTTGACGTAGAGCATCGTCACAAGCCCGGCCAGCATTCCCGCCGCGGCTCCGGCGGGCGTCGAGCGCGCGTCCAGCCGCCCAAGGAGAAACAGCCCGAGCAGGGCGCCGTAGGTGATGGAGGCGATCGTTAGGCCGGCTTCGAGTACCGGCCCCCAGGAGCGCGCCAGCATCGCCAGGCCGATAATGACGCCGCCCCAGACGAGGGTCACCCAGCGCGACCGCCGCAACAAGTCCTCCGACGGCTCCTCGCGGCCGACGAGCGGCCGGTAGAAATCTACTACCGTCGAAGCGGCGAGCGAGTTGAGCGTGGCGCTCGAAGTCGACATCGCCGCCGCCAGCACCCCCGCCACCATCAGCCCGCTCAGGCCCGTCGGCAGGTGCTCGACCATGAAGAGCGGCAGGATGCGGTCGCCGCTGGCAAAGGTCGTCCCCGGGGCGACGCGGGCGTAGAAAACCGACAGCAGGATCCCGATGACGAGAAAGAGCAGAAACTGCGCGAAGACGATGAAGCCGCTCATGATGAGCGCGCGCCGGCTGTCGCCGAGGTTCCGGGCGGCGAGCAGCCGCTGCACCAGCAGCTGGTCGGTGCCGTGGCTGGCCAGCGTCAGGAAAGTGCCGCCGAAAATTCCCGCCCAGAAGGTGTAGCTGCGCGTCCAGTCGAGCGAGAAATCGAAGAGGGCGAACTTGGGCCCGGCGTCGGCCATCACCGTGGTCCAGCCGCCGGGGATCTGCTGGAGCAGGCTCCAGAAAACGAACAGGCCGCCGGCGACATAGAGAGCAAACTGGGCGACGTCGGTCCAGATGACCGCCTTCATCCCGCCGAGGAAGGTGTAGAGCAGGGTGAGCGCCATCACGAGGACGACCGCGGTCAGCTCCGCCACGCGCAGCTCTTCTCCGGTCACAAGGCGCGTAACGCGCGGCAGCACCAGCTGCACCACCAGGGCGATGGCCCAGACGCGCACGCCGTCGGCCAGCGCCCGCGTCACCAGAAACAGCCCCGCCGCCAGCCGCCGCGTCACCCGCCCGAAGCGCCGCTCGATGTACTGGTAGGCGGTGAAGAGCTCGCCGGCGAAATAGTGCGGGAGCAGGAGGAAGCTGATGATGAACCGCGCCAGGATGTAGCCGAAGACCAGTTGCAGGAAGGCGAGGTTCCCGGCGTAGGCAAGCGCCGGGGTGCCGATGATGGTGAGCGTCGAGGTTTCGGTGGCCACGATGGAGAGCGACAGCGCCCACCAGGGCGTGGTGCCGCCGCCGAGGAAATAGTCGTGCAGGCCCTGCTGCCGGCGACGGAAGTGCGCGCCGAGCAGCGTGACCCCGACGAGGTAGGCGAGGACGATGGCCAGGTCGAGCCGCCCGAATCCCACAGCGTCTCCGGCCTGCCTGCGGTAGGCAGGCGCTCAAATGCGGGCGAGTGTAGTCGAAGGTGTGGGTGCGGGCAAGCGTGCCGGGGCGCGAACCTGCTGTGCTATCCTAAAAACCACGATGGCTTTTTTCCTCGGCATTGACGGCGGCGGCTCGAAGACCGAGTGCGTGCTGGCAGACGAGTCCGGCGCAGTGCTGGCCCGCGCCACCGGCCCCGGCTCCAACCTGCACCGCGTGGATTCCGATCAATTGTGGGGAACCGTGAGGGATTGCCTGGCACAACTGCGGCGGAGCACGGGACTGGGCGTGATTGCTCCCGTGGCAGTGGGCGCCGGCTTTGCCGGCGCCAGTGACAGTGAAGCTCGCGAGATGGCCCGCCGGGCTCTCGTCAAGTGTCTCCATCCGGCCCGGCTCTACGTCGTCGGCGATATGGAAGTGGCGCTGGAAGCGGCGGTGGGGGCCGGGCGCGGCGTGGTGCTCATCGCCGGCACCGGCTCCATCGCCTACGGACGGAACGACCTCGGGCGGCAGGCCCGCGCCGGCGGCCGTGGTATCAACGTTGCGCGGCGAGGCAAGTTCATAGTGGACGAAGGCAGCGGCCTTGATATCGGCCTGCGCGCCACTCGGGCGGTGGTGAACCCCCTTTTGTTCTGGCGGCGCTGGACTCCGCTGGGCCGCAGAGTGAAGAAGGTGTTCCAGGGGGCCAGCGGAGAAGGCGGTGTAGTGGTGTTTGTCGAGGCAGCTGGTCTGGTGCCTCTGGTGGTGGAAGCTGCCCGCGAGAACGACGCGCGGGCGCGCCGGATTCTCGAAGGTGCAGCAGATGCCCTGGCGGGGCTGGCGGTGGAGGTGCTGCGGCAACTGGACTTGCTCGAAGCGGACGTGCGGGTGGCGGCGAGCGGCGGCGTCTTCAAGGAGAGCCCGGAAGTCTTCGCGCGCGTGCAGGCGGAGATTCTGAAAGCGGCGCCGCGGGCGCGGGTCGAGCCGCTGGCTGTCAGTCCGGCCGAGGGCGCCGCGCGGCTGGCGCAGCGGCTGTGGTTGCAAGAGCAGACTACAGCGTCGGCGTAACCCTCATGGACAGCTTGGAAGAGCGCATGGAGCGGGCCGAGCACGGCGGGCCGGCGGAGCTCCGCCTGCTCGTGCACGACTCCGCGCTCGAAGTCCTCGAAGCCCTGCTGCGCAATCCCTTCTTGAGCGAGGAGCACCTGTTGACGCTCCTCTACCGCAAGAACTTGCCGCGCGAGCTGCTGGAGGCCGTTGCCAAGAACGAGCAGCTCATCCAGAGCCAGCGGGTGAAGGCGGCGCTGGTCCAGAACCCGCACACGCCGCGCCTGGTGGCGATGCGGCTGCTCAAGTTCCTCTACCTATTCGACCTGGTGCAGGTGAGCCTGGCGCCGGCGGTGCCGGCCGAGATCAAGCGCCTGGCCGAAGACCAGATCCTGGCCCGGCTGGAGCAGCTGCCCGTGGGCCAGCAGATTGCGCTGGCGCGGCGCGGCTCGGCGCGGGTGGCGGCGGGGCTGCTGCTGCTCGGCCAGTCGCCGGTCATCCCCGCGGCGCTCGACAACACTTTTTTGACCGAGGCGGCGCTGCTCGGAGTGCTGCGGCGGGACGAGCTGTCCGAGCCGGTCCTCGAGGGCATCGCCCGCCATCCCAAGTGGGCCGCGCGCTACGACGTCCGCGTGCAGCTGGTGCGGCATCCGCTGACGCCGCTGGCGGTGGCCCTCGGGTTCCTGCCGGACATCAAGGTGGCCGACCTGCGGCTGCTCACGACCGACAAGCGCATGACGCCCACGCTGCGCAAGTACGTCCGCGCCGAGGCCGAGCGCCGTGGCCGCCGCCGGGCGCGCTAGGGCTTCTGCGTGGGGCGGAGGAGCACTTCGCTGACGAAGCTCTGCTCGGGCTGCTCGAGCAGCCATCCGACCACGCGGGCGACGTCGCCGGGCTGGAGCATCCGCTGCGGGTCTTTGCCGGCGTGGGGCGAGAACTCGGTCTCGACCGTGCCCGGGCAGATGACGCTGACGCGGATGCCGTAGCCACGCAGGTCTTCCGCCATCGAGTAGGTCAGGCCCATCAGGCCCCACTTGGAGGCGGCGTAGGCGGCGCCGCCGGCCAGCGGGTTCTTGCCGGCGAGCGAGCTGATGTTGATGATGTGCCCGCCGCGCTGCTCCATCAGCCGCGGGATGACCGCCTGCGAGCAGTAGAAGACCCCGCGCAGGTTGGTGTTGAGCGTCGAGTCCCAGTCGGCGTCGGAAATCTTCTGCACGGGCGCGAAGACGCCCACCCCGGCGTTGTTCACCAGCACTTCCAGCCGCCCCGGGCGGTCGAGGATCTTCGCGAAGGTGGCGCGCACCTGGGCGGCGTCCTGGACGTCGCAGGAAAAGGTTTCGACCCCGGATGGGGAGGGGGCCAGGCGCCGGGCCGCCTCTTCCAGCCGTTTCGAATTGCGGGCCACGAGCGCCAGCCGGTGCCCGCGCCGGGCCAGCTCCTGGGCGATGGCGTAGCCGATGCCGCGGCTGGCTCCGGTGACGATGGCGAGCGGCGCTTCCCGAGAGGCGCTGGTCATGGAAAACTCCCGTCGGGCGGGGCCCGGATAACGGTTTTGCCCGGCGCCTCATCATAGCAAAGGAGAGGGCGGAGGCAGGCGCTCCGGGCAAGAACGGGCTTGCAGGCCGGGGGCAGGATGCCTATAATCGGCGTTTGGTTTGGCCCTGGTATCCTGCCCGGAACGTTCTGCTGGGAACGCGACGAGGAGGCGGAGTGAAATGAAGGCACGCACGGCTTGGCTGCTGCTGGTGGGGCTGGCGGTACTCTTGGGGACGAATCCGGCGGCGGCGCAGGGACAGCGGTCGCCCTACGGGGTGGAAGAGTTCAACACTTACGTCGAGACGACTCCCGAGCAGACGCCCGACCCCGCGGCCCGCTTGCAGGCCATTGAGGCCTTCCTGCAGAAGTACCCCGAGTCCGTCCTGCGCGCCTTCGTCTACCCCAACCAGGCCTCCACCGCTTTCCAGTTGCAGCGCTATCCCCTGTGCCTGCAGGCCGTGGATAACTTCATGGCCATGGACCGCGACCAGGTGGCCGGCTTCCTCCAGCAGTCGAACCTCAACGCGACCCAGATCGACACTCATTATTTCGCGCCCCTGATTCTCTACACCTACAGCTTCCTGCAATCCTTCCGCAACGGCACGCCCCAGGCCGACGCTCTGGCTGCCCGCGGCGCCGAGCGCGCCCGCCAGGGCCTCGAGCTCCACCAGAAGCTGTACGCCGCCGTGCCGCCCCCCGCCGACCCGGCGGCGCGCAAGCAGTTCGAGGACGACAAACTCCGGCAGGAAGCTGCCTTCCGCAAGGTGCTGGCCTTTGTGGCCTACCGCAAGAAGGACTACGCCGTCGCCGCCCGGGAGTTGGCCGGGCTGGTGCGCCTGACGCCGAACGACCCCACCACCAACTACCAGCTCGGGCTGTCCAGCCTGCAGCAGCCCACGCCCGACTACCGCACCGGCATCTGGCACGTGGCGCGTGCCATCGCTCTGAACGTCAGCAAGAAAGAGGACGTAAAGGAGTACCTGACCAAGGTGATGTCGGCCCACCAGCAGGTGCTGCCCGAGTGCGCCGCCGACCAGGTCAACGACATCATCGCCGCCGCCGCCCAGTCGGCCGAGCCTCCGGCCAGCTGGCGCCTGGTCAGCGCTGCGGAGGTGAACGCTGTGCGCGATGGGCTCAGATCTCCGCGCATCTTCAACGACCTGAAAACCGGCGGCGAGACGGAACACCTCATCTGGTTGGCCAGTTGCGGCTCGGAGCTTCCAGAGCTGGAAGCCGAAGTGCTGGCGGTCAGCCAGAACCCGGACAACCTGGTGACCCTGGCCGTGGCGGTCACCCAGGAAGCCTCCGATGCCAAGCAGCCCGATATCGAAGTCAGGGTCGTTGCTCCGCCCGAGGCCAAGAACCTGAAGCCCGGCGACTTCATCCACTTTACCGGAACCGTCAGCGGCTACCAGAAGGAGCCGTACTTCCAGCTCAAGCTGAAGGACGGCAAGGTCAAGGCCGAGGACATCCCCAAGCCGGCCCGGCGCGGCGGTGCCGCCGCCCGCTAGACGATCCCGAAAACGCCTCTATTCCTCTCTCGGTGGGGCGGACATTCCTGCTTGCCCGATTTTCGGGAGAGTCCTCTCCTTCTTGTCATTCTGAGCGGAGCCCGTCCGCGGCGATTGAGTTCAGCGTCAACGCAACGGGCGGAGCGAAGAATCGGCTGCGGTCGGCCTCACAGGCTCGATGCTGTGCGCCGCGCTAGCGCCGGTGGGAGTTGCGGTCGAGCTTGTAGAGCTCGATCTTGCGGCTCAAGGTGTTGCGGTGCAGGCCAAGGACGCGGGCGGCGCGGGACTGGTTGCCCCGGTGGGTCTCGAGCACCTTCCTGATGAAGCGCTTCTCGAACTCGGCGCGGGCTTCGTCAAACAGGATCCCGCGCTCCACCAGTTGGTTCACCAGGGCGTCCAGTTGGTCTTTCATCTTTCACCCCCACCCGCCCGCGCGGGTCTCCCCGGGGTCCCCTAGGACAATTCCTTTCCCGTCAATCGCCGGTAGGCTTCCAGGTATCGCGCCCGCGTCGCCTGGATGACGTCGGGCGGCAGCGCCGGGGCCGGCGGCTGCTTGTTCCACCCGCTGCGCTCGAGCCAGTCGCGCACGAACTGCTTGTCGAAGGCCGGCTGGCTCTGTCCGGGCCGGTAAGTGTCGGCCGCCCAGAAGCGCGAGGAGTCGGGCGTCAGGACTTCGTCAATCAAGAGGACGCGGTCCTCGCGCCGGCCCGCCGCGGCGGGCCGGCCGAATTCGAACTTGGTGTCGGCGATCAGTAAGCCGCGGGCGCGGGCGAGCTCCGAGGCGCGCTCATAGATGCGCAGCGTCAGCGCGCGGAGCTGCTCGGCCAGCGGCCCGCCCACGCGCGCGACCATCTCGTCGAAGCTGATGTTGATGTCGTGGCCGCTCGCGGCCTTGGTCGCCGGCGTGAAGAGGGGCTCGGGCAAGGCGTCCGACTCGCGCAGGCCCGGCGGCAGCTTGATGCCGCAGATGGCGCCGGTCTTCTGGTACTCCTTCCAGCCCGAGCCGGCCAGATACCCGCGGGCCACGCATTCCACCAGCACCGGCTCGGTCTTCACCACCAGCATGGAGCGGCCTTCGAGCTGGGCGCGGTGTCGGCGGAGCGGCTCCGGGTAGTCGTCCACCGCGGCGGTGAGGAAATGGGTTTCGACCAGGTCGTGCAGCTGCTCGAACCAGAAGACCGAGAGTTGCGTGAGCACGCGGCCCTTGTCGGGGATTTCCGAGCCCAGGATGAAGTCGAAGGCGGAGATGCGGTCGGTGGCAACAATGAGCAGGCGGTCGTCGACGGCGTAGAGGTCGCGCACCTTGCCGCGGGAGAGCAGGGTGAATCCCGGCAGATGCGTCTCGCGCAGCGGAGTCTCGAATGTGGCGCTCACGTTCTTCGGGCGGAGGGCTGGATTCTATTCCGCGAGGGGGGAAAGTCAATGGAAGAAATGGCGAAGAGAAAAACAGCCCGCGAGGCGACTATACTGGGCGCGGGCAGAGCCGGGCGATGAGCGACGCCGTCATTGAGCTGCGCAACGTCTTCTACGCGCTGGATTCCCGGCGCGTGCTCGTGCGCGACCTGACGCTCGACGTCCGCCGCGGCGAAACGCTGGTCCTCCTCGGCCGCAGCGGCTCGGGCAAAACCACCACGCTCAAGCTCGTGAACCGGCTGCTCGAGCCCACCGCGGGCGAGGTGCGGGTCGAGGGCCGCGCCGCCCGCGACTGGGGCCCCATCCGCCTGCGCCGCCACATCGGCTACGTCATCCAGGAGGTCGGCCTGTTCCCGCACTTCACCGTTGAGCGCAACATCGGACTCGTGCCCGCAGTCGAGGGCTGGACGCCCGCGCGGATTGACGCGCGCGTGCGGGAGCTCTTGGAGCTTGTCGGGCTCGACCTCGCCTGGGGCTCGCGCTACCCGCGGGAGCTTTCCGGCGGCCAGCGCCAGCGCGTGGGCGTGGCCCGGGCGCTCGCGGCCGACCCGCCCATTCTCCTGATGGACGAGCCCTTCGGGGCGCTCGACCCGCTGACCCGCGCCGACCTCCAGCGCGAGTTCCGCGCCCTCCAGCAGCGGCTCGGAAAGACCATCGTCTTCGTCACCCACGACCTGCGCGAGGCGCTCCTGCTCGGCACGCGCATCGCCCTGCTCGAAGCCGGGCGGCTCGAAGGTGTGTACACGCCGGCGGAGTTTTTGAACGCCCGCCAGGGCCTCGCCGCCGACTACGTGGCCGCGTTACGCACCGCCGAAAAAACAACTTCCTCATGAGAGGTGCGCCGTGAGCGTGTTCGATTATTTTCTGCGTCACCCCAATGAGGTGCTGGACCTGACGCTGGAGCACTTGTGGCTGGTCGGCCTCTCCACGCTGCTGGCCGTGGCGGTGGGCCTGCCGCTTGGCATCCTGCTCACCCGCCGGCCGGCGTGGAGCCGCGCCGTGCTCGGCAGCGCCAACGTCATGCAGACCGTCCCCAGCCTGGCGCTCTTCGGTTTTCTGCTGACGCTGCCCTGGCTGCGCGAGCAGCGCGCCGACTACCTGGCCATCCTGGCGCTCACGCTCTACGCCCTGCTCCCCGTCATCCGCAACACCCACGCCGGCATCAGCGGGGTGGACCCGGCGGTGGTCGAGGCCGGCCGCGGGATGGGCCTCACGGACCGCCAGCTTCTCCTCCAGGTCGAGCTGCCGCTAGCCGCGGGCGTCATTCTCGCCGGCGTGCGCGTGGCCGCAGTGATTTCTGTCGGCCTGGCCACCATTGCCGCCGCCATCGGCGCCGGCGGTTTGGGCGAGTACATCTTCCGCGGCGTGGCCATGGTGAACGACCAGTTGATCCTGGCGGGAGTGCTGCCGGCGGCGCTGCTGGCGCTTGCGGCCGACTTCGGTCTGGGGCTCGTCGAAAAGCGCCTGCGCCCTGCGGGCTAGTGCCGTTCCAACTATTTGAGCCTAAGGAAAAGCTTCGCGATGCAAGGCAAGCGATACTTGTGCAACCGACTGGCGGCGCGCCTCAGAACTCTCAGCCGCAAAAAGTTGGAACGGCACTAGCGATGCGCCGCGCCGCTTTGCTTCTTCTCTTCGCATTGCTCGCGGGCTGCGGGCCGGCGCGGGAAGAGCGGATTGTCGTCGGTTCGAAGAACTTCACCGAGCAGGTAGTGCTCGGTGAGCTC
>Ga0209342_10007462_pt1 | contig 11012 bp, 9 predicted proteins | sample RifCSP16_2_FD_184023 | JGI IMG/M metagenome (GOLD analysis project Ga0209342, IMG submission 184023) | Soil microbial communities from Rifle, Colorado - Rifle CSP2_sed 16_2 (SPAdes) (version 2) | ecosystem: Environmental > Terrestrial > Deep subsurface > Rock core/Sediment | place: Rifle... | reverse complement strand
CTTTCTGAACTGCGGAACTTAGGCTAGGAGCTTCCTCATCACTTCTCCTCGATGGCCCAAAGCCATCCGAACCGCCAACCGAGAACGGGTTCTCTGCTGAACGCCCGACCTGGCCTCCAAGCCAGGACTAGCGACCGTCCGCGACCCATCCCGGATTCACACCTCACCCGAAGCCCTGTCCGCCGAGGCATGGATTCCACTCTTCTACTGCTATGAACGTCGATCGGGTCTGAACCGAACAAAGTGGGCTGAAAAAAAGGGGCCAAGCCACTTGCTCGCGCGGGCCTGAGCGGCGCGCGGGCCCCCTCGAACGTGCAAGTGGGTGTTCTCTGAGAGTTCGCGGGCCCCCCTCCCAGTCGGCTTTGAAGCGGCTCCGCGGACGCCCACGGACGGGTTAGACCTCGGGAAGACACGCGAGAACGGAGCGGGGTGCGTGCGCCCTGCTTGTGCGGCCGACGCGCTACACGGCTCCCGTCGTCAACGAGGGCTCGAAGGGGGTATGGCTGGGCCTGGGTGAGTCGCGACGGCCTCTCTCGTCACGCGGCGCTGGCGGGAGTACTTCCCGGACCGGCGGATGGAGATGGGGGACTCGGAGGCGGCTCACCTCGATCGGGTCTGACGTCGGGAGCGCCGCCGCCGGGGTACACGATGAGGCGGGCGCTGCGCTCGTGGGTGACGTACGCCCAGGCCCACGTGATCATGACAACGAGGCGGTTGCGAAAGCCGATCAGGGAGACGATGTGCACTCCCAGCCAGGCGAGCCATGCGGGGAAACCCCAGAGATGGAGGCCCGCGAGCACCGCCACCGCCCGCGAGCGGCCGATCGTCGCGAGCGTCCCCTTGTCGCGATAGCGGAACGGCGGGCGCGGCTCGCCGCGCAGTGCGCGAAGGACGTTCCTCGCCGCGTGCTTCCCCATCTGGATCGCGGCGGGGGCGACGCCCGGCACCGGGGCCCCGTCCTGCTCGATCCTAGCCAGGTCACCGATGACGAAGACCTCGGGGTGGCCGGGGACGCTCAGATCGGCCTCGACCCGCACGCGGCCCGCGCCGTCGAGCGGAGCGCCGAGCGATCGCGCGAGCGGTGAGGCCTCGACGCCAGCGGCCCAGATGACGGTGCGGGCGGCGAGGCGGTCGCCGCCGATCTGGACGCCCTCCGGGTCGACCGCGGTTACCGCCCCGTCCGTCCACACCTGGACGCCGAGGGTCTCGAGCTGACGCGCGGCCTTGTCCGAGAGCGGCTCGGGATAGCTCGGGAGGACCCGCGGCCCCGCCTCGACGAGGATGACCCGCGCCGAGCGAGGGTCGATCCGGCGGAAGTCGCGGGCGAGGGAGTGGCGGGAGACCTCGGCCAGGGCGCCCGCCATCTCGACACCGGTCGGCCCCCCACCGACGACCACGAACGTGAGCCACTGCCGCCGCCTCTCCGCATCCGCCTCGCGCTCCGCCTCCTCGAAGGCGAGGAGCATGCGGCGGCGGACGTCGAGCGCGTCCTCGAGGGTCTTGAGGCCGGGGGCATGGGCCGCCCACTCGCGCCGACCGAAATACGAATGCGTGACGCCGGTGGCGATGATCAGCCCGTCGTAGGCGATCTCGCCGTCGCGCAGGACGACTCGCCGGCGGGCGGTATCGATCGCCACCGCCTCCGCGAGCACGACGAGGGCGTTCCGCTGCCGGGAGAGGATGCGCCGAATGGGCGAGGCGATCTCGGCCGGGGACAGGCCGGCCGTGGCCACCTGGTAGAGCAGGGGCTGGAAGAGGTGGTGGTTCTGTCGGTCGATGAGCGTGACGCGTACGGGCGCCGCACGGAGGGTCCGCGCGGTGGCGAGACCGCCGAACCCGCCCCCCAGGATCACGACCTCGGCCGTGGCGCCGCCCATGTCGTCTCGCATTGTAGTGTGACGGCCACGCTTGCCGCCGCCCCGGCCGTGGGCTAGAGTCGCGCGATCGGAGGTCACGAAGGGTGGGAACGAGCGCGATACGACTCTCGGCATCGCTTGTCCTGTGCCTCGCGGGTGCGGCGCTCTCCGCCGTGCTGCTCCTGCAGCATCACGGCGAGCCACGGGTGTCCGCGGCCGTCGAGCAGGTCTGCGGCGAGGCGGGAACGAGCGGCTGCGACGCGGTGGCGCGCAGCTCCTACTCCGCCTTCGCGGGCCGCCCAGTCGCGGCTTGGGGTCTGCTCTTCTACTCCTCGCTGGCCCTGCTGCTCGCCCTCGCCCTGCTCGCCTCGAGCGAGATGCGCGACACGCTCGCCGGCGCCGCCTTCGCCGGCCTCGCGCTTGGCCTCCTCGTGGACCTGCTGCTGCTCGGCGTGCAGGCGGTCGCGATAAAGGCCTTCTGCACGCTGTGCCTCGTCACCTACGCCCTCACCGCGGGCGCCCTCGTCGCGCTCTGGCCCGCGCGCCGCGGGGCGCTCGGCCTCGGCGCCGCCCTCGACCGCGCCGAGGGAAGGCTGGCGCTCGTCGGCTGGTCGCTCGGCACGCTGGCGCTGACGGCTGCGGTCCTGGCGGGAGAAGTCACGCTCGACCTGCGCGAGGCGCAGCGGCAGGCGAGGCTCCTCGGCGCGCCCGCCCCGGCGCCCATTTCCTCCCCGCCGGCTCCGGGCGTCACGCCCGTACCCGCCGCCGTAGTCCCCACCGAGAGCCCTTCTTCGGAGCCGGACGTAAAGGACTGGCAGGCGCAGGCAAAGCGGCTCCAGGAGACGCTCGACGACCCGCGGAAGCTCGAGCAGTACTTCTCGGACAAGGCCCGGCGCGAGTTCGAGGCGGCGCCGGTCGTCACGATCGACCTCGAGAACGTGCCGGCGAGGGGGCCGACGAACGCGCCGGTCAAGGTGGTCGAGTACTCGGACTTCCTCTGCCCCTTCTGCCGCAACCTCGCCGGCGCCCTCGTGCAGTTCATCCCGCAGGCGGGTGGCCGCGTCGCCGTGTACTTCAAGAACTACCCGCTCGACAAGGAGTGCAACTCGCGCCTGCCGTCCTCCACGCATCCCGGTGCCTGCCGGCTCGCCCTCGGCGCGATCTGCGCCCAGTACCAGGGCAAGTTCGAGGCGTACCACGACCGCGTGTTCGCGGAGGAGCTGCGCAATCCGCAGCCGAGCGACGTCGTGCGCCTGGCCGGCGAGGCCGGTTTGAACGCGGCGGCGGTGGACGGCTGTCTCAGCGATCCGCGGACGAAGGAGGCGCTCGCCGCCCAGATCGCGGAGGGGGACCGGCTGGGCGTTCGCTCCACCCCGACCGTCTTCATCAACGGTAAGAAGCTGCCGCGGATCAACGATTTCGTCCCTCTGATCGACAAGGAGGCCCAGCGCAAGGGCTTCGCACCGCTGGGTCGGTAGCCGGCTCGCCGCCAGAACGGAGAGGCAGGCGGCTTGACCTGCCCCCGGAGTCCCGGATAGCCTCGGCCCGGCGCGCGTCATGAGACTGGACGAGTGGCTCAAGCAGTCCCGTCCCCTGGCTGAGCGGCTCAGGGTCATCGAGCGCCTCTCGCAGGCGGTCAACGAGGTCCACGACCGCGGAGAGGCGCTCGGCGGATTGGAGCCGGCGGCGGTGGAGGTGTTGCCGGACGGGAGCTGCGACCTCTCGCCCGCGCGGCGCGGCAACACCTCCCCTCCCTACCGGGCCCCGGAGCGTTCCTCGGACGGGCAGCCATCCGCCGAAGCCGACGTCTACGCGGCGGGGGCGGTATTCTACGAGATGCTGGCCGGCCGGCCTCCGGGGACGAAGCCGAAGCCGCTGGTGGAAGTGCGGCCCGAGGTCCCGCGGGACCTCGCGGACGCGATCATGGGCTGTCTCGAGCGCGCGGCCGAATGGCGGCCGAAGGACCTGACTTATGTGGCGCAGGTCGCAGCCGCGCAGCAGGCGGGGAGCCGCGGCGGGGGGGTGCCGACTCGTGCGCCGGCCCCCCCGCGCGCCTCTCGTGCGGGCGCACGGCCACCCGCTCGCCCCCGCCGTCAGTGGCCCCTGGCGGTGGCCGCCGTCGTCCTTCTCGCGGGTGCCGCCGCGGGCGGCTATTTCTACCTGCAGCAGTCCGGCGGCGTGCCGACCCTGGCCTCGCTCACGGCCCCGCGGCGGACGCCGGCCCCTCCCCCCGTGGCGGCTCCCCTGCCCGCGGCCAACCCGACGCCGGCCGCCCCTTCGCCCCAGGCCGCCACGCCCAGGGCGACGCCACCGCCGACGGCGGCACCGACACCCGGACCACGACCGACGGTCGCCGAAACCAGGCCGAGCCCGACCCCCGCCCCGCGCCCCGACGTAGTGGTCCCGACGACCACACCACCCCCGGCCGCGAGTGAGGTCGGCGAGCCGACAGCCGCGCCCGTGGCCGCGCCACCGGTGGCCCCCGCGGCCGTGGAGCCGGCCCTCCTGACCGCGGTTTCACCGCTGACCGTGCGACGCACGGCCAACGCCCTTCTCGACATCCGCGGAAGCGGCCTGCGTCCCGAGCACAAGGCACGCCTCTCGCGGGCCAAGGGTCCGCTCGAGGGGCTCACGGTCGTGCGCCAGAGGTACGTCGACTCGACCCTGGTGAAGGTCTTGCTGAACCTCGAGCCCACGGCCCCGCCCGGTGTCTACACGGTGTCCCTTGTCGACGAGGCGGGTGTGTCGACGAACGCGCTGACGTTCACCGTGAGCAAGTAGACAGTCGATCCACAGCGAACGCACAGGCGATCCACAACTCTTGCACATCCCCGCCGGGAGGTTCGTTTCGTGTTCGTGCTCTTCGGCCGCGAACACATCGCCGCCCTCATCGTCGTCGGCCTGACCACGGTCATCGCCGTCACGACCGTGCGCCGCGGCCCGGCGGAGTGGCCGGCTCGCGGTCTGCGGGCCGTCCTGCTCGCCACTCTGCCCACACTGTGGGTGGCGGAGAACGCCATGGCCTGGGCGGAGGGATGGCTCACCCTCCAGATCGGCCTGCCTCTCCAGTTGTGCGACGTCGCTCTCGTGCTGGCATTCACCGGGCTCATCACCCTCGACCGGCGGCCCGTAGGGCCCCTCTACTTCCTCGCCCTGTCGGGGACGGTCCCGGCCCTCCTCACCCCGGAGCTCGACGAGAACTTCCCGGGCTTTCGCTTCCTCATCTACTTTGTGCCCCACGGCCTCTCGGTGCTCTCGACCTTCGTCCTCGTGCTCGGCTACGGCCTCGTGCCGGAGCGGGGGGCCTGGCGGCGGACGTTCGTCCTCCTCTGCGCCTACGCCGCCTTCATCGGCGTGTTCAACTGGACATTCGGGACCAACTTCCTCTACCTCGCGGGGAAGCCCCGCACCGCCACCCCCTTCGATTGGTTCGGTCCTTGGCCGTGGTACATCCTCACCCTGATGGCAGGGTTCTTCTGCGTGTTCTTCCTCCTCGACCTTCCGCTGCGCCGGCTGCGACGGCAGACGGCGTGAGGGAAGGATCCCGTTCCTGCCCTGCGTGCTAGGATGGGCGTTGGGAGGATCGCAATGTCACGACCGGCGATTCTGGGGCTCGCGGGGGCGATCGGGATCCTGGCTGTGCTCGGGCCCGTCTTCGGCGCGGCCCCCTCTCGCGCCACCGATGGGCAGCCGCTCCGGTGCTGCTACACGAACCAGAGGTACGCCGGGGTATGCAAGGTCCAGCCGGCGCAGGACGAGACCTGCGCCTCCATCCTCGCCTACCTGAACGACCCACGGTCGCAGGGTAAGACCTACTGCGGGAACACGACGATCCGCGGGGGCTGGCAGCAGGTGGAGTGCAAGCCGAGCCCCTCCAGCGCTCCCGACCGCCCGACCGGCGGCCGCTGACGCACCCGCGTCAACGAGTACGGCGCGCATCGGAAGCCGTCACTGCGCCGACGTGAGCGGAGGCGGCGCGCGGGCCCCCGCGACCGCGCGAGCGGGTGTCCTATGACACTTCGCGGACACCCCTCGCTGCGACTTCGAAGCGGCTCCGCGGACGCCCCCGCACGGGTCGCACATCAGTGAAGACATGCGAGCGCGGAGCGGGGTGCGCGACGCCTCCGCTTCCCGTCTGCACACGACCTGGGTTACGCAACGCTAGCCCGCGCGGGCGGGCTCCCAGTCGAGCCCGAGGTTGAGGATGCGCCGGATGAGGGCGGGGTACTCGATCCCGACCTTGAGGGCGGACTCCGCGAAGTCCTCGTCGCGGGCGAGATGGGGATTGGGATTGGCCTCCATGACGTAGATCTGGCCCTGCTCGGTGAGCCGTAGATCGATGCGCGCATAGCCGCTGAGCATCAGGTTGCGGTAGACGCGCTTGCAGGTCTCGCGGATCCTCCGTGCCGCCGCCTCGTCGAGATCCCGGGCCACGCCGCTCGTGATCTTGTGCTTGCGGCGGTAGGAGAGGCTCCACTTGACGCGCTCGGTGGCGATGTTGCGGGCCTCCTCCGGCATGTCGTGGAAGAACAGCTCCCAGGTGGGCAGCACCTGGAGACGGTGGTTCCCGAGCACCCCGACGTAGAGCTCGCGTCCCTCGATGTAGCGCTCGACGATGGCGTCGGTGCCGATGCTCTCGTGGATGAACCGGACCCGCTCCTGCAGCTTCGCGTCGTCGTCGACGACCGAGGCCTGCGAAATCCCGATCGAGGCGTCCAGGGTCAGCGACTTGACGATGAGGGGGAAGCTCAGCCGGCCGGGACGCCGGACCGCCGGGCCGCGCGGGCACACGGCGAAGTCGGCCACCGCGATGCGGTGGTAGGCGAGCAGCTTCTTGGCGATGGCCTTGTCCCGGGCGAGGAGCAGGCCTCGCGCGTTGCAGCCGGTGTACGCGACCTTGATGAGCTCGAGGTAGGCCACCACGTTCTGATCCCAGCTGGCGACGTTGTCGAAGGCCTCGATCAGGTTGAAGGCGATGTGCGGCCGGAAATCGCTCACCGCCTGCCGGATCGGCGTCAGGTCGGCGCTGACGCCGAGGATGAGGACCTCGTGCCCGAGCCGGCGCAGGGTCTTCGCGACGTCGTACTCGGTCTTCCAGGGCGTAGCCTCCGAGCGGGCCTCCGCCGGCTGCTCGGGCGGGACCAGCTCCCGGTCGACGAGCGCGAGCACGCGCAGCCTCTTCATAGCGCCATTCGGTGACGCCCGCTGTGGAGGTAGTTCATGGTCTGGACGGTGAGTAGGCTCGTGAACTCGAGCTTCGTCTCCTCCTCGGACCGCGTGAGCCGTAGGTTCAGCTCCCGGCAGCGGTCGATGATGTCCTGGAGGACCTGGTCGATCGTGTACTGGTAGACGCCGGTCCAGCGGCTCGTGCGGCGCCGCACGTCGCGGCGGGCGCGGGAGAGGAAGCTGGCCGCGGTCGGTCGCCCCGCGTGCTCCGGGCCGTCGGAGAACAGCCTCCTCAGGTCACGGTCGTAGAAGTGGGGGCGGTCGACGCCGTACTTCTCGCGCTTGCGCCGGTAGTATTCGCTGAGCGTGGGACGAAGCGACGAGAGGGGCTCCTCCTCGCGGTGGGTGGTGACGGCCGGCGGCCGGCCCCGCAGCTGCCCCATCAGCTCGTCCATGTACTCCAGCTTCCGCAACGCGGGCCAGCCCGCGTAGCGCTTCTGCCAGTCCGACTGCGGATTGAGCCACACCGCGAAGGTCTCGGCGAAGTCCTCGTCGGGATGGCTCTGCGCATACCAGGCGTCGAGGTGGATCACAAAGCTCTTGCTGTAGGGCCGAGGCGAGTAGTGCTCGGGGTACGGGACCCGCGTGCTGCCGAACAGCTCGCGGCGCTTGCGGCGGCGCCGCAGTCGGTAGGCGTTCTCGAGGGCGTGACCGGTCTCGTGCCGCAGGATGCGCATGCACCAGTCGGCCGTCCCGCCCTCGACCTCGAGCATCTGATTCTGCTCGAGGCGGGCGAGGCGGGGATGCGTGAGGTAGAAGGGCATCGCGATGCCGGGGACGCCGTCCGGGCAGAACCACTCCGCCGAGATCCAGAAGTGCGGGCGGAAGACGAGCCCCCGCTCCTCCAGCTCGCGGAACAGCTGCGCGAGGCGAGGCTCGAGGTCGCTCCCCCCGATCTGCAGGTCGAGCTGGCGGAGGCGTAACGCGAGGAGCTGCTCGTCGCTCCATCCCGACCATTCCGAGGGCGGTAGCCGCCTCCGCCGGCGCGGCGATTTCCCCACGCCCATCAGCGCGACACGAATGCGAACGAGACCGGGCGCGGCACCGTGACCGTGGGCGCGACGGGGGTGAGCCGCCCGGTCTCGGCGTCGACACGGAAGACCTGGACCGTGTCCGCGTCCTGGTGCCCGACGAGCAGGAGGCGGCCGCCGGGGCTGAGGGCGAAGCCGCGCGGGCGGCGGCCGCCCGCAGGCACGAACTCGACCGCGGTCAGCCGGCCGCCCTCCGCCTCGCGGGCGAAGACGGCGACGCTGTCGTCCCCGCGGTTGGACGCGTACACAAACCGGCCCGAAGGGTGGACCTCGATCTCGGCGATGGAGTTCGCTCCCGCCGCTTCCGGCGGCAGGGTGCCGACGGTCTGGAGGGCCGTGAGTCGTCCCGCCTTCTCGTCGAACGCGAAGACGGTGATGGTGGAGCGCAGCTCGTTCAGACAGTAGACCTGCCGGCCGTCCGGGGCCAGCGCGAGGTGCCGCGGGCCCGAGCCGGGCTCGAGGGGGGCGAAGGGCGGATCGTTGGGCTGGAGCGCGCCGGTCTCGGCATCGAAGCGGTAGACGAGGACCTGGTCGAGGCCGAGGTCGGCGACGAGCAGGAAGCGGTTGGCCCGGTCGAAGTAGACGCCGTGCGCGTGGGGTCCCTCCTGCCGCTCCGGGTTGGAGCCGTGGCCGCGGTGCTGGACGTGGGCACGGGCGGGGCCCAGCTCCCCGCCCTTACCCACGGGGAACACCGCCACGCTTCCGCTGCCGTAGTTCGCCACGGCGACGAAGCGCCCCGACGCGTCCGCCGTGATGTGGCAGGGATACGTCCCGCCCGACGGCTGACGGCCCAGGAAGCGAAGCCCCCCGTCGCCGGCCTGGACCGAGAAGGCGCTCACCCCGCCCGTCTCCGCGTCGTCGAGCCGACCGGTCTCGTTCACAGCGAAGAGGATGCGGCGTCCGGGATCGAGGGCCAGAAAGGAGGGGTCGGGCGTCTCCGCGGCAAGGCCGCGCGAGGTGAGGACACCCGTCGCCTCGTCGAGCGAGAGGACGTAGATGCCGTTCGCGTACGTGCCGACGTAGACGAGCATCGCGGTCTCCGCGCCGGCCGCGGGGGCGGCCAGGGTCATGAAAAAGCCGAGGGTCTTCATGTCCATGGCGCGCATGATAGCCGCTTCCGGGGGTGGCCGGTCCTGCACTAAGCTTGGTCGGACGGGAGGCGCGGCCATGGCCACGGTGACGGGGGCGGAGACCCGGGCGGACCGCCAGCTGGGTATCGTCACCCACTGGATCGGCGGCAAGAGCTGGGAGGGCACGGTCGAGCGCTGGGGGGACGTCTTCAACCCCTCGACCGGGGAGCGCGGCGCCCGCGTGGCGTTCGCCGGCCCCGACGTCGTGGACGCTGCGGTCGAGACCGCGACCCGAGCCGCGATCGAGTGGCGGGAGGCCTCGCTCGCCACCCGCACCCGGGTGCTCTTCGCCTTCCGCCAGCTCCTCGAGCGCAATAAGCAGGAGCTGGCGGAGATCCTGACCCGCGAGCACGGCAAGGTGCTCTCGGACGCGCTCGGCGAGGTCAACCGCGGGCTGGAGGTCGTGGAGTTCGCCTGCGGGGTGCCCCAGCTCCTCAAGGGCGAGTACTCGGAGAACGTCTCGACCGAGGTCGACAGCTACTCGATCCGCCAGCCGCTGGGGGTCGTGGCCGGGATCACGCCCTTCAACTTCCCGGCCATGGTGCCGATGTGGATGTACCCGATCGCCATCGCCTGCGGCAACGCCTTCGTGCTGAAGCCGTCGGAGAAGGACCCCTCGGCCGCCAACCTCTGCGCACGGCTGCTCGCGGAGGCGGGGCTCCCGGCGGGGGTGTTCAACGTCGTCCACGGCGACAAGGTGACGGTGGATGCGATCCTCGCCCACCCCGGGATCCAGGCCGTGAGCTTCGTCGGGTCCACTCCCGTGGCCCGCTACATCTACGAGACCGGCACCCGCTCCGGCAAGCGGGTCCAGGCCCTCGGCGGGGCCAAGAACCACATGGTCGTGCTGCCCGACGCCGACCTCGACCTCGCCGCCGACTCCGCGGTCAGCGCCGCCTACGGCTCGGCGGGCGAGCGGTGCATGGCCATCTCGGTCCTGGTCACGGTGGGCGGCGTGGAGGAGCGGCTGCTCCCGAAGATCCGCGAGCGCATCCGGAAGCTGAAGGTCGCCCCCGGCCTCGAGCCGGGGGCCGAGATGGGACCGCTCGTGACGAAGGAGCATCTCGCGCGTGTGAGGTCGTACGTGGAGAAGGGCGAGGCCGAAGGCGCCCGCCTGCTCGAGGACGGGCGCACGCTTCACGTGCCCGGTCACGACAACGGCTTCTTCCTCGGCCCCTGCCTCTTCGACGGCGTCACCCCCGAGATGACGATCTACAAGGACGAGATCTTCGGCCCCGTGTTGAGCGTCGTGCGCACCGACAGCTACGATCAGGCGCTCGGCCTCGTCAACGCCAATCGCTATGCCAACGGCGTCGCCGTGTTCACCAACGACGGCGGGGCGGCGCGGCGCTTCCAGAATGAGGTGCAGGTGGGCATGGTCGGCATCAACGTCCCGATCCCGGTCCCCATGGCCTACTACTCCTTCGGGGGGTGGAAGGGTTCGCTCTTCGGCGACTCCCACATCCACGGCCGGGAGGGGATCCACTTCTACACCCGGGGCAAGGTGATCACGAGCCGCTGGCCCGACCCCCAGCACCGCGGCGTCAACCTAGGCTTCCCTCAGATGAAGTGAGCGGGGGCCTCTTCCTCGTCCGTTAACGTTCGACCCGCGGCCGGCGTCTCCCTGAACGAAGGGTGTCGTGCGCAGGCCGAGGAGGGCGCGTGGGTTTTGAGTGGAGCCCGGCGATCGAGCGGCCGGTGACGTTGAGCCCCGACCCCTCGCCCTCCCCGGAAGCGCGCCTGGTCGTGGCGGCGAGGGGCGGCGACCG
>Ga0209342_10007460_pt1 | contig 11013 bp, 15 predicted proteins | sample RifCSP16_2_FD_184023 | JGI IMG/M metagenome (GOLD analysis project Ga0209342, IMG submission 184023) | Soil microbial communities from Rifle, Colorado - Rifle CSP2_sed 16_2 (SPAdes) (version 2) | ecosystem: Environmental > Terrestrial > Deep subsurface > Rock core/Sediment | place: Rifle... | reverse complement strand
CGTGATCATCACCGGAAGCCTGTAGGTATTGTGATACGCCACGCACAACTCTTCTGCCCCCGCCTTGCTCGCCGCATACGGATTGCCCGACTTGTACCGATCCCACTCCTGAAAGCGCACCGTGTCCGGCGCGGGGCCAAAGACTTCATCCGTAGAGAAGTAGAGAAACGTCTGCAGACGGTCCACGGTCCTGGCGTACTCGAGGAGATGGCACGTCCCGACCACGTTATCGAGGACAAAGCTCATGGGATCGTCAATGCTCCGGTCCACATGCGACGAAGCCGCCAGGTGTAGGATGACATCCACGTCGCCGATGCGCTGTCGGACGTGCTCATTCAGTGCCGCCTTCAGGTCATGGTGAACGATGGTCACACGTTGCTTTTGCTCTGCCCAAATGCCAAGATCGGACAGGCGATCGAGCGTGCCGGACGTGTCCAGCCGATCGAGTGACACGACGGACCAATCCGTGTTTTTCAGGATGTGCTCGATGAGATGATGGCCGACGAATCCGGCCCCGCCCGTGACGAGCACCTTCATGTCAGCACCGGCTCCGTAATCTGTTGCAACCGCCCTGCGGCATGATTGAAAATCTGCACCAATTCCATGAACTGTGCCCGCGTGAATTCCAGCCGCATGTTGTTCAGGTGAATATGGACAGTCTCGCAATCCTCGATGACGAGCCGGTTGTGATACGGCCATGTCTCCGAGTGCAGATCCGTGCTTACGAGGACCGCGTTAACGTTGCCCATTCCTCATCCTCAATCGTCATTGGGTGCCCGTGCTGCGCGCCCGGCCAGTATTCGTCGATGATGACGCAATCGATCTCTGCCTTGCCTTCGACCTTGTGCGCCCAATACCGCTTGAACCCGTCGAGGCGCTGGTACTCTTTCTCTGGATACACGGCGTACCATTTAGAGAGCTTAATTGGCATGACGACGATGGGGCGAATTGGTTTGCCTTGACGCATCAGGGTTACGCAATGTTCGACCCCGGAAAGATGTTCGTTCCCCACGTCCGATGGCACGCAGAATCCAGGACCGCTCGGCCTATGCAGATCATCGAACGGATTGATCTTATCGAGCGGCAAGCGCCGCAACATCGCCTGCACGGATCGCCTCCAGATCGCTCGGAGACCAGAGGGTTGTTTGGGGCTTCGCCGCCAGTTGGATGGCATCATTCACCAGATCCTGCCAGCGGTCTGACGTGTAATAGCGATACGGCGTGTCGATGGGAATGGACCGCTCAAGGTACTGGTCTTGCAGGCAAAAGGTCGGCGTCCCGGCGTGACGCGATAACTGGAAGGGGAGAGAGATCGTGGTGATCGCCAGGGTCGCCTCGGCCAAGAGGCGGGCTACGGAGCAAGCGGTGGTGTATCCCCTGAGATCGATCACTCCCTCCACCCCACGGAAATCGTCCGTTGGCCTGGTGCCAACGACGATCACGCGGAACTCCTGCTTGAGATGTCCTGCCACCTTTGCCCACACCCAGAGCGGCACGGTCTTGATGGATTCGCTCTCAGGAGCCAGGACACACGTCTGCGGTGGCTTCCACGTGGAATTTCCCCCAATGTTCACGCCGACCCGCACGGTATGCTCCCAATACCATTGCCTGTGATTCCACAGGCTCGGAAGGGCCATCTTGTCGTTGGCCGTCAATTCCCCGATGCCCGCGATCTCCGCATAGGCGAGCGTCCAGGGCACGGGCGCGTCAGGCCGATACATGGCCGGCTGCGGGCTCAGATTGATCCCCTCCCCTGGCGCGAAATACGCCCACGGTTCGACAGATCCGTTATGCATGCTGTATGCGTGGTCGTAATCCATGACCACATCCTTGATGTACGACTGCTCCCAGAGCAGCGGCACGATCTGGTAGCACATCGCGGACGTGACGAGCGTCACCGGCCCGTGCTGTCGTGCGAGCGCCTTGATAACGGGCAAGGCGTACACCAGATCCCCGCTTTTTCCTGCCATATGAATTTTCACAGTGCTGCCATCATGTGCTCCGGAATCGCCTCAAGCCTTTGAAGAATGTCAGTATCCATCTGGTAGAACCAATGTCGATATTTTCCGCCGTCAAGATTCCAGTGATGCTCATCTCGAAGTTTCTTGTCCTTGGCAAAGATCGCATGACGCAACTTACATATCCCATAATCAATCCGCCCCAAATGAATCATATATAAATCCCCATCTGTGCATTTTTGATGAGATTGTAGATCATGCAAGTCCCCATATCGCAAGGCTACCTTGGAGAGAAGGGTTTTGTCATAGCTTTCGCTCCTCAGCCATCTTCTACGCTGCTTAAGCAATGGCTCTTCAAAATTAATAGATACATCTAATTCTTGCGTATATGGATCTGGGGCCGCAGAGAGATCAAACACTTCATATGCTACTGCCGTCGAATATAGCGATTCTCTTGCTAGGAATTCTCGTATGTAGTGCGCTAAATCACGATATCTTCTCGGACAAGGAACAAGAATATCATCAGCATCAACAACCAGACCTAGTCCGCTTCTTTGTATCGCATCAGACATAGCATCCTCAGCCGTCAAACGATGCCATGATAGAAATTGCTCATAACTGTCGTGTTCATCACCAATAATCACCCGTGTTTTCATATACCGACCGTAATATGATTCTGCGAATGGTAAAAACGGGTCTAGGGAATGGGATATGATTGTACATACCATCATTCCTCACGCCCCGCAGTAGCCGCGTACCCCTCACAAATGACGAGCAGCGTGTGAACCTGGAGTCCCTTGACGCTCCGCCCGTAATACTCGTGCTCCAGCACCCCCCAACTACACGGCACGATGGCGGGGTGAATATGCCCGCCGTATGCCGTGCTCCTAGAATCGTCCAGCGTCGTTTTGAACGCCTCAACCCGGAGATCCTTGATGACGTTCAGTAGATGCCGCGCCCCCCATTTCACGATCGGACGTAACGGCCAGAAGCGAAACATTCTCGCCCACGATTTCTCCAGAATCATAATCACATTGTTCACCCAGAACGCGCAGCTGAGGTGATCGTGCTGGTGATTGCGCGTGAACTGCGTAAAACCGGGCTGGACCGTGGCAAAGCTCTCTTGCAACCACGGCCGCAGGTGCGTCAAGTCCCACCAGGACGATTGATGCCATCCGTAGGGCAGACGAAGGTTCAGTTGACCATTCGGGATGAGGACGCGCCAGGCTTCCCGGAAGAACGCCATCGGATCGGACAGATGCTCAACGGTATGATCTGACCGCACTTCCATGACGGATTCGTTCTCGAACGGCCACGGCCCCTGACAGTCGAAGGCCAGGTCCACACCCTCGCCGTGATAGAGGTCGCAATTGATCCACCCCTCCTCTTTTGGCAGAGGTGAACGCCCGGCCCCGATATTCAGCTTAGGCAGGCTGCTGACTCGCATCGAGTGCGATGAACCCCCCGAAGTTGCCCTTGTTTTCGGCCAGCTTCTTCCGGTAGTCTTTGTACCCGACGACGTAGGTGTCAATCTGGTCGCACACGACATCCGGCGTGGCCCAGACCTCGATCCCGGCCCACCGCACCTTCGTGTAGAAGAACAGATCCTGCCCGTAGCCGTTCTTCAGGCCGGGATCATTCGCCTTGAGATCAAACCACGGCTCCGGGATTGTCTCGAAGACCTTCCGCTCCATGAGGACACACCCCATGCCCGGACAGTCCACGCGGAACGGGCCGCGCTCGTCATACACCGTGATGGGCGTGTGCAGATAGGGATTCTCCTTCACTTCCAGAGGCGTGCGCTTGTAGAGGCACGGCTGCCCACCGCCCCCGCGGAGGAAGTAGATGCCGGAGACGATCGGCTTGCCGACTTTCAGGAGCTTCGGGATCACATCCTTGGGCAAGATCATGTCGCTCTCGGTCCAGAAGATGTGGGTGATGTTCTCCTGAAGGAGCACCTGCTGGATGATGTAGTTGCACGCCGAATGGATATACATGCGATCCGTGCAGCCCACCATCGGGATATCTGAAGCGTGCATGACGTTCAAGGTCCGATTCGCGTAGGCGATGGCGCAGAGGTGAGACGCATAGACCTCCGAATAGATCGGCCCATAATTCGGCATGACCCACGCGACCTTTACACCGTCCACGGCATCACCAAAACGCGCACCTTCTCGCTGAATCTGAGCTGTGTCGGATGGATGCGCGACCCACCGCACTTGCAGCCCCCATCCTCAAGAATATGTCGCCAGGTGACGATCCCCCGACAGAGGGCGCAGCGGTAGAACTGGAACTGATGGGATTGCGCCCGATCAGTCCAATGCCAACGATCAAGCCATGAGACGATTGGATTACGCATAATAAAACCGTGCGTGTCTGGCGAGGATGCGCACCCCCCTCGGCTTGAGGCCAGCCACGGCCCCGCTAGCCAGGCGTGGTTACAGGGTCCGAATGAAGTGTTTCGCTGAAATCGTCGCACTCGCGCTGGACGAGGCAATGGTCTCCGCCAGCACAAAGTACGGCCCAGCCCGGTGCGTGATCGAAACGGTCGTGTTCGACGCGATGGTCTGCGAGCTCGCATAGCTCGACAGTGCCGCGCCGCCCAGTGACGCCTCGAGGAACGCGCCGGTGTCCTGGCTGGTATTGGTCTGGAAGATCCGTCCCGTGGACCGATAGCCATACACCTGAACGAGGCCATAGGCCCCATCCGCGATGGCGGCATCCACGATCCCGACCACGGACCCGGAATGACTGGTGTCCGGCTGCCGCACGCGGACGCCATCCACAGATGCGGAGGCCGTCTCCCAGATGCAGCAGTCGTCCTTGTTGAGCGTGGCCCCCTCGCTGTTGCGCGCAACGATGAACATGCGCTCGGGGTCGGTGCGATTCACCCGTTGGAAAATCATCGGTCTCGCTCCTTTGTTGTGACTGACACGGCTTATGCAGCCGCCGTTTTGTTAGGAGACGATGCTCCTTGAGATCCCGTAGAGCACGCCGTTCTTCCGCCGATTGTTCGTACCCATCGCGCCCATCCAGAGGATCTGGGCCACGCGGGCATCCTGGCCGACGGGGCGCACAAACGGCGTCGTGATGAAATCGGTTTGCGCGTCGCGCACGTACTCCATCGACTCGCTATTGACCATGAACACCGTTCCGCCTGACGCACCCACCGTCCCGATCGCGTCCACGACCTCAGCGTTCGTCTCGACATCTGGAACGACCTCGTCCCAGATGAAGGTGGCACCGCGGAGCTTGAGCATGTCCTCGCCGGCGCCGCCCAACACGTCGATGATCCGCTGGTCCGTGACGACATAGCGCTCTTGGTTCTGGAGGCCGTTGAAGTACTGCTCCCACATCCGCTGGTCGCCTAATACCAGGTCAGGATTCCCGCCCGCACCCCGCGAGCAGTCGTTATAGACCTGGTTCAACTCCTGCTTGTACCCCGCGAACGTGGTGGCGGTGGAGCTGGTCGCCTGGTTCCGCCAGAAGCTGTAGGTGTTGCCGTTGATGTTCCCGACCGACACGCTCCGAGAAGCGTTGGCATCGATCAGGACGGCGAGCGGCAGGGGCCCGACGGCCGCGCTGTCCAGCCGACCGATTCGGGCGAAGAACTGCCCCAGGTTGGCACTGGCCGTGATCCGGCCTGCCACGAGGCAGTTGTTGAGCAGCTCGCTAGCCGATACCTCGGCCTGCCGCGTCTTGGACTGCAACAGGCTGATGGCCTGCGAATTCCCGCTGTTTTGCCGCTCCTCCAACCGAGAAATCGAGATCGACACCGCGATCTGAGACCACGTGTAAAAGGCCGACGTGATCCCATCCTGCGGCGTGGTGTCCAGGTTGCCGTAGCCCGTGTAGATGTCCGCCGTCGAGTTGAGCGCGTGCATCAGGGCGACTTTCACGCGCTCCCCGCCGTCCTGGCTGCGCCACCGGCCCCGCATCCGCAAGTACGCGATATATTTGTTCTTTCGCGTGATGTTGTCATGGAGCCGTGGCTCCATCTTGCGTAGCGTGGTGGTCAGTAGCGCTCCATAATCGTCGGTGAGCGATGAGGGGATCTGCCCCGACTGATCGCGCAGCACCAGCGACGTGAACTGGACGATCGTCCACAGGTGGGCAAGTACCAGTGTCCAGAGTCGTCGCATCGAACCTCCTATGTCGTCCGCAGGCCCTGGCGCTGGAGCTCGTTCAGGGCTTCTTTCTCTGCGATGTCCCAGGCCTCCTGCTCGGTTTTGGCCTTGCGAATCCGATCCGACGCGTCTGGCTCCGATTGGCGTTGTCCTCGCCCCGTAACCGTTCGCGCCCTGGCGGCCTCCGCTTGCCTGCGCTGCGCTTCCGCAATCGCCGCAGACGGGTTCACCATCCGGTAGATCAGTTCGAGTTTCGAGCCGAAGCGCCGATGGCTCTGCTGGTCCGACTGTAGAAATTTGAGCATCTCCGTCATCTCGTCTTCCTGCTCCTCCCATCCCGGAAAGCGCTCGGAGAGCTGCTCGGACGACGTTTCGTAAGCCTCCTCCCTGGAACGCTGCCGCTCGTCCTCCTGCTTCTTGGCATAGGGTCCGAGCGTCATCTGGGCGGAGGCCCACTGCGCGTTCGCCAACGGCTGTGCCATCCACTGCAACTCCGGGCTGAGTTGAGCCTGAATCGCCGCCACGAGTTCCCTGGGGGCGGTCACGACCGGTCCCGCAGCCTGGCCTGTTGCCGCGGCCGCTTGCTGGACCGTGAATCCCTGCCGCTGTAAGACTTCCATCGCCGCCTGTCGGGCGAATTCCGGGTCGGTGTTGAATCGGTCCACCAGGGAGGCTTTTTCTTTGGTGTCCTTGATCGACTTCATACCCTGGCTGAACGCCCGGTGCATCCGCTTCCAGTGCGGCTTCAGTTCCTCGGGCAGGTCCGAGGGGTCGATGAAGCTCTCTTCGGTCGCCTGAGCTTCGGAGGCTCCGGTCGCACCCGTCTGGTCTTGGGCCGTGTCGCCGCTGGCGACGGTCCCGGTCGCCGTCTGGGTCGTATCCTGGTCTGGCATTTCACTCTCCTCGCAAAAAGAAAAGCCCCGACCGCCCGCACCATGCGGGACAATCGGGGCTTCGGTGTGTTCCGGTAGCCCTAGTTAGTTGTCAGCACGTGTTCCAATCACGCGCCCGTGCCGTCTCCTCAACTTTCACCGTCTCGGTGATCACGCCGTTGTTCAGATGGATTGTAAAGCTTCCGTTCGCCTTGTCAAGGATCAATTTCGCCAGCCGGAAGAACACGAACTCCGGCAGGGTCAGGGCCTTGCCGTTGTCGGACTTGAGAAGAACCGTCGCGCTCACTTCTCCGTCATCCGCTTCTTGAGTTTCTTGGCCTCAACGACCTTCCCCTTGCCGACGATGGCCAGGCGGATTTTCTCGCCCCCGCGTCGGACGACCCTAAACCTTGCGCCCTTCGGCACTGGCATCTTTGCCTCCTCCAACCTGACCCTCGAGCTCACGGATCTGGGCCCGTTTCGCCTCGATGCGCGCGCGCTGAATCATCTCGGCATTGTCCGCCCGCTCGAGACATTGGGCGCACTTCCAACCGCCGAACTCCTCGACCGTCCCCCCCCCGTCCGCCCAGCGAAACTTCGTCAGTTTCAAGAACTCTGCGCTGCCGCAATGGCACTTCAAGTTATGGCTTGGTGTCGGGCTCGCCATTATCCCTCCTTTACCAGCATCCCGGCATCCCTCGTTTAGGGCCGACCCACTCCACCCCATGCTCTCGCATCTTCCGCTTGTGCTCTTCCTGGCTCCGGACCACGACAGGCAAATGGCCCATGTTTTCAATTACTTGTGGCCGTCTCTCGTTCGCCCATTTGACGAGTGGCGTCGGGTATGCGGCAACGGGCCCCATCGTGTGCCCACAGGCGCAGAGGAACGTTCGGCACCCCTTGTCCTCTGGCACGTGCTCAAAGTGATCCTCGGTGTTCCCGCAGACGCAGAGATACGCGTACATGGGCATTATTGCTGCCTCCCTCCAGTCGCCGAGGCAAGGAGCCCCTGCAGAAGCCCCGGGACGCCCTGACCGTCTCCTGCGCCCCCTCCTTGGGCCTGATCCCGGCCGGCCTGCCTGGCGTTGATCTCGACCATCCGCTGTGCCAGGGCGTGGATCTCGTCCAACATCCGGTCGGAAACGTACTCGAACTTGGCCGCCGTCTCCCTGAGCAATTCCCGCGACAGCCCCAGCTGGGGGAACTGACCGATGATCCGCAAGAAATCGAGCCATTGATTCCGCTCGACCTCGAGGTTCCGTGGCCTGGCCGACCCTGGCACGACCGAGACAGAGGCCTGGAACTGCAACTGCTCCCGGCTGACACGGACCCACTTCTCCTTGCCAAACCGCTCCTTGAAGGCCTCCTTGAGCCCAGGAAAGCCACCCAGGAACTCCTGAGGAATCTGGTACACGCGCTCCACGTACTTCTGAAATTCGTCATCGGAGAAGCCGCGCATCCGGATCCAGATGCCCAAGGTCATCGTCGCCTTGACGAGCTGCAGCATCTTGTGACCGGCCATCGAGAGCCAGTCGTTGATCGCATCCTGCATGTCGGCATCGATCAGGTTGGAGGCCCGCTCGATAAAGCTGGCCTCGGTCGCCGTACCCTCCCCCTGGCGCAGCAACTTGGTCGCCGAGCGGCCCGTGATGAGTTGCCAATCCATCTGAAGCAAGGGGATATCCCGCCAGATATCGGAACTGATCGGCGGTATCTCCATGGTCCGCGGCGGATGATTAACGTCCGTCACGCGGACAGCCTCCATGTCGCTCGCGCTTTGGAGCGCCCGTTTCGCTTGATCCGCATCCGGGAATGTGTTGTCGTCGTAGAGTGTTTTGCGGGCGGCTCGCTTGCCCCCCTCAATCCCCTGCTGGCGCCGGATGTTCCATTCCTCCTGGATCGGCAACCACGGAAGAGTATGAGGCAGAGGCCAGGGCAACGGCTCCGGGCCGATGATCGGCGTCCAGCCAAGGAGGAGTGCGTATGGGTGATCCTCGACACCAGGTTCAACATCGTCATCGATGAGAAAGTCCGTGAAGCTCTGTCCTTCCGCCATCGCCATGCGCCGCTTGTTCTTGATGTCGTAGATCAGGAAATACCGAAAGAGCTTGCTGTCCTCTTCCGGGCCTTCCATTTTTGCCTGCTCGTCGCGCCGCCGCACGGACTCGTTTGATTCAAGCTTCTCTCGCAAGCTTTTGTTGAATCGATCATCCTCTTTGGCCTCGTCCAGCCTGACGACGATCTCTTCTCCGATCCACGTCCACTTCGACCGATCCGGCCCTTCGTCCGGCAAGAGCATATTCTCGGCAGGCACCCACTCCCAACGGTACACGTCATCGGTGAGAATCTCGTCAGGTTCCTTGAGTTGCTCGCGGGTCTCAGGGTCCAGGAGCGGCATTGGCTGACCGCTCTGCTTGTCCACGACTGGCTCGCCATTCTCATCTGTCAACCACATCGGCTCGCCCGCACTCGGGTTCTTGACGAATCGCGGCTCGAAGACTGGCTTGAGGACGGCGATGCGGAAGAAATTCTGCAGGACGGCGAGGCTTCCGGCGTGCTTCAGGTTCTGATCCTGCTGCGCGATAGACTCCAAGAGCCCTTCCCCCACGGCCGCCTGCCGCTCCTCTACGGGCCGGACACGTCCGGGCTTCGGGCGCACGAAGAACTTGGGATTGGTGTAGAACAGGTTCGGCTTGATGGCCTTGATGGTCGCCCAGGTGTGATTGATGACGATGCCCGTATCCCCCGCCGACCGCTGGCGTCCTAGGAAGAACTCCTCAAGCTTCGTCACGCGGAAATCTTCCTCCCACTTCTTGCGGACGCGCTGGGCATGGTGAACGCGAGAGAGCCAAAGCGTGAAGTCCTTGGTGGACTTGGAGACTTCGCCCTTGAGGGCCTTGGGCAGATCAGACTTTTTCTTTTTGCGTGGGGGCACCTTACGTCTCCCTCACATACGTCGGAATGGGCTGGCCGTCTTTCTGCATCCGCGCCACCTTCCGCCACCACTGGAACGTATTCGGCGCCTCATCCATCACGCCCTGCATGGCCTTGGGCGGAAAACGCTTCAGGAACATCTTCAGACCGTCCCAGGCGTGATCGTCCTTGTCCACCAGCTTCTCCGGCTGATCCTTGGTGAGTGCGACGTGCGGGGAGTAATCCTGATGCCGCAGCCGCCCGATCTCCCAGATAAGCCACGTGCAGTTCGCGGCGATGCGATAGCGCGGGTTCGCCAGATCGCGCCAATAGTGCCCATGCAACCACTGCGCGACCATGCTATCGCCGCCCTTCTCACCCTTGGTGAAGAGCACGCCGCATCGACGGAAGAGAGCCGCCACTGACTTGAACGTATTCTCGGACATCGGTTGATCTTCGGCCCAGATTTGCGGGTCAGCCACGATGAAGGCGAGCTGGCCCGCGAACGGATTGCCTTCGAAGCGGAGTTTCTGGGAGTCAATTGTTGCCTCTTCTCGGCGCGGGACCAGCACGGACTCCCCGAGGATGATCTTGGCAATCTGTGGGATAGGCATCTTGTCGGCGTAGAGTTCCCAGACCGTCACGATTTCCCCTTCCCCATTGATCGCATGGACGTGGAAGGCGGCCGGCCGCCGCCAGCCGTGGTCATAGCTGCCATAGAGCCGATAGCCGTGGGGTTGGAAGCCTGTTGGGAGGAGAATAGGGTGTTGGGCCGTCCACTGCTCCCAGGAGGAAAAAAGGCGCGTTCCGCCGAGGGCGCCATAGTCGATTTCCATCTCCTTGCGCCAGCGCGGAGAGGACGTGCCCCCCGGATAGCCCTGCGACGCCAGGTCTATCCAGAGATCCCCATCTGGCGTTCCTGGTCGCTTCTTCGGGTCGGCGCTGTAATGGAGCCGCAGGACCGGCACATGGCCAGAGGTGACCCGCTCAGAGAGTCCGTCTATCACGCCGCCTCCACCAACTGCTGAAACTCCCCGGGCTCCGCACTGCTCACCCCGATGTACTGCCCCCCGCCCTTGATGGCCGGCAGGGCCGCCGTGAAGCTCGCCCCGAACGCCGGCTGGTACGCGCTCTCGTCGGAGA
>Ga0209342_10007459_pt1 | contig 11014 bp, 10 predicted proteins | sample RifCSP16_2_FD_184023 | JGI IMG/M metagenome (GOLD analysis project Ga0209342, IMG submission 184023) | Soil microbial communities from Rifle, Colorado - Rifle CSP2_sed 16_2 (SPAdes) (version 2) | ecosystem: Environmental > Terrestrial > Deep subsurface > Rock core/Sediment | place: Rifle... | reverse complement strand
ATTCGACATGACGCGAATCTACCTCATCGACCCGGCCGCAGAGGACAGCGTGTTAATACGCGCTTCCTATGAAAGTTCGCCCGAGCTATCGGCACCTGTGGGCCCCGAGCGCCGCAGCCACGGCATCAGCGGTGTTGTCATCAACAGCGGCAATCCTTTAATCTTTACGGACATCCTGAGCGACCCGAGATACGATGAACTAAGCCGGACCAAAAATTTAAAGCAGTCAAGCATTCGTTTTTTTGCGACCTTTCCCATCAAGAGTCAGGGTAAGATTCTTGGAATCATCTCAATCTACCAACGCTCTCCCCGTTCTCTCACCAGCGATGAGAACGCGTTGTTTAACGCCGTAGGCGAGCAGGTGGGGATTGCCGTCGAGAATGCCAGCCTATACGAACAGACGACGGCGAAGGCTCGTGAGCTTTCTACCCTTTATGCCACAGCCGCCATCGCCAGCGAATCCTTGGACGCCGTCACACTTTTGCACGGCATTTTGAAAAAGGTGTTGGCAGTATTTGCGCTTGACGCGGGCTGCGTCTATCTGCGCGAAAGGGACGGGAAAGAGCTGCACCCGGCGGCCTCTGAGGGCTTTCCAGACGTAGTAGCAGTGATGAATAGCTATCCAGAAACACAAAGGCTGCTGGGACAAATCGTTGAAACAGGGAAAGCCCTCTCGTGTAACGATTTGCCCAATGATACGGGGCCCGCGCAAGCGGCCATCGGGGAAATCATGCTCAAGGCAGGTTTCCGGACCGCTCTCTTCCTTCCAATCAGAGTCAGGGGAGAAACTCTCGGGGTCATTAACCTTCTCAACAAGCAGCCCCATGGGTTTCCAGCGAACGAGGTCGCGTTGCTCAATTCGGTCGCCTACCATCTCGGAGTTGCCCTGGGAAATGCCAACCTTTTTTCCCAGGTAAAGCAAAAAAGCATCGAGCTCGAGAAAGCGAACAAAGGGAAAGATGAATTTCTAAACGTGATTTCCCATGAGCTCAGGACGCCCCTGAACATCATCATGGGCTATACGGCGATGGTTCAGGAAGGAGAACTGGGCGAGATCCAGCCCGAACAAAAAGAAGCTTTCAAGAAGGTCGCCAAGCAATCGGAATATTTGCTGACCATGGTCAACGATATTTTGCGAGTGACCCGCATCGAAGCCGGCAGGGCGATCGTAGAGAAAAGGAATTTCGATCTGGTTGGTTTTCTCGATGACATCAAGTCGTCGTACCAGTTTGCCTCCGGTAAAGAGCTCATCCTCCGTTGGGATTATCCGCAAATACTTCCCGTCATGGCATCCGACGACGATAAACTCCGGCATATTCTTCAGAACCTCATCAACAATGCCATCAAATTCACCCAGACCGGCACGGTGACGGTTGCAGCCGCGGTTATTGCCGGATTCAGCGATCTTGAACTCAGGGTTGCGGATACAGGCCCGGGTATTTCGAAGGAATTGCTCCCCTCCATCTTTGAAATGTTCCGCCAAGCCGATAGCTCGGAAACAAGAACCTATGATGGGTTGGGACTGGGGCTTTACATCGCCAAGCAGTATACGGAGCTATTAGGCGGCACGATTGCGGTGAAGAGCGAATTGGGCAAAGGCTCGACCTTTACGGTAATGATTCCGATGGCAAGACACCGCGACAGCACAACTGATTGGGTGGATGAATCTCAGGTCTTGACGGCTTAACCACCAAAATCGCCAAAAAATTATGTCGTAACCAGGGGATCCCGATGGCCCTTTCGAGGAGAAGACTACGGGACGAGATATCCATAGAAGTCGAGCAGCAGTGTGAAGGGGTTGAATGTGGCCAGGGACGGGATTGAACCGCCGACACGAGGATTTTCAGTCCTCTGCTCTACCGACTGAGCTACCTGGCCAGAAGTTTGAAAACTGAAATATTGCTTAAAAGCGCGGGGGAGTCAAGGTTGCGTGCCTTATTATGACGCGCGCAACCTCTCCGCCTGCCGCTCGACAAAATCGATCACCGGACTTTCGAGACACACACCGTTCAGAGCGTTGATCTCCTGAATACCGGTCGGGCTGGTAACGTTGACCTCGGTGAGAAACCCGCCGATGACGTCCAAGCCGACGAAATATAGGCCGTCGGCGCTCAACAGCGGCGCCAGCGCGGCGCAGATTTCCCGGTCTCGCGACGCCAGCTCCGTCCTGACACATTGCCCTCCCACATGGATGTTGCCGCGCGCTTCGGTTTCCAGAGGCACGCGCAACACGGCGCCGAGCGGCTCGCCGTCGAGGACGATGATCCGTTTGTCTCCCTGGCGAATTTCCGGCAAATAGCGTTGCCCCATCACGAGCCTGCGGCCATTGTCGGTGGCGGCTTCCAAAATGGCATTGGTGTTGCGGTCGGCTTGATTCAAATAGAAAACGCCGCTGCCGCCGCAACCATCCAGCGGTTTGACGATCATCTCGCCGCCAAGCTCGCTCATGAAGGACTTGAGCCGCTCCATGTCGCCGCTCACCAGCGTTTGCGGTATCTGTTCGGGGAAGCGCAGTGCGTAAAGCTTCTCATTGGCCTCGCGCAACCCCTTGGGATCGTTCATCACGAAGCACTTGCGCGAGTCCACCAAACTGAGCAGGTGGGTGGCGAAGAAAAATTTCATATCGACAGGCGGGTCCTTGCGCATCAACAGCACGTCGAAATCATTGAGCGAGCCGACGGCGAAGTTGCCCAAATTATAGTGGGGCGTCGCGCGCGCGACGTGAAGCCGGCGGTAGCGGCCAAACGGTGTGCCCCCGCGGATAAAAAGATCGTCCAATTCCATGAAGTAGATTTCATGTCCGCGCCGCTGCGCTTCGAGCATCAGGACGAAGGTGGTGTCCTTGTCTATATGGATCTTTTCTATGGGGTCCATGACGACCCCGATTTTTAAGCTTTGCATGGCGCGCTTGATCGCTCTCGCTTTTTAGACCCGAACCACCCATGTGCCTGCCACGTAATCATGCCAGGCTCTTTTTTCACGGCTCCAGAGCACCCAGAGAAAACCCAACGCCAGAGGCGCGAAACCGGCCGCGGCAAGCCAACGCCAAAAGGCCTGCCGGTAGGTGATCGCCCCTTGTTCCGAACCGACGACTTTCAATCCGAGCAGCCATTTGCCGATGGTCATACCGTCCATACCATGAAACAAAACGAAATAAGCGGTGGCCAATCCGAAACCGCCCCAGCTAAGCAAGACCAACAGCGGCGCCGTGTTTTCCAAGCTAAGGGAGCGGCCATGAGCGGATAGTCCCACTCGGTAACCGAGATAGCAGAGAAAGGCCATAACCGAAACCAGCGCCCCGATCACGATCAGGTCGATGATCAACGCCCAGGCGCGGCGCCAAAAACCGCCCGGGCGAACCGCACCGCTCCGCATATCGTTTAGCTCATCGATGGCAGCATTTTGAGTTTCCTGCGGCTCGGGTGAAAAAACCCAATCGTTTGTCTGCGGATCGCCGCCGACCTCGAACGGCTGCTCTTCGATCGTCTGCGCGAATTCCCCCAGGCGTCTTTCCCGGGCGCTCCTCAGGTGCAGCGGCTTGGCGCCGCAATGCGGACAGCGTTCATCGAACGGCTCGATCGGCCGCTCGCAGTTTTGGCATTGCATAGCTTTATCGGAACCTCGCCCCGCTGATTATGCTAAAGAATGCCGGCAATTGAAACAAGGGCCGGCTATCCCAGATCGCCCCACAAAAACTGCACCAGCGATGCCCCGGTCAGCGCCGCGGTCTCGGCGCGCAAAATGCGGCGGCCCAAGCCAATCGGTTCGAATCCCTGTTTTTGGGCCAAATCCGCTTCCGGGTCGCTGAAACCGCCCTCGGCGCCGACGGCGAGAAAAATCGACCGCGCCAAAGGCTCGGCCGCCTGCACTTGCCGCAGCGTTCGGCGCGTCTCTTTTTCCCAAAACAAAAGCTTCAACGGGTCAGTCGTCAGCCCTACCATCGCCGCAAATTCGCATAACGGAAAAATCTCCGGGATGCGCACCCGGCCGCACTGTTTGGCCGCCGCCAAGGCGATTTTTTGCCAACGTTGGCCGCGCTGAGCGATTTTACGCTCGTCCAACTTCGGCACGGTATAGGTCGAAACGAACGGCACGATGGCGTGAACCCCCAGCTCCGTCGCCTTCTCGACCACGAAATCCATCTTGTCGCCCTTGGTCAGGCCGACAGCCAAAGTCAATTTCAAAGGCGATTCCCGCTCGGCCTGAAACGAGTGCAATATTTCGATCTCGGCCGAATGGACGTCAAGCGACCGAATGACCGCTTCATGTTCCCAGCCGGCGTCGTCAAAGACGGTGATCGAATCGCCGGGGCCGAGCCGCAGGACCCTTCTAAGATGCTCCAGCTCGGCTCCCGCTACGGTGCCGCGCTGCGCCGCGATATTTTTCCTGGAAAGAAAGAAACGCGCCATCGCTCTATCGCCGTTTCAGCAACATCGTCACCCACTCTTTTCCCCGCTTGCGCCTGACAACGATGAAACGGTCGGCGGCAAAGCGGCGGATGACGGCGCCCGCCTGGTGATGCAAGATACCGGATAACACCAGGAAACCTTTCGGCGCAACTTTTTTTACCAGCGCATCGGCGAGATCGAGAATCGTCGGCGCGGTTAGATTGGCGACCACCAGCGTAAACGATTTCCTAATCCGGAGGAGCGCCGTGCCGGACAGCTGGACCTTCTTTTCGACGCCGTTCAAACATAGATTCTCGCGCGCAACCCGCAGGGCCACCGGATCGTTATCCAGCGCCCGGACTTTCGTCGCTCCCAGCAGCGCTAAGGCGATCGACAGGATGCCCGAGCCCGTGCCCAAGTCGAGGGCGGTGAACGGCCGGCCGCCCAACCGAGCGGCGGCCTGCTCGATCAACTCGAGACAGCCGCGCGTGGTGGCGTGGGTGCCGGTGCCAAAAGCCATTCCGGGTTCGATAGTGATCACCCGGCGGCGACGCAATTTGGGCGGCGACGCCCAAGGCGGCGTCACCCAAAAAGACTTGCCGACCTTTTGCGGCTTGATGAACCGCCGCCAGCTGCGGCTCCAATTCTCGTCCTTGACGACGCTCCAGCGAAGGCGCGCCCTGTCGGCGCGGGGGAAAAAGCCGCGGATGCCGCCCAGAAAGCGCTGCAGCTCTTTGCCGATTGAGCCGCCGGCAGCGGCGCGCGCGAAATAAGCCCGCACTTCGTTTTTCTTGATGACGACGCCGGGGGAGCCGCGCTCGATGAGAAAATTGGCTATGGCATCGAGGGCGACCGGGTTCGCGCGCACGGCCAGTTGCAACCATGAAGAAGGCACAATTTTTTATGCCATAGGGCCCGACCGGTAGCAATTGCGCCCGCGCGCAAGCGCGCCCCTAACGCTTCCACTTGTCAAAATGGCGGCTTCCAGATATTGACAAGGGCTGGACTGAAAGGAACCGTTTCATGAAATTCGCGTCCCTCAAACCCAACGGCCTCGCCATCGTAAAAAACGATACGCTCGTTCCGATCGGCGAGTCGATGACCCGCCAGGGAGCCCTGCCGGCGAATTATTCCATGCTGGACCTGATATCTCGCTACGATGAAGTGAAAAGCGCCATAGCCGGCGCCGCCGCCGGCGCCACGATCGCGCTCGACCCGAAACGGCTTAAACCGCCGGTGGAAAAGCCGTCGAAAATTTGGGCCGCCGCCACCAATTATAAGCGCGGCAGCGCCGGACTGGACGACGCGCGCGGCCGCGGCAGCGCCGGCACCGCGACACCGGCGGAACTGTTGGAAAGAATTTTTTTGAAACCGCCGTCGGCGGTCTGCGGACCCGAAGATCGCATCGTTATCCCCAAGGAAGCGGAAACCATTTTCCCCGAGCTCGAACTTTGCCTGGTCATCGGCAAACCGACGCGCCATATTCCGAAAAAGCGGGCCTACGAGGCGATTTTCGGCTATACGATCCTGCTCGACGTCACGGCCCGCGGCTACGGCTCCGGCAAGGGGCTGCCGGGCACCCGCTGCGTGCGCAAAGGCTTCGAGACCTTCGCCCCCATCGGTCCGTGGATCACGACCAAAGACGAGATCGCCGAGCCGCATAATCTATGGATGAAGCTTTGGGTCAACGGCGAGCTCAGGCAGTCGGCCAAGACCGATTCGATGGTCAATGATATCCCGACTCTGGTCAGTTACTTGTCCCAGGTCACCACGCTTTATCCCGGCGATTTGATCAGCACGGGCAATCCCGACTCTCCCGAGTTTCAGCAAAAACTTCAGCCCGGCGACATCGTGAAATCGGAGATCGAAGGCATCGGCGCCATGACTCTGAGCGTCGCCAAAGAACAGTAAAAGTCGGGACGAAAAGAGCGCCGGCCATCTCCCGGCGCTTGATCCCCGCAATCAATTCGCTACAAAGTAAACTATGATACGCATTGCACCGTTTCACGGAATTTTTTACAGCAAGAAAAAGATACGCGACCTCGCCAGGGTGATCGCGCCGCCCTATGACGTCATCTCGCCGGCGGAGCAGGACAGACTCTACAAAAAGTCGCCTTTCAACTTCATCCGTCTAGATTTCAGCCAGGAGCCCGACTCCTACGACGCGGTCGCTCAGCTGCTCCAGGAGTGGCGCAGCCAGGGCGTTTTCGAGCGCGACGCAACCCCGGCGATATACTTTATGGTACACCGCTTCGCTCTCAAAGGCGGCGCGCCAAAGGAGCGGCTGGGATTTTTCGCTCTGGCCCAGCTCCAGGATTTTTCCGACGGCGCGATCCGCCCGCACGAAAAAACCCTCGCGGCGCCGAAGGAAGACCGCCTGAAACTGATGCTGGCTTGCAACGCCCAGTTGAGCCCGATCTTCGCGCTCTACGCGGAACCGAAGCAGGCGATCAATCGCATGCTCGCGGTCGCGGTCGAAGGCGTCGCGCCGTTGCTCGAAGTCGAGCAGGACAACGGCGACCATTGCCGGCTCTGGCGGATCGACGATCCCGCCTTGATCCAGAAGGTGCAGCGGGAGATGAAAGATCAGCCGCTTTTGATCGCCGACGGCCATCATCGTTACGAGGCAACGCTCAGATACCGCGATCAGAGACGCAGCGAGCGCGGCCAATGGACCGGCGGCGAAGCCTTCAACTACATCATGGCCTACTTCGCCAACATGAACGACGACAACGTCGTGATCCTGCCGACGCACCGGCTGGTGCGCGGCTACGCGCATAAACCGTTTTTGGAACTGGAAGAGGCGCTGCAAACCTACTTTTACGTCGAGCAGCATCCCAAGACGCCGGAAGGCAAGACTTCGTTTTTGAAGGCGCTGAAGAGCGCGGCGAAAAAGCACCGCGTTATCGGCGCCAGCTTCAAACGCGATCCGCGCTATCTGATCCTGCGTCTAAAAAACAAAAGGATCATGCAGCGCCTGGCGCAGGAGCTGAGCGCGCCGCTGCGCGAACTCGACGTAACGACGCTCCATTTGTTGATCCTCGAACATATCCTGGGCATGCCGGCCGAGCAGCAGGTCAACGGCGCGACCATCCGCTACTCCCAAGACGACGAGGCCGTGCTTCAGGCGTTGGAAAAGGAGGACTTCCAGGCGGCGTTCATTTTAAACGCACCCAAGGCGGAAGAGATTCAGGCCATCGTCGCCGCCGGCGAGAAGATGCCGCAGAAATCCACCTACTTTTACCCGAAACTCAGCTCGGGCCTGATCGTCAACGAGATCGATCCTAATGAAGAAATTGAGCCCGGACCGGAAACAACTCAGACGTAGTCACAAACAAGGCATGTCCGATGGACATCGCGCTCATCCAGGAAGCGATTCGTAAGGGAGACTACTATTGGCGTCAACACGCCATTGAACGAAGCATTGAAAGAGACATATCGGAAACGGAAGTCGCAGAAGCGATTCTCAATGGGGCGATCATAGAGCAATATCCGGATGACAAGTATGGACCGAGTTGTCTGATCTATGGTCGCACGAAGCGGGAAAGACCCATTCATGCTCAATGCTCCCTACCCCCGGAAATCTGGATTATCACCGTGTACGAACCAGATGCCGATGAGTGGGTGGACTTCAGCAAAAGGAAGCGATAAACTTTATTTATGACTTGCCGCGTATGCCATTCGCAGATGGCAGCAAAAACAATTACCGTTGACCTCCGGATCGGCGACAAATTGCTGGTCGTTGAGGGAGTCCCGGCAAAAGTCTGCGATCACTGCGGGGAAAAAGTTTTCACTCCCGCGGTCACAAGAAAGCTCCAGAATCTAGCCAAGCGGCGAAGAAAACCGCCGCGAATTCTGAAAGTGCCCGTCTTTTCCCTGCAAAAGGGCGCTGCTTAAGAATTTCCCGCCGACGCAGGCCTGCCTCATATCAAATTGGCGATCCTGCTGGCAACTATCAATCCAGGAACGTCAGGAAGTTATTTTTCTTTGTTTACATGGAGACTATTTATAACCGATTAAAATCACAATGAATTGGGTTTATTGCCGAATAGTTCAGGCCAGTGATATGCTAAGCTGGCTCGAACGATGTTGACCTGTGTGACGAACGGCTAGGAACGCAAAACTCGATACGTTGATGAACGACCGTTCGCAGAAAACCACGCTCGCGCAAAAAGTACTCGATCTTCTTCAAGCCAAGACAGGCCAGAAGGCCCGGGACATTGCTACTCAACTAGGGTTGGACAGGTCGGAGATTAATTCGCTCCTGTACGGGTCGTTGAAGGGCAAAGTTATCCAAGACAAGTCGTACCGGTGGTGGCTCAAAGGCGCCGCGGAGGTGGAAAGACGCGAGCCAGAGAGACCACAGAAGCTGGATACGCCGCTAGCGCGATTATGCCGGTACTACTTGGACTGCCTGAATCACGATGATCAAGGCGGCGTGAGCGTGTTTGCTTCCAGCCAATTTGACCTGGATTACGTAGAACTCCAGATGCTACCCCTGGTGGCTGACGCACCGGATGAAATCTTTACCGATGAACCAGTACGGAAGCTCTTGAACAAGACAAAGCGAGACCGTAGTCGTCTCACACTCGTGCTGGGCTATCCTGTGCGATTAACCAAGGTTCGCGGTCGACGCGGATGGGAGGGATTCAAGGTCGAACCTGTTTTGTTGTTCCCGTATCAGGACGATCCAGTGGATCGGTATGCGACACCAACTCTTACCGGTGAGCTGCCGCAAATCAATTCCAAAGCGATTCGGTCTCTCACAACGGCTGACAGCGCTAGTATCGTGGAGGAAATCGTGCAGCTTGCCGAGGAGCTAGGTCTCGCAAATGCAGAGAACGAATTGCCTGACCTCGATGAGATCATCCCAAGATTAAGGGCCGTCCGGCCTGAATGGGACTGGAAGGACCAACCTGACCCGTACAACCTGGTTCAGTATCCACGTTTATCGGATACCAAAGAGCCGGGAATATATAACCGCGCAGTATTGCTTGCGGCCGAGCGGTCACCATACACAAAGGGCCTGGAGACCGAGCTTGCCACGCTCCAAACAGTGCCGGAGCCGGCCAACTCTTTGTTCGCCGCCTTTTCTTGGGCCTGATAAAAAATAGGTGGTACCGAACAGCAGCGGGTAAGGTTTGTGACTACTTTAAACACCTCGGTCAACTTAACGCGGCGAAACCTCTTGAGCAGATCAGCAGGGAACGCCACACATTGGTAGATGAACTCGCAGAGGAGTCGGAGTCGTTATGGAAAATGTGGCTGAGATTGCAACCAAAGCGGATGAGTCAGGAAAACCGGCGGCTCCTGCGCGAATACAGCTCGCTGCTCCAAATGATTGTAGCGAGCAACGCATCGGGGGAGCGACTGGGCGGTCAAGTGTTCAAAAGGTATCATAATCTTTTTCCACAAATTACGAATATCCTGTCATGCTGGGCAGTGACTTCCCTATCAGCCCGGGGACGGGTCCCGTTCGAGCCTGGCTTCTTTGACCTGCTCATTATCGACGAAGCGAGCCAGTGCGACATCGCTTCGGCCCTTCCACTCCTGTACCGGGCGAAGCGGGCAGTGATTATTGGTGATCCAAAACAGTTGCGCCATATCAGCGCTCTTTCGCCCAAACAGGACCGTCAATTGCTAGCCAAACATGCTCTCGTAGAGGGAAACGCGGCATGGGCATACTCTGTCAATTCGCTATTCGACCTAGCGAGCGGCCTCTGTGGTAGTGACGACATCGTTGCTCTCCGGGATCATCACCGCTCTCATGCTGACATCATCGAATTCTCCAACAACCACTTTTATTTCAGGTGCTCCAAATAATCCTTTGGCTTGTACATCCCATCCTTGTTTAATAAGAATAGAATGCCGTGCGGCGCTTATTGCAGTAAAGTTTGCAGTAGTAACACCTGTAACAAAACCTGTTGCAGATCCTTTTGCAACCGGCAGTAGTTCAATTAACCATTTAGCACAAACATCTTCTATATAAGCGCTCAAAGGAGTTGCTACAAAAAGTCCTGCATTTTGATCCCACACACCTGCAAGCCAGTTGGCTGCCAAAGCTGCGGGCAGTGAGCCGCCGATAACAAATCCAAAATATCTGCCTCCCGCAGATGCAACAGTTGTTTTGGAACCTACTTTATTTAATAATTTGATTACCTCATTAGTATCAAGAGATTCATCCTGCAAAGGAGAATCCAGTTTATCAAGTAGCTTAAGATATTCCTCAGAAGGACTAACCCTTCTTTCTTTAAGCGATGAAAGATATTCTATACTATATGATGCTACCTTTTCAAGAAGCTTTTTCATAATATATTTTTGATTTGTTGTAAAGGATTTTTTTATGGAATGAAGAATAATAAATTTCAGAATAATTGCAAAAAAGAGCTCAATACCTAATCACTTACTATCCTCTTCAACTCTCTTACATTAAGCATTGTTTGTATTCCGGTGCAGTGCCAATGTTTTTTACATCCGCTGTAATCCAAAAGAACACATTGTGCAGGAACATCGTAACGTTTTAATTCCCAGCCGCCTTCAACAAGAGTTGTAACGCAAGCCGACGCAATAACTCCAAGCTTTGATCTCCCTGGTCTTGGCGACCAAAGAGAAAGATCTGAAGCATG
>Ga0209342_10007458_pt1 | contig 11014 bp, 1 predicted proteins | sample RifCSP16_2_FD_184023 | JGI IMG/M metagenome (GOLD analysis project Ga0209342, IMG submission 184023) | Soil microbial communities from Rifle, Colorado - Rifle CSP2_sed 16_2 (SPAdes) (version 2) | ecosystem: Environmental > Terrestrial > Deep subsurface > Rock core/Sediment | place: Rifle... | reverse complement strand
CCGTCGACCCGGAGCTGGCCGGGGGACGTGGAGTATCTCTTGCCTTCGCGAGTCGACGTGCTCGTCCTTCCCATGGAGCGGTCCCGCACAGTGGACGTCGCTCGCGCGGTCTTCGCACGAGGGGGTTCGAATGTCCGCTGGTCGTCCGCAGGGACGGGGATGGTGAGGGCCGAGATCGACCGAGATGCGCTCGGCGACCTCGCCCGGGATCCGGCCGTGATGTGGGTCGAGCCGAGGACCCAGGCGCTCGCCTACAACGACATCGCGCGCTGGGTCATCCAGAGCGGCAACACCACGAGCCGCGCGACCCCGATCCACGCGGTCGGGATCTCCGGCGCGGGTCAAGTCGTGACCGTGGGGGACACCGGGATTGATTATCAGCACAACGCCTTCGAGGACCCCCTGCGGCCGAGCCCCGGCACGAACCACCGCAAAGTGACGGACTACTACGTCCCCGGGGATGCCGTGGGCGATGGGTCGGACAACGGGATCAACCATGGTACCCACGTCGCAGGCACCGTGGCGGGTGACGATGGAGTTTGGCATGCCTACGACGGGGACGCCACGGGGTCGCGAGGGAGCGCGGGTCCTCACGACGGCCAGGCCTTCGATGCGACGCTCCAGATTCAGGATCTCTCCGTGGACGGAACCCTGATCAATCCGCCCTCGGACCTGCATGTGTTGTTCCAGGCCGCCGCGGATCGAGGTTCGGCGATCCACACGAACAGCTGGGGTTCATGCTGTGGGGACTACACGGTCGAGGCGGCCCAGGCGGACGACTTCGTCTGGAACAATCCCAACTTCCTCGTCCTGTTCGCCGCGGGAAACTCGGGACCCTCCTCGGACACGCTGAACCCGCTCTCGGTCGCCAAGAACGTGATCGCCGTGGGCGCCAGTCAGAACGGGGTCAACCTGGAGAGCATCGCCTCCTTCAGCAGCCGGGGGCCCGCGCGGGACGGACGGCTTAAGCCCGACTTGGTCGCTCCGGGGGTGGGCATCTGGTCCGCCCACGGGTGCGACCCGGGGGGCGCCTGCGAGGACTACGTCCAGTACTCCGGGACGAGCATGGCGACGCCGACGGCCGCCGGCGCCGCGGCCCTCGTCCGCCAGTACTACATGGAGGGATGGTATCCCGGGGGCACCCGGGATCCGTCGGCGGGCTTCGTGCCCTCCGCGGCGCTCCTCAAGGCGACGCTGATCAACGGCGCCGCCGAGATGCGAGGGGCCTACACGAACGGGGAGACGCGTTACCCCAACGCCGTGCAAGGGTGGGGTCGGATCCTCCTCGACGACGCGCTCTACTTCCAGGGGGACCGCCGCGGGCTCGTTGTCGATGATCGCTCGGCGGGGCTCCGGACGGGTGACTCCGTCACGTACTCCCTCGCGATCGGCGACACCGGGACTCCGGTCGAGGTCACCCTGGCCTGGACGGATTACCCCGGTGTCCCCTTCGCGAAGCCGAATCTCGTCAACGACCTGGACCTCGTCGTCCGAGCCCCGGACGGCACGGTCTACCGGGGGAACCGGTACGCCGGATACAACCCGGGACAGTCCCAGGCGAACGCCCAATTCGCGGACCGCCTGAACAACGTCGAGGGCGTCCTCGTGCGGAACGGGGTCCAAGCCGGCCTCTGGACGGTGACCGTCACCGGGTTCAACGTCCCGCAGGGGCCGCAGCCCTACGCCCTCGTGATGACGGCGGGGCTCGCCGGGCAGCGGGGCGTCGTCCAAGTGGACCGGAACGCCTACCGCTCCAGCGCGCGGGTCAACGTCACGGTCGTCGACACCGGGCTCGACACGGTCCCGGGCAGCCCCGACACCGTGTCCGTGAGCCTCCGGAGCTCGACGGAGCCCATCCTGGAGACCGTCACTCTGACGGAGACCGGCGCTTCCACTGCCGTGTTCACCGGCGCCATCTGGCTCCAGGACAGCGCGTCGCCCACCGCGGACGGGATCCTCCAGGTGCGGCACGGGGACACGGTGACCGCAGAGTATCAGGACGGGGACGACGGGGGCGGGGGGAGCGGACCGACGACCGACCAGGCCGGCGTGGACGACGTCCCGCCGGTGATATCCGCGGTTACCGTGGGCATGGTGCGCTTCTTCCAGGCCACCCTCGCGTGGACGACGAGCGAACCCGCCGACTCGGAAGTCCTGTGGGGTCCCGCATCGCCGCCGACGGGGGTCCTCGCGGACCCGGGTCGACAGACCTCCCACGCCCTCGACCTCCGCGGTCTCGCGGAGGACACGACCTACTACGCCGCCGTTGCCGCGACCGACGAGGCGGGGAACCGGGCCGTCGACGCCAACGGGACCGGGTACTACCGGTTCCACACGCCGCCGAGACCGTCGAACGACCTGTCGTCCCCGGAGTGGCCGGAGTTCCGCCACGATCACAACCGAGGAGGCGTGGGCCCCGTGCCGCTGGGCCTGCCCCTGACCCCGGCGTGGAGCACCACGGCGGAGGGGACGCGGATCCGCTGGAGCGGCCCCGTGATCCACAACGCCACGGTCTTCTTCACGGAGCAGGAGGGGACCGTGAGCGCCGTCGACATCGCCAGCGGCGCCCGCCGCTGGCAGGCCGCCCTCGGGACCTCCGGGAAGGTCCACGGGACCCCGGCGGTGAGCGGCGGACTCGTCTACGTCGCCATGGCCGTCGGGTCCTCGGTGACCCTGTTCGCCCTCGACGAGGACTCCGGCGCTCGGCGGTGGAGTGTGGCCGCGTCGGCCTCCTCGGCGGCGGGCTTCACGACCCCCGTCGTGGAGGGCAACGTCGTGTACTGGCACGACAGCACGGGGCGCACCCTCCGGGCGAACGATGCGACGACCGGGGCGAACGTCTGGACGCTCGGGCTGCCCGCCCGGGCCTACCACGGGCCCACCCTCTGGTCCGGCCTCGTCTTCCTCGCCGACTTCGACGGGAACGTCCACGCCGTCGACGCCTGGACGGGACGGGAGTTCTGGCGGAGCGACGTCGGCGCCGGGATCACCTCGGCGCCGCTTGTGGCCGACGGCGTCCTCTACGTGGGCGACTACTCCGGCACCCTGCACGCCCTCGACGCCGTGACGGGCAGCCGGGTCTGGTCGGTCTCCCTGGGCCGCGCGATCGACCTGTCGACCCCGGTGAAAGCGGGCGGTCGCCTCTTCGCCGGCGCCTTCTCCAACCAGACGGGAGGGGGCGCCGTGTATGCCTTGAACCCGATCACCGGCGGGGTCCTCTGGTCCCGAGTCCTGCCGGAAGGCGGGGTCGCCTCCTCGCCGGCCTACGCCAACGGGACCGTGTTCCTCACGAGCTGGGACGGCAACCTCTACGCCCTGGACGCCGCCACGGGGTCGGTCCGGCACGAGTTCCTGCTGGCCGCCTTGGGGAGCACCAGCTCCGTCGCCCTCGGCGGCGGCTACCTCGTCGTCGGGGATGAGTCCGGGAAGCTCTCGGCCTTCTCCTTCGCGACGCAGGGGACCGTGCAGCGCATCGAGGTCCTCCCCGCCGTCGTTTCCGTCGGGGTCACGGGGACGGTCGCGTTCCAGGCCAGGGCCTACGACGACGCGGGGAACCTCCTGGAGGGCCTCTCCTACACCTGGTCCTCGCGCTCGGGCCTCGGCGCCCTCAGCCCCGTGAACGCCTCCGCGGCCACATACACCGCCGGGACCGTCCCGGGGACGGATTTCGTCGATGTCGCCGCCGCCGGCCTCACCGCCTCCGCGCAGGTCTGGGTCAGTCCGGGCCCCCTAGACCACCTGGATCTCCTTCCGAGCTTCGCCAACGTGACCGTCGGGGATTCCGTCCAGTTCACCGCCACGGGGAGGGACGCCCACGGGAACGAGGTCGGCCTGTCCTACGTCGCTTGGTCCGTGGCGGGGGGCATCGGCACCGTCGACGCCACCGGGTTGTTCACCGCCAGCACCGCGGGGACCGGTTCCGTCACGGCGGCGTCGGACGGGGTCCTGGCAACCGCCCCCGTCGGGGTCGTCGGTGGCGGCGTGGCCCGGGTGGAGACCTTCCCCACGAAGATCAAGACCCCGGTCGGCACGATCGTGCTGATCGTGGCGAGCGCCCTGGATGCCCAGGGCAATCCGGTTCCGGACGCGACGTTCTCTTGGTCGACGACCATCGGGGCCATCGCTCCGACGACGGCCAACGGGGACACGGCGAGCTTCTACGCGGGCTCGAAGGCGGGAAAGGGATCCATCACCGTCTCCTCGGGAGGGGTCTCCGTCGCCGTCCTTGTCACCGTCAGCCCGGGAACCGGAAAGAGGATCAGGGTCACACCCACCAGTCTCACCGTGGAGGCTGGCGGCATGGTGGGGTTCACGGCGACCGTCGCCGACGTCTACGACAACGAGGTGACCAACGCGACGATCCTCTGGCAGGCCAGCCAAGAGCTCGGCATGATCGACGCCTCCGGCCTGCTGTTCGCGTCCACGCTCGTCGCCTCGGGGACGGTGAACGCCACGTCCCCCAACGCGACGGGAGTGTCGGCGGGGGCGTCGGTCTCCATCGTCCCCGGTCCCGTGGCCCATCTCGCTCTGGTCGTTCCCGGCCTTCTTGCCGGCGGAGGCGCCACCTTCTCCGCTTCCCCGCAGGACCGGTTCGGAAACCCGATCGGGAACGCCACGGTCTCCTGGTCCGCGTCGGCGGGGTCGGTGACCCCCCTTGACGCCTCCGGGATCCAGGTGCGCTACGACGCCCCGCGGGCGATGGGGACCTACGAGATCACGGCGTCCTCCGGGGCCGTCTTGGCCACCGCGGAGGTCATCGTGGACCACGGCCCCTTGGAGACGCTCTCCGTCCAATCCGGCTCCGACACGATCGTCGCGGGCGGCACCCTCCGCTTCACCGCCACGGCGCGCGACGCCTTCGGGAACCTCTGGACCGCCCCCGACGCGGTGTGGGCGGCCTCCCGCGGCGCGGTCGCATCGGACGGGACGTTCACGGGGCCCACCGCGACGGGCCCGGCGGTGATCACGGCCACCATGGGGGGAGTCGCGGCCAGGGCTGAGGCCCTCGTCGTCCCCGCGTCCCTCCACCGGATCGTCATCACGCCGTCGGACCCCCTCCTCCGGCCGGGAGATCGCGTGGTGCTGCGGGCCGCGGCGTACGACGCCTACGGGAACGCGATTCCGCAGGCCTCGTTTGCCTGGTCGCCCCCACAGGGCCTCGAGGTCTCTCCCGACGGGGAGAGCGCGACCTTCGTCGCTGGCGACGCGGGCACGACGACCATCGTGGTCTCCGCGGCGGGCGTCAGCGCCTCTGTAACCGCCGTCGTCGCGAACCCGCCGCCGGTGTCGGACCCGATGGGGCCGGCGCTTGGTCCCCTGCTCTTGGCGGGTCTCCTGGCCGCTTCCTTTGCGGCCGCGCTCGCCGCGAGGGGCCGGAGGCGCCGGTCCAGGCGACCGGAGTAGGGCCGGTCGGCTCAAGGCCGGTTCCGGGCCCTGGATCCAGGTCGGCTCAAGGCCGGTTCCGGGCCCTGGATCCAGGTCAAGGGTCTTGAAGGAGGGCGGCATTCCTTCCTGCCCGCGGGGGCGGTCGAGGGAGCATGTCAGGGCGTCTATCGGCGGCCGGGACCGCGGCGGTCGTTGCGGTCCTCCTCCCCGCCTTCGGGGCCTGGCTGTCGCTCGCCCCCGCGGCAAGCGCTCTCGTGCACTTCGCGGACGACTTCGACCCGGCGCCGAACCCGGGCTGGACGACGACCGGCAGCGGCTGGCATGTGGCCGCCGGCGGCGTCGACCCGTGCTACACGAACCCGTTCCACAACCACCCCCCCGCCCCGGCGAGCCCGCCGAACGCCTACGGCTACCACTTCGACACGGCGCCCCCGGCGGTGACGGGCGGGGCCTGCACGTACGACCTCGACGGCGGCACCGGCTCCGTCCCCAACGGAGGCCGCCTGACCTCGCCGGCTTTCAGCCTCACCGGCTTCGCCCCCCCGATCTGGCTCCACTTCGCCACCTGGCGGGAGACGGAGGGCGACCCCAGCTGGGACACGATGCTCGTCTTCTACGACCTCGGGGGAGGCCCCGTCTTCCTCCTCCAGGTGATCGACCTGGAGTCGTTGCAGTCGTCGTGGGAGACGGTGGATGCCGACCTCTCCGCCGCGGCCGGAAGCGCCTCCGTCCGGCTGATCTTCGAGTTCGACACGGGCGACGAGCAGAACAACGGGCAGGCGGGCTGGTACGTGGACGACGTCCTCGTCGACGACCTCGGGCCCCCGTCCGATGTCCTCAGCGTCACCGCCGTCGACCTGGCCCCGGCCTCGGCGGCCCAGGGGGACACGGATGTCCTCTTTGGGGCCCTGGATCTCAGCACGAGCCTCGCCTCCGCCACGGTGGACCAGGTCCGCCTCGACCTCACCGGGGCGCCCCCCTCGGACGGCGACGTCCTCCGGGCGGTCCTCTACCGCGACGACGGGGACTCCGCCTTCGACCCCGCCGCGGACAGCGCCGTCGGCTCCGGCCCGTTCGCGGGGAACACCGCCGTGCTGAGCGTCTCCCCGCCGGTGGTCGTCGACATCGCCCAGCCGGAGCGGATCTGGGTCGCCTTCGACATCGCGCCGACCGCCGCCGTCGGGGACTATGTCGGCTTCTCCGTGGCGGATGCCACCTACGTCCGCGTGGTCTCGCCGGACACGACCCAGTGCCTGAACTGCCCCTTCGACACCTACACCCCGGCCACGAAGACCCAGATCGCCTTCGGGGGGGATGTCGTCACGTTCACGCCCGCGGACCTCGCCCCCGCCTGGGTCACCCCGGGCCAGACGAACGTCCTCATGGGGCGCCTCGACCTCGACGTGGACGCCAACGCCGCCGATGTTCTGGGGATCGACCTCGGGCTCACGGGAACCGGGGCGGACGGCGACGTCGGCCTGTCCTTCGTCCTCCTCGATGACGGGGATGCCGCGTTCGACGGCGGGGACGCCCTCCTGGGGTCCGCGCCCTTCGCGGGCGGCGTCGCCGCCGTCACCTTCGGGGTCCCGCTCGCGGTCACCGCGGGGGTGCCGGAACTCCTCTGGGTGGTCTACAGCATCGCGCCCGGCGCCGCCGTCGGCGCCCTTGTCGGCCTCGGCCTGGCGGGCGCCGCCTCCCTCCAGGTGGCGCTGCCGGACGCCGCGGCCTGCGCCGGCTGCCCGTTCGACACCTACGTGCCCTCGGGGAAGACGGAAATCCTGACGACGGACACGCTGACCTTCACGCCGCGGGACCGGGCCCCGCTCGCCGTCTTCCCCGGCGACGCGGAGCGCCTGATGCTGGAGATCGGCCTGACCGTGGACGCGAACACCGTCTCGACGACCGGGATCCGCGTGGACCTCACCGGCTCGCCGCCCTCCGACGCGGACGTCGCCGCGGCCCTCCTGTGGCAGGACGACGGGGACGGGGCCTTCGAACCCGCCGGTGACTTCCTTCTCAGCACCCGGTCCTTCTCCGGGAACACGGCGACGTTCAACGTGGCGGTGTCCGTGAGCAGCCTCAGCCCGAAGACGCTCTGGGTCTCCTTCAACATCGCCTCGGGGGCGGTCCCCGGTCACTACGTCGGGGCGAGGGTGGCCGACGCCACGTTCCTGCCCGTCGCGGCCCCGGACCTCGTTGCCTGCAGCGGCTGCCCGGTCGACACGTACTCGGCCGCCGCCAAGACGGAGATCGTCGCTCCGAGCGACGCGCTTGCCGTCACCCCGGCCTCGGTGGCCCCCGCCGCCGCGGATCGCGGATCCGTCGACGTCGGTATCCTGGAGATCGGCTTGGCGGTCAACGCGAGCGCGGCGACCTTGGACGCCGTCCGCGTCGACCGCACGGGCGACGGGACGGACGCGGATCTCGCCGCCGTGGAGCTGTGGCGCGACGACGGGGACGGGGCCTTCGAGCCCGCCGCGGACACGCGCCTGGCCACGGGGATGTTCACGTCCGGAACGACGACCCTCCCCGCGGGGATCACCGTGGCGGCGGGGTCCCCGGAGACGCTCTTCGTCTCCTTCGACTTCGCCTGGACGGCCACGGTGGGCGCCTACGTCGGCGCTCTCGTCGCAGATAGCTCGTACGTCACCGTTGCCTCGCCGGATGTCGGCCTGTGTCCCAGCTGCCCCGTGGACTCCTACGTCCCCGCTGTCCGCACGCAGATCACGGCGCCGGCGAATTACCCGCCGGCGGCGGAGGACCTCACCGTGGACGGCTTCGCCCCCCTGACGGTGGGGATCCGCCGCATCCTCACCGCCAATCCCATATTCGCCTGGGGGTATGCCGACCCGGATGGCGATCCCATGGCGGACCACGAGGTCCGCGTCAGCGCCTCCCCGGGTTTCGCGGGTGACGTCTGGAGGCCCGGACCGGCCGGCGCTCCGGGGACCGGCGTCGCCTACGGCGGTCCCGCGCTCGCCGACGGGACGGACTACTACCTCGGGGTCGTCGTTTCGGACGGAGTGGCTTGGTCGCCGACCCCGCTGGAGGCGCGCTTCCACACGAACAACCCGCCGTTGCCGCCGGTACTGCTTAGCCCAGCCGATGGCGACGGGACCGTCCCTCCGGTCCCCGTCATCCTGTCGTGGGCGGCTACGACGGATGCCGATGGTGATTCCCCGCTCGCCTACGGTTGGGAGATCTCTGCGGACCCCCTCTTCGCCTCGACCCTCGACGGCGGGACGACCACGGCGCTCACCGCCATCACGCCCCCGACGGCGCCGGCGACGACCTACTGGTGGCGCGTCCGCGGGAATGACGGACGGGAGGACGGCGCGTTCGGCGTCCCTTTCAGCTTCACCACGGTGGCCTTGCCCCCGCCGAACTCGGATCCCCAGGCGGCGGCGATCACCGTGTCTGGGTTCCCGCCGGGCAGCCCGGGGATCCGCCACCTCCTCACGCCGAGCCCCGTGCTCGGCTGGACGCACGTCGACCCGGACGAGGACCCGCAGACCTGGTACGAGGTCCGCGTCGGCACCTCGAGCGGGGGCAGCGACGCGTGGCGCCCGGGGCCGCGACCCGGGGCGGCGACCAGCATCGTCTACGGGGGGAGCGCCCTCGTCGACGGGGCGAGCTACTACTTCGGTGTCCGGGTCTTCGATGGCCTGAACTGGTCCCTGTGGAACGAGACATCCTTCCATACGAACGCCGTCTTGTCCCCGGCCGCCCCCCTGACCCCGGCCCCTGGGAGCACGATCCCGGCCGGTGAGGGCATCGTCGTGACGTGGACCTCCGGAGGAACGGACCCCGAGGGCGACGCGGTCGCCTACGCGTGGGAGGTTGACACGGACCCGGCCTTCCCGGACCCCTTGGCCTCGGGGACGACAGCAGCCACGTCCTCGGCCGGATTCCCGACGAGTCCGGGCACGATCTACTACTGGCGCGTCCGGTCGAGCGACGGATGGGAGGACTCGCCTTGGGTGGGGTCGGCGTTCTCCACCGCCGTCGTCCTCCCGGGGAACGACTCCCCCACCGCGTCCTTCCCGGGCGTGGACGGCTTCCTCAACGGGTCGGCGGGGATTCTCCGCATCGTCTCCGACGCGCCGGCCTTCAACTGGAGCTTCACCGACCCGGACGGAGATCCCCAGTCCTCCTACCAGGCCTTCGTCTCGACCGTCCCGGGGGCCATCGACGTATGGACCTCCGGGATCGTCCTAGGCATCGCGACCGCCGTCGCGTACCCGGGCATCCCCGCCCTCGCCGATGGGGCCGACTACTACCTCGGGGTCCGTGTGGGAGACGGGCATCTTTGGTCGCCCTACACGGTGGTCCGGTTCCACCTGAACTCGCCGCCGGAACCGCCAGGCCTCCTGTCGCCGTCGCGCGGTCTTTCCGGCGTGGCTGCGGGGGGCGTGAACCTGGAGTGGGCCGCTGCGGTGGATGCGGACGGCGACCCGGTGACCTACTCCTGGGAGGCGAGCACGTCCCCGGACTTCGGCACGGTCGTCGGGAGCGGAAGCGGCGCGGACCTCACGGCGGTGATGGATGCATCGCAGGTCGGGACCCGGTACTTCTGGCGGGTCCGGGCAAGCGACGGCTACGCGGACGGCCCCTTCGGCGCCCCGTACGACTTTACAACGGCGGACACGGGGGCCGCCGTGGGCGCCGTCATTGCGCACGTCACCGGGCCCGGGGGGGCCGTGGCCGGGGCGACGGTGCGCCTCTTCCGCGGGACGACGCTCGTCTCCACGCGGACGACGGACGCGGCGGGGAACGCGTTCTTCTCCAGCCTCCCCTTCGGGACGTACACCGTGCAGGCGGAGGCGGCGCGGCATGGGAACGGTTCGGAGGCCGTTGAGGTGTCCCCGGCGAACCCGAACGCCGCCGTGACGGTCACCCTGCCCGCCGAAGGGAGGGGGGAAGAACCCCTTGAGGGGGTCCTCCGGTGGATGGTGGCGGCCACCGTCGTGGTCGCCGTCGTTGTCATCCTGTTGCTCCTCGTCCGGCGACGAAGGAAGCCGCCGGAGGTCCGCGGAGAACGGGAGCCCAGACCCAGGGACGCACCCGAGGAGGTTCCCGATCCAGGGGTGGAGGAGGTGCTGGAGGCTGAGGGTCCACCGGATGAGGACGCGGACGTTCCGCCGCCGGAAGAGGAAGCCAACGCCCAGGGATAGACAAGGGTCCGGTGAACGAAAAGGCCGGAAAGTGTTCATCAGACGCCACTCCCAGGCATGGCCACCGCAAGCGGTCCACCCGCACATCCCCCCCCAGCGCCCTGGGCCTCTTCGGTGCCGGGCCGCGGGTCGATACCGGCCTATGGTAGACTGGTATCTCATTTGGACGCGAAGCCCGGTGGGTTTATCCTCACCATGGGGTTCTCCCAGCGAGGAGGCTGGGCATGTCCCACATACGGGGGTTGAGGGTAGAAGATCGAATGGGGCTCGGGCGCTTGGTTTGCATCGCGGTATTCGCCGCGCTCGCCCTACTAGTCGTTGCGGCCGACGAGGGGCGCGCTCCGGGCAGTCCCACGGTCTGGACCGACAAGCCGGAGTATTATCCGGGGGAGATCGTGAAGATCTTCGGGGGGAACTTCACCGCCAACGCCAACGTGACCGTCAACGTGACGCGC
>Ga0209342_10007456_pt1 | contig 11014 bp, 8 predicted proteins | sample RifCSP16_2_FD_184023 | JGI IMG/M metagenome (GOLD analysis project Ga0209342, IMG submission 184023) | Soil microbial communities from Rifle, Colorado - Rifle CSP2_sed 16_2 (SPAdes) (version 2) | ecosystem: Environmental > Terrestrial > Deep subsurface > Rock core/Sediment | place: Rifle... | reverse complement strand
TCGGCGACGCCGCGTGGGCACGACCGGCTCACCTCGTTACGGTGGGCCGGCGCCATTTGGTCTGCCGCCAGCGACGCGAGACGGTGCGCGCTTAGGTCCCAGAGACAATTGACTGGGACAGGGAAGTCTAGGGCATTGCCCGCGCGGCGGGGAAGGGAGACCGGGTTGCCAGAGTACCAACAGCACGTCAATCCGGCCGAGATTCCCAGCCTCCCTTGGTACGCACTGCGGAGCAAGCCACGCCGGGAGGAATTGTTGTGGCACGAAGTCCGGCAGCGTGGGTACAGGAGCTACTACCCGCGACTGCGCGTTCGGCCAGTGAATCCCAGGGCCCGCAAGACACGCCCCTATTTTCCCGGCTATCTGTTTGTCCAGGCTGACCTGGCGGTCGTCGGGCGGGCCGAGTTTCGGTGGATGCCATACGCCCAAGGCCTGGTGTGCTTTGGGGATGATCCTGCCCCGGTTCCCGACTCCCTGGTCCACGCCCTATGGAAGAAAGTGGGGTCTTTGAACGCCGAGGAAGTCGAGTTTGGTTTACGGCTTCGTTCGGGCGACCAGGTCATTATCCGGGATGGCCCGTTCAGCGGGTATGAGGCCGTCTTCGACACCCATATCGCGGGGCAGGAGCGGGTGAGGGTATTGTTGTCACTCTTGCGCGACCGGTACGTCCCCCTCGAGCTGAGTGAAACCTCGCTCGAGCGGCTGACGCGCCGTTGAACTGCACCTAGGCAACCCTGGTTGTAGGCTCCTCCCAACGTCCGGAACCTCCTGGCGCATGTCGGAAGGGCGGAGCCTGGATCGGGTTCGCCGCCTGGATGAAACCTCTCTTGACCAAGACCTCATCCCGCCCAGCGGCCCTGACAGGGCTGAGCCGATATGTGCGCCGGCAGGCCTCGAGCCCAGCGCGCTACTGGCTCGAGCAGTTGCTGCAGGCCGCCTTCGGCTGGGTGCCAACCATCCTGGGGATCGGGCTGCGTGGGCTGGGCTACCGCTTGATCCTGCGGATGGACGGGTGGGCGGCGGTGGAGAAAGGCGTGCGCCTGCGCTTTGCGGATCACATCCGCCTGGGACACGGAGCCTACCTGGATGAAGGCGTCTACTTGCATGCCTGCCCACAGGGGATCGAAATCGGCGCTGGTTCGATCGTGATGCACGGAGCCGTGCTGCACGTCTACAACTTCCGCGACCTTCCGAATGCCGGGATCCGAATTGGCCGGGAGTGCCTGGTCGGCGAGTACACGGTGATCCGCGGCCAGGGCGGAGTGGAGATCGGCGACCGCGTGTACACCTCGCCCCACACGCAGATCCTTGCCGTCAACCACGTGTTTGACGACAGCCGGCGGCCCTTCGTCGAGCAGGGGATCACGGCGCAAGGGATCGTCATCGAAGACGATGTGTGGGTCGGGGCCGCGGCCACGGTCACCGACGGAGTGCGGGTGGGGCGGGGGGCAGTGGTGGCGGCCGGCGCGGTGGTGACGGAAGACGTGCCCGCGCACACGGTAGTGGCCGGCGTCCCCGCCCGCGTGGTACGTCGCCTCAACGGCCGCAGGCCGTCCCGGCGGACGGCGAAGGTGCATTTCGCCAAGGAGGCGCGCCTGCCATGACCGTCCTGAGTGTGGTGATCCCGGCGTACAATGAAGAGCACGGAATAGCGGATATCGCCCGCCGGGTGCTGGAGATCCAGCGGCCGCTGCGCGAGGTCGGCGTCGAGGATCTGGAAGTCCTGGTTGTGGACGACGGGTCACGCGACGGCACCGCCCATCGGGCCGAGGCGGTACCCGGCGTCCGCCTGATCCGTCACCCCCGCAACGCCGGCTATGGGGCGGCCCTTAAGACCGGCTTCTTCGAGGCGAAAGGCGATCTGATCGGGTTCCTGGACGCGGACGGGACGTACCCTCCGGAGGCTTTCCCGCAACTCTGCCAAGTGGCTATGAATGGCGCCGATCTCGTGATAGGCTCACGGATGAGCGGGGCCCGGAGCCGAATGCCGCTGACGCGCCGAGTGGGCAATCACTTCTTTGCCGGCCTTTTGTCGCTCCTCGGCCATCAGCGCGTGACCGACAGCGCCAGCGGGATGCGCGTGTTCCGCCGGGGGGTCCTGGACCGGCTCTATCCCCTTCCGGACGGATTGAACCTCACGCCGGTCATGAGCGTTCGAGCCATCCATGAGGGCCTGCGCACGGCGGAGGTGCCGATCACCTACGACGAGCGCATCGGGCGCTCGAAGCTGAGTGTGGTGAGGGATGGGTCCCTGTTCCTGCGTTCCATCATTTGGACGGTGTTGAGCTACAACCCGGTCCGGATCCTTGGCGGTCTCGGGTTGGTGGGCACCGGCGCGGCCCTGGCGGTCGGGCTCGGCTTGCTGGGACTGCGCCTGAGCGGTGTAACGAGCCTCGGGGGATGGGGGATAGCCGCGCTTTTTGCAGGCGCTGTGGCCGGCCTCGGCGGCGTGAGCCTGTTCTCCCTGGGGGCTACCTTTAACTACCTTGTCGCCCTACTCCACAAGCGGCCGATCCGCCAAGGATTGTTCGGCCGACCGCTGTTCAATCCGCCGCTGGAGCATCACTTCGGTTGGCTCGGAGCGGTCGGCTTGGCGGCCGGTGTGCTGGTGGGAGGCGTGAGCCTAGCGCTGGGAGTTCGAGGCTGGAGCGTCGATCGCCTGTGGCTGTACCTGATGGGCAGTTCCGGTATGATTCTGCTGGGAGTCCAGCTGGTGATCTTCTGGATCCTGCTGCGAGTGTTGGATGAGCTCAGTCAACGCGAATCGAGTTCGGACGCCGGTACGTCGGGCGCCGAAGCCAGGGAGGCACGCGATGGCCGATCAGCATGACGAGATTCGCCGGCTGAATCTGGGAGCCCGCCGGCTGCCGAAGCTGGCACAGGCCAACTATCCGAGCGCGGACAGCATCGTGCGGGAGGTTTTGATGGGCCTTCCGCGCCGCGAGCAGGCGGTCGACATCGTGCTCGCCAATCCGCCGACCCCGGATGGCGGCCTGTGGATTCGCACTCAACACCGGGTGGGGCGGCGAACTCGGGAGAATATGGTGTGGCCCCAGGTTTCGTTGGCGCAAATGGCCGCTCTCCTTCATCCCGCCTACAAGATCGCTGTCATCGATGCCAACGCCGAGCGCATGAGCTGGCCGGAGTTCACGCGGCTGCTGGATCGCTATCAGCCGCGTTACTACCTAACCCAGATGACGGCGCCGACGCTGGAGAATGACATGTACGGCTGCTTCCTGGCCAAGGCCCGGGGTGCACGCACGATTGCCTTTGGAACACATGTGACCGCCATCCCGCAGGAGACCATGAGGCCTTACCCGGCCCTGGACTTCATCCTGCTGGGTGAGCCCGACCTCACCATCCGGGACCTGCTGGATCACCTCGAGGGCAAGACAGGCCAGCGGCCGGAAGAGATCCAGCGCTTGTTCGAGAACCACGACCCCGCCTACGCTCCAGCAGTCGACGACGCCGGACACCCCAGAATCGAGGGCATCAAGGGCCTGGTCTGGCGGCGAGGTCAGGAGATCGTGGTCAACGAAGCACGACCCTTCCTTCCCAATCTCGATGACCTTCCGGTGCCGATGCATGAGTTGCTGCCGCTTGGCAAGTATCGCATGCCGTTGATTCACGGGCCGTTCACCTTCATCGTCACCAGCCGGGGATGCCCGGCCGGCTGCACCTACTGCATCAAGCACGTCAGCTACCAATACACCGCCCGCCTGCGCTCTCCGGCGAAGATCGTCGAGGAGCTGTGGACGCTGAAGCGGCTGGGGATCGACAACATCCACATGTACGCGGACCTGTTCACCGTGAACCGGGACCAGGTAGTCGAGCTCTGCCGTCTGATGATCGCCGAGAAGATGGGGATTCGCTGGACCTGCAACAGCCGGGTGGACTATGTGGACGAAGAGATGCTCCGCCTGATGGCACAGGCGGGGAACTGGCTGATCTCGTGGGGGATCGAGAGCGGCAACGAACAGATCCTGCGCCACGCGCGTAAGGGCGCCTATCCCGACAAAGCCGAGCGCGCCCTGCGCTGGGCGCGGCAAACCGGCATCAAGAACTGGGGGTACTTCATCATCGGCCTGCCGGGTGAGACGGAGGCCACGATCCGGCAGACGATCGACTTCGCCAAGAAGCTGCCGCTCGATATTGCCTTGTTCCACGTCGCCGCACCTTACCCGGGGACGCCGTTCTTCTTCGAGGTCGTCCAGAACCAGTGGTTCCGCAAGGGCACGCGCTGGGAGCAGGTCGACATGGACAAGGGGACGGTGCTGGACTATCCCGGCCTGCCAGCCGAACGCTTGCTGTACTGGCAGAAGCGAGCGTTCCGCGAGTGGGCGTTCCGCCCAGGTCCGATGCTCACCTACCTGAAGATGCTGATCTCGGATACATCGACATTTCGCACCGCCCTGAACGTCGGTCTCCAGCACCTGAGCTGGGCCTCGACCGACACGGGCCTGTCGGTCGGCTAAAACCCGCCGCCGCCCCCGCATCGATCCGGGTCGGCAGCAAGCATCTCTTCGCGCGACCTCCGCACAGTGCCCCGTCCGCGACACCGGATTGGCGAGGCGCCGGGCACTCCACCATAGGCGATAGCACTCCAGAGTCTGTGATGGGACGACCAGCTCGCTTCACAGAAAACAGAATGCCGGATGTGCAGGGGAGATGGGGCCTATGAGACTACTCTCGGTGGTGGGGACACGGCCAGAGCTGATTCAGGCGATGCCGCTGAGCCTCGCGCTCCGCCAGGAGAACGAAGAAGTGCTGGTTCACACCGACCAGCACACCGACCCGCGGATGTCGGAGGCGTTCTTCGAAGAACTGGGCCTGCCGGCCGCCAAGTATCACCTGGGCGTGGAGAACGGGCCGCAGGGGCGGCAGACGGCGGAGATGATGTCCAGGCTGGAGGACGTCCTGCTGGCGGAACGCCCCGACTTGGTGATTGTCCACGGTGACACCAACTCGACGTTGGCGGGAGCGCTGGCGGCCAGCAAACTCTCGATTCCGGTAGCCCATGTGGAGGCCGGGGAGCGGAGCTACGATCGGAGGATGCCCGAAGAAGTGAACCGCATGGTGACCGACCATGTCTCCCAGTTCCACTTCTGCGCCAGCCGGCGGGCAGTCCGCCACCTAGCCTCAGAGGGAATCGTCGGTACCGTGTACTGGGTAGGAGACGTCCTATTGGATGCCCTTCACCAGATGTGGGCATGGGGTCGCGGCGGGACAGATGTACTCGGACGGCTGAAGTTGAGGCCCCGGGAATACGCCTTGGTGACGGTCCACCGAGCGGAAAACACCGATGATCCCGGACGGCTGCGCAAGATCGTTCAGAGTCTCAATCTGGTGAACGAGACGGTGATCTTTCCGGTCCACCCACGCACCTCGCGGGCGTTGCGCGACCTGGGCGCCACGTTTCGCAAACACGTGCACTTGATAGAACCCCAGAGCTTTCTGGACATGATCGCCCTGGAGGGGAACGCCCGCCTCATCGCCACCGACTCGGGCGGCGTTCAGCGGGAAGCGTACTTCCTGGGCGTGCCGTGCCTGACGTTCCGGGAAGGGACTGAATGGGTCGAGACCGTCGAGGCAGGTTGGAACCGCTGCGTGGGGATCGAACCGGATCGAGTGCTGGAGACGTGGCGCGATTTCGAGCCGCCGGAGGATCGGCCTGCCTTGTATGGCGACGGCCTCGCGAGCCAGAGGATCGTGGCCCTGCTCCGGGGGGATATGGTCGATCCTCCGGGCGAAGGCCTCCATGCGGCACGCTCCGCAAGCCTTCCGTATGCCTGACCGGAGTCTTGTCGGTAAGCTGCTGCCCGGGACATCCGGCCTATCGCCGAATCTGGAGTCCCCGCCATGGCCGACCTCCTGCGCTCTGTGATCTGGAGCGAGCAGCCGCACAACGTCGCCCGAATCCCCTCACGTCAGGGGCTCACATCCCGGTGGCGAATCGGATGGCCCGATCTTGCTATTCTGGGTTTCCTGCTCACCGCCGGCGGAAGCTTCTGGGCTGCCTACGACCGCACCTCGGCCGGGGCAAAATTCCTGGCGATCACCTTTGCGATAGCAATCTACTACTCACTGGCGAAGTCCGCCTTACCGGGACTCTGGAAAGCGGCGATCTTGAGCGGAGCGCTCACTTCGGTTGTCGCCGGGCTCGTCGTCCTCGCTGGGGTTGCCGGAAAGTTGCCCGCCATCACCGTGGCAGCAACACCGGTCGGTCGTGGAACTCTGGCCCTGGCTGCGCTGGATGGGGACACAGCGACCGGCCTGCTCGCAGTCTTGCTTCCCTTTCAGGTGGCCGCGGCGATCTATGCCCGTCAGCAGGGAGCGAGGTGGGAACAGGTTGCGTGGATATCGGGGTGCCTCCTTTCGGCCGGTGCCTTGCTTGCAGGCAATTCCCGTGGAGCAGTGGTTGCCTCGACTCTGGCGGGCGGCCTCGTTCTTTGGCGTCTGCGGATCGCTAGGGCGCGTCCGATGGCGCGCCGTACCACGTTGGCCGTCCTTCTGGGCAGTGTGTTGGCCGTCGTCGCAGCGATCGCACTCTCCGGGGGCGTGGCCGGGGCATGGGAGACCATCCAAAGCCGCCTGCAGCTTGCGCAGGAGGGCCTTTGGCTGGCCGAGGATTTCCGGCTGATCGGGGGAGGTCTAGGATCTTTCCCCGGCCTCTACTCACGCTACGTCCTGATCCAACCGAACCCATTCTTCAGCCGAAGCTACAACCTGTTTCTCGACCTCACCATCGAGCAGGGTCTCCTGGCCCTGGCCAGCTATCTTGGGATTTGTGTTGGTTCCCTGTGGGCACTGGCGGCGCAGCGCCCCTGGTTGCTCGGAAGCCGGCGCGTCCGGCTAATTCAGGGCGCGGCCGCGGCAAGTGTGCTGACCGTGCTGACTCTGGGATGGGTGCACGATCCATTCAGCGAGCCGCTGGGCGCGTTGTTCTTATTCCTCGGTCCCGGCTTCGTTGCCTCCCTGCGCCGGTTCCCGGACCAGGTGCCTGGAGGCCCGAAGCCCAACTCCAGCGGACACCGCCTTTCGCCAATTCGAGTCGGCGCGTTGGTCATGGTCTCTGTAATGGCCATCGGCTTGTGGCCGTGGCACCTGCTGCCTGCGAACTTGTGGGCGAATTGGGGCGCTGTCCGTCTGGCCCAGATCGAGTTGGAGGACTGGCCGGATCGGACAGGCCGTATTGGAGATGGGGCCTCGGAGATGGCTTCGGTGAAACGGTGGCTGGAGTCGAGCCTTGCGTGGGATCCGTTCAATCGGACGGCGAATTACCGGCTGGGCCTCGTCGCACTGGACCAGGATGACTTCGTCCGCGCGGCGGAGTACCTGGAGAGAGCCTGGGCGGAGGGGGAGGAACATCGGGGTGTCCGGAAAGCGCTTGGCTACAGCTATGTGTGGCTCGGACGTCTCGATCTGGCAGAACAGATGTTGGGGCCGATTCCGGAAGCGTCCCGCGAACTGCGGGTCTATGCCCGGCGGTGGAGCGACCGTGGCAGGCCTGACCTTGCGGCGTGGGCCGCCACGTTGAGTTCCCGGCTGGATCCATCCGGCTAGCCGGAGTCCGGGGACCTGCGAAGGTGGCTCGAACGAAGTTCGTATGCCCTGGAGAGTGGCTCACGGTGGGAGTGGATCGTTGATGAACTTGGTGCGTGGGTTGACGGGCAAGCGTCGGCCGAAAGTGTTTGTGATCGGTCTCGATTGTGCTGCGCCGGAGCTCGTGTTCGATCGCTGGCGCGACGATCTTCCGACCCTGACGTCGCTGCGAGAGCAGGGGCGCTGGGGCGAACTGCAGTCGAGCATACCAGCCATAACCGTTCCGGCCTGGAGCAGCATGCTCTCCGGCCGCGATCCTGGCGAAATCGGGATCTATGGCTTCCGAAATCGGTCCGACTACTCCTACGATGGGCGCTTTATTGCGACGCAGAACTACGTCACGGTGAAGCGCATCTGGGACTACCTTACAGAGGCCGAGCTTGACTCGGTTGTGATCGGGGTGCCGCAAACTTATCCCGTCCGTCCGCTGCGCGGCAACCTGGTGGCGGGTTTTCTGGCCCCGGGAACAAAGAGCGAGTTCACTTACCCCGCTGGCTTGAAGGACGAGATCCTGCGTGTGGCGCCTGAGTATGAAGTCGATGTTCCGCAATTCCGCACGGATGATAAGGATTGGCTGCTGGAGCAGATCTGGGATATGACCCGCAACCGGTTCAAGGTGGTCGACTACCTACTAGAGAAGAAACCGTGGGATTTCTTCATGCTCATGGAGATCGGTGTGGACAGGATTCACCACGGATTCTGGAGCTATCACGATCCCGAGCATCGACGATATCAGCCCGGAAATCCGTACGAGCGAGCCATTCATGACTACTACGTCTACATCGATGGGCGCATCGGCGATTGGCTGTCGCGGCTCGACGAGGATACGATCGTGCTGGTTGTCTCCGACCACGGCGCCAAGCGTATGGATGGTGGCATCTGCCTGAATGAATGGCTGTGGCGCGAGGGCTACCTCACGTTCAAGTCCGATCCCCCGGCCGGCGCGCTCACCCGTCTGGATGATCTGGAAATCGACTGGGTAAAGACGAGAGCCTGGGGTGATGGCGGATACTACGGCCGGCTCTTTATTAACGTCGAGGGCAGGGAGCCGCAAGGCACCGTACCCGCGGGAGAGTATGAGTCATTTCGCAGTGAGCTAGAACGCAAACTGATCGCTATCCCGGGGCCGCAGGGGGAGGACCTGCACACCTCGGTCTACCGGCCATCCGATGTCTATCGTTCGGTGAAAGGGGCGGCTCCTGATCTAATGATCTATTTCGGAGACTTGCTCTGGCGCTCGGTGGGCACCCTCGGTCACGCCGGGATCCATACGTTCGAGAACGACACCGGACCGGACGACTGCAATCATGCACAAAATGGTCTCTTCATCCTTCGCGATCCAGAGGAAATCGTGTCGAGCGCAAGGGTAGAGGGAGCCCAACTTATGGATGTCACGCCGACCCTTCTGCGTTCGTTCCGCCTGGAGAGGCCATCGAGCGTTCAAGGCATTGCCCTCATGGATCGGACCTGTTCGTTGGTAGCGCTTGCCTGATGGCCGGTCGCCATGGGAGCGGTTCGAAATGAGAGCCGATTTGGGGCGCCTGGGCTCGGGTCTTTTGATCTCCCTCCTTGCGATTGTGGTGACGGCAGTCGTGCTCGAGACCCTTGCTACCGTATGGGAGGGGATCATGGCAAACGGGAGAAATGGCTGGACGCTTGTCGCGTCAAGGCGTCTTGACCTGGTTAAGTATGGGGAAGGCGATCGGATCTACTACCTGTTCGAGCCTAACAAAACGTACCGGTGGGAAGGTATCGATGTTGAGATCGATTCATACGGAATCCGTGGGCCGGAAATCTCCCAAGACAAGGGACCTGAGCAATTCAGGATCCTCAACTTAGGCGATTCGGTTCCTTTTGGATGGGAGGTTGAGTTCGAAGAGACCTATGGACACATCTTGCAGCAAGGGCTCCAGCTGAGAAACTCCGAACGCAACGTCGAGGTGATCACTGTTGCTATCCCCGGATGGACGCCGGCCATGGCACATAGCTACCTGGTCGATCAGGGACTAGCCCTGGATCCTGACCTCGTTGTTCTAGCGGTCACTGTTGTCAATGACATTTATGGAAGCGGCCCTCAGGTGAGCAGGCATGGGAGCGTGACCGATTGGTTGCGAGATAACACACATACCTGGCCGGTCCTTACAACACAGGCTCGGCTTCTGCTTGCGCGTGCTCTAGATCCCAGTTTCCTACCCGTCCTCAATCCACCGCGCTCCGCGCAAGCGTACTTTCCACTAAATGAGGATGATCCGAGATGGGCCAATCTTCTCGATCCGATTCTTGACATCGAGCGGGCCTGTGAGAAGGCGGGAATCCCCCTTTTGGTTGTGATCTTTCCGACTGCGATGCAGATAAATGAGGATGCCCATCCTGACCTGCCTCAACAGATGCTTGAAGACCTCGGGGTACAGCTTGAAGTGCAAGTTATCGATCTTATGCCTATCTACAGGCAGGAATGCAGCCGTGTGGGCCTGGATGAGTGCACCGGCTTGGAGAATCACCTGTTTGCGGACGTGTGGATGCATCCAAGCGCCAGAGGGCATGAACTGGCCGGCCAGGCTCTTTACTCAGCGATCGATCATGTGATGTCTTCGGCAAGGTAATCCTTGTTCGATCGGTTCTCTATGAAGAATCACAAAGCGCGGACGCGCGCGGAATGGCCCGGCAGCTGAGAAACATGACGGAAGGCTCTCGGGCTATCGCCCGGAGGCGATCTACGAGTTGTACGACCTGGACGCGGATCCGGAAGAGAAGACGGATCTCCACGCGACGGACAGCGGGCTGGCAAGGCGCCTGATGGCGGAGCTGGACGACCGGATCCGCGAGATGGATCGGCCGTTCGCCTGATCGCTCTGCGTTCTCTGGGTTAAGGAGGCTATCGCTCGTGGGACCAGTGCACCGACTCTGGAATGCCTGGAAACGGCTGGGACGCGCCATGGGGGACTTCCTGGCGAAGATCGTCCTGTCCATCTTCTACCTCACCGTGTTCATGCCCTTCGGGCTCGGCGTGCGCCTCGCGGGCGACATGCTGAAGACCAAGCGACACACGCACGAATGGCTCGCCCGAACGGCATCCGACCCCAGCCTGACCGAGGCGCGGAGACTCTCCTAGATGTACATCCTTGGCATTTCCTGCTACTACCACGACGCTGCGGCGGCGCTGCTTCAGGATGGAGTCTTGGTGGCAGCGGCCGAGGACGAGCGCTTCACGCGCAAGAAGCACGATTCTCAATTCCCGAACCACGCCATCGCCTTCTGCCTGGAGTCGGCCGGGATTACCGGCCGGGATCTCGACTATGTGGTCTTCTACGAGAAACCCCTGCTCAAGTTCGAGCGCATTCTGCTGACGGCGCTGCAGACCTTCCCCCTATCCGGGGGTTCCTTCCGCGAATCGATGATCGCGTGGTTCAAC
>Ga0209342_10007455_pt1 | contig 11016 bp, 11 predicted proteins | sample RifCSP16_2_FD_184023 | JGI IMG/M metagenome (GOLD analysis project Ga0209342, IMG submission 184023) | Soil microbial communities from Rifle, Colorado - Rifle CSP2_sed 16_2 (SPAdes) (version 2) | ecosystem: Environmental > Terrestrial > Deep subsurface > Rock core/Sediment | place: Rifle... | reverse complement strand
CGATCCTGCGGTTCTCCACCTGGCGGTACTCGGGATCCATGAAGTAGCGCTCGTTGAACTTCACGCCCATCGCGGTGTGCACCCAGTTGGGCGAGACCACGCCGATGACGCGTGCCCGCAGGCGCCGGCTTCCCTCCAGCCGCCGATCCTGGACCTTCTGGTCCTGCCTCTGGCTCATGCCGATACCCTCGCCATCAGATCCGGTAGAAGCGCTCCGCGTTGCCCCGCCACAGGCCATGGATCTCATCCGGCGTGTAGACCGAGGTGATCTCCTCGTAGGCCGCGATGAGCTGCCCGTACGTGCTGTAGAGGCGGTCGACGGGCCAGTTGCTGGCCAGCATGCAGCGCTCGGGCCCGACCGTCTCGATGATCGTCATCACCAGCGGCCGGATCGACCCCACGGTCCAGTGGTGGTCGCCCATGCCCAGGCCGGAGATCTTCACGAAGACGTTCGGCGCCGACGCCAGCAGGCGGATGCCTCGCACCCATCCTTCCAGGTACTCGGGCGTGCGCGACAGCGGCTGGCCCGCATGGCCGAGCACGAACTTGGTGTCCGGGAAGGCCTTCACCAAGGCATAGGCCTGGTCCATCTGCGGCCAGAGTGTGCCGAGGTCGAAGGTCAGCCCCAGCCGGCCAAGGTGGACAAAGCCACGCCGGAACGCCGGGTCCTCGAACAGGCCGGCCTGGAACGCGAGCATCCGGATCCCGCGCATGTTCGGGGAGCGGAGGTGGTCCTCGAGTTCCGCGGCGGCATCCGGGCGCCGCAGGTCGGTCCGGGCCACGATCGCGTGCGGGTACCCGAACTCATCGGCGATGGACTGGAGCCAGCGGGTCTCGTCCACCTGGTTGCCGCCCCAGTCGGCCTGCACGTGGACCGCCTTGGCGACGTCGTGCCCCTCGAAGTCCTTGAGCAGGTCCTCGATCAGGAAGTTGCGGCGGATCGGCGTGTAGTCGCCGAGATAGGCGGCCTGCGACTCCGACCACTCGTCGGACAGCCACTCGTGGTTCTGCGTGTCGAGGTTCCACAGGTGGACGTGAGCATCGACCATCGAAGGACGGTTCACGGAATCTCCTCACGCCTGTCGGCGGGAACACGCGGATCCTCTGTATCTTATCCGGCCCAGACGCGCTCGCTCCGGAACCGGCTCCACCGTCGAGATGCATCAGGAAACCGTGACGACCCCGTCGATGAGCTTCGAATACGACATCCGACCGCTGTTCCGGGAGTCCGACCGGGACGCCATGGAGGCGTGGTTCGACCTGTGGGCCTGGGAAGACGTGCGCGACAATGCCGCTGAGATCCTTGAGCGCCTGGAGGATGGGTCGATGCCGTGCGACGATCCCTGGCCCGAGGAACGGATCACGCTCTTTCGTCGCTGGCTCGAGGCGGGCTGTCCCGGCTGAACGCGGCCTAGGGGTGGATCCGCTAGCCGACGCGGACGGGCAGCGACAGCAGCGATCGGAAGGACACGTCCGGCCCCCACACCAACGCGTCCTCGACGTGCCGCGCCGACGGGAAGCGACGCAGGTAGGCGGTCAGCGCGACCACCGTCTCCAGTCGGGCCAGCATCGCTCCCAGGCAGAAGTGCGTGCCGTGTCCGAAGGCGAGATGGCGGTCGATCTTCCGTCCGATGTCGAGCCGGTCGGGGTTCTCGAAGTGCTCGGGATCCCGGTTCGCCGCGGCGACCAGCGCGGAGACCCGGTCGCCCGCCGGGATGGTGACGCCGGAGATCTCGACGTCCTCGGTGGCCAGGCGCCAGGCCTTCTGGACGGAGGTGTCGTAGCGCAGCAGTTCCTCGACGGCATCGGGGATCAGCTCGGGGTCCTCCCGCAGCCGCTCCAGCGTCTCGGGATGGCGGAAGAGGGCGAGGAAGGCGTTGCCGATGAAGCCGCTGGTCGTCTCGTGGCCGGCCGTGTAGAGGGTTACGCAGTTCGCCAGCACGACCTCGTCGGTCAGCGGCGACTCGTCGGCCCGTGAGATCTCGATCAGCTCGCTGACGAGGTCCTGGCGGGGATCGCCGCGCCGCTCGTCGATGAGGGCGCGCAGGTAGGTGCGCATCTCGACCAGGCTCTTCGCGCCCGCCTGCATCTTCTCCAGGGTGGGCATCCCGCCCGAGAAGACGGCGAAGATGCGGCTGGTCCAGGGTCTGAACCGGGCACGGTCCGGCGCCGGGACGCCGAGCATCCGGCCGATCACGTTAATCGGCAGCAGTGTCGCGAACTGCGTCATCAGGTCGTGGGAGTCGCCATCCATCTCGTCGAGGAGCTCGTCGACGAGTTCCTGGACGTCCGGTCGGAGGGTCTGGACCGAGCGCGTCGTGAAGGGCTTCTGCAGGGGCGTCTTGACCCGCGTGTGCCGCGGCGGGTTCATGAACGGGAGCGTGGAATCGTAGTGGTCGGCGATGAGGTCGGCGCTCGGGCGGTCGTCCTTCGCAAGGGGTTCCAGGAGGGAGCGCATCCGCCCGGCGTTCGACATCCGGGGATCCTTGAGGGCCGCCATCACGTCGTCGTACCGCGTCAGGACCCAGCTGTACTGCGTCTCGCTCCATGCCACGGGGGCCTCGGCGCGCAGGCGGCCGTAGGTCGGGTAGGGGTCGGCGATGAACGCGTCGGACGCCAGCTCCCGCTCGAGCGCGGGAGGCACCGTCGGGCTGCGCCGCGGCGCTCCAAGGGTATCCACGGGATTCGGCCCTCGCTTCGTGGTCCACGCGGCGGAGTCGCTACTCTATAGGATAGGTGCCACCGCGGACAGCGGTCACGGGGCGCCGGCCCCGTGCCGCGGCGCGACCTCAGCGCAGACGGAGGTCCCCATGGAGCGTGCCTGCTTCACCCTGACGCTCGTACCCGGCACCGAAGAGGAGTACGACCGCCGGCACCGGCACGTGTGGCCGGAGTTGATCGCCGCCATCCAGGCTGCAGGATTGCGGAACTTCACCGGCTTCCGGCGGGGGACCGACGTGGTCTACTACGTCGAGTGTCACCCGACCCGCGATGAGGCCTTCCGGCGCATCGACGCGGAGGAGATCAACGCCCGCTGGACGGCCTACTTCGATGGCATCATCGAGGCGCGCAACGATCCGACCGGACGCATGTTCTTCCTCGAGGAGATGTCGCACGTCGACTAGGCCTGATGCTACCTTAGCGGTCGTGCACGGATAGCGTTGCGGAAGGGAGGCTGGGATGGACCGTTCGATCGACGATCTCCTGATCGACCCCGGCTTCTTCCAGGACCCCTATCCGGCCTATCGTCGCCTGCGCAGCGAGCAGCCGGTCTACTGGAGCGAAGCCTGGAACGCGTGGATCCTGACCCGTTTCGATGACGCAGTCGCGCTGCTCAGGACCCCCGAAACGTACTCGAGCGCCGGCCGCTTCACCGCCCTCCTCGCGAGCCTTCCGACGCCCTCGAGTCCCGGCGTCGAGGCGGTCCGAAGGCACTACGCAACGGGGATGATCCAGTCGGATCCGCCGGACCACACCCGTATGAGGCAGCTCGTGAGCAAGGCGTTCTCACCTCGTCGACTCGAGGACATGAGGCCGCGTATCGGAGCGATCGTGGAGAGGCTGCTCGACCATGCGCTGCAGGCCGGTTCCTTCGATGTGATCCGCGACCTGGCCAAGCCCCTGCCCGCCCTCGTCATCTCCGAGATGCTCGGTGTGCCGGAGGCTGACCAGGAGCAGATGCTCGCCTGGTCCGATGCGATCGTGGGGTTCCAGGCAACGGCGACCGCGGTGCCCGTCCGGGCGGAGGCGAGCGGAGCGGCCATCGTGGCGTTCGAGTCCTACTTCCGCGAGCTGCTCTCGGAACGGCTGCGGCATCCGCAGGATGACCTGCTCACGGCGCTCGCCCAGGCCGAGGCCGAAGGCTCCCGGCTTTCCGAATCGGAACTGCTGTCCATGTGCACGACGCTGTACGTCGCGGGCCACGAGACGACGAGGAATCTCATCGGCAACACGCTCGTCTGTCTCTTCCGCCACCCGGAGGCCCTCGAGGCGATCCGGTCAAGTCCCGACGCGACCGCCGGCGTCATCGAAGAGGCACTCCGGTTCGAAAGCCCCATCCAGCGCGCCTGGCGGCGAGTGGCCAGTGATGTCAGTCTGCACGGGCGGCGGCTGGAGACCGGCCAGCTGGTGTTCATGATGCTCGGAGCCGCGAACCGCGATCCGGACCATTTCGCCAGCCCCGACACGTTCGACGTCAGCAGGTCTCCGGCTCGGCATATCGCCTTCGGCATGGGCGTCCACTTCTGCCTGGGTGCTCCTCTGGCGCGCATCGAAGGACAGGTTGCGCTCGATGCGCTTGCGCGCCGCATGCCGCAGCTCCGGCCGACATCTCAGGAATTCGTGTGGAACCAGAGTATTCACATCCGCGGTGTGAAGCAGCTCCTCGTCACCCAGTGACGGTGCGGTCGGGCGCGGACGGGCAGCGGTCGAGTTCTCGGAACGTCAGGTCGTGCCGCCGGACCGGGTCGCCGGCCCGGGATCCTGGGGTCGAACGAGGTCGAGATCCGGGGGCGAAGGCGACCGACGTAGGCAGGCGGTGGATCCGTATGCGGCCATCGCCGAGTCCGTCGAGGATCGCCGCACGGAGGTCCTGTTCCTGCGGGATCTCGGCGGTTCGCGGCGGCATTCGACGACCCGGGTGCCAAGGGCGCCTTCCTCGGCCTCGCCTTCGCGACGACGGAGGGCGATCTCGCTCGCGCGGTTATCAATGGTGTCGGCGGGGTTCTCGTTGGCGCCCCTGGCCGAAGGTCATCTCGGATGCCACGTCGCTGCCGATCGTTTCCGGCGCTCGGCCTAGCGGCGGCCGGCTCGGCGGTCCTGACCTCGTGGTCGCAGCCGATTGCCTTCGCCTTCGAGCCGGAGGCGCATGGTCCGCGTATCATGCTCAACGGCTGGACCGCTATCGCGGCGCTTACGATGCGCTTCGCGATCTCGAGGAGGCTGACGGATGACTCTCGATGACGTCCTCGCCCTCGACCTCGTCCCACCCCCTCTCAAGGGCGACATCCCCAGGGGCATGCGGATCGGCCTCATCGGCGCCGGACGGATCGTGCACAGCGGCGTGATGCCCGCCTACCGGTCCGTCGGCATCCTGCCCGTGGCGGCTGCGGACCCGGACCCCGATGCGCGGCGCCGGATCCAGCAACTCTGGGGTGTGCCGGAGGTCTTCGCCGACTGGCGCGAGATGCTCGATGCCGTAGCGCTGGATGCCGTGGACATCAACATCCGCTGGGATGTCGGCCTTTCGCCGACCCGCGTCGAAGCGGTGACGGAGGCAGCCCGGCGCGGCCTCCACGTGATCATCGCCAAGCCCCTCGCCGAGACCTGGGAGCAGTGCCAGGAGATCGTGTCCGTGGCGCGCGACGCGGGCATCAAGCTGGGCGTCGACCAGAACAGCCGCTATGCCCCCGCGTTCTACGGCTGCCGGGCACTGATCCGCGGCGGCGCCCTCGGGCCCCTGCTCTCCGCCTCCATCAACTACCACTCGGCGCTGGGTCGGCAGCACACCAATGCCTTCGACGCCGTGCACGACGTCAGCGTTCACGGGATCGACATCCTGCAGTCCTGGTTCGACGGGGCACCCGTCGAGGTCTACGCGAGTTGGAGTCGTCGCGTGGACGGCATCGGATCGGTCCTTGCCGCCATCATGAGGTTCGACGACGGTGCGAATGCGACGCTGATCTACGACTTCGCCACCCGGCACCGGCGGCAGTTCGAGTTCATCGCCGTCGGCGAGTCGGCCTCCGCGGACGGATTGCAGGACCAGGAGCTTCCGGGGCCTTCGCGCATGCTGCGCGCGACGCTGCGCTACGGCCCCCACGAGCCGCGCGGCGTGGCCCTCGAACTGCCGCTCCAGTACGCCCTCTCTCCCCAGTCCTATCTGGCCACCCGACTCGATGTCCTTCAGGTGGCCGGGACCCCGAGAGAGCCGTGGGCCAGCGGAGCCAACGTGCTGCGGACCATGCGCACGCTGTTCGCCATCAATCGTTCGCTGCGCACGGGCTTGCCCGCGGATGTCGGGTCGGAGTACGTCGAATGAGCGCCGAGCAGCGTGAACCACGCGTGCAGCGGCTGCCCGTGCAGCAGTTCACTGCCGACGCCTTCGCGCCGTATGGGGCGGTCATCGGCCCGGAGACGGCCGATTCCCCGCATCTCAATCGAGCACCGGGAAACCTGGGCTACCTCTGGATCCAGAAAGCCCTCGAGTTCCCGCGGCAACCCTACGTCGGCTGCGTGCGCTACTACTACCGTGCCACCCGCTGCGAGTTCCTCCAGAAGCATCCCGATAGCACGATCTTCCTGGTCCCCCTGTCGGCCCAGCCGAGCGTGGTCTTCGTGGCCCTGGACGACGGCCAGGATCGGCCCGACTTGGAGTCCGCCCGAGCCTTCCTGCTCACCGGCGGCCGCGGCCTGATCCTGAACCGGGGGACATGGATCCGCTATGCCTACCCGCTCGGCCCGTTCGCCGACTTCGCCTACATCACCCAACGGGTGGACCCGACCACCGCGAACGTGTCCGATGACGTCGTCAGGTGTCGCCTCGTCGAGACGTTCGGCCTCGTCCTCGACATCGAGTTCGAGGCGCCGGACGGGTACGAGGTCGGCGCCGGCGGGGCCGTCGTCGCCGGGCCTCCGCACCAGCCGCCGCTCGAATAGCCTCGGCCCGCGCTCGGTCGTGACACCTCTACGCCCGGAGGGCATCGCCCGCCACGGGATGTTCGTCGACGGCGCGTGCGCGGACCCGGTATCGGGCCGGACGTTCCGCTCATGATCGTCGGGTTCGGTCGCGCGCGCATCGTGCCGCCCCCGCGTTTCGACCCGCAGGGATTCGCGGCGCGCGACCGCGCGGTGGCCGACGTGGACCCCGAGTTGAGTGTCACGGTATGCGTCATCCGGGGCAGCCCCGATACCGTGGCGATCGCATCCGCCGACGCGCTCGCACATACTCCCGCGGCGGCCGCGGCGATCCGCGCGCGGATCGCCGACGTGGTCGGTTGCCACGTGGACGCCGTCCTGCTCTCCGCCACACACACGCACGCAAGCGTGTGGCCGGGCGCGGAGGCCAAGGTTTCCGGGGAGTCGCACGATGCATGGTTGCCCGGCGAGCGCGAGTTCCTCGACGTGCTGCCAGCGACCTACGCCGAAGCGGCTGTTGCGGCCGATAGAGCAGGGACAGAGTGTCGGGTGAGCTGGGGCGTGGGCAACGCGCCGGGATGGTCGGTCAACCGTCGCCAACGCACACCGGATGGAGGCACGGTCATTGGAGTGAACCCGGACGGCTACGTCGACGATAGCGTCGTGGGGCTCCGCTTCGACGACCGTGATGGTGGAGCGGTGGGGCTGATCGTGGGCTACGCCTGTCACCCCGTCGTCCTCGGCCCCAGGGTGGCGCGAGCGTCCACCGACTTCGTCGGGCCACTTCGCCGTGCCGTCGAGGACATGCGCGGCGGTATGTGCCTCTTCCTGCAGGGCGCCTCCGGTAATGTGATGCCGCGCGAGGCGCTCTTCGATGAGCCCGGACCCGAGGTGACCTTGGGCAGACGGATCGCCCTCGAGGCGCTCCGCGCGGTGGCGGATCGCGATCCGTGGCCGCGGTCACCTCGACCGCTGTCCGTGGGAAGCTGGACGCCAACCGTCGTCTACCGACGTGTGACGGACGAGCCGCTCCCGGAGCAAGTCGTCGCCGTAGCCGCGCGTGTCCTCGAGGTCCCACTCAGCCGCCCGCCCTCCCTCGACGAGGCGCGGATGGAATTCGCGCAGCGCACGCGTGAGCGCCAGGCTGCCCTCGAGCAGGGCGCGCCGGGGTCGGTCACGAACGGCATCGACAACCAGCTGCGGTGGCTCGCCGCCACCATCCGGGCGGTCGAAGCCGGCGCGGCGCCGACGGCCGTGGAGGTCGAGCTCTGGGCAGCGCGGATCGGCGATGGCGTCATCGTGGGCGTATCGGCCGAATTGTTCGGGGAGATCGGAGATGCCATCCGCACGGCTTCGCCCTCGATCACCCTCGTCGCAGGTTGCTGCAACGGTGTGCTGGGCTACGTGCCAACGGCTGCGGAATACCCCTTCGGGGGGTTCGAGGTACTGGCTGCGCATCGCGTCTACGGCCTGCCCGCGGCCGTCGCCCCGGAGGCCGCCCGGATGATCACCGCTTCGGCACGGGAACTGCTGGCCAGCCTGGGCGCCACGCCATCACCGGGCTGACCGTGGAGCGGTCCAGACCATCCTCGGCTATGCCCACCTGAGAAGATCGCCGTCCGAGCAAGCGCATCGGCGAGCACGTTGGCTGATACGATCGACACGGTCCAGCTCGCCGGCGTCAACGAGAGCATCAGGATCATGCGTTCCGATTGCGGACGGTAGCCATGGAGGTGAGTCTCATGCCGAGCGATCCCCCCTCGGATGCCACCGAGCGAATGGTCGATGTCGCGGGCGCCGATGAGATCATGCCCGGCACCATGAAGATCGTCCGTGTCGACGCGACCGACATCGTGTTGGTCAACCTCGATGGCGAGTTCTACGCGCTCCAGGGCATTTGCACGCACGAGCTGACCAGCCTCGAGGACGCCGACCTCGAGGGCCACGTCCTGACCTGCAGCATGCACTTCTCCGGTTTCGACGTGCGATCGGGCGCCGTGTTGGAACCCCCGGCAACGGAGCCACTGGCTACCTATCCGGTGCACGTGGACGGCGGGAGAGTGGTCATTCGCCTGCCGTCGGGTCCCATCCCGGTCAACGGGTAGCCGTCCGGAGGCGTCCTTCGAGTCCAGGATCGAGCCTGGCGCGGCGTCGAGACGCGTCGCACCGCTGCCTAGAGGTAGGATGAAGTCCCGCTGATCGCACACGACCGAGGCGCGGAAGGAGACGGCGATGATCAAGCTCGGCTGCGCAGACTACACGTGGCCCCTCCTCCCTCACGAGGCGGTCGTCGAGCACATCCGCGGCCTCGGGTTGGAAGCCATCGATCTCGGACTGTTCGGCAACCGGTCGCATCTTCGGCCAGAAACGGTCCGGCTCGACCCCGCGATGTGGGCGGGTCGGATCGGGGAGCGCCTGGATCGTGCCGGCCTGGAGCTAGCCGACGTCTTCTACCAGCCCTGGACGGACCTCGATCGGATGGGCACGAACAACCCGGACAAGGCCGAGCGCGCCGAGGGCCGGGCCCTCTTCGTCGACATCCTGGATTTCGCGCGCCGGCTCAACGCCCCGGGCATGACCATGGCCAGCGGAAGGGTCTACGGCGACGAGACGACGACGAGCTCGTTGCGCCGTTCGGCGGAGGAGCTCAACTGGCGCATCGAGGCGGCCGCACGCTACGGGGTCGAGATCCGGGTCGAGGGTGGGGTCGGGCAGAACATCGACACGCCGGCCAGGCTCCTGGAGCTGATCGGGATGGCGCCCGGACTCAAGGCGACCTTCGACTACGCCCACTACGTGTACCAGGACATGGGCAACGCGGACGTCGAGCCCCTCCTCGAGCACACCGGTCACGTCCAGATCCGCGGTGGCGCACCGGGACGGATGCAGACCACCTTCCAGGAGAACACCTGCGACTTCGGCTGGATGATCGACCGCCTCGTCGCGCTGGGCTACGACCGGTACATGGCCATCGAGTACGTGTGGATGAGCCTGTGGGACTGCAACCGGACCGAGAACACCATGGAGACGATCCAGTACCGGGACTTCACCCGCGCCCGCATCGAGGGTCGCGAGTACGTGCCGTTCGAGCGGCCGATCTGACCCTATTCGACGCTCAGCCCCGGGTCGCAGACGCCGGCCGCCGCTCTTGACCTGCGGCGTCGGAGCAGCCCTCGGCGACGGCGCGGTCGTGTGTCTATCATCTGAGCCGAGGCGCTAAGGAGGCCACCGATGAGTCTGATCGGGGATACGGTTTCCGTCGAGCACCGCCTTGCCGTCATCGGCAGGTTCAACGAGCGCGTGGACGCTGCCCAACAGGCGGCCGAGCCGACGAAGGCATGGGTCCAGAGATCCGTCCGGCGGGAGGGCGCTCCCCGCTGTCCGGTCCGCCTCCGGCGGGTGTCCCTCGAGCTCGTGCTCCGGTATGGAGACGCCCTCGCAGACCTCTTCGTCCAGTACCCGGACGACATCACCCTCATCTCGGCCTACGACCAGTTCGTCGGCCACCAGCCTCCGGGCACCCGGACCCCCATCGACCCCGTCCGCGTCCTCACCGAGACCTCATGGTGGATCGACGAATGGGGCACGCGGTGGCAGCACACGGACAACGGTGCCGGCGCTGCACCGGTCGCTGGGCCGATCACCGATCTGAGCAAGGTTGCCGACTATGTGCGCGGGCAGATGCCCGATGCGGAGGCGCCCGGTCGCCTGGACGGCGCCGTGCAACGCCTGTCCAGGCTAGGACAGCGGCAGTACATCGTGGCCGATATGGCCGCGGCACTCTGGGAGCGCTATATGCGGGTGCGGGGCATGGGCGCGGCCCTCGAGGACGTTGCCGACGACGCGCACGAGATGGGCTACCTGCTCGACGCACTCGTCGAGTTCCACGTCGCCCTCATCCGCAGGTGGGGCGGGCTTGGGCAGGTGGACGCCATCCAGATCGCCGACGAGTTCGGGTGGCAGCGCTCGCTGCTGATGTCCCGGTCGGATTTCCAACGCACGTTCGCAGCCCGCTATCGCGCCATCTGCGACGCCGCGCACGAGCAGGGCATGGCGATCGTGTTCCACAGCTGCGGCAACATCGCGGCGCTGATCGGGGATCTCATCGACGTGGGCGTCGACGTGATCGATCCGCTGCAATCGGAGGCGCTCGACCTCGTCTGGGTGGCCCGCGAATACGGCGGCAAGGTGGCGTTCCAGGGCGGCCTGCCCGAGCAGACGCTGCAGACCATGACCCCGTCGGAGATCCGCGATGAGGTCCGCCGGCTGATCGATGTCCTGGGGAGCCCGTTTGGCAACGCCTACACGATCGCGCCGAGCAACCTGATATTGGAGGACGTTCCGTTCGACAACCTGGTGGCCATGTTCGAGGCCTGCCAC